>Ga0070741_10005685_pt1 | contig 27420 bp, 23 predicted proteins | sample Coa_R1_4_FD_66440 | JGI IMG/M metagenome (GOLD analysis project Ga0070741, IMG submission 66440) | Surface soil microbial communities from Centralia Pennsylvania, which are recovering from an underground coalmine fire - Coalmine... | ecosystem: Environmental > Terrestrial > Soil > Unclassified ...
TCTGGGCGTACAGCATGATGCGCATGTGGCGAGCATGCGCCTGCAGGGGTTGGCGGCTGCACCGCCCAAGAGCCTGCGGCCCGAAACTCTCTTCCTGATGGGGCGGCTCGCCGAGCATTACGCCGTCGCTGCGGGCAAAGCCCGCAAGCGCTTCGCCAAGTCGTATCGAAAGGTTCGTGGCCGCTGGAAGATCCTGGCGCAGAAGTCGCCGCTCCTGCAGACAGCCGCTGCTCCGGCTCCGGCCAGAGCTCAGCCTGCGGCCCCGGCGGCGCCGCTCAACGAGCCGCCGCCGCAAGCTTCATCCAACCCGTCCGGGTGAAGCCGCCGTCAGAGCAGAGCGGCCGTTCAAAGTCATGGAGCTGTTGATCGTTCGTCATGCCATCGCCTTCGAGCGCGATCGACGCCGCTGGCCCGAGGATTCCGAACGACCGTTATCTCCGGCCGGCATCCGTCGTGCTCGCCGGGCCGCAGCCGGCCTGAAGGAGCTCATCGCCGCGCCCGAGCGCGTTCTCACCAGTCCTCTTTTGCGTGCCAGGCAGACCGCCCGCGTCCTCAGCGAGTTTGCTGGCTGGCCCCAGGCTCTGCATTGCCCGGAGCTTTCCCCCGGACAAGCGCCGGCCGCCGTGTTGCGCCAGCTGCGCCAGCATCGTGAAAAGCGCATCGCGCTCGTGGGCCATGAGCCCGGCTTGGGGTTGTTGGTGGCCGCCTGCCTGCTCGATGAGCCGGGCCATCTCGGCATCGAGTTAAAAAAGAATGCCGTGGCGTGTGTGAGCTTCGAGGGTGCCCCGCGAGCCGGCGCGGGCACGCTCAGATGGCTGGCTCCGCCCCGTTTTCTTCGCAGCGCTCGCAAGTAGAGCTTGTCCATCACGTACGTCAGCTGCGGCACTGCGCGTGATGAACTAGCTGGAGAGAGCGCGCCACCAGGCCCAAGCGAGCAGTGCCAGGGCCGCTAACCCCATGACCCATTGAGGCAGCCGTCCTAACACGCGCGCGACCGGCCGCCAGGCCGCGGCCGCTCCGGGAAGAAGGCCGATCGCAAAGCCGAGGGCATGCGCGACAACATCCACCTCCGCGCCGTCGGCCCCTCGCGGGCCGGTCGCTTCTGCGCCGCCGGTCCCCGTCCAACCGAGCAGAGCTATGCCCGCGACGAGCGGTCCCCAGCGCGCGGCCCAGCGCTGAGGCAAGCGAAACCGAGTACTCCACGAGTAGGCCGACAAGAGCCCCAGAGCGGTAAAGACGGCCGTCGAGGCGCCCACCGAGCGGTAGCCCTCAGGAGCGAAGTGCGCTTCGATCCAGTTGGCCGCGCCCGCTCCGAGCAGCACGAGCAGCCACGCATTGCCCGCGCCGATCAGACGTCCGGCCAGATAGCCGAACCAGATCCCTGCGACGGTGTTCGCAGCCAGGTGCGGACCATCAAGATGCAGCGTCAGCGCGGTCCAGACCCGCCACCATTGACCGCTCTGCACGCGCGTCGCATCGAGATCGCCCACATCGAACGCATCCAGTCGCCAGATGCCATTGGCCACGGCGTAAGCCACTGTCAGCAGAACTGCTGCATACACCGCACTTCCCGTCCAGGCTCCGGGATGCAGCTGCGGTGGCGGGATGAGCGGCGCCGCTGATCTGCGCTGCGCCTCCAGATCGTACTGCTGCAGGTGTGTCAGCGCCTGATCGAGGTCGGGAGGGGAAACCTCGAGGAGAAAATCTTCGCCTTGCGCCGTGATCTCACTGGCGATACCGACCGCTGCGAGCACGAAGGCCCGCTCGTCGCATTCCACGCGACGCGGCGAGCGGAAAACTTCAGCACCGGCATCGGGCATGATTTAATTCCTTCGTGGCGCAGCTTAACAGGCGAGTCTCGACAGTGATTCCGATCGCCTTGCTGCTGCTGGCGATGGCCTCGTTTCAGTCGGGGGCATCGATCGCCAAGACGATGTTTCCCGTGGTGGGCGCAGCGGGGATGGTCACGCTGCGCATCGGCTTCGGCACCCTGATCCTGGCGCTCGCGATGCGCCCGTGGCGAGCCCGGATAACGACCGCCAACTGGCGGCCATTACTCGGCTATGGCATCTCGCTCGGGGTGATGAACCTGCTCTTCTACTGCGCGCTCGCCCGCATTCCGCTCGGCATCGCGGTCGCTCTGGAGTTCACCGGTCCACTCGCAGTCGCCGTGCTGTCCTCGCACCGCGCCGTGGACTTTGCCTGGGTCGCGCTCGCCTGCGCTGGATTGCTGCTGCTGCTGCCGCTCGGCGCCATTGGGCCGGGCATCGATGCCATGGGTGTGCTCTACGCACTGGGTGGAGGGGCCTGCTGGGCGCTCTATATCGTGTTCGGGCAGCGCGCCGGAGCGCGGCACGGCGCACAGACGGTGGCGCTGGGCAGTCTGATCTCCGCGGTCGTCGTGGTGCCTGTCGGCATTGCCAGCGCGGGATCCGCGCTGCTGTCGCGCTCGGTCATCGTGCCCGGGATTGCCGTCGCCGTGCTCTCGACGGCTCTGCCCTACTCGCTGGAGATGGTCGCACTCACGCGCATGCCTGCGCGCACTTTTGGCATTCTGATGAGCATGGAGCCTGCCTTCGCTGCCCTGCTGGGCTTCGTCTATCTGGGCGAGCGGCTCACGAGCATTCAATGGGCCGCGATCGGGCTGATCATCGCGGCCTCGATCGGCACTGCCACGACGTCAAAACAGGAACTGGCGGCGCCGCTGAATGACTGAAGCCCTGCCCGGCGGCGCTCAGCGCGCCGACGGATTCACCACGATGATGTCAACGCTCTCGGAGCCGGGGTCGAACACTATGCGAGCCTCGCCCCTGTCGAGTTGCCGGTACACCTGCGCAAGCTTCTGCCGCAGGGACACCTCCCGCTCGCCGTAGTCGGTCCCTTCGCGCAGAATGAATGACTCCACGAGGCGCCGCAGCGTATCGGGCGCGAGCTCGGTGTGCGGAATGAACACCGCTTCGTCATTCGCATCGCGAGGCGTCAATTTGTACCCAATCGCGGCTCCCGGTGGGCAACAATATCGCATTCCTGCGCTTTCCCGGGAGCGACCTTGCCGCCCATCATCAGTGTCTCGCGCCTGACGAAGACCTACGCCAGCGGATTCCAGGCGCTCAAGAGCATCGATCTGGAGATCCGCCAGGGGGAGATCTTCGCGCTGCTGGGTCCGAACGGTGCAGGCAAGACCACACTCATCAGCATCATCTGCGGCATCGTCAACCCGACCGCCGGGCAGGTTCTGGCAGACGGCCATGACATCCGGCGTGAGTTCCGTGCGGCGCGCTCCAGGATCGGCCTTGTCCCCCAGGAGCTCACCACCGATGCCTTCGAGAGCGTCTGGGATACGGTCGCTTTCAGCCGGGGCCTGTTCGGTAAGCCTGCGAACCCTGCTTACCTGGAACGCGTGCTGAAGGATCTGTCGCTCTGGGAGAAGCGCAACTCCAGGATCCTCACACTGTCGGGCGGAATGAAGCGTCGCGTGATGATTGCCAAGGCGCTTTCGCATGAGCCGCGCATTCTGTTTCTGGACGAGCCGAGCGCCGGCGTGGATGTCGAGTTGCGACGCGCCATGTGGGACATGGTTCGCTCGCTGCGAAGCAGCGGCGTCACGATCATTCTGACGACCCACTACATCGAGGAAGCGCAGGAGATGGCCGACCGCATCGGAGTGATCCATAGGGGCGAGCTGATTCTGGTGGAGGAGAAGACGGCCCTGATGCGCAAGCTCGGCAAGAAGAAACTGACGTTGCAGCTGCGCAGCGCCCTCACGCAGATTCCGGCGGCGCTGGCCGGCTCCCAGCTGGAGCTCTCCGCGGATGGGCTGGAGCTGGTGTATTCCTACGACACGCAGGGCGAGCGCACCGGCATCACCGCGCTGCTGGGACGCCTGGCCGAGCAGGGCATCGCCTTCAAGGACCTGCAGACGAATGAGAGCTCGCTCGAGGACATCTTCGTGAGCCTGGTGAGGGCGCGGCAATGAACGTGCACGCGATTCGCGCCATCTACGGGTTCGAGCTGGCGCGCACCTGGCGGACGCTGTTCCAGAGCATCGCCTCGCCGGTGCTGTCCACTTCCCTCTACTTCATCGTGTTCGGTGCCGCCATCGGCTCGCGCATGGCGCACATCGACGGCGTGAGCTACGGCGCCTTCATCGTGCCCGGCCTCATCATGCTCTCGATCCTGACGGAGAGCGTCTCCAATGCCTCCTTCGGCATCTACATGCCGAAGTACTCCGGCACGATCTACGAGATCCTCTCGGCGCCGATCTCCACGGCCGAAATCGTGATCGGCTATGTCGGGGCGGCGGCGACCAAGTCGGTGATCCTCGGAACCATCATTCTCGTCACGGCGCGCGTGTTCGTCGTCTTCACGATCGCGCACCCGCTCTGGATGATCGCCTCACTGATCCTGACGTCGGTGACTTTCAGCTTCTTCGGCTTCATCATCGGAGTCTGGGCCGATGGCTGGGAGAAGCTGCAGATCGTGCCCCTGATGATCGTCACACCGCTGACCTTTCTCGGCGGCAGTTTCTACTCGATCAGCATGCTGCCACCTGTGTGGCAGAAGGTTGCGCTGTTCAATCCGGTCGTGTACCTGGTGAGTGGCTTCCGCTGGAGCTTTTACGGGATCTCGGATGTCAACATCGTGCTGAGTTTCGCGATGACGGTGGTCTTTCTGCTGCTCTGCATGGCAGCGGTGCAGTTCATCTTCCGCACCGGTTACAAGCTGAAAGCCTGACGGACCGGCCGCACTCGCCGATCCAGACGCTTGGACCTTACGAGCTCTCGTCAGGAGGAAAGCCGAGGGTGCTGGCGGGAATCATGATGGTCGGGGAGTCGTCTTCCTCGAGGGGGGGCACCATCACGGTCTCGGAGGTGAGCTGTGGCTCGAACGCCTGCTGAGTGCGCAGCCGCTGCAGAGCGAGCTCCGCTTCGATCGGCTCGCTGAAGAAATAGCCCTGGCCGAAATCGCAGCCCATTTCCTGCAAGGCCTTGGCGGCGGCCTCCGTCTCGATGATCTCGGCAATCGCGGTGAGATTGAGGCTCCCGGCCATCTGCACCATCGCAGCCATCATGCCGGTGTTGGCCTGATCGGCACCGCCGCGATTGACGAACGGCCGATCGATCTTCACGAAATCGAACGGGAAGAGCTGCAGGTAGCTGAGAGATGAGTAGCCGGTACCGAAGTCATCCAGCATGAGCTGAATGCCCATGCTGTGCAGCCGGTCCAGTGTCTCGCGCGCGGCGCCCACGTTGCTGATCAAAGCCGCCTCGGTCAACTCGAACTTCAGCAGTGAGGGCGGCAGTTGCGTCTCGCGCAGCAGCGAGGAGACGTAATCGCCGAGGCCCGGGTCACGCAGCGCGGTCGGCGAGAGGTTGACACTGATGAAGAAGCTCTGGTTCGCGGGCAGCCGCCGCAGCCACTCGCCCGCCAGCTTGATCACCCGGAGGATGATCCAGCGGGTGATCGGCACCATCAGGCCAGCTTCCTCCGCGATGCGCAGGAAGCGATCGGGCGCCAGCACGCTCTCCACCGGATGGCGCCAGCGCAGCAGCGCTTCCGCGCCCACCATGCGATAGCTGCGCAGATCCACGATTGGCTGAAACAGCAGCCGCAGCTCGTGCTTTTCCAGCGCGACGTGCAGATCGGCTTCGAGGCTCACGAGGTTCGCCGCCTGGCCCGCCATGTTGGGGCTGTACAGCACGACCTTGTTGGATTCCTGGTTCTTGGCCACCGACAGCGCAATGTCGGCCTCGCGCACCACGTCTTCGGCGCGTTGCTGCCCGGTATCCATGCAGGTGAGGCCCACGGTCGCCGTCACGACCAGCCGGTGACGACGCAGCTCGAAGGGTGCACGCAGCTCATCCTGCAGCTGCGCGGCGATATTCATTGCAACCTCGGTGGAAGCCACATCGAGCACCAGGAGCGCGAACTGATCTCCGCCCCAGCGCGCGAGCACGCCTTCGAATGTCTTGGCCGCCTTCTCGAATCGTCGCGCCGCCTGGACCATCAGCTCATCCCCGGCGGTGTGACCCAGCATGTCGTTGATGAGTTTGAACCGGGCAATGTCCACGATGATGACCGCGATGCGCTGGCGGCGCTTGGTGCGCACCTCGCGCAGCGCGCGATCGAGCTGGTCCATGAAATAGCGGCGATTTGGCAGGCCGGTGAAGGCATCGTGGAACCGCGCGTGATCGAATGTCTCCTGCAGGCTCAAGCGCTGCTGCATCTCGGTCGCGAGCTGATGGTGGATCGCTCGCAAGCGCCGCCGCGCACCCTTCAGCGCGGCGCGCGAGCGCTCGAGCGCGTGACTCAGATCGTGCGTTCCGAAGGCGAGCAGCCAGGCGAGGAATGCCAGCAGGCCGATGTCGGAGGCGAGCTCGGTGGCCGGATACCAGCCGCTACGCGGCTGGATCGCAAGCTCGAGGTAGCTGCCGGCAATGGTCGGGGAGACCCCGCTGGGCAACGGAATCCGCGTGGTCACAGGGTCTGTCAGCGGATCGGTGACCGAGCCGACGAAGATGCGCGAGCGCGCGCTGCGCGGCTCGACCTGAGACAACGAGAACTCGTAACCCAGATCGACCAGGCGCGCCAGATGGCTGTCCGCGATGATCTCATCCAGATCCGCGTAGGCGATCGACCAGCCGCGGGTCTGCGGCTGCTGCGACTCGTCGAGCGCCACGACCGGTACGCGCGTGGCCAGCAGCCATACGCTCCCCAGGCGCATCGGACCGAGAAGCGAGGAGCCGGCGACGGGACGGTTGGAGTCGGCCGATTGCCATTCGCTGGCGATGCCACTCGCAGTGGGCATCTCGCCACGGCGCGCGCCCAGCACCTTGTCATCCGGAGTCATCCAGAACGTGTGGGGCGCGAGCGGTGTGGACTGGAGCGAAGCGTTGGGACCGGACAGAACTTTATTGGCGAGCGCGGCCTGGTGTGCCGCGTGATAGGCGAGATTGGAGAGTCGCGGCTCGATCCTCTTGACGAAATTGGCGGCAATGGCGGCCGCGCTCTGTCGCGCGGCGGCGGCATGATGCTGCACGCTCAGGTAGATCAGTCGCGAGCCGGCCAGCAGCACGACCAGCAGGACGACGCCCGTCGGCAGCCATCCCAGCTCGGACTTGCGCGTGAGTCGGGTCACTTCTTGCCGCCCACGTGGAAGACCCAGTTGAGCGTACCCGTCCACTTGGTGCTGTCCGGCACAACACCGGCCGAGATCACGCCGCCTTTTATGAAGAGATAATCCCCGATGAGGGTCACCTCGCTGCGCAGGCTGGGCACGGGGATCGCCAGTCCGACGTAGCCTTCCTTCGTCTGGCGTGGGGGCAGGATAGTCTGCACGCCCAGCACAATCGGCGACGCAGTACCCCATGCACCCCCGGTCAGGAAGTTCACGTGCTTGCCGAATATGTCGATGCGTGCAGCGGTGAGCCGCGTGCCGAGGTTGCCGCCGAAGGAGTACGAGTAGGAGATCTGCGACTGAAAGTGCGGATTCCACAGATACGACAGGCCGGCCTTGGGAAGGTTGCCGTGCGTGGTTTCCACGTTGATCTGCTTGTCTTCCAGCTGCGCGCTGAGACGATGGTAATAGGTCCCCGTCAACCCGACCGCCTCGATGGCGTAATTGAAATGCTTGTGAGTGTCGACACCGGCGCCCTCGTGGACCTCGCCCGAGACCGTGTAACGCTGATCGCCCTCGCCGTTGGTCATTGCTCCGGTCAAGGAGCCGAAGCTCCACTGTGACGGACCCAGCTTCTGATGCTCGCCCGCAATGCCCAGCAGCGTGTCCGGATCGAAGTTGTGCAACCAGCCGAGCGAGCCGCCAAAGCCTCCATCGGTGCCGGTGAGCGAGGCGCCATCGCCGCTGACAGCGATCCGATCGTCGCTTGCGAAGGCACCCCCTGACAGCAGGCCGCCGACCGTCAACATGAACATCGCGCTTTTTACCCGTCTCATCTCACCTGCCCCAATGTGCTCGTGACCATGGTCGAGCTGGTTCCGAAAGGATCCGTCGTGCCGGCCTTTGCCACCGGCAGGAATGAGGCGGTGAAGATGCGCTCCTCCTCGCCCATCAATGCGATGGCCGAGCTCGTCACCTGATAGATGCGCGGGCCGATCTCCAGGTGCATCTTGCGTCGTCCGGTCAGTCCAGGCTCCCACCACCGCAACCCCGTCTCGGGCTGCGGCAACAACTCGGCCGCATCCATGCCGACCTCCGCTCCGCCGAACAGGGCGAGCGCCGGCTTGTTGAACGCGAGAAGCCGTCCGCCGGCATCGATCACCACGGCGGCATATTCGGAGGTGTCCAGGACAGCTCTCAGGCAGAAGACCTCGGTGGCATCCTCGATCGTCAGCAATGCCAGCCGCCGGCCCTTGTGGGCGACATGCAAGACGCGCACCTGTGTGACGCGAAGCTGATCCTCGATGCGCAGGAATGTCAGCGGTGCGCCGCCATCGGAGCCCACGATCAGCTCCTGCACGATGTCGGGATAGGAGAACTGCAGCGCCTCGAAAAGATTGCGGCCCTCGAGCGGCATCTCGCCGGTACTCAGATAAGCGATGGCGAAGTTGCTTGAGGCGACCACCCGCAGCGTGTCCGGATCGACCAGCAGCGCCGGTAGCGGCAGCCGCTCGATGAGATCTGCCCAGAGCTCCTGGCCGCGTTCGGCCTCGGTCCGCGCCATCACGATGTGCGCGTTGAGGCGCTCGAAGATGGTGCCTACGTACTCGGCGGCGACCGCACAGGCGAACAGGATGACGGCAAAGACCTCCAGCAGCACGACAAGATAGCCCGAGGGTGCGTAGAAACCTGAAAAGGAAGATTGCGGCGCGGCGCTCTGCTGTCCGAACAGCCGTGTCAGCCAGTCCTCGTTGCCGATCAACCCACTCGCGTACCAGCGCAATTCGGGCGCCTGGATCATCGCCACCACGGCGACCACGAGCAGGCTCACGGTCGCGATGAGATAGGGATGCCAGCGTGAGAGGAAAATGGCGCCCATGACCGGCAGGGCAAACACGGTCAGGAACATCGGGTTCTGCAACGCCCCGACGTGCTGCCAGATGAAGCCGATCAGGATCACGCCGGCGACGTCCAGAATGGTGAGCGCGCGATCGCGCCAATGGCCGGGCGAGTGGGTGGGGGAGGCAAGCATCGTGAAGGCGACGTGGATGCCTCCAAGGGCGAGCAATCCCCAGCTCGCGCTGCCGACCTCGACCTCGAAGCCGCTCGCGAACCACGGCACGCCGGTGGCGACCAGGATCGCAACGATCGTCAGCAGCCAGATGTCATCCAGCAGGTGGACGCGCGGGTTCTCCCATACCGGCCGCGGAATGAGCTGCGTGCTGTCGACGTTCGGCCTCACTCCCTCTCCCTGTCAGCGCATCATGGACGGCGCCATCGCGGTGGCAGTACTGCTTCTGCTGACCGGGCTATTGCCGAAGTTGTTATTGTCCAGAAATGGCTGCGACTGCACTTTCTGACCGTTGGGTGGCTGGAAGTCCTCCACGTGTAGTGCGAAAGCGTGGGGCCGCAGGACCTGGTTACGGCGCAGGATCGGCGAATCGCCGATCACGTCGATGCCGTTGAACTTCGGCTCGATGATCGTGTTGTCCACGGCCGTGCTGACCCCATGCGAGTCGCCCAGCACGAAGGCGAGACCGTAACCGCAATTGTGCAGGCGGTTTGAGCGGACCAGCGTGTTGGAGGAGCCGCGTACCATTACGCCGTACGCCGTGAGCCCCTCGAGCTCATTGTCGTCTATGACCGCACCGCGCGCGTTTTCCGCAACGATGCCCATGGATGCGCCGCCGTTGATGCGGTTCCCGCGAACCACCGCGCCCGCGCCCACGACGTGCACGTCGGCCTCGTGGGCATTGACGAAGTCGTTGCGCTCGACCAGCACCGGAATGTTGCCGGCCACGATTCCGGTCCCGTCCTCGACGAATTTATTGTCGTGAATCCCGATGATGTCATCGTGAGAGTCCGGGGCGCTGCGCACCGCCCACAGACCCGCATCCTTGTCGTCCCTGAACTCGTTGTTGCTGACCACGGAGTTGTGCCCGGAGGCGCCGAAGCGCACGCCGATGCGATCCTTCACGAAGTGATTGCGCTCGAGCAGCGTGTCGCTGGCGTTCTCGGCCACCTCCACCCCTACATCGCAGGAGTCGATGGTCGTGTTGGAAAGCTGGAAGTGCACCGCGCGCACCAGTACGGCCGCCGCGGGACAGTGGCTGAAGGTGATGCCGTCCACGATGATGTTCGGTCCCGAGATGTCCAGCACCGGCCCGGAGGCGAGCGGCTGCCCGTCGATCGTCGTCCCGGAAGGCATCCCGGTGAGCTTGATACCGTGAGCGCTGACGAGTGCCGGCAGCGCGGTCTCCACGTGAATCGTCGGCACCTCGATGGAGACACTCGCCGGACCGGTCGCAGCGGCCACGATGAACAGTGCTTCGCGCAGTGTGCCAGGTCCCCGGTCACCGGCATTGGTCACGTGCACGAGTTGCATCTTCTCCGTGGTCGGCCGCAGCTGCGCCCGCCGCGTCTCGTACCAGTGACCCAGTGCCACGATCACACCCAGCGCAACGAAGACGCTTATGGCTACTGTCAAGCGACGCCTAAGGGCCATGATCTGTTCCCCCGACTCTTTTTTCTAACACAAACACGGCATGCCAGGACTGCTTCACTGCCAGGCGTCCGAATACCGCGTTCAGCGGAAGCGATAGCGCTGTCGCGGCGGCCACCAGGCCCCGGGCCAACCGGCGGGGTAGCCTTCGAACGTAAGGCAGTAACTGCGTCCTGAACGGTGCTGGATCGACACCGGTCAAGGCGCGAAGCTGCAAGCCGCACTCCTCGAACAACTGCAAATAGACGGCGCGCTGGCGCGCCCGGAAGATCGTCGTATCACAGCGCTGCACGATGGCTTGCGGAGCCGCCTCGAGCAGGATCAGCCGACCGCCCGCTGCGAGATGCGAGGTCACGGCCTCGACCGCTGCCCGCAACGCATCCGAGTCGAGAATATGCTGCAATACGGTCACCCCCAGAATGAGGTCAAACTGCTCACCGACGTCGAGGCTGGAAACGTCCTGAACCCGGAACCGACAGTGCGCTGATACGCCGTCCGCGACGGCGCGCTGCTGTGCCTGCTCGATCATCGTAGGGCTCAAATCAACGCCCGTGACTACAGCGCCGCGTGCTGCCAGTAACCGGCTCCAGCGTCCGACGCCACAGCCAACGTCCAGCACACGTATCCCCCGGGACACTTTGAGCCAGGGCTCGAGCGCAAGTCGTTGCTCGAGATGAATCGCCCGATTATAGAACTCGGGCATGCCGTAGGAGCATACGGCCGCGAGTCCCCGTCCTTCACCCGCAAAGCGGCGTGCGCGGTCCTCCCAGTATGTACCGGGACTGTACAGGGCCGGAGCCGGGATGCCTCGGACGGTCATTCAAGTGCTCTCACTTTGTCCCGGACGCCGTTGCCGTTCGGCTCGAGTGGACTCTCATAATGGTCCTGATAGATCCGGCGCCCGAAGAGTTTCAGTGCAAAGAAATTTCCGAAGCCGACGGTCATCGGCACGATGTGTGTGAGCGCATAACACAGATAAAGTGGAACGATCGGCGCGCAATACGCGCGCTCGGATCTCGGCACGCTGGTGAACAACGCGATCACGCCCAGCGCCAGATAGCTGCTGACGGCCGCAGTGAAGTATTCGGGGTTGATCGCACTGCCCTGGGGCACGAAAGCATCGAGCAGCAGCGCATCGAGCCCGGCCAGGAAGCTGAGCACCAGCAGTACGGCGCTGACGATCTTGACCAGGTGCATGGCCAGTGAAAGGCCGCCCACGTAGAGCAAATAGTGATACGCCGCGAACGGGGAGCGGCGACTGATGCGCAGGATCTCCCCGAAGCGCTCGGTGTAGACCTTCAGGAGACCGTGGTACCAACCTACGCGCTGCGAGAACCAGCGTCGCAGCGTACCGGGGCCCTCGGTGCTCACCACGAGCCGCCCGTCGTAGTAAATGCGCTCTCCGTGGCTCAGCAGGATGACCGCGTTCTCGAAGTCTTCGGCGTAAACGGAGAGTGAATGCTCGTTCAGCGCGCGCACGAGCGCGTTCCGGCGGTAGAACGACACGCCGGAGGTAATGCTGAAGTCGGCGAGGCTTTCGCGACCCACGCGAAAGGCGAGCGCATATTCGAACGCCTGAAATCTGGCGAGGAAGCCGTCGGGCTCGATCATGATTCTCGGGCACGCGGCCGCCGCGCCGGACTGTTGGAAGTCGCTGACGAACTGATCGACATCGATGGTGCTGCCGCGGTCCAGTCCGCGGATACGGATATCCGGGTCGATCACCATGACGGTCTCGATGTGCGCGGGCAGGCGCTCGAGCAGACGCCGGATCGCGCCGGGCTTGCGTCGATTGACGCCATCGTCGAAGCAGCGCCAGCCCGCCTGGCGCAGCCGCAGAACCGTGTTGTCCGTGGAGCCGTCGCTGATCAGCCAGAAGCGATCCCGATAGGGCGCAAAGGCCTCCATGAACTCCTCGATCTGATCCTCGAGGTTGAATACGGAGGCGATGATCGCGAAGGGTGAAGCAGGCACCATGCGCCGCGCACCGGGCGGTAGGATGGCTGCGAGATTGATCGAGAGGTGCCCGTTCTGACCACCCTCGGAAAGGCCACCCGCCGCGGCGGTGTGCCGCCGCCGCATATACAGGCGCAGAGCGTAGTCGATCGCGTCGGTGTAAACGATCAGGTTGGCCACGGCAAACACGAACACCGAAAAGCCGAACGCCTGGGCATTGATGACCGACAGCACGATCCATCCCGCCAGCAGCGCGCAAACTGCGAGCGGCGCCAGGACCGGCCAGACGCGCCGCAATTTCATGCCATGGCAGCGGCGGCGGCCGCTTCCCGTCGGACAGCCGGAAGCCGCGCATCCAGCTCCGCCCGCACCTCCGCCTCATCGGCGATGTGATAGCCGAATTCCTCCATGATCGGCACGGAGGACAGGATCCAAAGCAGCGAGCGCACGCGGGAGGGCAGATGAGCGACTTGTGCTTCGAGCTGGGCGAGCGCCGCCTCGAAGCGGCTCTCCATACGGAGAATGGCTTCGGCGACCACCGGATCGATGGGCAGGATCTTTGCGGGCTGTTGCCACGCGATGCCCGTTCCTGCCACCTCGCGAGTCGCGTAGTGCGTGTGCGGGGCGAGTGCCGGATCCTTGGCGAACGCCGCACCGGAAAAAGGAATGACGTAGGGATACATTCCGATCTCGCAGCCCTCGCGCAGCCACCGGTAGGCCTCGCGCAGCGTGAGTGCGATGTCCTCCATCAGGGCGTGAGGCGAGCTGAGAATGAGATCCAGGAAAGGTGTGATGCCGTTCGCCAGCGCGGCAACAAGCATCGGCTCGATGTGACGATGGATCTGCGCCTTGTTGAACTCAGCAAGCACCCGGGGGGAGAAGCTCTCGATGCCGAAGCCGAGCACCCGGAACCCGGCGCGCCGCATCGCCACCAGCCTCTCCGGTGACATGGCATCGATCCGGTTGGTGCTGATGAATTGCAGATTCGCGGGCAGGCGGCCGCTGTCCTTGGCGGCGATGATGCCCTCGCATAGCGGCAGGATGCGTCGATCCTGCGTGAAGGTGAAGATATCGTCCTGGAAGATGATCGTGCGCGCGCGTGGATGAGCGCGCACGATGCGCTCGATCATGGCCAGACATTCGTCTGCTTCCAGACGCGCAATCGAAGCGACGCTGCCCTGCGCCTCGTGCAGGAAGTTCGTCGCCGAGCAGAACGTGCAGCCCATGGGGCAGTAATTGAGCGTGATGAGCCGGACCGAGCGGATCTCGGCGAGACGCGCCTCGCGCGCTGCCTTGCTCGGCAATCCTCCGACGCGATAAGCCGCCTCCAATCGCTCCCAGTAGGCGGTGTAGGGCATCTTTTCGTACGGGATGCTGAAGACTGCATCGCGCAGCTCGGTCCTGCTGAGGGCGCGCTGGGGTAATGAAAGGATGCGACCGTCCGCAGTCCGTTCCGCCGTGCCCGCGATGCCGCCGAGCGGCTTGCCCTCACGGATGCGCGCCACGAGCTCCAGCAGCGGGCGCTCGCCCTCCCCCAGTACGATCAGGTCAAACGGCCCCAGCTCGAACATCAGCTCCGGCCGGAAAGTCGCCTCCATGCCCCCCGCCACGATGCGGGCGCGCGGACTCATGCGGCGCACGATGTGCGCCAGCTCGAGATCAAAGCGCAGAGTCATTCCAGTGGTCGACAGCCCGATGATGTCCCAGTCACCGGCCAGCAGCTCGCGCTCCAGAGCCCGTTGCGGCGCCTCGCGGCAACAGTTCGGATCGAAGACCTTCGTCTTGACCCCCGCGGATTCCAGCACACCCGCGAGGCGCCAGACCCCGAGTGGCGGGGCGAGGAAAGTGTATTCACCGCAATGCGGATCGTAGGGTCCGATCAGCAACACGCTCGGCGAGCCTGCGATATTCACGTTCTATGGGCTCCTTCGTGCGTCCATCCCGCTCGTTGGCGAGAGGGACTATCCCCGTGGCTCAAGCTCAAGTAACCGGAAAGACCGCAATAAATGTGCCCAGTCTCGGCTGGTGCTCGATGAAATCTGCGGCCATGCGAGTGTCGCCCTCGCCCGCGGTCCGGTCAATCCTGTCCCGATGCCCAGGAGCTCCTTAGAGAGAGGTTTCCAGCGAGGGCCGGCGGCCTTCTCATCTTCAAATGAGAGGAGTTCTCGCGGCGGGGCGGCCAGAGGGTGAATCTGTAATGTCCGCGAAGAGATTCTCAGCTCATATTCTGATTATTTTCAACAGATTACGTAATACGCGGACCGCATGAGCCCCTTCAGGCGCGCTGCGCGTCGCAGCCGAGCCCCTCCCGCACAAAGTACAATTGCCGCGTCATAGCTAAAGTACGCGCTTTGGCTACTCGAGTCCTTACAAGGGAAGCAGGGAAATGCACAAAGGAATCCGGGCCGGACTCATCGCTACGGGCCTCATCGTCCTCGCCTACCCGGCCGGCGCCTGGCTGATCGGCGTGATCGTCGAGGGACAGATCGAGCGGCGCGAGCAGCAAGCCCTGGAGCGCGCCCCCTATCTGGTACTCGTACGGCGCGACTACCGGCGCGGAGTCTACGCATCCACCGAGGAATTGACCTATGCGCTTCGGGGCCCGCTCGCGAGCGCTCTGGGTGTGGCGCCGGTCGCCAATAAACCTCGGACATGGCAGGTGCAGGTGCGGAACACCATCCACCATGGCCCCCTGCCGCAACTGAGAACGGTGGCTCTGGCAACGATCGACACGGAAGTGCCGCTTCCACCCGAGCTGCAGACCACGCTGGGTCCGTCACTCGGCGGCCAACCGCTCGTGAGCGGTCGCGCGCGAATGGGCTGGTCCGGGAGCAGCTCCGCAGTCCTCACGAGCCCGCCATTCGAGGCTCAGCTTGCGCAGGGAAGCACGCTGCGATGGCGGGGCCTTCAGATGAGCGTGAGCTCGACTCGCGACCAGCGGGCTTGGTCGCTAGAGGCCTCAGCGCCCGGCCTCACGCTGGGGAATGGCAAGTTTCGGATCCGGTCCGACGATCTACGCGTCCACGCAGTCATGCGGCGGCTGTTCACGGAGCTGGATGTGGGGACTAGTGGGGCGAGCCTTGCGCAATTGGATTTTGAAGCGATCGGCGCAGGTGGCGCGGTTTCCATGCAGCGGATCTCCCTCGAGAGCGCCTCGTCCATGGAGGGCGACTATGTCGATTCGAAGGTCGCGCTCACGATCGCAAAGCTGCATGGCGGGGCGTTCACGGCTTCGGATCTCGGCTACACCGTGGCGCTGAATCATCTCCACGCTCAGGCACTGGCTGCTCTGACGCGCGAGGTGCGAGCGGCCGCGCGCGATCTGTACGCCGGCTCCGACACTGGCTCGGTCACCGGCACACGCACCCGGTGGACCGCTGGCGCGGGCATCAGCTCCGCCAGCTTCAATCCCGTCGCGATGGGTGGAATCATCAATCCCGCGCAGCAGAAAATGCTGGATGTCTTTCGCCGGGACGGCATGGAACTGCTGCTGCATGAGCCGATCCTGGAGATCCCGCACCTCGGTTTCCAGACCGCCGACGGTCAATTCAGTCTCTCCCTGAAACTCAGCGCGCCAGGGCTTACCCGCGAGGACCTGAAAGGCCCCGCGCCGCTCGCCTCCCTGATCCCGCACCTGAATGCGGTCGCCGATCTGCGTGTCGATACGGCACTCCTGGACTCCCTGTTTCAGGACACCGCCCGTCATGATCAGATGACCTCACAGCTCAACGCCCTGGAGGCGCAGGGCTTTCTGAAACGGGATGGTGCGGCCCTGGCGGCGCACATCCTGCTGAGCGGCGGTCATGTCTCAGTCAACGGGCAACCCTATCCACCGCGCAGATAGTTGTCGGCAGGTTATCCTTACCGGAATGCGCACGGGAGGCGCAGTGCAGGTCCGGAGACGACATGTCGCAGCGGGTCGAGGCGATCATCGTAGGCGGCGGCCATAATGGGCTCGTCTGCGCCGCCTATCTGGCCAAGCATGGACTGAAGCCTCTGGTCCTGGAGCGCCGTCCCCTCGTCGGCGGCGCTGCAGTGACGCAAGCCATCGCGCCGGGATTCCGCGCCTCCACCTTCTCGTATCTGATGAGCCTGTTACATCCACGCATTCAGGCGGATCTCGATCTGAAGCGCCATGGGCTGGAGATCCGGCCGTGCAGCGACATGCTCTCGCCTCTGGATGGAGACGACTACATTGTCTTCTCGGACAAGGTCCCGCGCACGCAGGCGAGTTTTGCGCGCTTCAACGCAGAAGATGCGCGGATCTATCCTGAATTCGACCGGTTCCTCAACGAGAACGCTCAGCTTTTCCGCAGACTGCTGTGGGAAACGCCGTTTGATCCCACCGGCCGCAGCTGGCGCACCTTCCGCCAGGCGGCGGGGTTCCTCTACCGAAACTGGCACATCGCCGACAAGGCTTTCCGCCTCATCGACATGTTGACCATGAGTGCGTACGACTTCCTCTCGGAATGGTTCCGGGATGACCGCATCAAGGCCGTGCTTGCTTATTACGCCTCGATCGGCACTTTCGCCGGTCCGAAGACTCCAGGCTCGGCCTACGTCATCATGCATCACGTCATGGGCGAAAATGCCGGCGCCGGCGGCTGGGGCTTCGTCAAGGGCGGCATGGGAGCCATCAGCGACTCGATCGCTGCTGCGGCCAAGGAGCTTGGCGCCACGATTCAGACCAACAGCGCGATCGCGGAAGTCAACGTGAATGGCGGGCGAGTGTCCGGTGTCACGACCGCGGATGGCAGGACCTACGAGTCCGAAATCGTGATTTCCAACGTGAACGCGAAGACCCTCTACCTGCAAATGATCGGAGCGCAGCACCTGCCCGAAGAGCTCCTGCGCGATATCACTGGCTACCGCACGTTCAGCACCGCCTTCAAGATGAACATCGCATGCGAGCGGCCGCCGCAGTACGCATGCCTGGAGCGCGCGCTGCGCGATGATGCACTGGCTGGCTGGTCGTATCCAACCTATGTGCATATCGGACCCGATATCGACTACCTGGAGCGAGCCTACGACGATGCGAAGTACGGCTCGTACTCGCGTCAGCCGTTCATCACACCGGTCTGCCCGACCATCGTCGATGATAGCCTCGCGCCCCCCGGCAAACATGTCGTCAATCTCTTCGGTGGCCACGCTCCTTATCGCCTCAAGAACGCCGATTGGGTCAGCGAGAAGCCCCGCTTCGAGAAAGTCGTGCTCGAGACGATAGAGCGGTTCGCGCCCGGGTTCTCGAGGGACATCATCGCGAGTCAGCTCCTGATCGCACCCGATATCGAGGAGATGGTCGGTCTACCGCAGGGCCATATCTTCCAGGGCGAGCTCTCGCTCGATCAGCTTTTCTTCCAGCGCCCCGTGGCGCACTGGGCCGACTACCGCACGCCCGTGCGTGGCCTGTATATCTGCGGCTCGTCTGTGCATCCAGGTGGAGGAGTTTCGGGCATCCCAGGCTACAACGCTGCGCGTGAAGTCCTGCGCGATAGAGGCCGCCACTCGTCCCTGCGATACGCGGACTGAGTGCCACGCTGCCACGCTTTCACGTGGAATGCCTGGTGGCACGGTCGCTCCGGAACCGCGGCTCGAGGTGGACTCGGCTTCAGGTTGAAACCTGCGATCCAGCGACTCAGGCGCGATGGAAAACCTTGCGCAGCTCGACCTTGGCCTGATTCAACACACGGCGACGCCCGGAGGACAATCCGGCACCGCCACGGTTGATCTCGAAATTCAGCATCGACATGGCCGAGCGGAACGGCTCGGACTTGCGGCGGTCGCTCGCCTGCGCAGAACGCTTGAGCGAGAGGGCGATCTGCCGCGCGCTGCGGCCCGTGAACACGCCCGGCTCGAGATCAAGCGCGTCGCTCTTGCGCATGACCTGGGCTGACCACTTACGCGCCGGGGGTCGACCGTGCGCAGCGTGCGTCGGGCCCCTGGCGGGTGTTTTCCGGGCTGAGCCGCGGTCGCGTGTCGTCCGGGCCGAGTTGCTGTTGCGTGCATTGCGGGCTGAGCCGCGACCGCGGGCCTTCCGCGCCGAGCCCCCCCTCTGTGTGCTTGCTGTCGAGCGGCGGCGGTGCGCGCCGCGAGTTGAGCGCCTGCGTCGCATCGCCATCGCTGACTTGGTCCTTGCCCGACTCTTCTGCCTGAGTGCCATGCTGGTCTCCTTGCCCTCTCTCGAGTGCCGGCGAGGAGAAGCAAGCGGTGTGCCCCGGGGTAGACCGGAGGCTTCCAGCGAGAGCTCAGATCAGCGGGGAAATCCGATCAGCTCGTGCTCGATCAGAATGAGTAGCCGGCGGCAACCACGAGCGCGCGCGGACCGAACTCTATGTGACTGGTTCGAATCACGCCCGCGGTATCGGCCGTCAGCACGCTGTGAACGCGCGAGAGCGAATAGGAGGCATACAGATTGAACCCGCCGCTCACGTGATACGCCAACCCGACCGTTCCGGCCGGCCCGACTGAGCTTGGAAGCTTGATCGAGGTCGGTCCGCCGCTGGCAGCATCTCCCGCGGGCGTCGATTCACGGTCGTAAAACCTGGTGTAGTTAACACCGACCCCAACGTAGGGGCGGAGGCGGTACGACTCGTCCAGTATGTAGTAGTTCAACAGGAGGGTGGGCGCGAACCAGCGTGCCGTGCTGATCACCTGACCGTTGTAGGGCACCGAGCCAAGCTCGGCTGGGCCCTTGCCTACCGTTTTGGTAAGGGGTGGCACGCCGAAGGCGAGCTCGAGGCTAAACCGCTCCGTAACCCGGCGCACGTATGCGAAATAAGGCGTCACCACGCTCTTCAGATCGATGTTCACGCCAGGCGGTACAAAGGGACCCGTAATATCTTCTGCGTCAACGTGGTAGGTCACGTAGTAGGCGCCCACTCGCAAGGAGTTCGATGCCACGTCGTCCGCGCGTGCCGCAGCAGCGGCGAACAAAAGAAGAGCTCCGAGGGCAATGCTTGCTCGCGAATCCATCATCCACTCCCCCGTAAGTCAGAACTGAGCGAAGTAGCCGCGCGCTGCGATGGTGCAGAACGGAGCGACGCTCGAGTGGTAGTCCTGAACAACAGCCGTCGGCCCGCCGCTCGCCAGCAGCGCCGCCAGTTGCTGCTGGAATCCCAGTTTGACGGCGGCGAACGGGTCGTTCGCACCTACGGCGGCGTTGACGTCCAGAACCGTTATGAGTCCAGGTGGCAACGCGCTCCAGAACGCCTGCATCGTTCCGGTATTCACGCTGAAGAACACCGTCGGATCCTGATCACCGCCGCACAACAGCATGGGGGTGTGAGGAATCCAACTTCGCATGTCGTTCATCTTGAACGCGATCCGCAACGGATTCTGGGGCGAGGTTGCGAGGGGGACTCCCGCCTGAGGGGTGGGGACCGCGCCATCCGGGTTCGCGATCGCATCGAGCACGTAGCTGACGCGGAAATTGTTGGTGATCAGATTGGGTTGACCGAAGCCGGCTGCGAACACCGGGTTAGCCGGCACGGCGAGCGCCGCATCGAGGGCGGCATTGCCCGTCACCGGCGTCATGCTGTTGAAGAGGGCAGTCTCTGGCAACTGTCCCTGCTGGAAGAGCGTGCTGATGGGCGTGTCGTTGGGAAGCAGAGAGGGCGCCGTATTTGCATACTGGGCCTCGTACGCATCGCTCGGGGCCGAATAGATGTTGCCGTACGCTTCCTGATAGCTGGTGAGAATCAGTGGCGCAAAAACCGTCGAACCGATATTGACGCTGCCGTAGAACACCGCGTCACCGAAGGCTTCGAGTGCATAGGGGCCAGACATCGGAGCCGCTGCCGCCACCTTGGCCCCCGCGGCCTGCAGCGCCTTGTCGGTCGCCATGGCCACGTAGCCGCCCTCGGAATAGCCGGTCACGAAGAGCTTGCCGCTGTCCGAGGTGGCCGATGAGGTGGTGTGCGGCAGTCCGGTGCGCGAGGCCGTCAGCGCATCGATCATGTCCTTGGACTGCTGGTCGCCGTTGAGAAATGGATGGTAGGGCAGCGAGGAGACGTCGTAGCCGGCATAGTTAGGGGCCACGACGATGTAGCCCTGCGCCGCGAATACCGTGGCGATCAGCGCCCCTTCGGTGTTGCTCGGATCGGTGATGTCGGCGATGTCGAGCGCCTTGTTGGTATTTGTGCCATGAGCGTACAGAACAATGGGACGCGCGCCCGAGCAGCCGGGTGCAGCTCCCGTTGGAACCATGAGGGCCGCCGATGCAGTGGTCGTCTCGCCCGCCCCTCCGACCGTGTAGTACTCGACGTGGTAGAAATCCACTCCGCAGGTCGGTGTCCCGGCAAGTGCGAGGAGTTGCTGGCCGGAGCTCGAGGCCTTCAGCTGGGCAGCGAATGTCGCGGCGTCCAGGGAGGCGATCCGAAATGGTGGATCATAGGTGAGGGTGCCGCGATCGGTGCCCGAATTCAGTGTCGCGGAGGGACTGTCGGATCCGCAGCCGCCCAGTGCGGAGCAGACCAGCGCAATCCCTAGCGTCACAATGCGCGACGCCCTGATTATTCCGATGCGTGCCGTCGTGCGAGACATTCTCCCTCCCCCCGAAGCCAGCTGTAGCATGGTTACCACACGCGGGACATCGATAGCACCGCGGGCATTCTTGCATACCGCCTCAGGTGTGTGGAAATAAAAACGCCGTGATGCGGGGGCAGAAAGGCCCGGAGCCTACGCCAAGCGGATCGCGATCGCCCCGCCTGCGATGAGGCTGATGGCGAGATAGCGCGGCCAGCGCACGCGCTCCTTCAGGATCACCACGGCGATCAGCGTCGCGAACAGAATCGAAGTCTCACGAAGCGCGGCAACCAGTGCGACCGGCACTGCGGTCATAGCAAACAGAGTCAATCCGTACGAGCCCACGGTTCCGGCGCCGCCCAGCAGGCCGAAATGCACGCGGGAGCGGGCGTACGAGATCAGATCGTGGCGTCGGCGCACCACGGTCCAAAGCGCGAGTGGGATCGCAGTGAGCAGAAAGATCCAAAGAACATAAGCGACTGGAGCCCCGGATTTTCGCACGCCCAGGCCATCGATGACCGTATACAGCGCGATCACCGATGCGTTGGCGATCGCAATCGGAACCGTCGAACGCTGGTGCCGCGCTCGTGTGATATGCGCATCGATCGTCATGCTGAATGCTCCGGCGCAGATGAGCGCGATGCCGATCCAGCGATGCAGGCTCAACTGCTCACCGATGAAGGGCCCTGCCGCCGTTGCGACGAGCAGCGGAGCCATGCCTCGCATGAGGGGATAGGCTTCGCTCATGTCCGCGCGCCGGTACGCGATGGCGAGAAGACAATAATAAAGAACCTGAACGGGCGTCGAGGCGAGGATATAGGGCCAGCTCGCCTCAGCAGGCTGTGTCAGAAATGGCAGCACGATCGCCGCTATCAGCCCCGCTCCCATGGAAACCAGCGTCACGTCCAGCAGTTTGTCCGGGCCTGACTTGACGATCGCGTTCCAGCCGGCGTTGAACACGGCCGCGCACAGGACGACAAAGAAATAGAACGGCGACACAGCCTCAGAAGCGCACGACGCGCAGGCGTGCGCAACGATTCGGCGCCGAGCTGTCGAAGCGACTCTGCAACGTGGAGCAGCCTGTGTTGAAGAGGTGGGAGTTCTCGGGATTGTATGACTTCCGCCTGCCATTTGCCCCGATCAATCCGCGCTGCTCGCTGCCTCGTCGGGCGGCCGCCGGCAATCAGGCCAGCAATCCGATCTTGAGGCATGCGCTACGGGAGAAGAAGGGCTATGAGCGGTAGTAGAGCGAGTCAGGTACCTAACGCTGCCCTTCAATCGGGCAGGCCGGCCATGCGCAAAGACTCGGCCAACCTGCCCGCGTCTTCTGGGTTCTTGAACGGTTGTTTCGTCATGAACTGTGCAATGGTGAAATCTGCCCTGCTGGCCAAACATTCAGTCGCGCTGGCTCTCGCCCGCTCGAGCTCCCCGAGCCGGGCACAGCAACCGGCGATGTATGCGGCGACCGGATAGGGGCGAGCAGGCAAGTAGTCGAACGCCGCCAACGCCTCCCGGTAGCGATGCAGGATCATGTAAGCCACGCCAATCGAGCGCCAGTACCAAGGCTCATTGAAGTATGGATCGATGTCTTTGGCACGCTTGAACCAGACTAACGCTTCCTCCGGCTGGCCGAGATAGATCAGAACCGACCCCATGTCAGCTGCATTCCATTGGTTATTCGGATTCATATCGACTGCGCGGCGCGTGTGTTGCAACGCCAGATCGAATGACCGGCGCGCCAAGTGAGCCCAGCCCAACATCGCAAAACACGTGCTTTCCGTCTCATCAAGCTCCACAGCCCGTTTTGCCAAGGCGATGCCCTCCAGAAGCCCGGCATCCGAGCCCCCCGCATCTTGCTGCCATTTCGTGCAGCATATGGCAGCCAGCAACGCGTGAGCATGACCATAGCTGGGATCTATCTCGATGGCCTTCCTGAAAAGCCGCGTTGCCTCCGACAGGCTATCCAGATCATCCCAACGCAATGCGTTGCCCCTCAGCACACACTCATAAGCAGCGAGACTGCTCGAAGGTTTGCGCCGCGCTCGCGCGATGTCGGATACCTGGACACGGCCCATGAGGGTACTGACGATCGTTTGCACAACCTGGTCCTGTACGGCGAAAAGCTCCCCCAATTCCCGATCAAATTTTTCGGCCCATACATGACTACCGGTCTCGGTATCGATCAGCTGCGCGTTGATACGTATGCGCTCGCCTATTCGCCGGACGCTGCCTTCGACGATAAAGCGGACGTTCAGCTCCCGACCGACCTGCTGGATGTTTACTGCTGCATCCCGGTATTGGAACGAAGCCAAACGGGACCGCACCGCAAAAAGACGCCAACGCGACAGTTCGGTAATGATGTCTTCCGTAATTCCGTCGCTGAAATACTCCTGTTCCGGGTTGCCGCTCATATTGCCGAACGGCAGCACGCAGATGGTGATACGAGTGGGTTCCACCGGGGCTGGTGCCGAGGCGGACGTAGCGGCATTGGCGGGCAGCGCGCGCATACCCGCCCTGGTGCCCCCCTCTGGGAAAGGCTGGACCGCCACCGAATCGGACGAATTCAGGGTTGACGTTTCGCCAACTTCTTCCACGGGCGCAACCACTTGGTATCCGCGCCCTCGCAGACTCGCTATGTATCGGGGTGCACGCGGATCATCATCGAGTGCGTCGCGCAGCAATTTGACACGCTGACTGACCGTCTCGGGGCTCACAATGAGGCCCGGCCATACCCGCCGCATCAATTCATCCAGCGAAACCAAATTAGGCGCTGCTCGCATCAACACCAGAAAGAGATCGTAAGACAGCTTGGGAAGCGGAATCGGATCGGCGGCGCGAGTGACGATTTGACGCCCCGTATCGATCGTCAAATCGTTCAGGCGGTATTTCACGACCGAGGCCATAACGGCTGCCTATTTGTCGAAATGGGATCGATAACGCGAAGCTCTTGATCCCCGAAATCCGCAGTTTGTCACGAGCGGCGGCACGGCGAACGGTTTCGGGCGTTTGGGCATCGCCCGAACTACCTGGACTGAGCACAAGTCTGCCCTGCTTCCCGGCCGCGAATGCGAGTGATTCAACCGCTTCGTAGTGCACTTCTGGAAGCCATTGGCAAAGCTTCACGCACACTTTGGCCAAGCTTCACGCTCCTCGTGAGTGATCTGGGTAGCTTGTGAACCGTGTTCAGTCACTTGCCACTCGCCCACTTGCCTCAGGAGATAGTCATGAAAACCGCGATCAAAACTCGATCTCAATCAATGGCCTTCATTTTGGCCGCCAGCCTCGTTGCTCTCGGTTGCGCCGCGATCGACAGCACAGCACAAGCCGCCGACGCACAGCAGCCCTTGACGAGAACCGTCGCCTACGGTGACCTCAACCTCGACTCCGAACAGGGAGCCAAGGTGCTCTACGCCCGGCTGCGACATGCAGCCGAGGACGTGTGTTTTCCTCTCGACAGTCGCGATTTAGCGCAAAAAACTGCTTGGCAGCGCTGCTTCAATCACGCGGTCGCTTCCGCCGTGGCGCAGGTGAACAGGGCTACGGTTACCGCATTGCACAATCAAACGGTCGGCCACTCAACCAAAGCCTAAATGAGCACCGGCCGGCTGAGTTGACGGTTAAATGTCCAAAGTTCTAGGGAGTGCTGGACCTGACCCGGTTTCGTGGACACCCAAGGTTAGTTTTGGAGGCGTTCACGATGGCGGATCGGTCCGGTACACCCCGGGGCTCAGGCGGCAGCGGGTCGATCCGATGCGCCGGACGCACGCGGCATCGCTTTCGCGTGCAGACAATCTTTCTCTGGTAGCTAGCGTGAGTTGCTAAGAAATTCCGACCGTTGATCGCGTGATCGTAAGCGACTCAAATCAGGGAGATTCTATGCCGGCTGAGGGACTCGAACCCCCGACCCCCTGATTACAAATCAGGTGCACTACCAACTGTGCTAAGCCGGCGCAGAGACCAGGAATTATAAATGATCATGCCCGGCTGCGCCCCGACTCGTGCCCGCGAGGACTCCGCACACGGGGGCTGCGACCTGGATGATGTTGCGCACGAGATGCAGAGGCGCCACGCCGCCGAGCGATGCTGCCTGAGGCCGTGCTTCCTCTGTACAAGGAGTACGGATTCGTCGTGACCTCGCGCGCTGAGGAAGCTTTTCCGGGGAGCCGCTCGGTCGAGCATACTCGAATGGCGCGAGAGCTACCCAAGAGCGGGTCTGCCGAGCACGTGATCGATCCGATGAAGGCCTGCCGTGACCTCCCGAATGGCTAGGGCACGCCCGGGGCACTCGCGACCTTGGTCCTGGGTACCGTGGCGGGGATGCCGCCAGCGCCCTGCTCTGCAGTCTGGGTCGGTGTCAGATCGGGGGTCTCGTTCGCAGCGGGCGGACAGGCTTGAGCGTTGACCTTCCCGGCTGTCGCGTCGCTTTGCGTGGGGAGGGTCCGCGAGGGCTCGAGCGTGACATCCACCCAATATACGGTTCCCGGGAAGCGGCGCTCGGCGATCTGCGGATCCAGGCCCATATGCTGGACAGCCAGCGCGCGGTGCTCAGCCCGCTCCCGTTTGCTGAAGAGCCCTACTGAGACGCGCCGCCCCTCCGCCGCCTCTTTCATAACGTGCGCATCCGTAAAGCCGCTTTTTTCCAGCCGCTGAACCACACGGGCCACATCGTCGTCGCTACCCATCCCTCCGACATAGACCCAGTAGCCCTCGACGGTCTCGCCCTCTTCCACCCGCTGCCGCGGGCTGAAGCCGCGCTCAGTGAGCGCCGCAGCGGCCTTGACGGCACTGGCCAGGTCATTGAAGGGCCCAATCGAGGTGCACGTCCCCTCTGGGTCCCGAAAAATCATTTTCTGGGCGGAAGCCGATGTCCGCTTCGGAGCAGGCGGCGCCTCGGTGACCAGCATCAGCCGCGGCAGCCTCGCGACGGCGTCCTGCCTGGTCGGCTCGGGAGGCGTATCGACCCAACGGGCCCAGGCCAGGAAGAGCAGATTTGCCGCCAACAATGCCAGGAACAGGTTGCGCACGGGTCGGATTCTAATTCACCGGGCGCCGGAGCGGGACTTGGCCCGACCAGACGGCGAGACCGATCAGAACGAGATCAGGCACGCTGCGACACGGCGCCCGCACCAGCGGTTCCAGGGTGGCTGCCGCCCCACCGGTCAGGAAAACGACCGGCCTGCGGCCGAGTGCTTTCTTTGCCTCGAGAATTGCGCGGTCGATGACCGCTGCACAGGCGTACCGCGCACCCTGTGCGACAGCGGTCCGCGTAGTCCGCGCGAACAGGCGCCTGACCCCTCTTCCGCCACCCTGGGCCCGGCGCCGAATTCCGCTGGTCTGCAACAGTAAGCTTGCGACCATCAATGCGGGACCCGGGACGATGGCGCCGCCCCGGTGCCTGCCGAAGGCATCCACGAGGTCGATCGTGATGGCGGTGCCGGCGTTGACTACGCAGGAGGCGCGGCTCGCAGCCAGGTGCCGTGCCGCAATGACGCCCACGAGGCGGTCCACTCCCAATCTCCAAGGCTCGAGATAGGAGGTCACGACGCCCGCGCAGCGCCGCTTCGACACGACGAACACGGGACGCGGCGCACCCGTTGTGCGCGCTGCCGCCAACAGCATCCGGTCAATCCGGTCGCCCGCAACGCTCGAAACCACAATGCGATCGCACAAACGATCCTTGGCTCGGCCTCGAGCAGGCCGTTTCCTGACCGCTGTCCAGCTCCGACCGATTACGCGTCGAGCATAGTCCTGCACCTGCCAGTCAGCGTAAGACGCCGCGCGCTGCCGACCCATGCGTCCGTTGGTAACCCACGCCCATTTCACGCGGCTGTTGCCAATATCGATCAACAGAAGCCTCACGAGCTGGCCCTCACCGTCACGTCCCCGGAAATGAAGCGCTGCAGGCCCTGAGGAGTTTCGATCAGCAACGCGCCGTTCAGATCCACGCCGCGCGCGACGCCCCGCGTCGTTACCTCCCCTGCGTGAATCGAGACCATCCGTCCGCGAAGCGCATCCGCATCGCGCCATTCATGAATGAAAGGCCGCAGCCCTTCCTGCGAAAACTCGACCAACCCGCTGACGAAAGCACCCATCAATGCGGCGGCGACCGCATTTCGTGACGGACTCTGCAGACCCACGCTGACCAGGTCAGTTGGCGTGGGACCGGATCGCGCGACCTCGGCGACAAGCGCGGCACTGAGGCACACATTCAATCCCACACCGATGACAACGCAGGCAGGGCCGGCCGACTCCGCCCGCAACTCGATGAGCACGCCACCCAGCTTGCAATCGCTCACGAGCAAATCGTTGGGCCACTTCAAGC
>Ga0070741_10005686_pt1 | contig 27419 bp, 22 predicted proteins | sample Coa_R1_4_FD_66440 | JGI IMG/M metagenome (GOLD analysis project Ga0070741, IMG submission 66440) | Surface soil microbial communities from Centralia Pennsylvania, which are recovering from an underground coalmine fire - Coalmine... | ecosystem: Environmental > Terrestrial > Soil > Unclassified ...
TTGCAGGCCGCCGAACACGGAGACTTTCGCAAGCACAGTTTTCAGACCTTTGAGCGCACCCTCTCACGAGGGACGAAGAATTGGTACGAGTTTATCTCGGTGTATTACCGGCTCAATGTGCTCTTTACTGCCTTTGTGCAAGATGAGCGGTATCGTATCGATGTGCTGAAATTACTGCAAGGCGATGTCTACGATGAAGATGAGCCCAAAGTGCTCACCTTGATGAAAGACATCGTCTCGCAAGTTGAGCAGAACGAGAAGCATATCTGGCATCAGTACTTAGGCGAACTGACAGCCAATGTTTTTAGTGGCACTTTTTCAGGCAGATAAAAAGCCTTTTCAGATTTTTCTAACTTATGCAAATAAAATTCCGCTAATGGAAGGAAATAGCTATGGTGCATTATGACTTCGATATAGGCATCATAGGTGGAGGGCCAGCAGGGGCCGCCACCGCCGCTTACTTGTCCAGGGCAGGGCTGTCCTGCGTGGTCTTTGAACGAGAAATCTTTCCGCGCCCCCATGTCGGCGAGTCCCTGGTGCCCTCCTCAACACGCGTCTTCAAAGAACTGGGCTTCCTGGAGAAGATGGATCAGGCTGGCTTCCCACGCAAGTATGGAGCCGCCTGGACAACTAGCGATAAAGGACCTGTGTGTACAGATAGCTTTGAAGGTCTGGAGCCTGATTGTCATGTAGGGATTCGCTTTGAGGAGAGAGAGCAGCCAGGGGTAGATAGAAACTACACATTCCATGTGGATCGAGGCAAGTTCGATCTGATGTTGTTGCAGCATGCTCAGCAATCAGGGGCAACCATTTATGAAGGCGTCCGGGTGCAGCACGTCGATTTCTCAGAAGACCAGGCTCCTTGCATCCACTTCAGCATCGCAGGACAGCAGGTCAAGACACGCGTGCGGCTGGTTGTTGACGCCAGTGGTCGACGTACATTGTTAGGCAATCAGCTCAAATTGCGCATTCAGGACCCGGTCTTCGATCAGTATGCGTTACATACCTGGTTTGAAGGCTATGACCGCAGCCTGTTGGCCAGCGATCCCTCGCAACTGGAGTTCATCTTCATCCATTTTCTGCCTCTCACCAACTCCTGGGTCTGGCAAATTCCAATCACCCAAACGATCACCAGCATTGGCGTGGTGACCCAGAAGCGCCACTTTGCCCACTCGCACCAGGAGCGTGAAGCGTTCTTCTGGCACTCTCTGGAAAGTCGTCCAGAACTGGCAGCCGCTCTACGAGCCGCCAAACAGATCCGTCCTTTGAGCAGCGAAGGGGACTACAGCTACGCCATGAAGCAGATCTGTGGAGACCACTTCGTGCTGGTGGGCGATGCTGCTCGTTTTGTCGATCCGATCTTTTCGACCGGAGTCAGCATTGCCCTCAACAGTGCCCGTTTTGCCAGCAGGGACATCTTGCAGGCCGCCGAACACGGAGACTTTCGCAAGCACAGTTTTCAGACCTTTGAGCGCACCCTCTCACGAGGGACGAAGAATTGGTACGAGTTTATCTCGGTGTATTACCGGCTCAACGCGCTCTTTACTGCCTTTGTGCAAGATGAGCGGTATCGTATCGACGTGGTGAAATTACTGCAAGGCGATGTCTACGATGAAGATGAGCCCAAAGTGCTCACCTTGATGAAAGACATCGTCTCGCAAGTTGAGCAGAACGAGAAGCATATCTGGCATCGGTACTTAGGCGAACTGACGGCCGATGCTTTCAAACCTGCATTCTGAACTAAGAGGCGCTGATGGATTTTTCATGGACGCAAGCGCAGGAAGAACTCTACCAGAAAATGCGAGACCTTACGCGAGATGCATTGGGGAACACCGATAGAGAGGTCAACGCATACTGGACGCGAGCAGAGTGGCAAACCTGTGGCGCATTGGGTTTACTGGGTCTATGTGTACCAGGCAAGTACGGTGGAGGTGATCATAGCGCAACAATGACTGCGCGTTTGATCGAAGCATTTGGCTACGGCTGCGAAGACATGGGGCTGGTCTTCTCTGCATCAGCGCACCTGCTATCCTGCGCCATGCCGCTTGTCGAATATGGCGAAGAAGCACTCAAAAAGAAGTACTTGCCTGGACTCTCTTCAGGGGAACTCGTCGGAGCGAATGCCATTACGGAACAGGAAGCAGGATCAGACGTTTTCGCGCTAAAAACTCGTGCCGTACGACAGGACGACTCATACATTTTGAGTGGTTTGAAAAGCTATGTGAGCAATGGCCCTGTTGCTGATCTGTTTGTTGTGTATGCGGTTACCAATCCTGTACATGGATATATGGGCGTTACAGGATTTGTTGTAGAGAAAGGGACACCAGGTCTCGTAGTTGGTGAACCATTTCACAAAATAGGATTGACTAGCACACCTGCTTGCCAGGTGCGTTTTGAGGAGTGTCGCGTGCCGATTGCCAATCGGATAGGTAGAGAGGGTCAGGGAGCACAGGTTTTTAAACGTTCGATGCAGTGGGAGCGATCATGTCTCTTCGCATTGTATCTAGGACAGATGGAGCGTGAACTGGAACGAACTCTTGCCTATGCTTGTGAGCGTCATCAGTTTGGTAAATCTATTGGGAAACACCAGGCCGTTGCTCATCGTCTTGCCGATATGAAATTGCGATTGGAGGCAGCTCGTCTTCTACTGTATCGCGCCTGCTGGCTTCTTGATCAAGGACAAGATTCTACCCTGGCTATCTCGCTAGCAAAACTGGCTGTCAGCGAGGCTGCAATTCAAGGAGGGCTGGACGCGATCCATATTCATGGTTCTGTTGGTGTTGGTTACGAGTATGGCATTGAGCGCATGCTCCGCGATGCAATCCCTAGTGCTATCTTTTCAGGAACATCGGAGATGCAACGAAATATCATTGCAAACGAGTTAGGGTTATGAGTTTACGTGATCTTGTGATTCGTAGTGCTCGGAAAACTCCAGATGCGCTAGCAGTCAAAGGCCCCGATCAGAGTCTATCGTATCAGCAGCTCGATCGTCTAGCCAACCGTTTGGCTCGTGCGCTCTCTCGACTTGGAGTCAAACACGGTGATCGTGTAGGGATCTGGTTAGACAAGTCCGCTAACGCGGTCGCGGCAATGCAAGCTATATTGCGCCTGCGCGCCGTCTATGTGCCTCTTGATCCTATCAGTCCTGTCGCACGTGTGCATGTTATCGTACGAGATTGCGAGATGAGTGCTCTGGTGACAACACATAAACGTGCTCAGTCTGTGCTGGGCGACGATCTTGGGGATCTGGCGTGTTTGTGTCTGGATGGAGAAACACCCGGGCCGGGGTTGGGCCAGAAAGATCTACATGCTCTTTCTGATGAAGCACTTCCCGTATCTGAGTCGGATGAGAATGAGATTGCCTATATTTTGTACACCTCTGGATCAACGGGGCAACCTAAGGGGGTTTGTATTAGCAATCGTAATGCTCTGGCGTTTATTGATTGGGCAGCTCAGGCTCTGCAAGCTACTGCCGCTGATCGTTTTGCCAATCACGCACCATTCCATTTTGACCTCTCAGTGCTGGACCTCTATGTTGCTTTTTCTGTAGGGGCAACAGTCGTGCTAGTTCCAGATGGCATTGCGTACCTGCCTGGGCGCTTAGTCAACTTTATTGTCAATGAGGCTCCCACCATCTGGTATTCCGTTCCCTCCGCTCTGATTATGATGATGGAGCAGGGAAACCTTCTCTCGCATCTACACCTGCCACTGCGCGCTGTTCTTTTCGCAGGAGAGCCGTTTCCTATCAAGCACTTGCGCAGGCTCTATCAGTGCTGGCCAGCAGTACGCTTCCTGAATCTCTACGGTCCGACAGAGACGAACGTCTGTACTTTTTATGAAGTCACCCAGATACCAGAAGACCAGCTTACCCCAGTGCCCATAGGCAAAGCTTGTTCAAGTGATCGTGTATGGGCTCAAAAAGAAGACGGTTCCATTGCCTCGTCTGGCGAGGAAGGGGAACTGATGGTTGTTGGTCCTACCGTGATGGTTGGCTATTGGGGAAGACCACCCCAGGGGGATGCACCATACGCAACTGGGGATATCGTACGCTTGCAGGGCGATGATAATTATCTGTACGTGGGACGGCGTGACCATATGGTCAAGGTGCGCGGATATCGCATCGAACTCGGTGATGTCGAGACAGCACTATTGGCTCATCCCGCCATCCACGAAACCGCTGTTGTCGTCAGTGGAAATGATTGGGAGGCATGCCTGCTGGCCTTTGTAGTATTGAATGGTGATGCCGTTCCCTCGCTTCTAGAGATCAAACAGCACTGCGCCCAACGTTTACCTCGGTACATGATTGTGGACAGGGTTGAGTATGTCTCTTCCTTGCCTCGGACCCGCAATGGCAAAATTGATCGCCTGTCTTTACTTCGTCACTTATCACTTGATAATAGGAGCGTTTAGTATGCCAAAAGAAGAGATTATGGAGCATTTGAAGACGTATTTTGCGAAAGAAGTACTTGGCAACAAAGATATTGGTTTGGATGAGCATACCCCACTTCTTGAGTGGGGGATTATTAACTCCCTGGAGATTGTACGCTTACTCAGTTTCATTCAAAAACAGTTCTCCGTTGAGATCCCCAACGACAAGCTTGTTGCCGACTACTTTACCGATATATCCGCGATCGCGGATATGATATTGGATAGCGTATCTGCATATCGCAACTGACCTGTGGTAATCAAGCAGGTGTTGGAAGGGTGACACTCTATGACTGAATGTAAGCGTTGTAGATCTCTTGTTCCTGAGTACGCCAATTTCTGCGGTCACTGCGGTCAGGCCATAGATGATCTAGTACACCTCTTGGCGCTGGATGAGCAAACTCCTGATGAGGATGTGCTAGATGATACGCCAACAGAGCCTCTCCGTCGTGTCGTGCCAGATGCCAACGTAGCTGCTCTACCATCATTGAATGGTGTGAGTGCATACCAGACGAAGGCTGAGAAACATAAGAAACGGGAGCTTCAGACAGGTCGGCATACAGTCAAACGTGTTCTCCAAGCCTTTGAGCCCTATAAATTTCAGGTAATTTTCATCTTATTGGCAATTCTTACCACTACTGGGCTAAATCTGGTTTCCCCACTACTACTTCCCTCCGTTTTCGATAGTGCATTGGCGAACCGTAACGTACCACTTCTCCTGGTGTACGCAGGGATCATGGTGATCGCTACGCTGCTATCGGGAATGATAGGTGTGGCTCAGACATACCTGAGTAATAGGGTGGGACAGCAGGTGATGCGCGATCTACGGGATAAGCTCTATGATCGTCTGCAAGATATGTCTCTGCAATTCTTTACTTCAATGCGTACCGGCGAGATCCAATCTCGGTTATCTAACGATGTAAGTGGGGCACAGACAGCTGTCACTGATACGTTTATCAACGCTGTAAGCAGCATTATAACGACGCTAGGTACAATTGTGGCAATGCTGTATCTTAGCCCCCTCCTTACCCTGGTCTCGTTTGTTTTTCTCCCTGTGTTTTTATACTTTACATTGAGAGTTGGCAATGTACGCCGCAGATCGACAAGCGCAACGCAGAAAAGCCTTGCCTCTCTTAACGCCCTGATGCAGGAAACACTTTCTATAAGTGGCGTCCTGTTAATTAAAATGTTTGGGCGGAAAGCTCTTGCCCGGCAACTGTTTCGTGTCGAGAATCAAAAGCTAACAGATTTGAGCATTCGACAGCAGATGGTAGGCCGCTGGCTCTTTATGTTTATGAATACCTTTTCAGTTCTCATGCCTGTGGCTACCTATATCACGGCTGGTTTGCTCATTGCCTATGCTCCTGATAGAGCACATATAACGATGGGTAAATTAGTCTCCTTTATTATGCTGCAAGGAAGATTTTTCGGCCCTTTCAGCCAACTACTCGCTCTACAGGTGAATCTACAGGGATCACTGGCCCTGTTTGATCGCATTTTTGAGTATCTTGATCTCCCTGTTGAAATTCAAGATATCCCCAACGCAGTGCAGTTGACTCCGGCTGAAGTATACGGTGAGGTAGCCTTTCGTAATGTCTCGTTTACGTACAAACGTAACCAATATGCCGTTCTGAGTGATGTAAAAGCAGAAGGGAGCGCTGATGCACGGAAGAGGCAGAAGATTCAGAAGCAAAACGTGGTTTCCCGTCCCCTGGAGTATTCCTTAACACAGGAATCGCAGCCACGAATGACGCTACATAATGTCTCATTTGCCATTAAGCCAGGCCAGTTGGCCGCTCTGGTTGGCCCCAGTGGGGCTGGTAAAACTACCATGACGTATCTCATCCCCAGGCTATATGATGTAGACTGTGGTTCGGTAACCATCGACGGGCGTGATGTTCGGGAAATATCTCTGGCTTCACTTGGAACATTGATTGGAGTGGTCACTCAGGAGACATATCTCTTCCATACTTCTATCCGTCAGAATCTGCTCTACGTTCGCCCGGATGCCACAGATGAGGAGATGGTCGCTGCTGCGAAAGCTGCTGCTATTCATGATCGTATCATGGAACTGGACAATGGCTATGAAACGATTGTTGGAGAACGTGGCTACAGGCTCTCCGGTGGAGAGAAACAGCGCATTGCCATTGCTCGCGTGCTTCTGAAAGATCCTCGTATTCTTATCCTGGATGAAGCAACCAGTTCCCTGGACACGCAGTCCGAACGATTAATTCAGACTGCGCTTAGACCTTTAATGAAAGGTCGTACAACCATAGCGATTGCACATCGCCTCTCTACGGTTCTATCTGCTGACCTTATTCTGGTAGTAGACAAAGGTGAGATCGTGGAACAAGGAACACATCAGAATCTGCTGGATCGTAATGGATTATACGCCAAACTGTATCACCAACAATTCGCACAGCAATTACAGGAAGAGCCTAGCATTTCCTAAAAGAAAGGAGTACTAAATATGCCTCGCGAGGAAGAGGAAGACACTATCGTTTACAAAGTGGTGGTTAACCATGAGGAGCAGTATTCAATCTGGCCCGCTGATCGCGAAAATCCCCTGGGTTGGCAAGACGCAGGGAAAAGCGGTGCCAAGGCAGAATGTCTAGCTTATATTAAAGAAGTGTGGACGGATATGCGGCCTCTCAGTTTGCGTAAGCGCATGGAGGAGCAGGCTGCAAAGAGTCGTTCGTAACATTTTTATCGATGTAGGAGTGTTTCTCTTACTATTAATTCAGGAGGATATATGATTCGTAAATATTGTAAGGCCTATTATGTGAAGGATCTCAGGCAATTTCGTGATTGGACCGAAAAGCGTGAAGAAGATGAGACTGAACTGACCGATGAGGATGTTGTGTACTTATGGGACGACTTTACCGTGGTACGAAGTCCTATACTGACTAAAGGCCTCGTCTTTGACAATGTGACGCCTGAGTGGCAAGAATTTTGTCAGACAACATTGCATTTTGAGATCCCCGAGGATCTGCGTTATGCTTATGAACAGAATGCGACAGAGGAAGAAACGGCCACTTCTAGTGAACCTGTTGAGAGCCGGGCTTCCGTATAGCTTCATCGGCAAAGGTGTAGATATACGCTCTTAGTTCATACGCATCATGATCAATCAGAGTTCTCTCTCTACACTGAGGGTAAAGGAGCAATTAGCTTGGATAATCTTGTCGAACGTCTTTCACAGGGAAATCACCGGGTAACCATTGGCGGACCACAGCCTACTCTTACCGAGTTTCGCAAACGCGTTGAGGATATGGGCTATGTCTTCATTAAGTTTCCAGATACTCGTGGAGGAACAGATCTTGGTGTGCGTGTCGATAAAAGCGCAACTGATCTAAGCCACGCTCGCTTTGACCAGCAGGCAGGAGTTGCCCACGTTGACGGGACCCTTGTGCTGAATTATGTCAAAGTGCGCTGTATCGCCGACATTTCTCTCGAAACTCTTGAGGGAACTGGGCACCTTGTCGCGTTGGAAGAAGTCCACCCATAGGGGAAATCCATTGAGTTGTGACACAACCAGGTATCTATCTGGTTGTGTCACAATGCCAACTAATATGCATCAATATATGACGGATAAGAATATGTCTGTGGTAATAAACAATAGCTGGTTCCAATATTGGCAAAAAAAGCCAAAGGCTCATGTACGTCTGTTTTGTTTTCCATATGCTGGCGGAGGCGCGTCTATTTATCGTACCTGGTCAGAGTGCACTCCTCCCGAGATCGAAGTGTGTCCTATACAATTGCCCGGTCGAGAAAATCGCTTATTGGAGACACCGTTTTCCGACTTGTCAACTCTCATTGTTTCCCTGGAACAAGCCATATTGCCATATTTAGATATGCCCTACGCATTCTTTGGGCATAGTATGGGGGCTTTGATCTGCTTTGAACTGGCCCGCCGTATACGTCTATCAAGGCGCGATTCTGGGTTGCTTCAACTCTTCGTTTCTGGGCACCGTGCTCCACATATTCCTGATCCAGATATGCCTACATACCATTTACCTGATCCTGCGTTTATCAAAGAACTGCGTCGTCTCCAGGGAACCCCAGAGGTGCTACTAGATAATAAAGAGCTTATGACTCTCCTTCTTCCTCTATTAAGGGCCGATTTTACCATATGTGAGACATATTCCTACTCTGAAGATGAGCCCCTGCAATATCCCATATATGCTTTTGGAGCATTACAAGACAGTGAAGTACCCCTGGAATGGCTTGCAGCATGGCAGGCTCATACAAAGAGCACATTTAAGTTTCGCATGTTCGATGGTAACCACTTTTTCCTGCATAAAGAGCAAGAAGCGCTTCTGCAAACAATCTCTCAGACACTATTTCAATGGCTTTAACTGTGTAAACTTGTTTGCCCAGAAAATTGGGTATGTTTTCTACCTCGACGTGGAGAAACTGTACTACAAATTTGTCTCTGCCTTTACCCTGTTTCCCTCCAATGAAATACACCTCTAGCGGATTGAACCTTACCTCAACAGGATTTTATACTTACTTACGTGTTTGATGAGTGTTTAGGCTAAGTGAGACAAAAAGGCAATCCTCGTTGCTGGGGATCGGAATGCACCTCTGCTGTAGTCTAAACCACCAATCTTGAAAAAAACAAGGCAGAACTGATGAAGGGATATGCTATCGTATGTATGAGAAGTCTTCTATTCGTTGTGAAAATGGGTCCTGGTATCTTATTCATTGCAAGCCAAGAAAAGAGTTATACGCCGCAAACATGCTACGAGAAGTCTTACATCTCTCTGTTTACATCCCTGAATATAGAGTACGCTCTCGGGGCGAAGTTCGCTTTGCACCATTTTTCCCGGGGTACATTTTTGTCCAGGCCGATCTCACATGTACCCCTCTCAGCAAAATTAATGCGACCCCGGGTATTGTGCGCCTGGTGGATTTTGGGGGAGGGCCTGATCCGATCTCTCAATCTATTGTGGAAGACATTGCTCAACGTCTAGAACAGGTCAACGCTGGTTTATATCCCTTCAGGCCTGGGGATATTGTCCGTGTCAAACGGGACAGTCCAATACAAGAATTGGAAATGATTTTTGTAGGATCAACCACTCCAAGCAAACGTGTGTGCGTACTCCTCAGTATTTTGGGTCGCATGAAAAAAGTGTTTGTCGATGTGGACACCCTTGAGAAGGTGAATGTTCCTATGGCTCGAATAGATATTGTCAACCAGCCGACAGATCGGGCCAATATGGAGAGAAGGGTCTCATGAATACAAAATAGAGGGAAAAACAATGCTTCAGACAAATGATACATCAATGGGTTACCCATCATCTCACGAGGGTGCTAAGGTGGTGATCGTCGGAGGTGGTCCGACCGGCTTGATGCTGGCATGCGAACTAAGGCTTGCTCACTTGGATGTGCTGGTTCTAGAACAACGCGCGGAGCCAGCAGTAGAGTTCAAGGCAAATGACATCCATGCCCGTACTCTAGAGGTGCTGGATCAGCGAGGGATTTTAGAGCGTTTTCTCGCGGCTGGACGGCAAGAGCGGTTCGCAGCCTTCTCCGCGCTGGGGTTGGACATCAGCCAGTTGGAGACTCGACATCCATATGTGTTGGGTATACATCAGGCGACCACCGAGGCTCTGCTGGAAGAGCGAGCTATGGAACTCGGCGTGCGGTTGCGACGTCCTGCCAGGGTGGTTGGTCTGCGCCAGGACGAGGCCGGGGTCGAGGTCGAGGTAGCTGGCCCTGCTGGTCCTGAGTGGCTACACGCTGAATATTTAGTAGGGTGTGACGGTGGGCACAGTGTGGTGCGCAAACTCGCCGGTATCGATTTCCCCGGAACTCCAGCGACTATGACCGCCTTTCAGGGAGAGGTCAGGCTTGCCAATCCTCCCTCCAAGCGGTTATCCGATCGGCGGGAGCATGGAGTGCTCAGGGTCGGCGAAGGCGAGCCCGGTTGGTACCGGATGTTGGTCATTGAGTTCGATCACGTCGCGGACCGAGATACCCCGGTGACGCTAGAGGTGTTGCGCGAGGCGTGTACCAGGATCGCTGGTACTGACTTTGGCATGCATAGCCCTCGCTGGATCACCCGCTTCAGTGATACCGCCAGGCAGGCCGAGCGATATCGGAACGGTCGTGTCCTGTTGGCTGGGGACGCTGCACACATTCACTTTCCCGCTGGTGGGCAGGGGCTGAACCTGGGTGTGCAGGATGCCGTCAACCTCGGCTGGAAACTGGCACTGGTGCTGCAAGGTCAGGTTTCGGAGGAACTGCTGGATAGCTACTATACCGAGCGGTACCCGGTCGTGGAGCGAGTGCTGGACTACACGCGCGCACAGACCGCCTTGATGCGTCCCGGCGTGCCCACAACAGCGCTACGAACAGTGTTCAAGACGCTCATAAAGTTCGATGAAGTCAAAAAGTACCTGGGCTGTATGACCACTGCGCTAGACATTCGCTACCCGATGGGAGATGGACACTCTCTGCTTGGATACCGTGTACCCGACTTCAATGTCAGGACGCCCTCCGGTGATACCCGCATGTTTATGCTGATGCACACCGCGCGACCGATTTTGCTTGACTTCAGGGGGCAATCAGAGCTGCGCAAGGCAGCTGACGGCTGGGCTGACCGCGTTGATCTCATAGAGGCGCAGTGCCAGGACGATCATTGGGCAGTTCCCGCCATCGGTGAGGTCCCAGTCCCCGCCGCCATCCTCGTGCGCCCCGATGGCTACGTCGCCTGGATCGCTCCCACTGATGCCGAACTGGACACTGATTCCCTCTGCTCCGCGCTTACCACCTGGTTCGGTCCTGCCCATTGATGCGTCCTCAATGCCGCGTCGGAGATACTCAACGTTCTCTCCTCAATCCAGCCGAGGAGGAAGAGGAGTTACTGCTAGCCAATGCCAGGAATGCCATTTCTTCCCGTCTTTTCATATCCCATCTGAACAGTTACGATTATCAGATCATTTTAAACACGACCTGGAAGTTACTCTCCTAAGAAAGAAAAGAGGTTTCTAATTATGCCACTGAAATATAGTGTGCTGCTGCCCAATGGCGCTGCCAGGGAACTGGCGGGGATCAAGGACCCGGTAGAAGCGTACGAGGCTATGACGCACGTAGCCCAAACTGCCGAGGATGCAGGCTTCAATGCCGTCTGGCTCTTCGATGCCCTCTGGCCTATCGACCTTTCTGGAGTTTCCCTTTCATCGCAAGACACCCTCTTCGAGTGCTGGACTACGACTGCCGCTTTGGCTCGTGACACTACACGCATACGCATCGGTCAAATAGTCACTTGCAACGCGTTTCGCCATCCTGCACTGCTGGCAAAAATGGCCTCTACCGTAGATGTAATAAGTCATGGTCGCCTAACAGTAGGAATTGGCACTGGTCCCACTGTCATAGCATCTCAGTGTCGTGCCTATGGCTATGACTATCCTGATGCTCCCATTCGGTCACATCAACTGCGCGAGGCGATCCTGATCCTGCTGGCTATGTGGACGCAGGAGGAAGCTGTTTTTGAAGGCCAGTATTACCAGATCAGTGGCGCTATCAATCAGCCTAAGGGAGTGCAGAGACCCCATATCCCCCTGCTGATTGACGGTAATGAGCAAACAACACTCAAGCTTGCGGCAGAGTATGGCAATGCCTGTAATGTATTGGGTGAGCCTGCCGCGTTGAAACATAAGTACTCGGCTCTCAAACAGCATTGCGAGGCCGTTGGACGTAACTACGAGAGTATTCATCGCACAGCAGGATCGGTTTGTATCATTGAAGATACTGATGAGCAAGCCTTAGCAAAACTTCCTGACACCGTGGGTGCCCGCATGGCCATGAGCGCGCTGGTTGGCTCTCCCGCGACGATCCGCGAGCGGATTGTGGCCTATGAGGATGCGGGTGTGCAGGAATTGGTGCTCAGGTTTCCCGAAACGATGGATCTGGATACGATCCGTCATATGATCCAACGTTTCGGACAAGAAGTCAAGGAGCAAGCTATGTCTGGGGTGTGAACTGCTTGCCAGCAAGTAGTTCGTCAACGTCATTGAGCACGAGAGGAGTTCACTGCAAGCCCTTTGCCTCTTCTCTTCCCAATTTTGCAACACAACAGTCAGGGGAGGGAGTTCTGTGCTTTAGGGCTTGGTTTGGCCTTCTGGTGACTTGCAGGGGCTTGACGAGTTTTATGGCTTTTTAGTTTTCTCTCAGAGAGCATCGCCAGATTGCTAAGAATTTCTTGTACATCTGCGTGTTCTGCTCCAAAAACGGTTTGTCGAATCTGGAGGGCCCGTTTGTAGAGTCGTTCAGCCATTGCATATTTCTGCAAGGCGATATATAGCAAGGCAAGCTCACAAAGGCTAGTGGCTACACGAGGATGATTTGTTCCCAGTGTTTGCTCTCGCAGCGTGAGAGCCCGCAGAAAAAATTCCTCTGCCTGTTCGTATCGCTTCTGGTCTCGATAAAACTTGGCTAAATTGCCCAGCGCAAAGGCCACGCTAGGATGATTAGCCCCCAGTGTGCCTTCCCAAAGGCCGAGTGCATGTTGGAGGAGTGGCTCCACGCGCGTGTATTTATGTTGCTCATAGTACAATTGAGCGAGATTGTTGAGAGCAGCTGCCAGGTTGACCGATTCCGCAGATTGGTCGCTCTCCCAGATGACTATGGCGTGTAGATACATTTGCTCGGCCTGATCGTATTCTTTCTGATAAAAAAGTAAGGTTGCAAGGTTATTATAGCATTCGGCAACATCTGGATGCTCTGGACCCAGAGCCTGTGTACGAATCTGCAGAGCCCGTTGAAATAGCTTCTCTGCTTGCTTATATTTTTTTAAAACAATATAAAGTGTCGCTAATTTATCGAGACATGCTGCCGTTGCCAGGTGCTCGGCACCTAAGATTTGCTCATACATTGCTTGTGCTTGCTGAAGAAAGCACTCGGCTTGAACATATTGAGCCTGTTCTAGAAGGAAGTACCCTGCTTCATAGAGTAAACGTGCAGCATCAAGTGAAACGAGTTGATACTTCTCAACCAGGGCAATACAAGCACGTACCTGTGGTAGAAAACGCTGGCAATGTTCCCAATTTACGAAGTCATTGTCAGGAAATATGCGATTCACCGCTTGTAATACCCATTGAGCCCACTGAAGTTGCTCTTCTTCGCTGATTAAACTTATGAGTATATTCTGAGTCAAGCGGTGAATGCTTAACGTCTTTTTCTGTGGATCTTTGCTAATGAGAGAATAGATGAGTAAGTTGCTCAAGGCTTCGCCTAACTGTAGTGGATCTTCTGCAAGTGGGGCTAGCAAAGGGCAAACATAAACTGCACTTTTTATCAAGAGTTCTTCTGGAATTGCATTGAAATAGAGAAATGTACAGAAATAGAGAATATTAGCGGCCATAGGGTTACGTAGCAGAACTTTGTCGATGCAGAGTAATAATGTAGTAGCAACAGATTCTGGGTAATACGCAGAGAAAGCGCCCCGTCTTTTGAGCAATTCGATTTGGTGCTCTTGACAAAGGTTAAGGTAATCAGCGAGGCTACAGCGCGTTTCTTCTACATAGGCACCTGCCTGGTCAAGGGCAAGCGGAAGCCCATCCATGAACTGCGCTATCTCCAATGCTGATGTTTGCATATTTTTTTCTGCATGCTCAAATGTCTCTTTTACAGAAAGTAGTTTTGCCCTACGCAGCAGGAAGAGGGCACTTTCTTCGGGCGTCATCTGCATTAGGGTAAGACTATGTGCTAGCGTCCCTGTGGCCTGGCTTCGCGTAGTCACGAGAATATGCCCATTGCTGGCTGCAGGAAGATATTCGACCATCTTCCCCAGATCTTCGACGTTATCAAGAATGATTAACCACCCTGAGGCTGTTTCTAGCCAGAGTCTTATAGCATCGATGATGATATTGATCTTTTGCGAGTCTTTTTCAGGGAGATTTAACTGATGGGCAATGCTTATCAGAGACTCAAAAGAGTTGCCCTGTATCCAAAATATAGCCGAGTAGTCTTCCCGATAGCGGTACGCATATTCGATAGCGATCTGAGTCTTTCCAAGTCCGGTCAATCCACAGAGGGCCAACGGTTGTAAGGCCGTCTCTTGATTCTCTGGAACAAGGAACCCGCGTAAATGTGCAAGGATATCCTCACGGCCAGTAAAAAAAGGATTGCGCCGATGAGGAACATTCCAAAGAGTGGTGTGTGAAGCTATAGATGTCGCGGCTTCTTCTTTCGTGAGAACAGTGTGCTGTTCAGCTGTTGTGGTTGCATTCGTGACTTCATAAAGCAGTCCTAGTTCAACTGCGTTTTTTCCAAAGAGTTTGCATAGCTTTTCTCGATAATAAGGACTAGGTACAATGATCCCTCGTTCCCAGCGACTTATATAAGATGCAGAAGGTGCCTCAATACGTTCTGCGACATAGCCTTGCGACCATCCTTGTAACTCTCGTGCTCTTCTCAAAAGATGATTTGGTAACGTTTCGTTCGCTTCTTGTTTCATAAAAGACCTCAATGCATTGAATATGCGTTTAATCCGGTCCCATCACAGTTAATTGCCAGACGCGAATACGTATCGACGACCACTATGAGGTAGAGCCACTCCCCCTGTTGCTATGCCTGCGATATCTGCGGCCCGCCGGGTATGGAGCACATCTGCGGAGCAAATCTAGAATAAACGATGTGGAGTAATCTCTACAAGCGTATTCGAGCAGTAAAAATGATCTTTTTGATACATTAAGATGGGATTTCTTTCTAGAGTATCGTAAGAGACTTGTGAGAAAAAGTAGCCTCCGCTTGCTGTCTTGCGGTTGATTGACTCTGTATGCCATTCAGACAATATAGACGGTGATTATTGTACATGATACTATTCAGATTATCAAGAGATTAGGGATAAAGGCTGGAATAGTGTCTATTGCAAAATATTATTAATAATAATAAAGGCGAATACCATATCATTTGAGTTTATCCTGTTAAATCTGGTACTTCTGTCATATGTTTTGCTTAAAAGATAGCAAAGGTACATCTGTATGTTATAATATTTTTGGTTGTAAAATTCCTATCAATAGAATGTAGGAGGCAATGAATAAAGATGTTTTTTAAGCTATCTAGCTGTAAAGCGTATATCAACTTTGTCAAGAGTTTCCTCACTGTTACATTTGCAGCAATTCTTCTATGCATGACCAGCTTTTCGATTATAGGCCCGAGTGCTGGAATTGCATCCCTTTCACCAATTCAGTCTGGTACGCCTCAGTGCGTACAAAACAGGACCTATATAATCCCTGACACCGTGTGCATAGGTGGTGGAAGTCAGTGACGGGATGGTAGATTCTCCTTTTTAGAGCAGAAAAAAACTCAGCAGCGGCGGAAAGACTTCCGCCGCTGCTGAGTTTTTTTCTGCTCTATTCCGACAAGACGCTTTCTTGTTTCGTCAACCTTCTCAGCCTGCTATAGCGAGTGTACTCACACATATAGCAACAATGTTGCGCCCATGTCATCAAAATGTCATAGAAATGCTATCAAGATGTCCTTACTGGAGGTTATAGCTCATGCTATACTTATCAGCAGGATGTGAGCCACCCATTTACATGCACTGCACACTCACATTCTCCTTTTTTTGATGCACTATTGACCTCAACCTGGAACAAATACAATCGTAAAGTGACATTTCTTGGTAGTAGAGGTATAAGCGAGAAACATCTCTTCAAAAGAGTTACCGTGAATGATGACGTCTGAGATGACAGTGCGAGCAAGGTTGAAAAGGAATTAAATTACATTATCATCTCATTTCACCCATTGATCACGATCATAGCAGGGGGATAAATTTCGTGAAATTGGACCTTTTGATTGCTGAACCTCATGACATTCTCCGTATGGGACTGCGTACAATCTTTATTGCAGATGACCGTGTGGAAAATGTTTATGAAGCAAAAAACAAAGAGGAATTGCAGCGCTACCTTCATGCTGGTTCGATAGATTTGATTCTAGTCAACCAATCGTTAGTTACAGATATTACAACTCTGCCGCGAGGACGCTTTGTAATTCTGGCAGCTGAATTTGATATGCTGGCCTTCAAAATGGCATATAAACATGGGGCGAGCGGATACCTTCTAGAGAACACCTCTGCGAAGCTCCTGCACACAGTGCTATACCAGAATGAAGGGGCATTTTTAATCGAGCCAACAATAGCTATCCATGTTATAGAATATCTCTCTTGCGATTCCCGTTTTACAGTTAGGGATGAATTGCTCACCCGGAGAGAAAAAGAAATTATTGATCTATTACGAGGAGGTATTGACAGGCGTACCATCGCAAGACAACTCCACATTAGCGAGGCTACTTTAAAAACCCATATTAAAAACATTACGAGAAAGCGTGAGAGCACGCTTTATGAACCTGTGTTGCAAAAAGGCTAATCTCTCTACCGGCCCCTTGCAACTTTTTCGATACGCCCCAAGCCAGACTACAGATGCTTGAGGCGTATTTGTTTGTAGGTTTATGGCTGGCTTGATAGCAAAACACCACGTTCTCCTTACGAGAGAAAACCAGGTAAATGGGGTGATTTCCCACCCCATTTGCCTCTAGCAGGAGCTTATTCGTAGCGCAGAGCCTCTGCTGGCCTGACCTTCATTGCGGCTTGCGCGGGCAAGTAGGTCGAAAACAGAGTAGTCAGGTAGGCTCCCAACAGGATAGCGGCGAGTTCCAGTACAGGGACTTGCATCGTCATGGTTGCGAAGATGAATTGGAGATGCAGGAACTGATTTGCTGCCAGCAAACCCAGAATTGTCCCAATACCCAGACCAAGCCCGGCAACATAGCTCGACTCCAGCAAAAAGAGCCCCTGCACCAGGCGTTTTTTCAGCCCGATTGCTCGTAAGAGACCGATTTGTTGACGGCGCTCTACCACTGCACGGCTGCTAATGATTCCCAGCCCAGCGATGCCGATAATCAGACCAAGCGCGATATAGGATGCCAGGAAGTTAAACTGGAACGAGTTGGGCGCAACTGCCTGAGCAGTAAATGCGTCTGTCACAACGACAGGCTCAATGCCATAGGGACTAAGAGCCGCTCCTAGATCCAGGCGCGCCTGGTTGACATCCACACCTGCCCGGGCTCTGAAGTAGTAGCGCACATGAGCATTCTTGCTGATACGATTTTGCAGCAAGACAGAGTCTGTTCTTGCAGAGATAAAAGACAAAACTTGCAGAGCGTGAGCAGTGAGGATACCAATGACTTTTAAACGTTGAGGATGACCTTGAGCATCAGTGACCTCCATAAAAAATGGTTGAAATGTAGTATCAGTAACCTTCACTCCAGGAATCGGATGCGTTGGATCATCGTAAAGGACCACGTCACCGACCTCGTTCTTCACTGCATCCCATACAGCGCGACTGCTGGAATAGCCCACAGCGCGGGGCTGAACGGTATACGTCGTATTGGAAAGGTATGCATCATCGGCCACAGCCAGGCCATATGAGCCGGAAGCTGTTTGTGCTCCCGAGCCTGTCTGGTTCATTTGAAGGAAGGTGACGCCTGTTCCTGCAATCACCTGAAAGTCATGCAACATCTTCGGATTGGTAGTCACTGCCGTTGGAAGCTGAGAAAGATTGGCTGGCATATCCGCCATCAATTCCCACCCGCCGAGCACCTGATCAAGGTTTCCGTAGGTCTGGACATAGGTAAAATTCGCGGTCACCATGAAAACAATAAGAAACGAGACCAGGGCAAACAGTGCGATAGTCAGACCCGTTCGTGATTTATAGGTCAGAGGATACTGAGTACTGGTACGCACGAGGGCGGCAAAGCGGCCAGAAAATGCAAACAGTCCCTCAAACGCGTTGGTGATCCAGTGTCCATTCACAAGAAAGAACCAGATGGCGACCGGGACCGTCAGGAAGCATGAGGCAAAGACGAACATCAGACCGGTGGCGCTATCGACAGGGTGAAAATTGGTGATGCCGATCACACCTGAGAGCCCCAGCAGATCCTCTACCTGACCGAAAGGTCTGAGTAGATATACCAGAAGAAGAATGCTCGTCACACTCAAAGTAATACGTGTGATATTTTTCTGCGGCAGTTCCAGAAGATTAACAAGCCAGCAGATGGTCATGCCAATACCTACGATGAGCAACGAAACACCCGTCATGTAGGGTACTAGCAATTGATTGTTCAGCCCCAGGCCTAGAATGACTATACCCGCCACAAGGCCAAATGGCCCCAACACCCAGATGCTGCTTCCATCCCCGTCAGACGTCTGCTCCTCATCAAGATGACGAATAGCCGCAATAATATTCATCCTGCTAACCCGATTGGCCGAAACAGCAACTGCCAAAAAGGTGACAGTGGTCCCCAGGCAATAGGATAGCAGCGGGCTTGTCCAGTCGATGTGCATCTGGAGTGGAGTTTTCAGAAGCTCCAGCAGGGTGCTGTTATTGCCAAACACCTCGATCAGGATGGCGACCATCCCTATACCTAACAACAAACCAATACCAGAGGAGAGAAGGGTATACGCCATACCTTCAAAAACAAATGTGAGCGTCAAATGGCTACGCTTCATACCAATGGCTCGGCTCATTCCCATCTCTTCCTGGCGTTCCGCCGCCAGCATCATAAAAATGAGGTAGATCAATAACAGACCAACTCCCATCAAAACAAGGCCAATGATCAGCACTAGCGAGGTCGCCGCGGAAGCAGCATTTTGAGCATTCACAAATGCATCTTGCTTGAGTGACTGAATGCTATATCCATTAAGTATGTTTTGCAAATGGTTAGTGACTGCAACACTGGTACTGTTATTGGGGCCAAGGTCATCAAGTCCTCCTGTTCCCACATTGCGAATAAAGACGATATTCACCTGACCTGTTCTACCCACCAGTTGCTGAAATTGGGCCAGCGGGACAATCAATGAATTGTTGCCTGTACCAGTTGCATTGCTCTCATCTAAGTTGACACTGGTATTCAGAATGGCACGCACTGTATAGGTAACAGGCTTCTGATTGATGATAACATGCAAGGTATCCCCGACCTTAGCGTTGAGTTTTGTTGCCAGGCCCTGACTCAAAAAGGTATCACCCGGCTGCAAACTGGCAAAGTTCAAGGCCTGTCCCTGATTACTCTGGAGGGGACCCCAGACCTGGTTAAAGTCCGGTGGAACCGCGATAAGCATATTTTTCCCACTGATTTGTTTGCTCATCTCGTCTGAAAGGGGAACAAATCCCCCTGAAAAAATGGCTCCCTCTGCGAACGCTATCTGCCGGTCGTTGTGAGCGACCGAGAGAATCTGCTGAGCCTCGGTTGTGTGAAGGTAGGGAAGGGGATTTCCAATGCTGATGGCTTGTGTACTAGCATATTCATCGACATTTCCAATTTGATTCAGTTTATTAGCAATAAGCGAATAGCCCAGACTATCACCCAACCCAAAAGCAGTCATGATCAGTACGGTAGAGAGAACCAGACCGGCGAGTATGAGAAGCGTTTGTGGGCCTCGTCGTAGGATGTTCCGCAGGCCAATTCTGAGGAGAATCCCGTAGCGGCTCGCGAGAAGAACCAGCGCGAGCAGAAGGGTACCCACGATCCCTACGGCTATGAGCGCTAGTGCACCTCTGGAGATGAGGCCAAAGAAGGTATTCATGGCGTATTCCTTTTCCCTTGCAGTGCATGAAAGGCTGTTGACAGGCCTAACATTTTTCTGAAACCACAGAATGGTATTGATCCCTGATCGGGCCATCTTCGATAATCTGCCCATCACGCATTCTCACCAGTCGTTGTGCCTTGAGTGCAACTTCCAGCGAGTGCGTGACCCAGACAAAAGTTTGTCCATGTTGCTGATTGAGTCGCAGCATGAGTTCAATAATCTCAGCACTGGTTTCGCTATCAAGGGCTCCCGTCGGCTCATCGGCCCACACAATAGCAGGTTCCGTGGCAAGCGCACGAGCAATCGTAAAGCGTTGACGTTGACCACCGCTCATTTCGGCAGGTCGATGCTTGATCCAGTTTTCCATCCCGACCTGCTCAATAGCCGCGAAGGCGCGCTGACGGGCTTGTTTTGTCGGGATGCCGCTGACCAGCATCGGTAGTTCCACATTCTCCAGGCCGTTCAAGACTGGCAAGAGATTATATGTTTGGAAGATAAAGCCCATCTGTCGTGCGCGAAACTCGGTTCGTTCATCATCACTCAACTCGGCCAGATCCCACCCGGCGATCTTAATCATGCCTTCGTCAATGCTTTCTAAGCCACTGAGACAATTGAGGAGAGTGGTTTTTCCGCAACCGCTTGGCCCCATAATGGCCACAACATCCCCTCGCTCAACCTTCAGATTCACATTCCGCAGAGCTTGCACCTTCAATTGTCCCACATGATATTGTTTAGAGATAGCGCTCGCCTCAATAATTGCGGTATCATCTCGGATGATCATTTTATGTCGTTTCATAGCAAATGTACTCCTATGAGGATATCTTTCCTTCTGATAAATTATGATCTAAGCAAAATATATGCTTGCAATATGACTGTCAGATGAACTCGCGAACGGAGACTTCAAAACATCTGGCTTCGCTTTCTACAACACAAGGTCAAGGGAGGCGGTATTGCCAGGATCGTCCTCACCTCCTGAAAATGATTCTCCAAATTATACAGAGATTGCACAGCTATTTTGTGCAGACGCTACCATATACTTTCTGTAGGAACCACGAATTTTGTTGGTACCACCTGAAGAGAATAGCCACATGCCTATGTTCCGTTCGATTCTAGTTGAACGAAGAAGGAGAAACTTGTTGGAAACTGCTTTGATCTTGAGTTCTGTGCTGCTCTGGCTGGTTGTGTTGTGCAATATACTGCTGACGCTAGCACTGGTGAGGCGTGTCAATGCCAACGCGACAAAAACCAATGCTTTAGATGCTGGAGGGTTGAATCAGGATACGCTGGCTCCAAACTTCAGCGCTGAGACGCTCAACGGCAACCTCGCAAACCTGGCGACATATACCAATTCTGATCGGCAAGTGGCTTTTCTCTTTATCTCTACCCACTGCGAACCCTGCCGCACAATCTTGACCATGCTCAAAGAGCAAGGTTCCAGGGCTATTCCATCAGGAACCGAACTGGTGGTGGTGAGTGGAGATGAACGTGAGCCTACCGAGGCCCTGGTAGAAGAACTACAAGTCGATTGGCCAGTCCTGATTGCACCACGTGCCACTAATACCTTTTTCTCCGACTACAAAATCTCTGCCACGCCTTCCTATTGTCTCATCAATGCACAGGGTAAGGTCCAGGCTACTGGCATTGCAAGCAAGCAGCCGGAAGTATGGAAGGCATTAGTGAATACCTGGACCTCTGCTAATGTTCCTACAGTTAGCGAAAGGAGGTAACGCGCACAGCCATTTCCCATACTACTAATTTTGAACGCTACTGCGTTCTCAACTCCAGGTAAATCTTTGAAAGGAGCACAAGACGTGCATACATTCCTAGATTCCGCTCTTAACGCTATTGATCGCGTCAGCAATCAGCTCAGTCCTCTCAGTTCTCTTCTTGATGTGATCACCAACCGACTGCTTCCTAATGTTACTGCTCAAGCATGCGGTGGTTTTCTTTGCTACGACTATTGCGTCCAGATTCCATGCGGTAACTACTTTACACATTACACCGCATACTACTCGGCCACAATAAGTCGATGCATCGCAGGCGACATCTGGTGCGTAGCAGACAGATGCGGTGGTTGTTGAGCATAGGATAACCACTTTGTAATGGGCCGATGAGTGAGAAGAAATGCTCATACTTTCTCACTCATCGCTCCTGAGCTACTTTTTCTGTTTGCTACTCTCGTCCAAGATTTGGGGAAGGCTGATGGTTATCTCCGAAATACTGTTGATCGTGTGTTTACTAACACTCTTTGTGGCCTCTTTGCTGGCTCTGGCGCGCATCTGTTTGCTGGTTGCAACCGTCCAGGGAGATAGCATGGCTCCTACATTGCAATCGGGAGAACGTGTCCTGGCTTGGCGTCTCTGGCCCACTCTCAGACTGCGTGAAGGGCAAATCATTCTGGTGGCACAGGAAATAGGCCCTCAAGTTGCTCCCTATATTAAACGCATCATTGCGCTTCATGGCGAGATATGCACATTGAGCCCTCGCTCTGGTATGGAAACAAACGAATCAACCAGTGGAGATCTAGAAGAAAAAACCTGGCGTATTCCTCCAGGTCACGTCTTCGTTTGTGGAGATAATCAGGGAAACAGCATTGATTCACGTACATGGGGACCACTCTCAAGGCAGCGTATCCTGGGAATTGTCTTGATGAAGCTCCCACATCAACGCCTTTCCTCTACCACAAATCGCGTTGAATCCCTCCCTCAGCAGGGACCACAACATGGAGAACCAGCACCATCGTTTAGCGCACAAACAATCAACGGCGAGTATTTTACGCAGCATACCTACCGTGGACAGGCGATTATGCTGATTTTCATCGGAAAAGACTATGTATCACGCAAGAATATGCCCATCTACCAAACTTTCTGCAATGATGTAAACGATATTGGCATAAGAAGTCTTTTTGTTTGCGACATGCACCAGGAAGACGCAGAAGCACTTTCTGCTGAAATGCAGGTAACACAACCTCTCCTTATCGCCCCACGCGAGCAGAATCCGTTCTTCAAGGATTACAAGATGGATATAGCACCCACATATTGCCTCATCGATGAGGAGAGCATTGTACGTGCCGCCGGATTGGCCTCTCAGCTTCTTTTCTCGCATGTAGAGAATGTTTCCCGTTATATGGGCTTCAAGTCGAGATTCATTCCAAAGAACGCTCCCAGTATGCTCGTAGCAGACCACATAGAAAGGCAATAACAGGCATTCTCAGGACGGCTCAGTCTGGGCCATGTCGCTCTTTGCCGTTCGCGGCGTTGGCTCTGTTTACAGAGAGTAATCTCTTCCTCGAACTGCGGCAGCCTTCCATCATCCTTCTTACCAAACTCTAACCAAAGGGCAGTATACTCCCATAAGCAGCATGATGTGGTGCAAGAGAGAGGACCGGCAAGAGGGTACACCCCTCTAACGTGGTCCTGGCAACGCATCCTGTAAGGAATCGATGAAAAGCGTGATGGAAGGAATCATCCCGGGACTCGGGTAGAAGGGAAGATAACCATGACAAGCACGCGCTTTGGGACCACAGGCGTTCCCATCGAGCGACTTGAGATCTCAGCATATACGGTGCCCACCGACTTTCCTGAGTCGGACGGCACTTATCGCTGGGACAAAACGACGATGGTGCTTGTCCAAGTCACCGCAGGAGGCAAGTGTGGCCTGGGCTATACCTATGCTGACACGGCCACCGCCCGGCTCATCAACGAACTGCTCAAAGAGATCGTCATTGGACAAGACGCGATGGCAGTGCCTGGCATTTGGATGCAGATGGTGCAGGCCATCCGTAATCTGGGTCGCCCTGGCATCTCGTCGATGGCGATTGCTGCTGTCGATGCTGCACTTTGGGATGTGAAGGCTCGTTTGCTGGATGTGCCGCTGGTCACGCTCCTGGGACAGGTCCGTGCCAGTGCTCCTATCTATGGCAGTGGGGGGTTCACCTCCTATTCGCGTGAGCAGCTCCAACGGCAGCTTGCTGGATGGGTTGAAGAGGGCATTCCTCGCGTCAAAATGAAGATTGGACGCGATCCTGCAAACGATCCGCGCAGGGTCGCAGAGGCGCGTGAAGCCATTGGCCCAGATACGCAGCTTTTTGTGGATGCCAATGGGGCCTATAGCCGAAAAGAAGCCCTCGCGCTGGCACACCTCTTTGCGAGAGACGCAGGCGTGACCTGGTTTGAGGAGCCAGTTTCCTCCGATGATCTGGAGGGATTGCACCTGATGCGCGAGCATGCACCAGCAGGGATGGAGATTGCAGCGGGAGAGTATGGCTATGATCTGTGGTATTTTCGCCGGATGCTAGAGGCCCAGGCGGTCGATGTACTGCAGGCCGATGCCACTCGCTGTGCCGGAATCACTGGCTTTCTGCGCGTCGGGGCGCTCTGCGAGGCGCGTTGCCTGCAACTCTCCTCACACTGTGGACCAGCATTACACGTTCATGCATGTTGCGCGGTGCCTAACTTCCGGCATATGGAGTACTTCCACGATCATGTCAGGATTGAGCGCATGTTCTTCGATGGTGTGCTCACCCCTATCCAGGGGGCATTACAGCCCGATTTGTCGCGCCCTGGGATGGGGCTGGAGTTGAAACGCGCTGATGCCGCTCGCTATGCAGTTTAGGCAAGAGTGAGCAGAGCCAGGTGACTTGTGGCACCGAAACTGGTGACGGCTGCTCTTGTGGGGACTTGCGGGCAGTTGATCGACGGCATGCTCATCTGGCTCTTGAAAAGGAAAAGAGGGGAGTAATCATGGCTCGTAGCAGACCTGCAAGAAAAACGAGCGAAAGTATTAAGAGGAACGGGCAGCGGCATGGGCTCGCAGTAATACCATTGCTGCAACACCTGTTGTTGCCAAAGCTTGCACGCGACGAAACCGTGATCATACAGCATATCCGCGAGGGTCGTTTTCAACGCAGCCTCGCACTCATCACCGCTTTCTCCAGTTTGCTCAGCGGGCTGGAGGTCACCTACGAACATTATCTTGGCAGCTATAGCCAGCAGATTATGTACACGCCCGTCTTCATCAGCCTAGCCTTAGTCATCACAGGCGTCGGGGCAGCATTCAATCGCTGGATGGCGCGCGTCGCCCTGCCGATTGTCTCACTCATCACTATGATAGATGGAACGATTGGCTTCTTGTTGCATGTGCGCGGTATCCATCGCAAGCCAGGAGGATGGCGCATCCCTATCTTTAATGTGATTATGGGGCCGCCGCTTTTCGCGCCGCTGCTCTTTGCCATCAGCGGCTTCCTGGGCATGATTACGACCTTTCTGCGTCACGAAGATGATCTGCCACAGCCACCACCAGCACACCTACGAAGCACTCGCCCGCTCTGGATCGATCTACTGCCGCGTGAGATCACGCAGGATGTTAGCACGCTCGAACAGGAGATCCGTGAAGGGAGTTTCCAGCGCCTCATGGCCGTTGCGACAGCACTGGCAGCATTGTGCAGCGGGGTTGAGTCGCTCTACTCCCATTACAAGAATGACTTTACATACCGTATCGAGTGGACTCCCATCGTGCTCACACCCGCCATCATCATTGCAGGCATCGGATCTGTCTGGAGCCGTATGCTTGCGCGTACGTTACTGCCAATCACATCAGCGCTGGCGCTCATCAACGGAGCGCTGGGCTTCTTCTATCACGCTCGGGGGGTCCTGCGTCGTCCAGGTGGTGTCAGGCTGCCACTCTACAACGTGCTCTACGGTCCTCCGATCTTCGCCCCCCTCTTGTTCGCGGCAACCGGTTTTCTCGGTTTGCTCGCCAGCCTGTTAAGGAGAGCCAGACGATGAAGGTACGCAGAAGAAATCATGCACAGGTCAAGGAACAGAGACAACCGATTCCGCCAGAGGTAGATGAGAGTTGCTTGCCAGTGGATCATGAGACACGCCAGCCGCTTGCACCACGCACGCAGCCGGGCTATTACCCAGGGTTTCAGACCCTCAGCCAACAGGATTTTTGGGATGAGGCGACACGCAAGGTGGTCCTGGCGCGAGTTGAGCAGGTACCGCCGATCCGCTTTTTTACGAGAGATGAGGCACAGTTGATGCAAGCAGTCTGCGACCGCCTGCTCCCACAGGATGATCGCGACGAGGCACATAAGATCCCGGTCCTCAACTATATCGACGAGCGGCTCTACAGCAGACGCATCGATGGCTATCGCTTCGAGGATATGCCTCCCGACCACGAGGCACACCGTCTCGGCCTCCAGGCCATCGAAGCTATCGCACAGCACCTCTATTATGCCTCGTTTGTCGATCTTGAGCCCTTGCAACAAGATACGGTGCTCAAAAGTATTCATGACGCACAGCCACTCGCTGCCCATGAGATCTGGCAGCAGATGTCGATCTATCGTTTCTGGTTGCTGCTCATGCAAGATGTGGTCGATGCCTACTATGCCCACCCTTACGCCTGGGATGAGGTCGGCTTTGGTGGCCCGGCCTATCCACGCGGCTATATGCGCCTGGAAGGAGGCAAACCCGAACCCTGGGAGGTCGCAGAACAACGCTACGAATGGGATGCGCCTGCCTCCTCACTCTCGGACGCCTACGAGCCACTAGGTGGGCCAGGCGGGCATAAGCAGCAACCATCCGGTCAGGAGGGAACACATTGAGCATCATGAAAACACCACTGCTTGGAAGCTTTCAGGCCGAGAAATCCACCGCGCATATGCTTGGGCCAGTTCAGAAAATCGACTTTCCGATGCGGCACTTCCCATCTGAAGAAGAGGTAGACATCTGTATCGTGGGGGTGGGATCGGCAGGCGGGGTGCTGTTGCAACGGCTCGCACGTGCAGGCTTTCGCGTTGTAGGGATGGAGGTCGGCCCATTTTGGGATACAGAACGGGATTGGGTCAGCGACGAGGCAGGCTCCTCTAAACTCTATTGGAATGATTTGCGCATCACTGGCGGAGAAGATCCGATCACGCTGGGTGCCAATAACAGCGGGCGCGGTGTCGGAGGCGGTTCCGTCCACTGGGCAGGCTTTACGCCGCGCTTTCATCCCTCGGACTTTCGCGTCTATTCGCAAGATGGCGTCGGAGTAGACTGGCCAATCTCCTACCAGGACCTCAAGCCCTATTATGAACTATTGGAGCGAGAAATCCCCGTTTCCGGTCCTGCTTACTTTCCCTGGGGTGATCCTCACGGCTACATTTATGGGCCACATCCAATGGGTGGCGTTGGTGATGTGCTTATCAAAGGCTGTACCAGACTTGGCATCCCTGTCTCGGTCGGTGGTCCGGTCGCCATTCTCGAAGGGTCACACGGCGACCGACAGCACTGCATCTATCGCGGCTTCTGTATTCAAGGCTGCAAAGTAGGTGCCAAGCAGAGTACCCTCATCAGTCACGTGCCAGATGCCATCCGACATGGGGCAGAGATTCGCGCGAACTGTATGGTCTCGCGCA
>Ga0070741_10005687_pt1 | contig 27415 bp, 20 predicted proteins | sample Coa_R1_4_FD_66440 | JGI IMG/M metagenome (GOLD analysis project Ga0070741, IMG submission 66440) | Surface soil microbial communities from Centralia Pennsylvania, which are recovering from an underground coalmine fire - Coalmine... | ecosystem: Environmental > Terrestrial > Soil > Unclassified ...
GTGAATTCGGTGCGATAGACCTCAAAATCCTCTTTTGCCAGGCCCACGGGCGTTCCCGTGCCGCGCCGATGGAGCGCGTTCATCAGCGTTTTCTCCAGGTCGAGCAGGAAGGGATCGCCAAATTGATATGGCTTGCTCTCATCCGTGCGTTCGCCGCCAACGCCACGATAGGGACTGACGTGCCTTCCAAAGCCATCGCGCTTCATTTTATTGAAGATATCCTGAAGAGCCTTCTGGCCGATTTTACGGATACCTTTGGCGGTTAGCTCCCAGCGATTGCCTTTTTTCTGGATATAACCGGCCTCCTCCAGCATCTTCATCAACTCTTTGAGCTGCTCAATGGACTGGTACTCTTCGTCACCAAGCAACTCTTTCACCTTCTCGCTATCAATCGCCTCCAGATCGTCCAGGCGGCGAGCTTCCTGGAACTGGTCCTCCAGTCCCTCCATCTGCTGCAAGCGACCCATCATACGCATAGCCTCGTTGAGCGGCAGGGACTCGTTGCCGCGAAACGGGAAGCGGGTGCGCGTCTGCTCGCTTGGAGCCAGCATTTCGAGGTTCTGTGCCAGTTCCATCAGGTCAACGCGGATACGATCATCGCCCATGAGCTGTTCCATCAGCTCTTGCAGCTCTTGCCGCTGCTCCGGCGATAGGTTATCGAGGATGCCTTGCATGGCAGCCATCTGCTGCTGCATTTGCTCAATCAAGTCATCCAGGCTATTGACCCCGGGGAAATACTGACCGTGCTTTTGCATAAACGAATCGAAATCCGGCTCACGGCCCTCCTGGCGCTCGCGCAGCATTTTGTTCAGGTCGCGGATCATCTCGCGCATCCTGGCAATATCCTCGGGAGTCATATTCTGCAAGGATTGCTGCATGCCCTGGAAAAACTGCTGCATCATCTGCTGTTGCAAGCTCTCCATCAACTCTTTGAACTTCTCGCGCGCCTCGTCGTCCATGAAGTCATACTCGGAGAGGCCCTTGATCTGACCAGGAATATCCTTTGGCAAGTTATCAAGATAGTCCTGTTTGCGTTTTGCGATACTCTCCAGCATCCTCTTCATCTGTTCGGGAGAGAGGCCGCCATCCTGTCCTGATTGGCCTTGCTGACCACTTTGAGACTGACTGCCAGCTTGCGGCTGCTGTCCCTGTTGAGATTGCTGCCCGGACTGACCACTTTGCGGTTGATTTTCTGATGGAGCTTGCTGGGTACCTTGTTCATTCTGATTATCGAGGCGGTGTTGAATGCCTTCGCGTTCTAGCTGCTTGATCTCTTCTAGCTTCTCGCGCAGGTCATCCATCACACCGGAGGCCATATTGTAGCGGTTAAGCTGCTCGCGACGGCTCTCGCGCATGCGCTCCATCATTTCGCGCAAGCCCATAGCGCGGCGTCCGTCCTCGCCCCTGATGCCTTCCTGCATCAACCGTTTAAGCGCCTGTTGCAGGTTGCCATTCTCCAGGTAGTCATCGGAGAGAGCTTTTAGAACGTCGTCGGCATCCAGACCCTCAAGGCGCTGCGTCCCGTCCCAGCGTGAGTACCCATAGCGATTTCTGTAAAAGCGTTCGAACATAGCGCGTGATCCTTTTAGTGTTAGCGCCGATAGTGTACCTTCCCTCTGACATCATCTTTATTCAGACGCCGATTCAGGTGCAACCCTTCGAGAATGAACTCGATGGCGGAAGCGATACTGGCCGGGCTACCACGCCCATTCACCTTATCAATAGCCTTACTCAAACCGCCGACTTTAGAAAGCTGGTTGACGTAGTCCATCGAGGGCATATCGTCGCCCACCTGGACGTTCAATCCCCGTTCAAAGCCTGCCAGGAGCTGGTCAAATTCGCGTGGGTCAAAGTAATTGCTAAAGACGCTAAGAATCGCGGCATTGATCAGCTTTTGTACGACACGATCTTCTTTTATATCACCAACAGCATCCAGTTCGATCTTGCCGCAGGTTGAGGCCATAATGGCCGATAGATCACTAATACGTGGCGCAATAGAGCGTTCTTTCAACCGCAGAGCGCGCCGGCTGGCATTACTGAGCACGTTCTCGTAGTTTGAAACGGAGACACGGACGCTGACGCCTGAACGCTGACTAATGTCGTTGCTGCGGCGCGCCAGATGAGTAACCTCCGCAATGATCTCCTTCATGAAACCAGGGAAGATGACCTCCATGCCCTCAGTGATGAAGTGATTGCTCTCGGACTCCATGATTTGAATTTCATGTTCGAGAGAATGCGGGTAGTGGGTACGAATTTCTGAGCCAACGCGGTCCTTCAGTGGGGTAATGATGCGTCCACGGTTAGTATAATCCTCCGGGTTGGCGCTGGCAACCACATAGACGTCGAGTGGAAGACGGATCTTATAGCCGCGAATCTGCACATCGCGCTCTTCCATAATGTTGAGCAAGCCTACTTGAATACGTTCTGCCAGATCGGGCAGTTCATTGATGCAGAAAATACCACGATTGGTGCGCGGGATCATGCCATAGTGAATGGTCAGTTCGTCCGAGAGGTATCGGCCTTCGGCGACGCGAACGGGATCTACCTCACCGACAAGATCGGAAATGGTGATATCTGGCGTTGCTAACTTCTCGCCATAGCGCCGGTCACGCGGAAGCCAAGCGATCTCCACCTGGTCGCCCTGTATTTCTACCTTATCGCGGCACGCCTTGCAGATCGGCTCAAAGGGATTGTCGTTAATCTCGCAACCAGCAATGATCGGCACAACCTCATCTAGCAAGTTGACGAGACTGCGTGCCATGCGTGTTTTGGCCTGACCACGCTCGCCAAGAAAGATGATGTCCTGACCGGAGAGGATGGCATTCTCAACTTGAGGAATAACAGTTTCCTCGTAGCCAACCACTCCCGGAAACAAGTCTTCTCCATTACGAATCTTCAGGATGAGATTTTTCCGCATCTCTTCCTTCACAGGAAGAACCCTATAGCCACTTTCACGCAACTCACCAATAGTGCGCGGTCGAGTAGTTGTGGTCATTCAGTTTTATGCTACCTTTCTTGGGGATTGGCTCGTGTGATGCATGTCTGGGACTGAGGGCTAATTGACCGACCCTGCATGATCCTACGGTACCAAAAACAGGTGGAACCATACTTGATTCTACAGCCTGACGCGAGAAAACGCAAGGGTATTCAACGAAAATGGTTTAATCTCATCAACATGGATGCGAACTTAGGAGAAGAGAACTAAAAATTTTCTCAAGAAATCGCTCATAATCCTCAAAATAAACTCAATAATACAGCCCAAATGCTAAAATTTCTCCTTGTAAAAAGGGGTGATTTCCTCAAAATAAGCTCAATAATAGCAGAAAAGCACTAAAAATATCCTCAAAAATCCGATCAAAAAAATTTTACTTGTGCAAGTTTACTGTGCTACACTATGTACCAAACATAGCTCCGATTACGTGCTAAATAAAGCGGCATCAGTCGCGAGAAAGGCAAGTAATGTTCAGGCAAAGGGGAAATAACTACTATCCTACCCTTTTATCTAGCAACAGAGCTATATACCCCGATCATATACTTTTAGGAGGTTGTTTTCCTTTATAAGGGATAACACACAAGTATGGCAAAGGAATCTGCGACGCAAAACTCATCATATGCGGCTCATGAAGATGAGCACGTAAGCAAGAGTAGTATGCTAGGCCCAATTCTCTGCTGGGCGGTCGTTTTTGCAGACATCGGCACCTCTGTCTACTACACACCTGGCATTCTCTATCAAACAGTTCAAGGACTCGCCGGTTTTTTTGTGTTCCTGACGATGTCTGTTTTTGTGTTGCTCACGTTAAAATATGCTGAGGTCACCCACCGCTTCCCCCAGGGTGGTGGCGTCGTAACGGTTGCCGCACAGGCGATTGGTTCCTGGTGGGGAGCCCTGGGAGGCATGTTTATCCTGGTTGATTATTTCCTTACAGCGGCTATCAGTTGCCTATCAGGTATTTTTTATTTAAGCGTGGTCGCGCCAGCTATTGGCCCATATGCCTTATGGATTACCATTGGCGTCCTGATCCTGTTAGGCATTTTGAACTGGATCGGCATCAGTGAAAGCGCACGCGTCAGCCTGGTCGGAGCCGTCATTGCCTTTGTCAGCGATCTTGCGATTCTTTTCACCATATTCTCTCATATATCTTTTGCTGAGTTTTTATCCTTATTCCCCAAAATGTTCGCCAGCCACTCGCTCACGGGCTACTCTTTGCTGGCAGGGTTCGCAGGCTCCTTCCTTGCATTTTCGGGACTGGAAAGCATTTCGCAGCTCTCACCCGTGATGAGGCAACCCCACAAGAAGGTTGCGGGTCAGGCACTTTTGCTGGTGGTGCTGACCATCGGCATTACCAGCCCGTTATTAACCATGCTTTCGACTATTCTGCTCCCTGAGGTGGCGAAGAATGCCGACACATCGACACAAATTATCTCTCTGCTAGCAGGCCATTGGGGCAACATCGTCTTACAGACGGAGGTTGCGATCAGCGCCAGTGCGCTGCTTGTGTTTGCCAGTAATACAGCTATTATTGGAGCTTACCACGTATTCATGGCGCTTTCGCGCATGGAGTTTCTGCCAGATTTTATTCTTAGGCGCAACAAATTGCGTGGCACACCTCATTACTCTATCCTGCTTGCTACAGTCATCCCAATTGCGGTCTTGATCGCTGTAGCGGGCAATATCAATCTCCTGGGAGATATGTACGCGTTTGGTCTCCTGGGGGCCTTTACGCTCACTTGCCTGGGCCTGGATATTGTGCGCTATCGTGACTGGAGAAAGGCCAATCTTGTTTCCAGAATCAGGTCATATGGACGACGCAATGGGAGAACCCATGCCGGCGAGAGCGAAGAGGTGCTTGCTTCTTTAACGCATGGTCACTTGAATGGTCAGGCTTCTGGCCCGATAGAGGCCAGAGGGCAGATAATCCACAAAGAAGAGGTGGAGCCGAAAAGCCTCTGGTTCAAAATTGATTTTTTCCTCGGTGTGCTTACCACATTCCTGGTTGGCCTTGCCTGGTCAACAAATCTGGTCACCAAACCGCTGGCAACCGCATTTGGCGGTTCCGTCGCGCTGCTGGGGATGGGCGTTGCCTATGTAAACTATGCCCGCTACAGACAAAAAGGGCGCATCCCTGTTCCTATGGCCGTAACGCGCATCGAAGAACGCCTCCCTGGTTCTGTCCTGGCTGTGCTGATGCAGGACAATCCCTACAATGATGCCGTTATCCGAGGTGCAGTCAACAGCGCAGAAGAGAATGGGCCGGTGATATTCCTGTATCTTACTAAATACCAGCCGCGCGAAACCGCTCCACGCATGATGGAAATCGTTGATCCGTATCTAGAGGATCAACAAGCTAAAGCGGACTTTAGTAAAGCAGAAGGTCTGGCGCTCAAAGCCCACATCCCCACGCGCAAATATGTCTATCTGCACCAGGAGCCGGATATTGTCTCCCAGGTCTGGCAATTTGTCCGCCCTCATGATATAGTTGTGGCAGCAGAAGATAGCGAACGTTTCAAAGATATCAACCCGGATCGTATTCGCTACGAAATCACACCAAAAGGCAAGGTCGCTCACCTGCTCAAAGAGTGGAAGAATCCAGAGCCATTAGTGTCTTAAACCTCTGGTCGCTTACAAAGCGCAAGGCTATAATATACATGAAACAACGACGCATCGGGCTATTATTACTTTTGCTCCTGGTCAACCTGGTCGCATGCAGCCCGGGCCACCTGGGCAGCAATGTGATTGCTTTTATACGTGATGGGCAGTTATGGACGATTGACCCCGATGGAGCCAACGCCTTCGCGGTTTTCTCCGCGAACATCCCTGTCATCGGGTATAACTGGTCTCCTAATCACCAATTGCTCGCGTTTCGTACCCTGGACTCAGATTTTGCCAAAACTCCGGCAGCGAAAAATCTTGCCTCCGCTGCCATCACCGGGCTGATTGGAGACGAGCCCAGCACAGTTAATACTATCGGGGTCGATGGCGGCACGCCTATTCCCATCGCTTTTTCCAGCCCGGATGTCGCCTATAGTAACCCTATGTGGGCAATTACTAACGCACGCCTACTCTACCGCCAGTCCCCCAAACAACCCCCTCGTCATCTCAACGACGTGATCTGGTGGGTATCACAAAACGACCAGCCGGGAGGCATTGCAATCAAATCACTCCCCAATAGCTACTCCATCCCGTCCCTATCATATCAAAAACAGATGGCTATAGGAAATTCAGAGCATGGCATATTCACGACGACGCTGGCCGGTACGAATTTGCGAGATATTTCAACGGGCCCGCTTCCAGGTCATCCCCTACCAGCCACTCTGGAGCGTGTATTATGGCAGCCTGCACATCAGGACGCCAGCTTTTTATATGCTGTCCCTGCCCCATCACATGGCTCGTCTACAGGGCAACTTATGGTACAATTGATCCTGGGGACCGTGAATGGTCAGACTACCGTGCTTACCACATGCACCTGCGTTCAATTTTCCTGGTCGCCTGATGGCAACCATCTTCTCTATAGTACAGGAACCACTTATACTATAAATAACCTCAGCGATCACACCTCTTTTGATATTGGCGGGGCAGCCAACAGTGTGCCTTACTGGTCACCGGATAGTCAGTTTCTTTTGCTTGATGGGCAGCACACTCTCACACTGGTACGAGTTGCAACGCAGCAACGGACGCTCTTGCTTAGCGATGATGCATCAGCCGCTGTGGGAACCTCCAACGCCCCACAACCAGCCGCCTCAACGCTATTGCAACCAACAGCTAACAGCTTATGGGCAGCCGATAGCCGCCATTTTCTCTTTCTAACTCGTGGGCGCTTACAATGGCAGGGGCAGCCGTTAAAAAGCGGTCAAGGGCTTTATACTGTGGCAATCGACAATCTTGGTCACCCTCAAGGCTTGCCCGGCGTGGTAGATCAGGGCAAGGATACGCAACCGGGGTGGACATATCAAGATGCCAACACGTCATTTCTGTATTAAGCAGGATCAATGAGAAGTACAAGCGCATTTTGCGCAGACTGCTATTTTTTAGATAGCAAGATGGAGGTGTATTGCAATATGCATAAGTCAGGTCCAAAGAATCAATCGTTCGATGCAGTAGAAGATGATAATGAATATGATACAATGGAGCTTCTAGAGCGTCTGGAAACGTTGCGCGAAGACATGGAGGATCTTGGTGTTACCACGCTGGCGGAGGTGATCCAGCGTATCGAAGAGCTGCATCGACAAATGGATGAGGCGTAAGGTCACATGAACTGCTCAGGGGGTAAGCGTGTGCAGCAACTGCCATACGCTTACCCTTTCAATTCAAATAAGAAGAATGCTACGCAGTTACCGTGATAGTTCCTGTAGCACTACTAGTAGCACCTTCTGGTTGATTATTTTGCCTCTGTACCAGAGTACTTGTATAGGTATAGGTACCGGCAGTGCTAAAAGTCATATGAAAGGTGTTATCAGTAGAACCACTACGTGGAACAATGCTCGACGAGGAAAAAACACCTGAAGGAGTGCTCGCCAGCAAGTGGTTTTCGTCTGAATTATTGACCCATTTAACGGTTGTTCCGGCTTTGATCGTCATGGTCTGAGGATCGAAAGCGTAAATATCATGCCCTCCAGCTTTCTCAGTGATCGTGATAGTTACGACATTGCCTGATGAGGTGTTTGAGCTGGATGAAGAAGTCGCCGGGGAGCCTGCACCACCACAAGCGGTAACGATCAGGGCCAGGATCAGCAAACAAAACGATGTTGTCCAGATGACCGCCTGGCGGGTTGGTTGAACGAAAGATTTTGGCATACGAAATATGCTCCTTTCATAGAATCGAAGGACAACTGACGAGTCGTTATCAGGTTGTCCGCTTGTCTTTCCGGCAATTGTAACAATTGCCAGAATCATCATTCACAAATAAGGGGAGTAGTGTAATGAAGAATCGTCTCTCACCATACTCCTTTTACCCGGTATGCTCCTGTTACTCGTTCGCTCAATAGAAGCAAAACATGTGCTAATATGCATACCAGATTATTCTGCTCTATCCTGCTTTGTTCTAGACCAGAATATTTTATTTTGTGACTACTGGAGGGATAATACTACACACTTTCTTTTTTTTCGCATACCAGGCTCTCCCCTTTAGCATGAAAGTACTATTGCGAGAAAAGCAACCTCCGCCAGGGCGCCTCGCTACTAGTAACAATTTATAAAGAGGCCCTGGCAAATACGCCAGAGCCTCCTGCAATGCTGTTTTTATCAGGAACTATAGTGGTTAGCCGCCCCCCAGGTATGCCTGACGCACCAGATCATTTGTCAGAAGATTGTTTGCAGTATCGCTCAGCACAATTTTGCCCGTTTGTAGCACATATCCACGATCTGCCAGGCTCAACGCCATAGAAGCATTTTGCTCCACCAGAAAGATTGTCACGCCTTCGGAGCGAATTCGCAGAATCGTATTAAATACCGTCTCCACCAGAATGGGTGAGAGTCCCATTGAGGGCTCATCCATACAAATCATCTTCGGGCGAGACATCAAAGCGCGACCCATTGCCAGCATCTGTTGTTCTCCGCCGGACATCGTTCCTGCGACCTGTTTCAGACGTTCCTGGATACGGGGAAAAACCTGACAGACATGATCGAGATCTTCTTTAATCTCAGCTCTGTTGCGACGGCTATATGCGCCCATCTCAAGGTTTTCAAGCACGGTCATACGAGGAAAAATGCGGCGCGCTTCAGGTACCAACGACAGACCGGAGCTAACAATGTCGCCGGTCAGTTTGCGCTCAATTGGCTGCTCTTCAAATAAAACGGAGCCGGCGCGAGGGCGAACCAATCCAAATATTGTCTTCATGGTCGTGGTCTTGCCAGCCGCATTTGCGCCTAGCAGACACACGATCTCCCCCTTGTTCACTTCAAGCGAAACATCTTGCAGGATGTGGCTTGGGCCATAATAGGTATTTACATTGACGAGTTTTAACATTGTAAACCTCATAGTTCCCGCCGTGGCTTTTCAGAAAAGCAGGAAAGCCATGCAGAGAACATCGTCTCCCCTCTGAATTACTCAGCAGCTCCCTGATCATTTGTAGTGGCCTTGCCCAGATAGGCGGCAATCACCTTCTCATCGCGCCGCACCTGTTCGGGCAGCCCTTCGGCGATTTTGCGACCGTAGTCAAGCACAGCGATGCGATCCGAGATGCCCATTGTGACCGTCAGTTTATGCTCAATCAACAGGATCGTCAGTCCTAACTCATCGCGTAAGCGCCGTACGTATTTCACGGCCTCCAGGGTCTCGGCCTCATTCATACCGGCGGTCGGCTCATCCAGCAGGAGCACTTTAGGGCTGGCCGCCAGGGCTCGTGCAATCTCGACCCGACGTCGCTCTGCATAAGAGAGGTTCACCACATATTCTTCCTGCCGCTCTAACAAAGCAGTGCCAAAAAAGCCAAGCAAGTCAATGGCCCGTTTGCGAGCCTCTTCTTCTTCCCGCAGAACGCTCGGCGGACGAAATAGCGACCCCAACAAGCCCGCTTTGAGCCGCGTATGCTGCCCGACAAGGACATTCTCCAGCACCGTCATATTATTGAACAGGCGAATATTCTGAAAGGTGCGCGTAATCCCTCGCATCACCACCTGATCGGGATTAAGGCCAACCAGCGACTTTCCCTCCAGAGAGATATTGCCCGACGTTGGACGATAAATGCCGGTGATAAGATTAAAAACGGTCGTCTTGCCAGCGCCATTCGGGCCAATAATGCTTACAATCTCTCTCGGGCGAACGACCAGATTCACTTTTTCTACCGCAGTCAGGCCGCCAAACTGTTTAGTTACCGCGCTCAGCTCCAGCAAAGGATCGCTCGCTGACTGCATAGCATCAAGATCACCTGCGAGCCTGGTACGATTCGTACTCATAATACCTCTTCTTCCTTGACTGTTACTCAACGCGTACTTCCGACTCAAACACAGCCGATCCGGGTGGTACATCCAGCGAACCAACTTCCGCAGTCTCCCCTTCGGCGCGATGTAACTCGCGTCGCCTCCTTGCGCTAGGAATAAGCCCCTCTGGTCGGAAGATCATCACCGATACCAGAATAATGCCAAAGATCAGATTACGGATGCTGCCGAACGTGAAGCCAGGGATAAGCTGTTGAATGGCATGCAGGATGTTATTTGGGTCCGAAGCGATGGTATCAAGCTGCGCCAGGATAAACAGATTGATCGAATACACAGCCAGGGCGCCTACGATCACACCGGGGATACTGCCCAGGCCGCCAATGACCACCATAGCCAGGTAGATAATCGAATCTGCCGAGCTAAAGTTATCGGGTGAGACAGTGCCAAGCTTTGCTGCATGGTAGACGCCTGCGACGCCGGAGAAGAAAGCCCCTGCACCAAAGGCCAGCAGTTTGGTATTGGCAAGATTGATTCCTGATGAAGATGCAGCAATCTCATCCTCGCGGATCGCAACCCAGGCCCGCCCCAGACGGGAGTCACGCAGGCGAACATTAGCGAAGATTGAGAGGGCAATCAGGGCCAGGATCAAGTAGTAGTATGGGATAGGAGTATAGCTATGCCAATCAATTCCGGGGAAATAGGGGGAATAGACACCAACAATGCCATTGGTCCCATTGGTATACTTATCCAGTTCAAGGAAGAAGATCGGGATAATCTCACCGAAGCCCAGCGTCACGATAGCGAGGTAGTCTCCGCGCAAGCGGAGCGTGGGCACCCCAAAGACGACCGCCCAGAAGGCGGCTATGAGAGCAGCGACAATAATCATAGGCCAGAAAAACCACGGCCAGATCTGCGGGTTGACCACAATGCTGGTCACTACGGTAAACTGCGTCGAGCCGACCAGCCCCCAGGCATAGGAACCTATAGCAAAGAAGGCAACGTAGCCAAGATCGAGCAGGCCCGCGAAGCCAACCACGATGTTGAGGCCAAGTGCGAGAATCACATAGAAGCCTGCATCCCCATAACCAGACAGGCGCCCGTTCGTCCCGGGGCCAAACAGGATAGGATCAAGTACTGGGTAGAAGAGAACGAAAGCCACAAGAATGGTTAGATAAAACCGCTGTGCGCCTGTGCTACGCAAGGGCAGATCATTCGGCACCAGGTCTTTCGCTTCTTCCTTAGCTCGACTGGCGGAAAGACTCTGCAACTGGCGCCGCTTACTGACGCGGCCATTCGTCTTTTTTGCCACACCATTCTCTTCGGCTTTCGCGTTGAGCGTGCGACGCAGGGCAACCATACCGCCTAGTCTGCCGAGGAAATAGCCTGCAACAGGCAATAGCAGTGTCCGAACGACTACCCACGCCAGAAGAACAGGAGGAAATGAGTTTGGATCAGAGATATAAAAGACGATATCCGCGATTAAGGAGATAACGGAGAACGTCATCCCGAACCAGAATCCCCCGATGGCAGCTTTGCTCATGAGAAGGGCGCGCTTCTCCGCATCAATCACTTGCAAGCTCTCCAGGGGGAGAGGAGGAACGTAATGGCGCAGTTTGCGTACATATTTTCTCAGCAAGAAGTAGAGCGGCCAGATGATCGCACAGAGGGCCAGACCAATCAACAGGTTATTCGTGAGAATGATCAGCAGAAGGGGAACCATCACGAAAACCAGGACATCGAGCCATAACTCAACGATCCCGCGATGGCCCGTATCAGCAGCGACGAGATAGCCGATAAGAGCCATCACCGTCGCATAAAAAAGCAAAATAAAAATACCCGCCTGGATGACTGTTGAAGTGGTGAACTGTGTACTTTGGGGCAAGAAAACGCCAAGCAGCACATTATTAACAATCTCCTCACCGCTCCAGACAAAAGTAAACACGGCTAGAGGAACGACGAGCGCGACAATCCATTTGAGCAGGAGCCAGCGCAGGTCGCGATCAGGGAGAAGCAGGCGAGCGCCAGTAGAAATTGAAGACACGGTTTCACCACCTCGCTTCCAAAAGAAAATGCACTAATTGCCTCATAGACATTCTCATCGTTAGACCTTCTCCGGCGTTTGCTGACCGAAGAGGCCAGAGGGACGGAAGACCAAGATGAGGATCAGGATACCAAAGATAATCGCTCGTGACCAGGGGTCGCCTCCATGTGGTAAGACCGTGTCGGGAATCAACGTTACCAGTGACTCGATCACCCCGATCAATATTCCTCCCAGCATCGCGCCCACAATGTTGCCGATACCGCCCAGCACAGCGGCAGTAAAGGCGATCAGTCCAAGCTGAAAGCCAATGATAAAAATCGTGCTTCCAAATTGCAGGCCATAGATGAAGCCCGCAGCCCCTGCTAACCCGGCGCCAATGAAGAAAGTAAATGAAATAATGCGATCCACATTCACGCCCATTAGAGCCGCAGCTTCACGATCCTGGGCCACAGCCCGCATTGCGCGTCCGAGTTTTGTACTCGTTACCATCCATTGTAGGGCAATCATTAAGACAACAGCGACAAAGAACACAAATATATAAATGCTGTTAATCACTATAGGACCTGCATGGAGAAAAACTGAGGGAAACACTTGAGGAAATGGAATATTGGTATCACCTTTCCAGAGTTTGCCAAGATCTTCCAGGATTAGAGAGACACCAATTGCAGAAATAAGAGGGGCAAGACGTGGGGCATTTCGTAGTGGACGATAGGCTATCCATTCAATCACGACTCCCAACACAGCACACAAGAGCATCGCCCCTAGGCAGGTAACAATCATTATTCCTGCGAGCGCCAAACCGGTAGGAGGTGTCGAGGTAGTTGTCACCCCAAATAGCCCAAAAATAACGATGGAAAAAAGGGTACCCATCATGAAGATATCGCCGTGGGCAAAGTTGATCAACTCGATAATCCCGTACACCATCGTGTATCCCAAAGCGATAAGAGCATAAATTGCGCCTGTGGCCAATCCAACGACCAGTAACTGCAACACCAGCGTCAGTGACATCTTTGTGAAATCCTGCCTTCCTGGCAAATAGTTACACTCATCTTGCTGCTTCACCGATAAAGCATAAAGGCAGGAGTAGCCTTATAACAGAGCTATTGACTACTCCCAATGCTACCGCGACTGACAAGCGAGGGAATACTTTCTTATGCCCTCGCTTGCAGCTCAACAGCAATTTATCAGGATTGTTACCCTATATTGACCTGGGTAACAGTTGTCCAACCATCAGCCACATTGACATCGCCAATAGTTTTGATCGTGATGACACGATTCGTTGTATCGCCATTCTGATCAAAGGTATGATGGCCTGTTACACCGGTATAGTCAATCCCCTGGATAGCATCAATGACGGCTTGACGGAATGTCTTAGCAGTAGCAGCATCGCCCGAGTCCTTTGGCGGTACAGCCCCTTTAGACATGGCCGTTTTGATGGCCTGAATGATAATCTTTGCGCAGTCATAGGAGCCGCCGCTATAAGACGAGATGTTGTTCGCTCCATATTTGGCGCTATACGCCGAAATGAAGTTCTGCGCAACGCCACCCAATTTTGTGATATCCACCGCCGCGACAGAAGTGAAGACGTCACCGCCGCCCAGAGGTTTAATGGCTTTGGCGAAGGCGCTGGTTTGAGTACCATCGCCGGCAATGAATGGGGTATTTTTCAACGCGGGCACCTGCATCATCTGCTCACGGATGAGGGTGCCACCGGTTGAGTCATTACCACCGAAGAAGATTACATCAGGGTTAGCCGTTGCAGCCGCCGTAAGTAAATTCACAAAGGAAGTCGTGGTTGGCGGAACGCTCTTATGGTCAATGACTGTACCACCAAGATTCTTCCATTCATTTTCGAAAGCGCCCGCAATGCCGACGCCGTAGGTCTCGGTATCATCGATGATGTATACCTTCTTATACCCTTTTGTCTTGAAGCCAAAATCTGCCAGCGCGCCTCCCTGATAGAAATCGCGGGTGGCAATGCGGAAATAGGTCACTTTCCCAGTTGGCCGATACGTCGGGATTTTATTATTCTGCCCGCCGCACTCGCTTGCTGGGGTTGTCTGAGTCAGGCAGTCATTGGTGTTAGCTGGACTGATAAGAGCGATAGGCGCCTGATTCGCGACCGGCAACTCGGAGACAGCCACACTACTATTCAACGGCCCAACGACGCCTGCAACCTGGGCATCGCCAATCAAATCGGTGATATTCTTCTGGCCAGTTGCACCATCGTGTGTGCCCTGCGGGCCAACATCATCCTTAGGGACGAATACAAAGTTCACATTTGGAATGACATGGTTAGCATTAGCTTCATCAACCGCTAAATGAGCGCCATTTTCGGCAGGTTTTCCAGCGCTCGCATCTCCACCGGTAGTCGGAAAATCAGAGCCAATTTTGATGACTATCGGACCACTATTACTGCCACCAGGATTACCACCAGTACCTGCACCGCAAGCAGCTAGCAATGCCAGCAATAGAGGAATAGCCATTGCCAGGGCAAAAATACGTGACCTACGTTTTTGCATGATGCAGTCAGCCTCCTTCACAATATCAAATACACTATTTCATCCAAAGAGGTGGAAGAAAAATCATAGGAGATGCTGTCCATTCTCTAGGACGACTTCCCCGCCTCTATAGATGATAATACGTCACCCTTGAAACAAATCTCACAACAATTTGAGCGGCGCCAGTCCGCCATATAACCCACAAAAAGCATAACAATATTTCTACAAATGTAGAATCAGCTCCCAAAACACTGTAACGCATTTCCGTGCTCAGATTGGCAGGCTGGACAACGCTAGAGAGATTATACGGAGCGTGCATCGAACTGTCAATACATATTTTTTACCCCTGTGATATAGAATAGTGTCGCAGCACAACACAGCTCTTGCCATGTCTATAAACGCACCTTCATTAAAACTCTTCTTGGGTTACTGGAAGAGCTTTTTCGCGTTTCATAGGATGAAAGACTTTTCATGAATTAGCATAAGGCATTTACTTCAATGCGCTCTTAATTTTGCAGAGAGGGGCTATCTGCATATGGAACATGATCAGGTTGCATCATTTGGAGAACTACTCAAAGCTCTCCGTAAGCAGAACGTATTGGACAACAACAGGTAGCTGAGCAGCTCACAGTGCATCGCAACACCATTGGGGCCTGGGAGCGAGGAGATCGGCTGCCCGACACACGAGGCATGGTGCTGGAATTGGCCAGATGCCTGCAACTGGATGAGCAGGAAACCGCCCGGCTGCTGGAGGCCAGCTTAACGGGCGTCTCGACGCGCTGGAACGTGCCCTATCGGCGCAACCCCTTCTTCACTGGACGCGAGGAGCTCCTACAGCGACTGCATGCGCTGTTGTGGCAAGAGAAAGCCGCTGCTCTGACGCGGCTGAATCGTTGTATCAACGGGTCCTCGCTATCCGAGAGCAAGCCTTAGACTCCTTCCATCCCTCTTTAGCGGAGACTTTGTACAGTTTCGCAGCGTTGCCAGAAGCGCAAGAGTGCTTTCAGGATGCTGCTGCTTTGTATCAACGCGCACTGACCATCCGTGAGCTGGTGTATGGCCCACAGCACCCCAAAACGATTGAGGCGCGAGAGAACTATGCATCTTTGTTACGAGAGATGGAGCGGTAAGAGGAGGAGGGCGCTCTTGAGACAAGATAATCTAAGGGGTAAGAGCGCAGTAACGACGCATGGCTCCCTGGCTCTCTACTAGCCAGGGAATTTCTGGCAAAAACGCTCAAAGGCGGCCTTTACCTGGCGACGGGTCTCTTCGAGCGAGCCGCCATTGTCAATGACCTCGTCAACAAGGGCTAGCTTTGGAGCAATATCCGGTTGGGCACGGATACGGGCTTCGGCTTCCTCGCGGCTGAGATCACTACGGGCCATCAAGCGAGCCAGCTCTTGTTCTTCTGGACAGGTTACCAACCACTTGCTCTGACAGAGCGCGCCCGATCCGCCTTCGAGTAGCTTGACCGCATCGACGATAGCAATTCCTGCCTCGCTCACCAACGCGAGTTCTTTCATCAACGCTGTCCCAACCACTGGATGAACGATACGCTCTAGCCGCTTCAAAGCTGCGGAATCCTGAAATACCACTGCTCCCAGAGCTTTGCGATCTACGCTGCCATCAGGCGCAAGGATTGAGGCACCAAAGGTCTCTGCAACCTTCACAGCTATAGGCTGACCACTCTCGTATAAATGATGAACAAGAGCATCTGCATCGATATAGCGTTCTGCGCCCAGTTCGAGCAGTATTTTCCCGATAGTGGTTTTACCACAGGCAATATTGCCGGTTAAGCCGATAATACGAGGCATCAATAAAAACTCCTACAGTCTGGACGGAATGACGAAAGACCTGGCTCACCTATCCATATATCACCTATTTTACCCGCTAAAAGCCCGGCTGCGCCATACCATACCACTGTTAGAGCATACTCAATAAAGTTTCTCCCAAAAGTACCTTTTCGTACCCTTTTATTGCTATATAGACACTACAATGTCGTAAAATGGCTGATGTTTAGAGTAAAGCACAAGATTTAAGAGTGTATCTGATTCTGAGTGTCTTCGCCCCGGCGTGGCGGAGTTCGCGCGGCGAAGCCGCACAAGGAGATGTGTGTTGTGGAAAAATGCGCTTCGCGCATTTTTCCACAACACACATCTCGGCGAGCGTCGCAGACGCGAGCACGCACTCATGCGGAGAATCAGACAACCTCTAAGGAGACTTGATGGGAAGGCGTTTAGGGCTCATTATAGGCATTAATCAATATCAAGATCCCGCATTTCAACCGTTATGCTTTGCCGAAAGCGATGCTCGTGCCCTTGCGCAGTGGCTTGTCAACGTCAAAGGAGGCAAATGGGCAGCCAGCGATGTACAATTTGCTCAAGGGGCACAGGTGACGCGAGCACTCGTGGAAGCATTAGTGACGCAGGCATGCCTTCATATCGCTGAGCCTGGAGATACCGTTTTCATCTATTTTGCCGGTCATGCCTTCGTGGATGAAAAGCATGGCGATGGATATTTAGCATTAACAGATACCTCCTATCGGAATCCCGCAACCGGTTTTCACCTTCCATCTTTTGCCCAGAAAATCATGAGTCGCAGCCGAGCAGCACATATTTTGTTTATTCTTGATTGCTTCCAGAATGGTCGTGCCTGGGGCATGAACCGTTCATCGTCATTTGATTCGAAGCCGCTTCTCGGTTCTGCCCTGCTAGATGAGCTACAGCAGCAACCAAATCGACTTTTCCTCTGCTCCTGCCGTGGTAATGAGTTTGCGCCAGAAGAAGGGGAACAGAAGCTGGGCCTTTTCACCTATCGTATGATTGTTGGCCTCTGTGGGCCTGCTAGCGATCCCACTACAGGCAATATTATGCTACGTCCCCTGCACACTTACCTTTTCAAAAATTTAGGCGAGCAGCAACGACCACAGCTCTTTGGGCAGGATCAACCGCCTCTGATCCTGGTGGGAACTGCATCACAGCCACTACAACAGCTCTCTTCGACTGATGGTATGCCGCCTAGTGCAGCGATGCTCAAGCAGCAAAATACCCAGACAGCTAGCCAGCCAGCCACACATACCCCTATAGCAACCGCACAAAAAACAACAACAGGACCACAACCCCATCCATCAGTAGAACAGCATCTCAGGCAACAGTGCAAATTGCGGCTGGAGCAGGCGCAACATTTTTTACAACTCCAAAATTATGGAGAAGCATTTAATATTGTGGAGCAGGTTCTGCAGATTATGCCTAATGATCCCACAGCATTAATTTTCAAGGGGCAGCTACTGGGGAAGGCCGGGCTCTATCCAGAGGCTCTGGCTGTCGTTGAACAACTGACGAAGATCGATCCTGGTAACCCTCTGATCTGGAGTATGCACGCTTTCCTTCTTACCAATACGGGCCAGCATCAGCCTGCCCTGGAGGCTATTGAACATTCTCTGGAGCTGGATGCGACTAATCCCGAATCATATGCCATCAAAACCAACATCATGGCAAATATTGCGGCCACGCAAAGCAAAAGGGGAGCGACCAGCCAGCTCCAAAAGCAGCAGAGAGGCTCTACGCTGCTGTTCATGGCTGTATTCTGGCAATTTACAGGCTTTGTTATTGGCACAGCCGGCTCAATTCTGCCGATTTTTCTTCCCTCTCTACCGAGTATTCTAGGCGGCTTGCTCATGAGCCTGGGATTGGCCTGGATCTGTGTCAGTGCAGCCAGAGGAGCATATCGCTACGGCTGCCTACTCTCTCTACCTACTATCGTGATCTTTCTCATTTCCGCAGGACTGCTTGCTGCAGCATATATTCTAGGCTACAGGAAAATTGTGCAGATGATCATTGCTCACCCGACGATCTTAGTACCGGTCGTATTTTTTGCACTATGGCTTGCGAGCGCAGCAATATTACCGCCGATTGCAGGAGCAGGCGGGCTTATTAGTGGACTGATACGCGGTACACGCAAATGATGCGCTGATGTTCGCCGGTTAGCTCACAGCGTCCGCGAGGCGCTCCCATTCCAGCAGCAGTGCATCAACATGTGCCTTTGTCTTTTCATAATCGGTGGATAATTGTGTAAGCTGCTCCGCATCGGCCTTGAGGGCCGCCTGGGACAAAGACCCTTCTATCGATTTGAGCTGCGCTTCCGCCTTCTCAATATCCCGTTCTATATCCTCTACGGTGCGTTCCTTTATCTTGCCCTTTTTCGCCGCAGATTTCGCAGGGGAGACAGGAGATTGGGGCTTTGTTTTCGCGACCTCCTTGACCGGAGCAGGCACATCCAGCACAATCGGACTTTTGCGGGTGCGATAATCGGTATAGTTGCCCAGGTAAGGGATCAGCACTCCATCTTCAATTGCCAGCACTTTTGTGGCCAGGCGATCTATGAAGTAGCGGTCATGCGAGACAAACAATAGAGTGCCTTCGTATTCGCTCAAAACTTCCTCAAGGAACTGGCGCGATTGCAGATCAAGATGGTTTGTTGGCTCGTCGAGCACCATAAAGTTTGAGCCCTGCAATGTCAATTTAGCCAGGGCGACACGGCTACGCTCGCCACCGCTGAGCGTTTTAATCTGTTTGAACACGTCGTCTCCTGAAAAAAGGAAACGCCCAAGAAAACTGCGCGCTCCTTCTTCGCTCAGGGTACAAACACGGCGAATTTCATCAAGAATCGTACGGCCTCCATTGAGGCCTGAGTGAGTTTGCGAATAGTAGCCGATACGAACGTTGTGCCCAGGATGAACCTGACCGGCAATGGGCGACAGTTCACCGATGAGTGTCCGTATAAATGTAGTCTTGCCGGCGCCATTTGGCCCGATCAGGCCAACGCGATCCCCGCGCAGCAGTTCCAGGTCAGCCACCTGGAGCAGTATTTTCGGCTCGCCGCGTTTCTGTTCCTCGCGCTTTGTCCCTCCACCATAGCCTACCGCGAGTTTATGGGTAGAAAGCACAAGAGATCCGCTATCGGTCACGGGAGTAAACTCGAAGTGCAGTTCAGGAAAATCTTGCGGACGCTCCACCCGCTCCAGACGGTCCAGCAGTTTTTGGCGGCCCCGAGCCTCTCGACTACGCTGCCCGGCTTTGTAGCGACGAATAAATTCTTCGGTATGCGCGATATGCTCCTGTTGCGCTTCGTACTCGCGCATACGCCGTTCCATCCGCTCCTCACGCAGGTGGAGGTATTTAGTATAGTTGCCGGGATACTCTTCAATCCGTCCAAATGCTAATTCTATGGTGCGAGATACAATTTTATCAAGAAAGTAACGGTCGTGCGCAACAACCACCATTGCCCCTTTCCAGCTAGAGAGATAGTTTTCTAACCATTCAAGGGCTGCCAGGTCCAGATGGTTTGTTGGCTCGTCTAATAGCAGCAGATCAGGCTCCTGTAGCAGGAGTTTGCCTAGAGCAGCGCGCGTCTGTTGTCCGCCACTCAGATGCATCACCGGAGCAGCCTGTTGCTCGTGAGTAAAACCGAGGCCATCAAGCACCTGATCCACGCGATTCTCATACGTATAGCCGCCAGCATGCTCATAGCGTGATTGTAGGTCGGCATAGCGCGCCAGCAGTTGATCGTGGAGAAGCGGATCATCCTGCACTGTTGGAGAGGCCATCTTTTGTGCAAACTCATGTAGTTCATGTTCCCACTGATGCAACGCTGCAAAGACCGTCAACATCTCCTCACGGAGCGTATTTTGGGGATGAAAATCCACCACCTGAGTTAGATAGCCAATGCGCATATTGCGCGTCAGAGAGACAGAACCCTCATCTGCCTCCTCGCGTCCGGCCAGAATATTGAGAAGCGTTGACTTGCCCGCGCCATTGGGGCCAACCAGCCCGATACGATCTCGTGCTTCAATTTGAAAACTTACGCCAGAAAATATACGCTCAGCCGCAAAAGATTTTCCAAGCTGTATCACAGCAACAATTGACATTTTTCTTACCTGGTACTTTAGGATTACAGCATAATTTCCTTATTCGATATATCCGGTAGCGTACCATATCGGTAACGCTGATGCAAGAGGATACGCCACGCTCCATACTGCTATGCTACCTTGCGGCAGACACTCCCCCGCAAGCTATTCATCTTATGATATACTGGTATGGCAAATCCTTCTTTGCAAGAAAGGATGCTATAATAGCACGCCTGATATTGACCAGATCCAGTTGAAGCTTTCCTTAAATTTTGAGATAAGCAGTCATGGGGTTGCGTCAGAGGCGAAGAGAGAGGCGTCTTGGAATACCCGGCCAATTCCAGGCATTGCGGCAGATTGCGCGGGATGATGGGGAAGAACCAGGGAGATCTGCACAGAAACCGCTTTATACCATAGGCCCTGGTGCGGCAGAATATGCCCCTAGAGGGCAGGGACAAGCAAACCGCACACCTGCTTGTTCACTTTCAAAAGAATATTAGCAAAGAAAGGAGGCGGTGCCTTCTCCCCTGAAGAATATGGGCACCGCAATGCTGAAGTGGCGAAAGAACAGTCACTAGATAACCTCTGGTTGGCGCAAATCCTGTTCGATCTTGGAGGGGTCCAATTCGGCAACTTTACGGTGAGCGAATCTGCGGTAAGCTCACCCGTTTTTGTGAATCCTAAGGTCCTGATCGGGAACCCAACCGCGCTCCGTGTTGCCAGCAAGCTGATGCAGCAGGAGATCAACCTTGCTCAATCACTACGTCGCCCCCGCGTTCATCCTTTTAATGTCGTCGCCGGGGTACCGGTGGGTGGGCTGTTACTGGCCACAGCCTACGCGCTGGAAACCAATACGCCCCTTATTTACGCCCGCACCCACCCGGAAGGGACCGGGACGCGCGGCATAGAGGGGCGCTTTACGAGAGGCGACACGGCCCTGATCATTGATGACCTCATCACAAGAGGCAGTAGCGTCCTGGAAACGGCAGCATTGCTCGACGAGAACGGTCTCAAGGTAAAAGACGTTATTGTGCTGATTGACCGGGAACATGGAGCTACCGAGCGTTTACGCCGCTACGGATACAATATAATGAGTATCTTAAAGCTGGACGTGATGCTTAACCACTACATGTCGAAAGGACTCATTTCCGAGGAAACATACCGGGCCTGCGCCGAGTACCTGCGCACCAAACAAGGTGAAAACACTACTTCCCTGGAACTGTAAACGCTATTAAGGGGAACGCTCCAGCATATATTGGCTGGCGTTCCCCTTTTTGTGTAGGCTTGCCATTGGACGCGCTCAAGCGGGCGGACGCAATAAATCGGGTCCTTACGACAGCGGCGGCAGCGTTACCGGTTGGCGCGGCCCGTCAAGCGGCTGCTTAGCAGATGCTCCATTCTGCCGATGCATTGTCTCAAGCAATGGCTGTATCAGATCAATGGGGAGCGGGAAAACAATGGTTGAGTTCTTCTCCACAGCGATCTCGGTGAGCGTTTGCAGGTAGCGCAACTGGAGGGCGCTCGGCTGCGACCCAATGATACCGGCGGCCTCTGCCAACTGTGACGAAGCCTGCAACTCACCTTCGGCATGGATGATCTTGGCTCGCTTTTCACGTTCGGCTTCCGCCTGCTTTGCCATCGCGCGCTGCATGGTGACGGGCAACTCAATATCTTTCACCTCTACCGCCGTCACTTTTACTCCCCAGCTTTCCGTATGTTCATCAATGATCGCCTGCAGTTCGCGATTGATCTTGTTACGCTGTGAAAGCAACTCATCCAGTTCAGACTGGCCTAGCACATTTCGTAATGTGGTCTGGCCGATCTGCGTCGTGGCCTGAATAAAGTTCATCACGTTGACAACCGCAGCGCCAGGATCAACTACTCTAAAGTAGAGTACTGCCGTCACTTTGATGGTCACGTTGTCGCGCGTAATCACTTCCTGCGGCGGAACGGTGAGGGTGACAATACGTAAGTCTACCTTTACCATGCGGGTAATAATGGGCGGGACCCAGAAAATACCGGGGCCTTTGGCACCAATCAACCGTCCCAGGATAAAGATCACGCCGCGCTCATACTGTTGTACGATCCGAATGCCGGAGAGTCCGAAAAAAATCACAATCAGAACAATGACACCGATTAAGGCCAGTATAAGGGGATCCATAAAAGCCTCCTTTGACTTTTTTTGAAAATCTATTCGAGCGTAGAAACTGGATGGCTATCGTCAATCAACTTCTGCATCCAGACGGGCTGAACATGCAGCCGCAACCCCTCAAGAGCGACAATCTGTAGCTCCGAGCCAGCATCAGCAGATGTCGCAGGCGCATCAAGAACGGCGGCCCAATCTTCCCCGTCGTAACTAACTCGTCCTTGAGGATGAAGCTGGGTCAGAGCAATGACCTTCGCGCCAATCATGCTTTCCGGGCCTGTAGTGACTGGCAGATGCTGCGCCCTCATCACAAAGCTGACCAGGAAGAGTCCAACCAGGCCAACTACCCCGCCCATGATATAGACAATTACCGGGTTAATCATGGGACCATTAAATGATCCACCGCTGTTAAAGAATATTAGCGTGCCAACAATCAACGAGATGACCGCGCCTACGGTTAAGACTCCATGCGTCGGGAGCTTCACATCCAGGACCAGCAGCGCAAATGCCAGCACCATCAAGGCCAGCCCCGCCCAGTTGGGAGCAAGCGAGCCAGCCGCGAAGAGGAAGAGCAGCAACGCAATTGCGCCGGCGACCCCTGGTAAAATCACGCCAGGATGCGAGATCTCCAGATAAATGCCGATCATCGCGACAATAAAGAGGAGAAAGGCGATATTGGGATCGAGAAGCAGGTTATAAAACGAATCGAAGACACTGTCCTGCAACGTTTGTACGCTTGCGCCCGCGGTCTGTAAGGTAACAACCCGACCTGAATCAAGTGTGACCTGCCGATTGTTCACCGTATTCAGTAACGCGCTCAGGTTCGCAGCGTCGGCGCCACCGATATCAACAATATGTTCCTGCACTGCGGTTGCATCGTCGTACGATTTAGCAGCAGTTACCATCCCGGCGACCGGTTGCGCATTACGGTCATAGCGCTTCTGAAAGCCGGTTATTGCAGCGACAAGATCATTCTCAATCTTCGATTTGAGCGTTGGATCGATGTCACTACCGGTCGAGGTAACGGGGCTGGAAGCGCCGATACGCGTGGTTGGTGCCATCGCCGCAATATGAGCCGCTAATGTGACAAACGCTCCTGCGGAGGCCGCTCGTCCTCCGGCGGGCGAGACATAGGCAATAATAGGTACCTTACTGGCCAATTCTGCCTGCGTCATGGCCTTCATCGAATCGATATCGCCTCCGGGCGTGTCTATTTCAATGACAAGCGCCTGCGCGCCATCCCGGGTTGCTGTATCAATATCACGGGTTAGTGAACGTAAGGAGGCAGGACTTACATCACTATTAAATACCATCACATCTACATGTGGCGATGCAGCCTGAGCCGCGTGAGTAGTCAAGGCGAACGACATGAGAAGAGCTACGAGAATGATAAGACCAGGGAACAACAAAAAGAGCGCCCTGTGATGGCGATAAGCTTGCCGCGAACACATATGTTATTCCTCCGCGCAGGTCTTCAGTACATATCTACGTGTAGAGCAGACAGAACAGCACTATCATAGCACACCTTCCCTGAGAATACGATAGGGTTGCATAATATGTGTTCCGTCATTGTTTATGATAGCTATTTGTTATAGGGAATATAACATATTGTAATTATCTTTGTCAAGCACTAAAAGCTATTTCACCTCCTTGCATTTGACGACGCATAGTAACGACTGCTACAATGCTCATCGTAGCCAGGAAAGGAGAGTTTACTTATTATGCCGATGTCCCGTCGTTGCATTCCATATACGCCGCGATATAAAGACTTAAAAGAAAGTGTTTTTGCGCTTATTACCACTGCGGGGGTCCATTTACGCAGCCAGGAGCCCTTTAACATCGAGGGGGACAATAGCTGGCGCGTTATTGCGGAAGATGTCTCTTCAGACCAATTAATGATCACACATGAACATTATGATCATGATGATGCTGATAAGGATATTAACTGTGTATTTCCACTTGATCGCTTGCGTGAGATAGCGAGCCAGGGAATCATCGCCGGGGTAGCAAACAAACATCTGGGTTTTATGGGATATACACAACATTTTCGGGACTTGTACGAGCGAGCGGCACCTGAAATGGCGAAAGTCATTGTGCGCTCCAACGCCGACGGGGTTGTGTTAACGGCGGGCTGTCCGCTCTGTCACAGGGTGGTCTGCACCATTGCTCGTGAGGTAGAAATGACCGGCATTCCTACCGTTGTGATTACGGTTGCTCCCGAGCAATCGATGCAGGCGGGACCACCACGGGCGATTGTGCCTTACCATTTTAAACTTGGTCACAGCCTGGGTGGCCCTTACCAGGCTGAGCTGCAACGTAAAGTGCTCCTGGATGCGCTCAAGCGTTGGGAGTCGCGCGAGGAGCCGGGACACTTTTGGGAGATCGCTTATCCTGAATACGACAGCAGCGCCTGGCAGCCGATTGACTTGCAGGAAGGGTAAGCGGCATGACATTTGTCATATTGAAGAAGGAATTCGTCTTTACGCCCTGATATCTTTTCTCTTCAGAAACATACCAGTAATGCAGGCCAGCAGCACGATCATTATTCCCAAAGCCAGCCACATCAGCAACAGGTGCCTGACAGCATCAACCTGGTAGTACGTTGAGAAGAGCGTTCCCTGATAGATTGGCTCATCACCGAGCAAGGTATCTCCGGCTATTTTATCGCTATGGAGGCCAACAATAGAGCCCAGCGCTGCCATTGACCAGCGGGTAGCGAATACCATCGAGAAGACTTGAGTCACTCCGTCTTTAAAGGGGAAAACGGTGCCAGAGAAAATAACCTGCGGAATGAGAATAATAGGGATGAAGCTCATCGCGCGGTCGGTGCTGGGCGCAATGGCAGAGATGGCTAAGCCCATCATCAAACCGACAAGGGAGGCAAGCGCCAGGGTAATATACACTTCCAGCAAGGCAGGCCAGAGTATTCCCTGCTGAAACGGATCGGCTGTATGAATGATCACTACCAGCAGCGCGCTCTGTAAGAGGCACAAGAGGGCTAAAACGGCAATTTTTGAGCACATGTAGGGCAGTATTCCCAGATTGACTGCTCGCTCGCGCCGGTAGATAGGGGCTTCCTTCACGATCTCGCGGGCCGCATTGACACAACCAAACAGGACAGCGGAAAAACCCATAATAAACAGGATCTTCTGCGCGCTCACACCCGATCCCAGCGCAATAAAATCCTGGAGAGCTATCCGTTCTCCTCCTCGCGATTTCGCATAGAGCTCTCCATCGGGATCATTTTTAAGAAACGTTTCTACGCGCTCACAGCTATCCGACACAATCGAGTCAGCAGGAGCAGGTATATCTGGCCGACCGCCGGTGGTAAGAATAGTCGCGGTGGTGGGACATTTTACCAGGTGGTCGCTCAAGAATATCCCGCTACTCACCTCATATTTCATCAGCAACACAATAAAGAGCGCGATGATCGGAGCCTGCAAAAACAGGATGAGCAGGTTGCCCGGATCATTTTTGAGCAGTTCAAGATAGCGCAGAAAGAGCAGACAGAACTGCTGCCACTGGTTGCCATGCCTGGAGCGTTTGATCTCGCGCGGATGTCTGGAGCGGCGCATATTCCCAACCGGACCTTCATTAATCAGTTCGGTCACATATTGTTGATAATCGGCAGACGCTTTGAATCGCTCCTCAGCCTCTAGCGGAGCATTAGGAGAATCTTCACTCTGCTCCAAAGCGCCATAGATCTCAGCGAAATCTGATTTGCCAAAATATGCGCGCGCCCTATCTGGAGGTCCGAAATAGACCATGCGACCACCTTGAGCAAGGAAGCAGACATAATCGCAAATAGTAATGTTGCTGGTAGCATGAGTGACCAGGACGATAGTATGTCCCTTATCCGCCAGTTTCCGCAGGAGCAGCATCATTCTGCGGTCCAGGCCGGGATCAAGCCCTGAAGTTGGTTCATCCAGGAAGAAAATGCTGGGCTTATCCAGCAGCTCCAGGGCAATCGAGACCCGTTTGCGTTGTCCGCCTGAAAGCTTGTTGATGAGCGAGCGGCGACGCCCTTTCATATCAACTTCGTCAAGCACCTCGTCAATCCGCTGGTTAATCTGCTCCCTGGTAAAATCTCCTGGCAGGCGCATTCTGGCGGCATAGTACAGGGCACGCTCAACGGTTAATTCACGATGGACGATATCATCTTGAGGAACATAGCCTAGCTGCCTATTGAAGACACCGAGCTGCTGATAGTAATTATGGCCGTTGTAAAGGACCTTGCCCTCAGTGGCCGGTCGAAGCCCATTCAGCGCGTCCATCAGCGTTGATTTGCCCGCGCCAGATGCTCCGACAATGGCGACGAAGCTGCGAGGAGGAATGGCAAGCGAGATATCATCGAGCAGGATTTCTCGCTTGTGACCGAACTTTTTCAGATGAAGGGCATCAATACGAATACTGCTGCTCTCATCGTAGGGCGTCAGTTGCGTTCCGGTATAGATGAGTTTGTATGGACCAATGCGAATCTCATCATCAGGCTTGAGAAGGCGACTGGCAGTTAACAGGCCATTCACATACACATGGTTTGTGCTGTTCAGATCAATGATACGGTAGGTCTCGCCTTCCCTGAGCAGTCGAGCATGGCAGCCTGAGACCTGGGGATGGTCCAGCACAACCATATTATCTAATCTCCGCCCAATACTAATTTCAGCGCCGGTGAGTGGCATGGGAGCAGTTTCTAGAACAGGCGCCGACTCTTCAGTTCCGGTTCCTTTGATCAGGGAGCCACGCGTTTCGCCATCTGGCGATAGGAGGGCTGGCACCAGAGGTTGAGTATCGGCAATAGGCACATGAGATATATCAGGTAGCTCATGAGTTTCAACATCAATGAAAGATTCCGTCTCAGCATCAGCGTGTCTATTTGCTACATCCATCTGAATATCAACTCCCCACGTATCTTTTATTCATAACAGTATAGATATAGCAAAATAAAAAA
>Ga0070741_10005688_pt1 | contig 27414 bp, 27 predicted proteins | sample Coa_R1_4_FD_66440 | JGI IMG/M metagenome (GOLD analysis project Ga0070741, IMG submission 66440) | Surface soil microbial communities from Centralia Pennsylvania, which are recovering from an underground coalmine fire - Coalmine... | ecosystem: Environmental > Terrestrial > Soil > Unclassified ...
GCAGGCGCTGGAGATGGTGCAGGTGCTGATGAGCCTGTTGAGCGGAGGCGGGGTTCCCACCACGCTGTCGCCGACCACCGGCAAGGGCTCGCTGGGGCGCGGCAGCGCGCTCGGGATGTTCAACGGCCTCGGCTCCGGCATGGCCGGCGGCTATGGCGGCGGCTACGGCGGCATGGGCGGTGGTTACGGCGGACTCGGCGGCGGCATGATGGGCGGCGGCTCGCGGCTTGGCGCGATGGGCAACAGCGGGAGCGGAGCGGGCGGCGGCAGCCTCGGCGCGTCGTCGGCATCCTCGGGGTCAGGCACGGGCGGCAAGAACCGTGACTTTTCCGACACGGTCACCGTGACGGCGGATCCGGCGACCAACGCGCTGGTGGTGAGCGCGGCGCCCCAGGACTGGCAGACTCTCAAGCGGATCATCGACGAACTCGACGTGCCCCGCGTGCAGATCTTCGTGCAGGCGGTGATCGCGGAGGTCAGCGTGCAGCGCCAGAAACAACTGGGAGTCAACTTCCAATCGGCCACGGGCCTCAGCGGCAGCACGATTGGGCTGGGCACTCTCAGCACGTCCACCCTGCAGACGGCACTCACCAATCCGCTGAGTCTTTCGGGGCTGAGCCTCGGGCTCGCTTCGGGATCCACCTGCTCGGTGCCGGTGACCAGCTCGTCGAGCAGCGGGTCGAGCAGCACGAGCTACATCAACGTCCCATGCGACATCGCGCTGATCAACGCGCTGCAGGGCGACACGCACAGCAACGTGCTTTCGGCGCCGACGCTGCTTACGGCGGATAACGAGGAGGCGATGATCATCGTCGGGCAGAACCTCCCGTTCGTGGGGTCGGCATCGGCGAACGCTGCGCTGTCGGGGCAGATCTTCAATTCGGTCGACCGTCAGAACGTCGGCATCACGCTCGATCTCGTGCCGCAGGTGTCCGAGGGCGACTACGTGAAGCTGGACATCTACGAGGAGGTGTCGAACGTGGTGGCGGGCACGCAGGACGACACCTACGGTCCGACCACCACGATCCGGGCCGCGTCCACCAGCGTCTTCGTGCAGGACCATCGCACGGCGGTAATCGGTGGGCTCATCTCGTCGAACGATGAAAACAGCAACCATGGCGTCCCGTTCATCTCGGACATCCCGGTGATCGGAAACCTGTTCAACAATCTGTCGCAGACTCGTGAAAAGCAGAACCTGCTCGTGTTCCTCACGCCACATATCATCCGCAGCCGCAGCGAGCTGCGGGCGCTCGCCCTGGATGAGCGCAAGAAGTTCATCGAATCCCTGGGGCGCAAGGAGCTGCGCGAGATGCCGGCCTCGGAGATTCAACAGCTCTACAAGCCGAGCTTCTCGATTTCGGTGCCGCCCGAAGAGGACCTGAAGGCGTCGCCCGGCGGCACTCCGGCGAACACCCGGGAAATCGCGCCGACTCGCTGAGTCGGATAGCGAAGGCGCAGACTCATTCGCTTTCGCACCTGAAGCCGCCCTTGCGCGGTCGGACGCGCTGCGATGGCGGCGATATCGGGGCGGACGGGAAAGAGTCTGGGATTACTCGGCCCCGGCTGTGAGCGCGGGAGTCGGCTTGCCGCCGAGGTAGCGCCCGAGGAAGTCGAGGGTGTGCTGCCAGGCGTCTTCGGCATCCGTGGGGTTGTACCAGGCGGGAATCGGGAAATTGAATGCGTGGTTCGCGCCGGGGTAGATGTGCACCTCGTGCGGGCGGTTCGCCGCCGTCATCAACCGATCCAGCTCGCGCGCCTGCATCACCGGCACCAGCACGTCCGCGTCGCCATGCAGGATCAGAGTCGGCGGCAGATTTGAGGCCATCGAATGAAGCCGCAGAGGGAGGCCGCCGTAGTAGTCCACGATCGCGGCAATCTTGCCGGGATCGGTGGCGCCGGTGGACAGCGACAGGTAGGCGCCCAGTGAATATCCAACCATCCCGATGCGTTTTGGGTCGATGCGCGGATTCCGGTCCATCGCGTCTATTCCGGCGCGAATCTCCCCGAGCCAGATCGGGAAATACTGCATGATCTTGGCCGGCTCTCCGGGTGTGACGTCCTCGGTCTGGCTGTAGTACTCGATGAATTCGGTGTAATAGCCGGCCTTGGCGAGTTCGTCGCAGATCTTTTCCATCGCCCCGTTCGCTCGGTTGCGGCGGCCCGCGCCATGGAGGAGAACGACGGCGGGCAGGGGCCCGTCGGCCTTGTCGGGGATGCAATGGAATTCAACGACCGGCTTGTCGTTGAAGTTAAACTCGCCCCGGGTCCATTCGGCGCGGGCGGGCGGCGCGGCGATGGCGAGAAGGAGCAGGGTCGCAGCCAGCGAAACCAGCGGCCGATTCACGCGAGGAAATTGCAACGCGGTCCGGCCCCTCCTGTCCTATCCGCGCATCAGTTCCGCCTCATCGGCGGCAAGAGTGGCGTAAACTTCGCGATCGATCTGGCGGAAGCGTTCGAGCGCGCGCTCGGCATGCTCGAGGCATCCCTGCTGCTCGGCTAGTTCGCGCATCTTCTTTTCGATCCACGACAGATGCCAGGTTTCGTCCTCGGTGACCGCCTTGAGAACTTCCCTGGTTTCGGGGTCGAGGTTGGGAAGCGCGGAGTGGGCATTGTAGCGGCTCTGGGCGCGCTCCTCGACGACGACGGTCAGGGCGAGGAGATCGACGACGGTTTTGGGGACTCCGACGCGCAGTCCGAGGCGGCGCTGGTAGCCGTCCTCGACAAGGACGGGTGCTCCGCCGAGGTCCGCGATGCGTTTGGTCCACAGCCAGGCGTGGCGGGTTTCATCGGACAGATGCTTGGCCATCTTGAGCTGGGCGTCGGCATCCTTAAGATGATTCAGCAGTTTGAAAAGGAGGTTTGCACCTCTGAGTTCGGCGTCGCGATAGAAGCTGAAGATGATAATTTGCTTCTCGACCGCCGATTTTCCTCTGAAATCCATTAGCTCTCCTGCTCCTCAACCCACGCAACCATATGGGGAAATAATTGAAGCTGGGATTTTGTTCGCTGCAGTCCGAGGCGCAGCGGGTCAAAGCGGTTGAGGGGAACACTATTTGATTCGACCAGGGCGGTCAAGAAAGCCGACCTTGCCCGGCAACAATTAGGAACAGGCGTGATTAAGCAACGCTTATCAGCGAAGTTCAAATCGGGCTCGATCCGATTATCTGATTGAAAGGAAGGGGGCGCGGACACTCCGCATCATCTGAAATATGCCATCTCCCGATTCCTACTGGCTTGCCCTTCGCCGCGTGCATGGCATCGGCCCGAGAACCTGCCGCCTCCTTCTCGAGAAATTCCCTCATCCCGAAAAGGTCTTCTCCGCCCCAGCGGCCGAGCTCGCCGGCGCCGGTATATCGAGCCGCGTGGCCAGGGCGATAGCCGAGTTTCGGGATTTCGAACCGCTCGAGCGGGAGCTTTGCGAATTGCCCCGATTCAACGCCCGGATGGTGCGATGGAGTGATGGCGACTATCCGCCGAATCTTCGGCAAATCGCCGATCCTCCGCCGTACATTTTCGTGCGCGGCGCAGCTCCGTTGGCCGACCCGCATTGCGTCGCGGTTGTCGGCGCGCGGGCGGCGAGCGATGCGGGGCTCAGGATGTCGGAGCGGCTGGGGTTTGAACTCGCCGCCAAGGGCTTCACGGTGGTCAGCGGGCTGGCCAGAGGGATCGATGGCGCGGCCCATCGCGGAGCGCTTGAGGCCGGCGGCAGGACGATCGCGGTGATGGGATGCGGAATCGACGTGATCTATCCGCCCGAGCATCGGTCGCTCGCCGACGAGATTCTGGCCCGCAGCGGCGCTCTCATCTCGGAGCTCCCCGTTGGGACGCAGCCGTTCGGCGAGAACTTTCCGGCCCGTAACCGGATTCTGTCGGGCTTGTGCCTTGGGGTGGTTATCGTGGAGGCCGCCGAGCGCAGCGGTTCGCTGATAACGGCCCGTATGGCGCTGGAGCAGAACCGCCAGGTGTTCGCGGTGCCGGGAAGCCCGCTCAATGGGAAGGCGCGGGGCAGCAACCGATTGCTGAAGGAAGGCGCTATCCTGATTGATTGCGTCGAGGACGTGATCGAGGAGCTTTCGCCGCAGCTTGCCGGCCAGATGGCGAAGCCCATTCCGGCCGCGCGCAAGGAAGCGAGGGATGGCTCCGGGCAGGGGAAGCCTGGCCAGGCGGGGGTCGAAATGCGCCTTTCGGGAATTTCGCCAACTGTTGTAAAAGAAGCCGAGTCTATCATTAAGATTCTTAAAGATGACGAAAAGCTCCATGTTGATGCGATAATAGAAGCATCCGGGCTGGAGGCGCAAACCGTGCTTAGACTATTGCTTGAGCTGGAGCTACACGGCATAGTCGCCCAGCATCCTGGCAAACTCTTCTCGCTGGCATGAGCGATGCGAGTCGTGCAGGATCATGAACGGCCATCTACACCAGAATGGATGGGTTGAGAGGAAGTCTCCCCAGTGGCAAAGAACCTCGTTATCGTCGAATCTCCCGCCAAAGCCAGGACCATAAAACGCTACCTCGGCCCTTCGTATGAGGTCACGCCGTCGGTGGGTCACGTGGTTGACCTGCCGAAGAGCAAGCTCGGCGTCGACATCAAGAAGAACTTCGAGCCGGAGTATCACGTGATCCCCGGCAAGGCGAAGGTCATCGAGAGCATCAAGAAGGCTGCCAAGGGCAAGGAGAACATCTATCTGGCGACGGACCCTGACAGGGAAGGCGAGGCAATCGCCTGGCATCTGTCGCAGCGGCTGGGCAAGGCCAATGGGACGCGAGTCCATCGAATCCTTTTGCACGAAATAACGGCGAACGCGGTCAAGGAAGCTATCCAGCATCCGGCAGAGCTCGACAGCCGGCTCTACGATGCGCAGCAGGCGCGGCGGGTGCTCGACCGCCTGGTCGGGTACCAGATAAGCCCGCTCCTATGGGAGAAGGTAAAGCGGGGGTTGAGCGCGGGCCGGGTGCAATCGGTGGCGCTCAGGATAATCGTCGAGCGCGAACGGGAGCGGGAGGCATTCAGGGCGGAGGAGTACTGGACGCTGGATGCGCGTTTGCAGGCTGCGAATCCGCCCGTATTTAAGGCGCGGCTGTTCAGTTGGAAAGACCAGCGCATCGACAACAAGGCCTACAAGCTTCCGGAAGCGCAGGTCCGGGAGATCGTAAAGGCGGTAGAGAAGGCGCCGTTCATCGTCCGCTCGATCGAGCGCAAGGAGGTGCGTCGCAGCCCGGCCCCGCCCTTCATCACCTCCCGCCTCCAGCAGGAGGCATCGCGCAAGCTCTATTTCCAGCCGTCGCGGACGATGCGCATAGCGCAGCGGTTGTATGAGGGTATCGAGCTGGGCGACCAGGGCGCGGTGGGGTTGATTACGTACATGCGTACGGACTCGCCGAGGGTCTCGGATCAGGCGCTGGAAGCCGTCCGCTCGCATATCGCGAGCAAGTACGGGAAGGAGTACCTGCCGGAAAGGCCCATCATTTATAAATCATCGAAGTCGGCGCAGGAGGCGCACGAGGCCATCCGGCCGACCGCGCTGGAACGGGATCCCGAATCGCTCGCCCCGTATCTGAGCAAGGAAGAGCTGTCCCTCTACAAGCTTATCTACGACCGCTTTGTTTCAAGCCAGATGAACCCCGCGGTTTATGACCGGACCACCGTCGATATCGACGCGAGCGATGGTGTGTTCCGGGCGACCGGGCAGACGATGAAGTTCGACGGCTTCATGCGGGTGTATATCGAGGGGCAGGACGAGACGTTAGCGGAGGACGAGGCTGAGAATCTGCCCGCGATGACCGAGGGTGAAAAGCTCGCGCTGCTGGGGCTGGACCCGGAGCAGCATTTCACCCAGCCGCCGCCGCGCTTCACGCAAGCCACGCTCATCAAGGAACTCGAGGAAAAAGGGATCGGGCGGCCATCCACCTACGCCGCCATCATGACCAGCATCCTGAACCGCGAATACGTGGAGGAAGACGAGAGCAAGCGGATTCGGCCCACGACGCTCGGCCGCACGGTCAGCGACCTGCTCGTGCAGGCCTTCCCCGACATCATCGAGGTCGGTTTCACGGCCCAGATGGAGGAAGATCTCGACAGGGTCGAGGAGGGGAAGGAGAACTGGGTCAAGACGCTCAAGCGCTTTTACGGGCCGTTTGAAAAGCGGCTTGGAGAGGCGAAAAAGAAGATGCCCACGGTCAAGCGGACCGGGCTTCCCACCGGGATCAAGTGCGAAGTGGACGGCGGGGAGATGGTGGTGAAGTGGGGACGCAACGGCGAGTTCCTTGCCTGCTCCAACTATCCCAAATGCACCAACACCAAGGAGTTCACACGCGACGACCAGGGTGAGATTCAGATCAAGGAACCTTCCGCTCCGGCTCCTACCGATCAGACCTGTGACAAGTGCGGAAAGCCGATGGTGCTCAAGCGATCGCGGTTCGGCGAGTTCCTGGGATGCTCGGGATATCCGGAATGCGACGGCATCAAGCGGCTTCGCGCCGAGCCCGTCAAGACCGGGGTGCCCTGTCCCGAGTGCAAGGAAGGGGAGATGCTGGAGCGGCGCAGCCGGCGCGGGAAGATTTTCTACGGATGCGGCCGCTACCCAAAGTGCAAGTTTGCATCCTGGGATAGGCCGATAGCGCAGGCGTGCCCGAAATGCGGCTCGCCGTATCTCCTTGAAAAAACCACCAAGCGCGAAGGGACGACGTGGCGATGTCCCCGCGAGGAGTGCGGCTACAAGGTCCAGGCTCCGGAACGCAAGCCGCCCGCCGAGCAGTCATCGGCATCGCCGCCGGCGGGAGCCTGACCTCGTCCGGAATCATTTTTCCTGACCGATCGTTCAAGGACTTTTTCGCCGTTCGAGCCCGCAAAACGAGCGTTGCGGCTGACACGCACGCGCATCGTTGTGGTAAACACAGGATTGCTTAATGGTTTGATTGGTACGGGGATGCGATGAGTCCGGCGAACATTTCGATGGTGAGACAGGAGTTGAGGGAAAACGGCGTGGTGCATCTGCCCGGTGCGCTGGATGCGCAATCGATGAAGCTTGCGCGCGAGGCGTTTCAGTGGAGCTTATGTCATCCGAGCCCCAACGCTGCGCACTTCCAGGGGACGGCGCAGGCGCAGGGCAAGTTCTACCAGGACCTGCTTAATCCGCAGGCGCTTCCGGCCTATCGGCAGCTTCTCGACGAATCACGGGCGGCGGATATCATTGCGGAACTGTGGAATTCGCCCGATGTGTGGTTCATGTACGAGCAGGTGTTCCTGAAAGAGGGTGGAGAGAGCCGGCGCACGCCATGGCATCAGGATTCCTCCTATCTGCCGATAGCGGGTGAGAAGATCGCGGTGATGTGGATCACGTTTGAGCCGGTGGCGAAGGAAGATTCGCTGGAATTCGTCCGCGGGTCCCATCGCGGCGTTCTCTACGACGCATCGCGATTCGATCCGGAGGATGACACCGCGCCGATATACGGCACTCTCCCGCGGCTTCCAAATATCGAAGCCGAGCGCTCGAAGTGGGACATCGTGTCGTGGGCGGTGGAGCCCGGAGACGTGCTCGTGTTTCATCCCGCGATGCTACATGGCGGGGCGCCAACTCATCAGGGACGCCGCCGGAGCACGCTTTCGCTGCGGTTTTTCGGCGATGACGCCGTCTATTCCGCCCTGCCGGGAGCGAACCGGGTGGGGGACAGCGACGATCCGAAGCGTCCGGGGTCGCCGTTCCAGGACATGCAGCGCAAGCTCAAGACCGGCGATCCGTTCAGGCATCCGGGCTTTCCAAAAATCCGTCCCCGGGCCTGACGTTCGAGAAAAGGATGGAAACTCCGAAGATCGATCTCCTGAGTCTGTCTTCGTTTGCGAGGGGGCAGCCGCACGATCAGTTCCGATGGCTGAGGGCGAACGACCCGGTGCACTGGCATCCGGAGCCCAACGGTCCGGGGTTCTGGGCGGTCACGAGGCACGAGGACGTATGCACGGTGAGCCGCGATCCCGAGACATTCTCATCGTACGCGGGCGGGATCGCGATCGAGGACATGAATGCCGAGGGCCTTGCGGCATCGCGCAACATGATGCTGTTCATGGATCCGCCGCAGCATACGCGCTATCGGGCGCTGGTGAGCCGGCAATTCGTTCCGCGCAGCGCAGGGGCGATGAGCCCCAGGATCGAGGAGCTGGCACGCACGATAGTGGACCGCGTGATCGAGCGCGGCGAATGCGACCTCGTCACACAGATCGCGGGCGAGCTTCCCTCCTACGTGATCGCGCATCTGATGGGAATTCCGCTCGAGGACGGGCGGCGGCTGTACGAATGGACCGAGCGGATGCATTCGTCGTCGGAGGTCGTTCCGGAGATCGAGAAACGCGCGGCATCGATGCAGATGCTTGCGTACGCACTCGGCGTCGCCGAGCAGAAGCGGCAAAATCCCGGAGATGACATCGCGACACGGCTGTTGAACTCCGAGATTGACGGTGATCGATTGACGCCCGAGGAGTACACGTTCTTCTTTCTGCTGCTGATCAACGCGGGCGGCGACACGACGCGCAATCTGCTTGCGGGCGGGATGCTCGCGTTGTTCGAGCATCCCGAGGAGCGCCGCCGGCTCCAGTCGAATTTGGATCGGCTGCTGCCGACCGCGGTCGAGGAGATGCTTCGCTATCTCAGCCCGGTGGTTTACATGCGCCGCACCGCCACTCGAGATGCGGAGCTTCACGGGCGCACAATCCGCAAGGGCGACAAGGTGGTGATGTACTACGGGTCGGCCAACCGCGACGAAGCGGTATTCACCGACCCTGACAGGTTCGACGTGGGGCGCACACCGAACGAACATATCGCTTTCGGCGGCGGCGGGACGCATTTCTGTCTCGGCGCGCACCTAGCGCGAATCGAGATCCAGGTGATGCTGCGCGAGATCCTGACCCGGATGCCGGATATCGAGCCGGCGGGCCCGGCGGAATGGCTCCCTTCCAACTTTATTTCGGGTCCGCGGCGCCTGCCTGTGCGCTATTCTCCACGGGCCCGCGCGGCAGTCTGAGCGAATGGACAATCCCGAAGTCGTAGTGGTGGGCGGGGGAATCGGCGGGAGCGCGCTTGCCGCAACGCTGGCGCGCGCAGGAATCTCCGCGCTGATCCTCGAGAAATCGACCGTGCATATCGATCACGTGCGGGGCGAATGGATCGCGCCCTGGGGGATCGCGGAAACTCAAAGGCTCGGACTCTACGAAGCCTTCATCGCCGCCGGAGGGCACCATCTCGGCGAGCACATCGGTTTCGGCGACGATGTCGACGAGGCAACCGCGCGGAACGAAACGCTCCGTTTCTCCGCGCTGGAAGGGGCGGGCTTGAAGCCGCCGCTGTGCATGCGGCATCCCGACATGTGCGACCTGCTGAATCAGCTCGCGATACAAAGCGGCGCGGCGATGCTTCGTGAGGTGAGCGACGTGCAGGTTACGCCGGGTGAGCGTCCGGAAGTTGCCTTCCGCCATGAAGGCCGGGCCTTTACGATGCGGCCGCGAATCGTGGTCGGCGCGGACGGCCGCAACTCGGCGGTTCGCGGCCAGGTCGGCATCAGGCTTCATCGCGATCCGACGCATCATCTGATGGCGGGAATGCTGGTGGACGACGTGGAGGGATGGCCGGCATCGCTGCAGACCTTCGGCACCGAGGGCGGCATCAACTTTCTCGTCTTTCCGCAATCGCCGTCGAGAGCGAGGCTCTACATCTGCTACGGGATCGAGGAGAAGCGGCGCTTTGCGGGGGCTGACAATCAGGCGAGGTTCCTCGAGGCGTTCAGGCTTGCCACTTTGCCCGGCAGCGAAATTCTTGCTGCCGGAACCCCGGCAGGTCCGTGCAACTCCTACGGCAACGAGGACACGTGGACTGAGTCGCCGACGGTGCCGGGCGTGGTGCTGATCGGCGACGCGGCGGGACACAACGATCCGATCATCGGGCAGGGGCTATCGATAACGTTTCGCGATGTTAGGATCGTTCGCGACCTGATGCTGGAGAACGGCCAGTGGTCGATGGAGACATTCAGGCCGTATGCGGATGAGCGGCGAGAGCGGATGCGCCGGCTCAGGGTGACGGCGACGGCGCTGTCGATCCTTTATGCCGAGTTCGGTCCGCGCGCGCAGGAACGGCGGATGAAATTCCGCCAGGCGCGGGCGCGCGGCGAGCTGATCGACACCGGTCCGGTGGCCTTCATAGGTCCTGAAGCCCTTGGGCCGGAGGCCTTCGACGAACAAATCTTCGACCGCCTGCGCGGGCTGTAATCCCACCCGCCGCAAAACGACACGCCCGGATTTACTGTCGAGCACTGTCAGGACGGACGCGCGCCGCGCGCGGCGAGGGCTTCATTCAGCGCCGTGCGCATCGCGGAGGCCGCCGCGGCGGCGGCTTCGATCGGATTGGAGCCGGGCGATTTCAGATAGGCATACATGATGCCGCGGCTTGCGTTGACGATGAAGCCGGAGCCGTCGGGGCGCGCCGCCGCGACGGCATCGTCCGCCCCCGCGCCCTGCGCGCCATAGCCGGGGACGAGGATTGGCGTGTTGGGCATGAGCTGGCGGGCGCGTTTGAGTTGAGTCGGGTAGGTTGCGCCGACGACCGCGCCCACGGGGCTTAGTCCGGCGGCCCCGATGAAATCCGAGCCCCATCCGGCGACCCGACGAGCTATCGCTTCCCACAGGGGCTGTTCCGGCGTCGGGAGATCCTGGAATTCCCCGGAGGCGGGGTTCGATGTCTTTACCAGGATGAAGACGCCGCGATCATTTCTGACTCTGGCGATAAAAGGCATCGTGGCGTCCGCGCCGAGATAAGGATTCACCGTGACGGCATCGCAGGCGAAATCACCATCGCCGAGGAAGGCTTCGGCGTATGCGGCGGAAGTGGATCCGATATCGCCGCGTTTTGCATCGGCGATGGTAACGAGTCCGAGCCGGCGGGCGGCGCGAAGCACTTCGACCATCGCGCGCATCCCGTCGATTCCGCGCGCTTCGAAAAAGGCGAGCTGCGGCTTGATGGCGGCGACAAACGGGGCGCAGGCCTCTACGATTTCGCAGCAGAAGCGGGTCAGGGTGAATCCGGGCGGGATGCCGGGATTGTTGGGCGAGTCGAGCTGGGGATCGACGCCGAGCACGGCCACGGAGGTTTTGCGGCGCGATTGCTCGGTCAACCGGTCAGCGAAGTTCATCGCCGCCCATGATCGCACATCCATGGCCGCAACGCATCAGGCGTTGCCTTTGACGCCTCCGCTCGCGCATCCTTGATGGTTGCTCCGGTTCGACTTTTCCGGAACGCGAGGGGAAAGCGCGATGACCCGCTTGACCATCATCACGAAGATTCGGTTTCTGGCGGCGATCGCTCCGGTCGTCCTGTCAATTGCTTCGCCGATCCTGATCGCCGGCTTCTATCTGTTCGGTGTGATGCCGGTGATGCTGCGCGAGAACCAGGTGCACGCGATGCAGGCGGCGGACGGGCTGGAGTCGGCTCTCTACCAGATGGACTGGGGGAAGACGCAGCCCGACGGGATGGAGATAGTGCGGGGGCAGCAGCGGCGTTTCGTGACCCTGGTGGACTCGGTCCGCGCTCATGCAACCACGCCCGATCAGCTCGAGAAGCTCAATCAGATCGCCCGGACCGCGAATCCGATCTTCGAGGCGATGAGAAAGGGAGAGGGTGAGGATGTCGAGCCGCGGCTGCGCGAGCTTCTGGGGATGATCGCGGACCTGAACGCGGCCAACGAGGCAGCGATCGACGCGGCCACTGCGCGCGCGCAATCGCGTTCGCGAATGTTCATCGCGATTGCCGTGATCGCCGGCATCCTGGTCCCCTGGGCGGGATTCGTGATGGTCTATCGGATCGGGTCGCAGGCCGAGGGCGAACTCAAGGCGATACGCGGACGGCTCGAGAGGATGACCGAATCGGGCGCTACGGCGGAAGACCTCGGCGAGATCGACAAGGCGCTTGCCGAGCTTGGATTTCCCAAGCCGAATCCGATGCTTGCGGAGTGACGAACGGCGGCGGCGAATTCTACTTCGACGATCGCTGAGCGCGGGGACGCCCGTTTCGCGACGCTTCAGGCAGAACGATATTCGAGCTTTGCCACAGGTACCAGACTGCGGCGGAGCGGTAGGGGCGCCACGGTTCGGCGAGCTTGTGCAGTTTCTCCGGCTTCGGCATCTTGCGCATCCCGTAATGCCGCATTACGGCGTTGCGGAAGCCGAGGTCGCCCGTCGGCAGCACGTCGGGACGCCCGAGATTGAACATCAGGAACATTTCCGCGGTCCATCGGCCGATTCCCTTGACGCGGGTGAGGTCGGCGATGATCTCCTCGTCGTCCATCGCGGCGAAGCGATGGAAGTTAAGAAGGCCGTCCTGGACGTGGCGGGCGAGGTCCTTGATGTACATCGCTTTTTTCGCGGAGAGGCCGGCGCCTCTGAGCGTCTCGTCGGGTGTGGCGAGAATCTGGGCCGGCGAAGGGAACGGGCGGCCGGGGTAGAGCGCAATCACGCGGTTGAGGATTGCCTGCGCGGCGCGGCCCGCGAGCTGCTGGAAGATGATCGCGCGGGCGAGGGCAGGGAACCTTTCCGGACGATTGGCTATGCGGCAGGGGCCGACTTCCGCAATAATCCGGGCCAGAACCGGGTCGGCGCCGCTCAGATGCTTTCGTGCGGCGCGCGCGTATGGTGCCATAGGCGGCGGCATCGGGCTGCGTCGCCGAATCTGACATGGCGCACAGGATGGTTCAATCGGGCCGCAGGGGACACGCGATGGCCAGTCGGCAGGGCGAGACCAACCAGCGCATCGAGATGCGCGCGGAGAACCTGCGCGTGGGAATGCGCCTCGGTCCGATCTTCTATATCGTCGAGCCGGAGCAGATAAGCGCCTTCGCCTCGGCGCTCAGGACCTCGAACGGGCTTTACCGGGGCAAGTCGCCGATCGCGCCGCCGACGATGCGCCTGCTCGACTACGCCCTGCTCGTCGCGGAGCATTTCAAGGGCGGCAAGGGAGGAGTCCACGCGAAGCATCGATGCGAGCTGCACGAGCCGATGCGCGCGGGGCAGGCGGTCAGGGTGGACGGCGTGATCACCGCGGCCGAACGGCGTCGCGGCAAGTTCTACTTCACGATCGAGTACGAAACCAGGGACGCGACGGACGAGCGCCTGCTCGTGCGCCAGGCGATCACGGCGGTCCTGCTCGATCCGCAAGGGAGGATGGCATGACCGGGACGCCGGCGGTAGGAGAGTCCTTCTCGGCCGAGCCGTATCTGCTCGATGAAGAGGCGGCGCAGGCATACGAGTTCGGCATTCGCGAGCCTGCGCGCAGGCGCCGACGCAACATTCACAGCGATCGGGAGGCGGCCGCCAAGGCGGGCTTCCGCGCGCCGATCGCCGCGGGCGAGCATACGATCGCGGTTGCGATGCAGCTAATCGTTGACCGGTTCGGCGAGAGATTTTTTCGCGGCGGATGTTTCGACGTCTCGCTTATCAAGCCGGTCTTCTTCGGCGACACGATCACGCCGCACGCGCGCGTAGTCGCGGAGCGGGACGGCAATCTCGAGATGGAGTTGTGGGTCGAGAACCAGGACGGCGCGCGCGTTCTTTCGGGCACGGCGCGAGTGCCGGCGCGGCAATGAATGCGCCGGCCGCCGGGGCGGTGAGGCCTGCCGCGCCGATATGGCGGCGGGCGATTCCGTACGCGGGCACGCTCGCAATCTTCGCGTTGATCTTCTGGCGGATTCCGGTGGCAAAAGTGGCCGCCGCGCTCGAGGATGTCCCCGCAGGCAGGTTCGTCGCGATCTTTCTGCCCTACTCGCTGTACTTCTTCGTGATCGATTCGTACTGCCTGACCTGGGTGGTTCGGCGGTTCAACGCTCCGATGAGCTGGCGGGAGATTCTGCCGATTCGCGCGAGCATGTATCTGCTTGCGATGATCAACACGAACCTTGGACAGGGCGGCGTCGCCTATTACCTCCATCGCAAGGGCCGGATCGGATTTCTCGCGGCGCTGAGTTCGATACTTTTTATCGCGCTGCTCGAGGTGTACCAGCTTTTCCTGTTCTCGAGCGTCGGGGTGCTGTTCTTCGGCGCAAGCGATCCGGCGCAGGCGCGGATAATCGGCGTCCTGCGGGTGGCCTATGTGGTGGCGTGGGCGGTGCTGGCGGGAATAATCGGGTTTTTCGCGATGGCGCGGAGGAGCGGGGTGCTCCGCGAATGGGTGGAGAAGGGAAGGGCGGGTCCGATCCTCGGCACATTCCTGGAAGCGCGTCCGCTTGACTACCTCATGGTGCTGGCGATCAAGGCGCCGACGTTTCTCGGATCGGTGATCGCGCAATACTTCGCGCTCGGCCTTTACGGCATAAGCATTCCGTTCATGAAGCTGCTTCTGTTCCTGCCGCTGGTGTTTCTGGCGGCGGCGCTTCCGATCGCGGTGGCGCACCTGGGCACGAGCCAGGCGGCGTGGCTGCTGTTCTTTTCGGGAAACGCGAGCGAGGCGAGAATTCTGGCCTACAGTCTTGCGGCGCATTTCACGTTCATGTTCTGCAACGGACTGATAGGGCTTTGTTTCCTGCCGCGCGCGACGCGGGAATTGACCGCGGTGGAAGAGACCGCGCCGTGACCGGCGGGCGTCGGGTCTTGCGCGGCTGCGATGCGCACGGTACGGTGCGCCCGCCGACGACATGCGGAGCGCGAAGGTGAGGTTTCCAACTGCGGCGATGATTCCATTGCTTGCGGCGCTCGCCGCGATCTCGGCTTCGTGCGCGTACGTGATGCACGGGAAGACCGAGGAGATCACGGTCGAGAGCAATCCGCCCGGGGCGGAAGTCACGCTGAGCAACGGGATGACGGGCGTGACACCGTTCACGATCACGGTGCCGCGCGAACGCGACCTCGTGTTTCACTTCAGCAAGGACGGCTATCAACCGGCGGACGTTTACAACGACGCGCAGGTCGAGAGCAAATATATCGCGGCGGATTGGGCCTCGATGCTCCTGACGGCGATCCCGATCGCATGGATATCGGATGTGTCGTCGGGATCGGCGCACACGCACGAAAAGACCCTGGTTGCGGTAACCCTGGTTCGCGACCCGAGCTACGGCGTTCATCCGGCAAGTCCGGCGGCGGCCGCGCAGGTTCCCGTCCCCAGGCCATCCGCCGCTCCTCCGCCCACGCCGGAGCCGCCGGCCGAGGAAGCGGAACCGGAGCAATGAAGGCCGCGGCAATTCGATGGGCGAGCGTGCTTGCGCTAGCGGCCTGCGCGGCGATGCTGGCGCAATGCGTGCCGAGCAGGCGGGTGAACGTGGTTTATCAGCCGCCGCTGGTGGTTCCGCGCGAACCCGATCCGAAACTGCCGCCGGTGGTCGTGGTGGTCGCTGACAAGCGCGCCACCCCGGTGGTAGGGGAGCCGATCGGCGCGTTTGGCGAGAAGGAAGGCAAGATGCTGTCGGAGAGCGGAGCGCCGAACGCGCTGCACAAGGCGTTCGACATCGAGCTGCGCAATCGGGGCTTCGCAATCGACGGCGGGGGCAACGAAGTCCGCGTCACTCTGTCGTTCTTCCAAAGCCAGTACGTTCATCCGTTGTTCTGGACCCGCGTGGTCGCCGGCATCGGGATCGATGTCGCGGTGCGCAGGCCCAACGGCACTCTCGTCTACGACCGATTCATCGTGGGGCAGAGCGAGCGCGAGGCGGAAACGCATTTCGAAAGCGATCAAACGTGGGCGAGCGATGCGCTGAACGCGGCAATGAAGGACGCGATAGCGCAGGCGTTTTCCGATTCCGACTTCCTGGCCGCGCTTTCCCAGCGATAGGCAACGACTACCGCGCGCTCACCCCGACGCGCTCGAAGCGCGTCGGGCGCATCGGGTTAAGCACATAGTCGTGCACCCACGGCTGCACGATCGCATAGACGACCGGATAGTAGAGGGAGGCCCAGGGCGCGTCGGAGAGCACGATTCGCTGCGCCTCGTCGTAAAGTCGGTAGCGGATCGTCAAATCGGTCGTCGCGGCGGCGCGATCGATCAGATCCTGGAAGTTCGGATCGAAATAGAAGGTGTCGTTGTTGGCCCCCCATTGCCGGCGCGACAGGAGAGTGCCGAGGAAGTTCTCCGGGTCGGGAAAGTCGGCCTCCCATCCCGAGACGAAGGCCTGCACGGTGTGGGGCTGGCGGATCGCTTCGAGGAAAGGACCCCACGCGACCGGCTTGAGCTCAACGTGCAGGCCGACCAGCGCGAGATCCTGCTGGATCGACTGCCCGAGCATCAGCGCCGTCGCATCCGCCCGCATCCATAGTTCGAAGCTGAAGCCGTTTGCGAGATGCGCCTGTTCGAGCAGCCTGCGCGCGAGTGCGGGATCGTAGGAGTAGCCCTTCAATTGCGGGTCGAAACCGGGGAGCCCCGGCGGCAGGACGCCGGTTGCGACCACGCCGCGGCCGTTGAGCAGGGCGACGAGCTTGCGGCGATCGATAGCGTAGTTGATCGCGCGCCGCACGCGGACGTCATCGAACGGCGCCATCCGGCAATTCATCCCGAGGTACTGGGTGGTAACGGTGGTCTTCTTTCGCGTGAGCGAACGCAGGCGCGGGGTCTTCATCACGTAGGGGAACTCGGCGGGCGGAATTTGCGCGACGACGTCGAGGTCGCCGGCCTCGTACTTGAGCCACTGCAGTTCGGAGCTGACTCCGAGCGAATCTATGATCGCATCGAGGCGCGGCAAATCCTTGCGGAAGTAGAAGGGGTTGCGGACGAGGATGAGGCGCTGCCCGCCGATCCATTCCTTGAGCATGAAGGCGCCGCTGCCGACCGCGTGACGCGAAAAATCCTCGCCCCATCTTTCGACGACTTCGCGCGGCACCGCCGACGCAAACGGCATCGCGAGCTTGTGAACGAAGATCGGATCGGGAGAGTCGAGTTTGAAGACGATGGTCCATGGGTCGGGAGTTTCGATTCCCGCGACGTGGGCGGTGCGATGGGCCGCGAAGTCGGCGGCGCCGGCGATGCCGCGGTAGTACTCCATGCCGCGCGAGCCGGTTGCGGGATCGAGCACGCGTTCGATTCCGTAGCGGATATCATCGCCGGTGACCGGGCGTCCGTTCGAAAAACGCGCATCGCGCCGAAGGTGAAACACGAACCGGCGCGCATCGGCCGACGGCTCCCAGCTTTCGGCAAGGTCGGGTTCGAGGTCCACGTTGTCGTCGCCGTAGCGGACAAGCGTGTCGAAGATCGCCTGTTCGAAGGTCCATGATTCGGTGTCGTAACCTGCCGCGGGGTCGAGCGTGGGGACGTCATCAACATCGGCGATGCGAAGGACGTGCGCACCGCGCGGGAAGATCGCTCCATCGCCGCCATCGCCGCATCCGCAGACGGCGAACACGGTGAGCGCGAGGAGGATTGCGGCGAGCGGGGCGCGAATGCGATCGAAGCCGCGTTTCATCGCGCCCTCCGGCTCAGGACTCCATAGCCGAGCAGATTGAAGCCGAGCACGGCATAGAAGATCGCGATGCCCGGGAAGATGGAGAGCCACGGAGCGGTGCGGAAATACAACGTAGCTTCCTCGATCATCCGGCCCCATGTCGGCGTTGGCGGAGGGACGCCCAGGCCGAGAAAGCTCAATGCCGCATCCAGCAGCAGCGTGCCCGAGGTCCCCAGCGCCGCCATCACGATGATAATCGGCGCGACGTTGGGGAGCACGTGGCGGAGAATGAGGCGGGGAGAAGGCGCGCCGAGCGCCCGCGCCGCGATCACGAAGTCCCGCTGCACCATCGAAAGCGTCTCGGCGCGCACCACGCGGGCGACCTGCGTCCAGGAGACGAGTCCGATCACGAGCAGGATGGAGAAGAGGCTTGGACGCAGAACGGCGACGACCGCCATCGCCAGCAGCAGCGCGGGCAGCGCAAGCATCACGTCCGTCAGGCGCATCAGGACGAAATCGACCGCACCGCCGAAAAATCCCGACATCAATCCCACCATCACCCCGATCGCCACCGTCATCGCCATCGCGGCCACTCCAACCGTGAGCGAAACCCGCGCGCCGTAGATGACGCGGGAGAGCACGTCGCGCCCGAGCTGATCGGTTCCCATCGGGAACGCCAGCGAGGGCGGGGAGGGATCGCCGTAGGTGGGAGCGACCGCGCGCGTAGGATCGTGCGGCGCGAGGACGGGAGCGAACAGGGCGACGAGCACCAGGCTCATCACCATCGCGCCGCCGACGGCCGCGAGCCGGTTTTTTCGCATCCCGCTCATCCGGCCTCCCACGGCCTGATCCTCGGATCGAGCCAGGCATACAGGATGTCAACGACCAGGTTGGCGACGACGACCAGGAAGGCGGAGAAGAGCACGGTGCCCATGATCAGCGGGATGTCGAGGTTGAAGATCGCCTCGAAGGCGAGCCGGCCGATTCCGGGCCAGTTGAAGACGGTCTCGGTAAGCACCACGCCCGAGAGCATCCCGGCGAGGTCGAGGCCCGCGAGCGTGACCAGCGGGAGCATCGCATTGGCCATCGCATGCTTGAGCATCGCCTGCCCGCCCGACAGTCCCTTTCCGCGCGCGGTGCGCACGTAGTCCTGATCCATCGCGTCCGACAGGCTGGTGTGAAGCACGCGCGAATAGTATCCGGCCGAGCCCAGGGCGAGCGTGAGAGTGGGCAGGACGAGGCTCATGGGCCCGGCGAATCCGCCGAGCGGAAAGGATCGCAAATAGAGCCCGCCCGCGATCAGCAGCATCGTGCCCAGCCAGAACACCGGCATCGAAACCAGGGCGAGCGAGAGGACGAGCAGGGCATTGTCGAGCGGGCTTGCGCGATAGGCGGCCGCAATCGAGCCCATCGCGATCCCCAGCGCCAGCGAAAGCGCCATCGCGCAGACGGCCAGCACCGCGGTGGCCGGAAAGCGCGATGCGATCAGGCGCGTGACGCTCTCGCGCCGAATATAGGAGCGGCCGAGGTCGCCGTGGATGGCGCGGTCGAGGTAGCGCGCATACTGGATGTATAAGGGCCGGTCGAGTCCGAGTTCGCGGCGGATGGTCGCGAGCGTCTGCGGGTCGGCTTTCGCTCCCGCCATCGCCACCGCCGGGTCCGCAGGCACCACGAAGGCGATCGTGAAGGTCAGAATCGAGGTCCCGAGCAACACCGCCGCGCCGAAGACTAGCCGCCGGATGAGGAACCCAATCATGGGTTTATCCGGCGAGAACGCCCCGCGCGAGCAGGGCGCGGCGAAGCCGGGTTTCGGCGCGATCGCGATGGCGGCGGGCGGATGCGCCGGAAGGCTCATCCTCGAGGAGCGCCGCATCGGGGCCCAGGACTTCGCGGATGGTTCGATTCATTTCCTCGAGCAGCAACGCCGCATCGGCGGGCGGCGCGCAATCGCGGCGGAGCGCGCGCCAATGAGCTAGATAGGCTTCCAGCGATGCGTACAATGTCGGATTCATCCTGCAGTGGCGCCGAGTGGTGAGATTGCAAGGCCGATAAGGTAGCCGGCCACCGCCGCACCCATCGCGATCGCCAGAAAGCGAAGCCCGGAGCGCCATCGCGCCGCGCGCCGCGCAAGCCATCCTTCGAAATATCCCACGCCGAACAACGCAATCGCGGTGGTCGCGAGCGCGGCGAGAAGCGCCGGACGGGTCCGGGCGATGAGCAGGTAGGGGACGAGGGGGATGAGCGCTCCGCCAACGAACGCAACTCCCATCACGAGTCCGTCCAACGCCGCGTTCCCCAGCATCCCGCCCGCAAGTCCGAACACCTTCTCTTCCGCCGTCGTCATCAGGGTTTGAGGAGAGCTGCTGAGCAGGCGCACGACGCGAAAGCCTGCTTCGCGGGAGAGGCCTTCCTTTTCGAGCTGGTCGAGCAGGGCTTCCTGGGCGACGTAGGGAGCGCGCTCGATCTCGCGCCGCGTGCGTTCGAGTTCTCCGCGAAGCACCTCGGTCTCGGCGCGCGTACCGAGATACGCGCCTGCGCCCATCGAGAGAGCGCCGGCGGCGGTCGATGCGAGCGCGGCAAGGAGGACCTGGGAATGATCGGATACGGCGCCGCTCAGACCGGCGAGCACGCCCGCGGTGGTAAGCACTCCGTCCTGCATCCCGAAGACGACCTCGCGGACATTCGAGAGCCGCTCGAAGATCCTGCGTTTCTCAGATGGATCGGGTAGCGCCAAGAGGGATCAGTACTTTCGGTCGATGGGACCGAACTGGTCGCCGGGGTTCCAGTCCGCCGGACAGAGGCGGCCGCTGCGATAAGCGCGCACGACGCGGAGGATCTCGGTGATGCTGCGGCCGACGTTGATGGGGCAGGCCTGAGAGAAGATCACGATGCGCTTGCGGTCGAATACGAACGTCGCGCGCATCGCCGTCCGTTCCTTGTCGTCGAACACGCCGCAGGCGTGCGCGAGCTTTCCGCCCTCGTCGGCAAGGAGGGGATACGCGATTCCGCCCAGCTCGCGAGCCCATCGCCGATGACTGTCGATGTCATCGATGCTCGCGCCGAGGACGGCGGTATTTTCGGCGGCGAACGAGGCGACAGCCTTGTTGAAGCCGGTAACTTCGGTGGGACAGATGAACGAGAAATCGCGCGGGTAGAAGAAGAGGATCCCAAGCTCGGAATCCAGGCCGCCGATCGATATGCGCCGTTCGCGGCCGTTTTCAACGGCGGGCAGATCGAAGGAGGGAACGATATCGCCGGGTTTCAGCATTCGGACAATCGCCAGTTAAGCGGTGCTCGCAGCGTCATTCAATCTCATAGGTGAGCGACACCGACGCGGGCACGGTTATCTGTCCCGCCTCGATGGGCGTGGGGGCGGCACTTTCCGCCGCGGAAAACGCCATCGCGCGCATCACGGGGACCGGGCGAGGCTGCGCCTCGGTGGATGCGCTCATCAGGCGCTTGAGGCGGACGTTGAGGGATGCGGCGAGAGCGTGGGCCTGCGCCTGCGCATCGCGAGAGGCATCGGCGATCGCACGCGCCCGCGCCTTGCCATCGTCCTTGAGGCTGAAGTTGAGGTAGTTGACGCGATTGGCGCCGGCGGCAATCGCGGTATCCACGAGTTCTCCGAGAAGATCCATCGCGCCCGTCTCGACCATTATCGAGTTCTGCGCGTTGTATCCGATGATGACGGGATTGCCCTGGCGGGTGGGGCGCTGATCGTAGTCGGGAGTGAGCGAATAGCCGCCGGTCCAAACGCGGCCCCGGTCGCCGAGCTTCGCCTTGAGCGCGTCGGTTATCTTTCGCGCCAGGGTGGCATTGTGGGAGGCGGCCTCGGAGGCGGTTTTCGCATGGGTTTCGATCGCGAAGCTCAGGTCCGCCGTGTCCGGGCTCGCCGAGACCTGGCCGGAGCCGGAGACCACGATGGTTCTCGGCTGATCGGCGCGGGCGACGGCGGGAAACGCGATCGCCGCGGCGATGAGGACGAGCGCTATGGCATCGAGCGAGGGTCTGGCGCGCATAGTGTTTCCCTCCCCCGGCGGGTGCCGGTCCGGATTGATTCACATCGATAATAGCCGGAGACTTGAACGCCTGACGACAACCGAGAGGACCCCAACCTTCAAAATGTCCGAGAAGCAGGATGAGCGCAAAGTAACTCCCCGCAGCCAGGATTTCGCGGGATGGTACAACGATATCGTGCTGCGGGCGGAGCTGGCGGACTATTCGCCGGTGCGCGGATGCATGGTGTTCCGTCCCGACGGATTCGCGATATGGGAGGCGCTGCGCGACGAGCTGGATCAGAGGATCAAACGAACCGGCGCGCGCAATGCCTACTTTCCGCTGTTCATCCCGCAGAGCTTTCTGCGCAAGGAGGCGCAGCACGTCGAAGGCTTCGCGCCCGAAGTCGCGGTGGTGACGCACGGCGGCGGCGAGGAGCTGGAGGAGCCGCTGATCGTCCGTCCGACCTCGGAGACGATCATCAATCATATGTTCGCGCAATGGATTCACTCCTATCGCGACCTGCCGATGATGCTGAATCAGTGGTGCAACGTGGTGCGATGGGAGATGAGGACGCGGCTGTTCCTGCGCACCGCCGAGTTCCTGTGGCAGGAGGGCCACACCGCGCACGCAACGCGCGACGAGGCGATCGCGGAGACGCTTAGGATGCTCGAGGTATACCGGTCGTTCGTCGAGGAGTTTCTGGCGGTGCCGCTCGTGGTCGGGCGCAAGAGCGCGGCGGAGCGTTTCCCGGGCGCGGACGAGACCTACACGATCGAAGGATTGATGGGCGACGGGCGCGCGCTCCAGTGCGGCACCTCGCACTTTTTGGGACAGAACTTCGCCAAGGCCTTCGACATCAAGTTTCTCGACGAACAGAACCGGCTCCAGCACGCGTGGCAGACGAGCTGGGGCGTATCGACGCGGCTTTTGGGCGCGATAATCATGGTGCACGGGGACGACCAGGGACTTCGCCTGCCGCCCACGGTAGCATCGACGCAGGTCGTGATCGTGCCGATCTTCCGCAAGCCCGAGGAGGGGCCCGCGGTGCTGGCGGCGGCAAAGGGGATTTTCGAGACCCTGGACAAGGCCGGACTTCGCGTTCGCCTCGACTCGCGCGAGGGGCTCACTCCCGGTTTCAAGTTCAATGACTGGGAGATGCGCGGAGTGCCGCTCAGGATCGAGATCGGCCCGCGCGACATCGCCTCGGGTGAGGTCGTGCTCGCGCGGCGCGATCTCAGAGGGCCGCAGGCCAAGAGCAAGGCGCGCATCGATGCGCTCGCCGGGGCGGTGCCGGCGCTTCTCGAAGAGATCCGCAAAAGCCTGTACGAGCAGGCGGCGGAGGCGATGCGCGCGCAGACGCGCGACTTCACCGACTACGCGCAGTTGAAGAAGCAGATGGAAGGCGAGGGCGGAGGCGGATTCGCCAGGATTTTCTGGTGCGGAAATCCGCAGTGCGAGACAAAAATCCGCGAGGAGACGCGCGCGACCTGCAGGGCGATTCCTGAGAATCAGCCGCCGCGGAACGAAAGATGCCTGGTATGCGGCAATCCGGCATCCGAGCACGCCTACTTCGCCAAAGCCTACTAGAAAAGGAAGAGTCGCGATGGCGGCCGCTTCGGAAATCGCCGCGGAAGTCCTCGACGGGAACGGTTATGCGATCCTGCCCGACCTGATCACCGCGCAGGAAGCGGCCCGGGCCCGGGAAATGCTTCTGCGCGCGGCCGACGCGGCGCTCATCAAGGGCCTTCCCGCGCGAAATCCGGCGACCGGCCAGAGGACCGTCGTCAATCTGCTTCATTGCGGCGAGATGTTCGAGCATCTCGTGCAGCATCCGCGGCTTATGGAGATAGCTGAGACCCTGCTCGGCGACGATATGACACTGAGTTCATACGCGGCGAGAATTCTCGAGCCGGGCGCGCGCTCGATGGGCGCGCATATCGACTATCCGTACTGGGCGATGCAGGGGCCGTTCGCGGTGCGTCCGCCGCTGATGATGCAGGTAATCTGGATGATGCAGGACTTCACGGAAGAGAACGGCGCGACGATGGTGGTGCCGCGAAGCCAGTTGCGCGCAACCGCCCCCAATCACGAGCAATTCGCCCGCGAGGCCATCACCGTTACGGGCAAGGCCGGAAGCGCGATAGTTTCGCACGGGCTTCTATGGCACGACACCTCCCCCAACCGGACCGGCGAGCCGCGCGTTTCGCTGCTCATCAATTACGGGCAGAAGGTGATTCGACCAATGGAGCCGGCGATCGCGGAGGTGCCGGGCGAGGTGCTGGGGCGGGCGACTCCGAGGTTGAGGCGGATGCTTGGATTTGATTTTGCGGATTCGCTGCGGCAGGACCTGATGCGGCGCTACCAAAAGTAGGATCGTGGGCTGTCCAAGCACCGCTATCTCTTCCGATAGGGCGATTACTCCACCATTGAGGCGCCAAGTGGCCGTATTCGCGGAAACGGCTCGTCCACCGTGCATCCGGCCACTACCCCCTCATTTGGTGAACACGTCGTGTGACCGGAAGGCGGACGCAGGAGCATTTTTGCCGACCATTTTGAAGATTACGGCGCGAAAAATCAGCGCCGGCGCCAGTGGACGTAGTTGGATTTTCCTGTTAACCGTCGTGAGGCCAGTCATCGGTCGGTCGGTGGGTGGTTCGAAATCTAAGGAGGAACTATGAAGGTCTCTAGCGGGAAAGTCGCAGTTGCGCTGGCGTTTGCCCTCACGCTCGGTGCTTTCGTCGCGCCGCGTGCGCAAGCTGAGGAGCAGAAGGCCACCGTGCGGGCCGGGTATCTGACCTGCCACGTCGCGTCGGGGTGGGGCTTCATTTTCGGTTCGTCGCGCAAGCTCAGCTGCGCGTACGCCCTGCAACCCGGCTACACCGAATACTACACCGGCTCGATCACCAAGTTCGGGGCTGATATCGGCTACCTGCAGTCGGGCGTGATCCTGTGGGCGGTGCTGGCGCCTTCCACGAATCTCGGCCAGGGCGCGCTTGCCGGTCACTACGGCGGCGCGACGGCGAGCGCGGCGGTGGGCGTGGGCGCCGGAGCCAACGTCCTGATCGGCGGCTTCAACAACTCGATCGCGCTGCAACCGGTCTCGATCGAGGGTCAGAACGGATTGAACGTGGCGGCGGGCGTCGTCGAGCTGACGCTGACCTTCAACAAGGAGAAGCCGGCCAAGAGCACTCCGTAACTCGAAGCGTAGTTTGGCAAATACAAAAGCGAACGGCCGCGCGGACATGATCGGCGCGGCCGTTCGTTTATTCCGGCGCCGCCGAATTGATACTCAGAATTTGCTCAGTGAGTACTTGATTTTCATCGCGTCGCGGACTTCCTCGATCGTTTGTTGGGCGAGCGCGCGCCCCTTGCGCGTCCCTTCGATCAGAATCTCGCGGATCCGTTCGGGCCGCGATGCGTACTGGGCGCGGCGGGCGCGGATCGGCTCGAGGAAGTTGTCGATCGCGCGGTACAGGCGCTCCTTCACCTCCACATCCCCGACCGTTCCCTTGCGATAGCGTTCCTTGAGTTCCTCGACTTCCTGTTTGTCGGGGTTGAAGACGTCATGGTAGGTGAAGACCGGATTTCCCTCCACGTGGCCGGGATCGGTCGGATGAATCCGCGTCGGATCCGTGTACATCGACATCACCCGCTTTCGCACCTGTTCGGATGAGTCGCCGAGGTAGATGCAATTGCCGGTCGATTTGGACATCTTTGCGCCGCCGTCGGTGCCGGGCAGACGCGCCATCTCGCCCAGCATCGCCTTGGGCTCGATCAGGATCTTCCTGTACAGCCGGTTGAAGCGGCGGACGATCTCGCGCGTCTGCTCGATCATCGGAAGCTGATCCTCGCCCACCGGGACGAGGTCGGCCTTGAAGATCGTGATGTCGGCGGCCTGGGATATGGGATAGGTGTAGAAACCGACCGGCAGGCCCTTGGTGAAATTGCGCTGCTTGATTTCCTCCTTGAGCGTCGGATTTCGTTCCAGGGTGGCGACGGTGACCAGGTTCATGAAGTAGATGGTGAGTTCGGTCAACTCCGGCACCATCGACTGCACGACGATCTTGACCTTGTCGGGGTCCAGTCCGACCGCGATGTAGTCGAGCGCCACCTGCATCACGTTGGCCTCGAGCATCTCGGGCCGTTCGAAGTTGTCGGTGAGCGCCTGGATGTCGGCGATGAGGACGTAGGTGTCGTATTCGTGCTGCAGGCGGACGCGGTTTTGCAGCGAGCCGACGTAATGCCCGAGATGGAGCGGGCCGGTGGGCCGGTCGCCGGTCAGAATTCGCTTTTGCATCGATCGGAACTTCTCTACTTGAACAGGCTTCTCAGCGTTGCGAGGTTTTCCAGGTCTTCCTTGAGATCCGGTCCTTTCGGCGTTTCAAGGCACATCGGAATTCCCGCAAAACGCGGGTCGTTGAGCACGCGGCGAAAAGCGTTGAGTCCCAGGTGGCCCTTGCCGATATGCTCGTGGCGGTCCACCCGGGAATGGAAGGGCTTGAGGGAGTCGTTGAGATGGAAGGCGACGACGCGGTCGATGCCGATGCATTCGTCCAGCTCGCCCATCGTCTGCGCATAGCCCTGGTCGTCGCGCAGATCGTAGCCGGCGGCGAAGGCGTGCTCGGTGTCGAAGCACAGCCGAAGCCGTTCGTTCTCCGCCACCGCATCGAAAATCCGCGCCATCTGCCTGAACGAGTAGCCGAGGTTGCTGCCCTGGCCGGCGGTGATTTCGAGCGCGACCCTGACCTTGAAGCCGCGGCACGCCGCGTGCGCCTCGTCGATGGATTTGGCGATCGTGCGGATGCCCGCATCCTCGCCCGAGCCGACGTGGGAGCCGGGATGAGCGACGAGGAACGGCACGCCCAGCGCCTCGCATCGCTCGAGTTCATCGATAAAGCCCGCGACGGAGCGCTTGCGCAGTTTTTCGTCGGGCGCACCGAGGTTCAGAAGGTAGGAATCGTGCGCGATCACCGTCGAGATGCCGGTTTCCTTCTGGTTTCGCTTGAAAGCGGCGATCTCCTCCTCGGTGTAGGGCTTGGACGCCCATTGCCGGGACGACTTGGTGAAGATCTGGACGCATTCGCATCCGACCTGCCGGCCGCGCAGCAGCGCCTCGCCGACGGATCCGGCGATCGACATGTGCGCTCCGAGCAATGGACGAGCAGCTTTCGGCATCGCAACCTCGGTGGTTTTCCAAAGAATACTTGAGCGCCCGTGGCCCTGAAAGAAGGGGCGATCCTCTTGCCCGTGCCATGATTCAGCGGCTATTCGTAAAAACCGTGCTGAAGATTTCGCGTTCGATGCTTGCGGCGGCGGCGATCGTCGCGGCCGCGGGATGCTGGAAGGCGGTGGTGTTGCCGCCGCGGGTGACTTATACGGAAATCCAGCCGTCGGGCAGCGCGGCCAAACCGCCCACCTGCGACATCAAGGTGCTCCGGCACGAACCGCTCACGGAATACCGCAAGGTAGGGATAGTCGAGGCCGAGGGCAGCGTTTACGCGAGCGAAGAGGACGTGCTTCCGGCGGTCAAGCGCAAGGCCTGCGAGTCGGGCGCCGACGCCATCGTGATCCTGACCAGCAAATCGCAGACGACGGAAAACCTGGTGGGGTATTACGTCGATGCGGTCGCGATCGTGTACGGCAAGAACCCGAATATTCCGGTCGGCCAGCATATCTCGCATTGACCGCGGCGAGACGCTCCATGCACGGGGGCGGGGTCGCGTTGATGGCGTAATCCGCGCATGATATTGGCGTGAGCGCGGTGCCCAAACGAACCATCAAGTCCATCGGCCTCGTCGTCAAGCGCAATCAGCCGCAGGCGACCGCGCTCGCCCAGAAGCTTGCCCATCATATTCGCGCGCGCCGGCTCGTAGCGCTGGTCGAGAGCGAGAACTCGGCGGGCGTCGATGCCGAACCGATCTCGCGCGAGGCGCTCGCCGAGCGGGCCGACTTTATCGTCGTGCTCGGCGGAGACGGGACGCTGCTCGGCGTCGCGCGAGTTGCCGCGGCCCGCGGCACCCCGATTCT
>Ga0070741_10005689_pt1 | contig 27413 bp, 30 predicted proteins | sample Coa_R1_4_FD_66440 | JGI IMG/M metagenome (GOLD analysis project Ga0070741, IMG submission 66440) | Surface soil microbial communities from Centralia Pennsylvania, which are recovering from an underground coalmine fire - Coalmine... | ecosystem: Environmental > Terrestrial > Soil > Unclassified ...
TCAGTTATGAAGGCGTGCCCGCCCTCCTTCTCCACCAGCGTCAGGTTGGTCGCCGCCACCCCGGCCTCTTTGAGGAACTCGGCGGCCGCCTCGACCACAGGGCGCATCACGGTCTGGTCCTCGTTGCCGGAGAAGAGGTAGACATTGTCGTCGGCAAGTCCCGCCAGTGGGTCGATCTTGCCGTCCGCAGCGAGCTCCTCGGCGCGCTTGACGAGCGCTTTAGGGTCCGGCTTTCCAGCAGTAGTCTGCATGCACTGGTTCAGCGCCTGCTGCGCGTTCTGCAGCACCGCTGACGGCCAGAAGGGAACCTGTCGGCTCGCTTGCGTTTCGGCGCAGGCGTAGGGGCCGCCGGCGACGATGCCCGCGCCCTTGATGTCTTTCGAGTGGGCGACCTCGATCTGCCCCGCCATATAGGCTCCTGACGATAGTCCCGAGACGGAGGTGGAACCTATATCGGCGCCGAGTTCCGGCAATGACTCCGCCACGGGTGACTCAGACGGGACCGATTCGCCCGCGAGGAGAGGCAGCGAGAGCGGCGTGAGCATGACAGAGAGGCAAGCCGCGGCGAGGAGGCGAGACGTAAGCTCTGTCATCTTCAGCTCCATGCATCTTCCTCCTCCGCTTCGCTCCCAGCCATGACCAATGCGAGCGCGCCCAAAGTTCGGAGCTTGGCGGCAATCTGTGAGCTTCACCGGCGCGCTACTCACCTTTCTTGGCTTGCATGGCATCCTAGCACGAACCGTCGTCGACCTTCTGACCCGAGGACACTTGCGCTTCCAACCGCGAGATTGAGGTGGGTATCAGAAATGAAGCGCGATGGCGGCGTCCTTGGGCGGCTTCCGCGCTAGCAATGTCGTAAGCCAGGGCGGATACCGGCGCTATCGTCCCGCCCGCGGCATGTGATGCGACGGGCCGCGATTCGTCGAGCCACCGAAACGAAAGGCGGGTTCGAAATCAAATATGACGCTCTCTAGCGACTGCCTCATAGGCGGCATTGATGGCGGCGGCTTTATTAGTCGCGAGGGACAGAAACTCAGGGGGAACGCCGCGCGCGATCATCTTGTCAGGGTGATTATCGAGCATGAGCCTTCGGTAATGATTCTTCAGCGCATCATTGTCGATTTCGGGCGTTATGCCCAAAACCTTGTAAGGATCGCATTCAGAGGAACCCACGTAGCGCGCTTTGACGTAGTTGAACTCAGTAGAGGTGAACCCAAAGCGTCGGGCTATCTCAGCAAGGAATTCTTCCTCTTTGGGGTGGAATACGCCGTCCGCCATGGCGATGTGGAAGAGACCATCAAGCACGTCCTCTAGGAGCTTGCGATTGTCCTCCAAGAGTGATGCGAGCTGATTGGCATAGGCCTCGTAGCCGACGATATCCTGCTTGGCGAGATTGAAGATGCGTGACACGTTCTCCATCTCATCCTCGGGGACCCTAAACACCTCCTTGAAGGCTATCACCTCGTCCTGAGTGACAACGCCGTCGGCCTTAGCCATTTTGGCGCCGAGCGCAATCACGCCGATCGTGAAGGCAACCTGATGCTCCGCAGTCCTCACATTGTTGTGGTTGGAGAGGTGACCTCTGGCGAAGCCTCCAAGTAGCGCCCGGATCGGAGCGTCGCCGATCATATGCGCGCCTGCCGAAAGTCCGGCCGCGGCGCTCGCCAATCTGGCCAAGATCGACATCAGGAACTCCCTCTTTTACTTCAAAACATTCGTGCTTGCATCGGATGGAAAGACGAGACTACCCCTCGCCACGACGGGGGCAAGGGGCAGTTCGCGCTAGCGGATATCGGCTATCGGATATAGATGCTGAAGCCCGGGCGGCCGTAGTGGTAGTTCCTATAGCCGTAATAAGGGCCGGGACCGTAGCCGTAATAAGGGCGGGGCCCGTAGTAGGCATACCCGGGATGGCGATAGGCGTATCCGTGGTAGGCGTAGCCGTTATAGCCGCGCCACTGGTAAGAATAGTTCTGGGCATGGTGATTCCACGAATTGCCGTGGCCGTGCCGGTGACCATTCTTATGAGATCCCGCCAGTGCGGGCGCCGAGGCGAGCGCCACGCTGCCCATCAGGGCGAGCGCGAGCGCGCAGTTGCGAACGATATTGGTCATCGAGAACCTCATTATTTTGCTTCTGTTAAATAGATTAACCGGCGAACCGTCGATCGGGTTCCACCAAAAATGCTAGTTTTTTCAAATTATTTTTGATGCAAGAACGAGAATTATATTTGCAAGTGGGCGCGTACAAACACATTTTGCATTTCATGAGACGCGTGTAATATTCGCGAGTGCATTTGAAAGGCCTTGGATAGTTTAGACTGAAAGAATTGGAGGCGACAATGGTTGGGTGCGGCCTGCCTACCGCCGAATATGCCCAGCAACCAAAGCCTAAGGGCCGCCACACGCTTGGAGATGCGCCCGAACCTGGCGTAATGGCCGGTTCATAGTTTTCCCACTTTTTAGCGGACGTATCGAATTGAAGTACGGGAACCCATAGCCGCATAGCGGGGAACACATGCCGGCGCACAGGCCTCAGGAACAAATACCGTACGAGGGGGGTTTTGTTATTAGTGCCTCGCACCGCACTGCTGCGAGTGACGCTTCACCTCAAGGAGAATCCCATGAGTAACGTTGCTGGCGCGCATGCGCAGGCGAGAAATGCTGGTTTCAAAAAACAAGCGGCTTCGGACTTTCAGGACATCCGTGACCACCTCCAAGACATCGGTAACAGCGTTGGCGACATGGCAACCCACCAGTACGAGCGCGCTCAGGACACCATATCGGATGCGTTGCAAGAGACTGGCAGCGTGATTCAACGCAATCCTTTGGTCGCCGTCGCTGTCGGGTTGGGCCTTGGCTTTCTGTTCGGTCTTATCAGTGGCGGCCGCAGCAAGCCATCTTCTCGGCGCGCGTGATGAACGCGCCGTTCCCAAACGGCTCCGCTGCTGTGCTCGCGTTCCCCGCAGCAGCAAGTCTCTCCTCCGCTACGTTGGCCACCGAGGAGTGGGCAGGATCCGGATCCACAGCGATCAAGCGCGCGCCCTCAAGCTGGGAGTCCTTCGGCTCGGGCCCGAAGCCTGCACACGAGGGATTTCATCCAGCGCCCCCCAATCACGACCGACATCGGCATGCGCCTTCGTGCGTGCAGTCACAACAGGTTTGATTTCAAACCCCAGGAGACCGACATGGACCAGACAACACTGCTCATCATCATCATTCTTGTTTTGCTTATTTTCGGCGGTGGCTGGTATGGGCGGGGACGCTGGTTCTAACAGAAATTGGCCCAAATCCCACTGAGGGTGACAGCCTCGCCGTCACTTGAAGACATGGTTCCATGTCGGTGGCGACGGTGCAAGAATAGCTGCACGCCTGGGTTGAAGGAAAATCGAGCTAGGCTCTATTCAACAAAGCCTGTGCGCCAGCCTTGCGGCCTCGACGGCTTAAGGTGCAGGCGATCTCCGGCATCGCGAACTCCAGCGAGTAGGGGATCCCGCGGCACCAAGTAACGCGCGGATCACCGCGGTCGGTAGTCGTCATCCCTCCAGAAAGTGTCCAAATGCGGCCAGCGGCCGAATTCGATCGCAAATAATTTTAGTGATCGCCAGCATTGGCACGGAAAGGATAGCTCCAGGAGCACCCCACATCCAAAACCAGAAGACGAGTGAGATGATGACGAGGACGGGATTGAGGATGAATCGCTTGGCGAGGAGCATCGGCGTTATCAACTGACCTTCGATCAGGTGAATTCCGAGGTAGAGCCCAGCAGGCAGCAGCGCTTGCCAAAGCGTGTCATTGGTCAAAAGGCCAGCGAGGAGAAAGATCAACACGCCGAAGACGGGGCCTACGATCGGTACGAAGTTCAGGAGGAAAGCAACCGCCCCCCAGAGGATTGGGTCGCCGATTCCCGTTAGCCACATAACCATCGCCGTGGCAATACCCACTGCAACGTTCATGAGCGTAATCGTGACCAGATACGCAGAAATATCGCTTTCGACCTGTTGCGAGATGTCGACGGCCTGCCGTTTGTTGGTGAAGCTTGGCAATATCTCAACGAGGCGCCGCAGAAATGTGTCGCCAGAAACGAGTAGGAAAAACAGAAACAGAATGGTCGTAAAGAATCCGCTGGCAAAATTGCGGGTACCGGTGAAAAGCTTGGTCATAAGCGTCGAGCCTCCAGCCGAGGCGGCGGGGGCTACTCCTGCGGGTTGGGCATAGTTCTCTACCTGCTGCAAAAACCGTTGCAGTGTGTTGATTGGGGCTTGCAAGAAACTCAACCGCTCCTGAAGCCGAGGGACACCCTCCGGAAGCTTAGCCGCCCAGGTGCTAGCCGGGCCCGCAATCGCCGCGCCCAGGCCAACGATTGACCCGAATACTGCAAGAATCAGCAGCAGTGCCGCGAGTATCCGTGGCACGTGCCATCGCTCTAATAGCCGAATCGCCGGCTGCAATAACAGCTTGAGGACCACGGCAAGAACGAAGGGGAGTACGATCTCGCCCGCGACATAGAGCGCAGCCAGCAGCGCAAGCGCGAATAAACCGCCGAGGAATATGACCTTAGGATCCGAAGGGAGAGGCATTTCCTCCGGCTCTTCCGGTGACGCGACCTCCACCTTCTGTTTCCTATTTGCCATGCTCAATATTGGACCAGTGTCCTGGCTCGCAGCGCGCACAGTCGACACGATAGTACCCCATGTAACGGATATCCACCGCACCAAGCGGGGTTGGCACTTGCGCACTAGCCGAGCTTGGCCGAACCGACATCCCCGGCGCCGACTGGCGAGAGTTGGCAAGTTGGGTAAGGTGCAAAGCTCGACAAGGAGGGTGCGATGCTGAGGTCATCTCAACCGAGCAAAAATTTCGGTTTCTCCGCGGGTTTGCTAAGCTCCAACGCGCAAAAATGCAGTTGGAGTGGAGCCCTCTAGCGTGGCCAGACGCAATCCTTTCGCCTCCATCCGGCATGGCCACGCTTTGGCAGAGGCCATCGTGGACGCCATACGGGAGCCCCTTCTGGTGCTCGACCTGAATTTGCGCGTGATTACCGCGAGCCGCTCCTTCTACCGGACGTTTGCGGTGACGCCACGGAAAACGGAGGGCCGACTGCTCTTCGAGCTGGGCGGCGGGGAGTGGAACATCCCGGGGCTGCGCAAGGTCCTCGAGGACATTATTCCGAAGCGCCGCACCGTCGAGGCCTACGAGGTTGACCACGAATTCCCATCGATCGGGCGACGCGTGATGCTCCTCAATGCCCGCCGGGCGTTTGACGAAGATGGTTCGGCCTCCGCTATTCTTCTGGCGATAGAGGACGTGACGCGACGGCGCGAGGCTGAGCGCGAAAAGGATGAGTTGCTTCAACAAAAAGAGATTCTGCTTCAGGAGATGCAGCACCGAGTTGCTAACAGTCTTCAGATCATCGCCAGCATTCTTCTGCTGAAGGCCAGGACCGTGCAATCGGAGGAGACGCGTCTCCACCTCCGCGACGCCCACCAGCGGGTCATGTCGGTAGCGACGGTGCAACAACAGCTGCACGCCTCTGGACTGAACGAAAGGATCGAAATCGGGCCTTATTTAACTAAGCTGTGCGCCAGTCTTGCAGCGTCGATGGTCGGTGAACGCCGGCCGCTCTCGATCAAGGTGCAAGCGACGTCTAGCGGGGCGACCTCCAGCGAAGCGGTAAGTCTCGGACTGATCGTGACGGAGCTCGTGATCAATGCGTTGAAGCATGGCTTCCCGGGCGGAGCGGAGGGCGAAATCCTGGTTAAATACGAGGCTCAAAATTCTGGTTGGCAGCTCTCGGTTTCCGATAACGGATCAGGGGCCGAAGAAGCGGCGGGCGAGCCTCCACATATCGGCCTTGGCACGAGCATCGTTGAGGCGCTGGCGCATCAACTCAACGGCATGGTCCACAAATCGAGCGGGCCTCAGGGCACAACGGTGACGGTGACGGCACCAGCAGGCACCCCCGAGTGATTGCCAACATGAAGCGCGAGAGCCGCCCCTGCGCGGCGCTGATCTTCAGACGATTGTGCCGACAAGCTTGCCGATACCGGCAGTGAGAGCCATCGCCAACGCGCCCCAGAATGTCACTCGGACTGTGGCTCGCAGAACGTCTGCGCCGCCCGTCCTCGCACCGATTGCACCCAGAACAGCAAGAAAGCCCAAAGACGCGGCGGACACGATCGGGACAAGCGCACCGGCCGGCGATACGACAACCATAAGCAGGGGCATGGCGGCACCTACGGAGAACGATGCGGCCGAAGTTAGTGCGGCTTGCACAGGACGCGCGGTGGTGATTTCGGAGATCCCAAGCTCATCACGGGCGTGTGCGCCTAGGGCATCTTTCGCCATTAGCTGTTGGGCAACCTGCCGCGCAAGGCCCCGATCAACACCACGCTTGACGTAGATTTCAGCAAGCTCGTCGAGCTCAAACTCAACGTTCTCGCTCAACTCCTTACGCTCGCGCGCAAGATCCGCCTGCTCGGTATCGGATTGAGAGCTGACGGACACATACTCGCCGGCAGCCATCGACATGGCGCCCGCCACCAGTCCCGCAACCCCAGCGATCAAGACATCGTTCTGAGTCGCGGCCGCCGCGGCAACTCCGACGATCAAGCTCGCAGTTGAGACGATGCCGTCGTTGGCTCCGAGCACCGCCGCTCTCAACCACCCGATGCGGCCAACGAGGTGATGCTCCCGATGAAGACGAAGGCGGCTCATGTCTTCCTCTCGATTAAAGCCGCAGCGTTCGCCGTTCTAACGGATCAAAGCTTGCCCATGAGAAGGAGCACGACCAGGATGATCAGGATGAGGCCGAGGACGCCGATGCCGCCGTGGCCAAAGCCGTAGCCATAGCCGCCGAAGCGGCCACTGAAGCCACCCAACAAAAAGATGATGAGGATGATGATGAGTATGAGTCCAATAGACATGGTCAATCTCCCGTTGCGCACCTAGCCAAACATTGAGCCACTTCGCCCTCGGACTGTGAAGCTTTTGGTTGGCGTTTTCCCCTGGTCTTGTCGATGGAAAGTTCTCTCGATCACGACGCCAGCGCCCATTTAAGCTGTGGGAAGCGCGCTAGAACCTGGCGCCGTAGCTCGTCAATGACTGGAAATTGATCTCGATGAGCCCATGGCTCCCTCCACTCTTTTGCAGGCGGGAGCGCAACGTAACTCTCTCAGCCAACGGCGCCTGTGACTTCCTGGCCGGTGGTAAGACCGAGCTTGCACCTTTCCAGGATGAATGGCGAGTGAAGATTTGGCGACCGGCTCCCCGCTCGGGTTGCCGGTCGGCCGAAACTTTGAGGCGGTTATTGATACGCAGGTGAGGTGTACTCGCGAGCTCCAGGGTGGGGAGGGGGTGCTCATGCGCGGCGTTTTGGCCCGCGCGCGCCTTCAACACTCAACTTGTGCTAGTGATGAATGACTGAGCAAGGTGCCTCCGGAAAAAGAAGCATGGTCAGGTCGAAAGAAAAGAAGAAGCGCGCTTCCGGCGATACTCATAGATCAGTGGTCGAAGCGGACGCTGCACCGATCACCATGGTCACTATCGACTATGAGCGGTGGCTCAAAAAACGCATCGATGTCGTTGAAGCGGACCTCCAACTGAAGCACAAGGAGATGGCCGATTCGCCCTTCGCGTTTCTGCGGGCGACCTTTTATCGCTGGGTTTCGCTGTGGCAGAATGTGTGCCCAGACCTCGCCGAGGCGCCCCGAGTGTTGGCGGTGGGTGATCTCCACGTGGAGAACTTCGGAACTTGGCGTGATATCGAAGGTAGACTGGTCTGGGGCGTCGATGATTTTGATGATGTTGCCCGGATGCCCTATGCGATTGATCTGATTCGACTCGTCACGAGTGCCATCCTCGCGAAACGGGAAAACGCATTGACGCTCGATGAGAGCGAGGCTGCTACAGCCGTGCTCGAGGGCTATTCTGAATCGCTGCAGGCGGGCGGCAAACCGTTCATTCTCGAAGAAAGCCATCCCGGTCTGCGCGAAATGGCAATGGATGCGGAACGTGAACCAACAAAGTTTTGGTCCAAACTTGTCAAACTTCCATGCGCGACGCCGCCTAAAGCCATCCAGCGACTGCTGCGGCGATCGTTTCCCGATGAGGCGCGGGACATCGCCTTCTCGCACCGTACCGCCGGCGTAGGTAGCCTTGGTCGACCACGATACGTCGCTATTGCCTCCTGTAATGGCGGCTGGATCGCTCGTGAAGCGAAGCCATGGTTGCCGTCGGCTTGGGGCTGGGCCATGGGACGGCCAAAGGGGCGCCCCCAGGCGGTTCGGTTACTCAAGCACTCGGTTCGGCAGCCGGATCCCTATTATGCCGTCGAGGACCGGTGGGTCCTTCGCCGCCTAGGCCCGCACTGTGCAAAAATTGAACTCGCGGAGTTCCCAAAGCGGCGAGACGAGCGGCTTATCCTGAAGGCGATGGGGTGCGAGACAGCAAATCTGCATCTGGCGACACGCAATCAGCGGGCCAATCTGCTGCATGATCTAACCAAGCGTAAGCCAGACTGGGTCATCAACGCGGCACACGCCATGTCAAAGGCGACGGAACAGGATTGGGAGCAGTTTCGATCCTCAAAGTTGGTGCGCCGGAGCTAACAATGGACCTTTGAGCGCGAGCAGCACTCGATGCCCCGCGGCGATCCCCTGGTCATTGGTATGAGCAACATTCTGAAATGGCGCCGGGGATGCAGGGCCGGCTTCTCGATGCATGCAGGGCTTGCTCAGCGATCCTGGAAGCTTGGCCACATCGCCGTAGAGCGTGGCGGGAGCGATCACGTTCCACCTTCGGGCTATGGGATCGCCCTGATTCATTCGCCAAGCTGGTCGCGGTACGATCGCTGACGATGAGCGGGTCCGAGCGAATGCGATGGGATATTGAGGTGAGTCGCTCAGCCGGTGCGAAAAGCACGCAAGAATGCGTAACACCCCGAGCAATTCAGACAGGAAATGAAAAGACCCGAGCTGCCCTTAGGCTTATCGTCGAACTAGCCGCTTCGAAGTCGATTAGGTGATCCGGCCTTGGCAACGGTTTTTTCGACCGTCTTGTACGCGTTGCGCGTCAGACCGGCATACATATCACCGAGCTTCGACAACTCGGCAACATAGGCTTCATAAACCATTCTCGCGTACTGAGACTGGATCTCGATAACCTGATCGAACGACTTTGCACCGAGAAGCTGTTCAAAAGCACGGGTGCCGTCCTCGAAGGACTGCTTCGAATAAGCCGTGATCTCCGCGGCAATAGCCTGAAACCCCTTGCTCGCATCACCAAAGGCGCTAACGGCGGCATCGAAGCCGTCCTTGCCCGCTCTCTGCACCTCGTCACCAAACCTTTGAATGTCGGACATCTCAATACCTCACTCTATCCGCCTGGCGGGGATTTGTTGCTGTGCGGTTCATATGGGATGTTATGATGCACCGCACAATAGTGGGCCAAGAATTATTGCCTGCACAGAGGCATCGCGGTCCGCTTTGTGCCAGACGCCGGACGTATCCGCGCACGACGTTTGAGGGGCCGCTCTTTGCTATAGATCTCACCTACGGAGTGGAGGTTGCGCGGCAAATTCCAAACAAGTTGCCTTGTTATTGTCGCATGAAGCGCGCATGCTTGAGCATCACCAGTAAGGGCACCCCCAGGCACTGGTGGCTGAGAGAGGTAAGTCGCGCTCCCGCCTGTAGATATAGGGAGGGAGTTCGATGATCTCTCAAAAGCCCCGAGCGGACATATACGATCCTAGGACGCTGGCAGTGATGGACCAAGCGTTCGCCGCCGTTTGGAACGTGCTAAGGGCGAATGATCCCTTCCGCGATTATGCCAACGATAGCGAGCTAAGAATTGCCATCGGGCAAAAGCTCCTGAATCTTGTGGCGAATGGGGTGACCGATCCTGGTCAGCTTCGACACCTCACCGTAAAAGGCCTGCTTTTCCCACACCACTGAAGACCGCATTGTCCTTCCATGCTGCGCACTGAATAGGAGCGGTTATGGAACGCTTTATCCATAGGCAGAACCTCAAACTCTTGAAGAAGCAACTTGAGGCCCCAACCGACGACGCTCGGCGAAGGATGCTGTTGAGGCTATTGGCCGAAGAAGAAGCGAAAAACGAGCAGTTAGGTGATGAAGACGAACAGGATCCGACTTGGCGGGTCGCTATTATGGCCCAGGAAGCTGTGCTACGCCTTCGGCAGCACCGCCGCATGCAAGTTATCGGTGTTGCTGCTATTTTAGACGCTACTCTCAATGAGCTTCCCGCTCCGGCTGAGTTAGGCCGTCCCGCTGCCCCTTAGCGGCGATCAGTCACTTCTCTCACCGACTGCTTGGGTACGGCCAAAGAAAGACCTAGTATGTGGATCAACGCAGTCGTGACGGCGGCGGCGCTTATGTTGCCGGGCCAGATAGGGAAAGCACCGTTAATTCTGGTGGGATCGCCGGGCTACAATGCCTGCATCTATAACTGCCTCGTAGCCTGCGGCGAAGTTTATATCGACAGCAGGGCGTGTGCTGAAAAGCGGCAGCTCTGCAATAGGGACTGCATCATAAAATTTCCCGCCGACTACACCGGATGCAACAAGGGCTGGATGCCCACGGCCAAGGGGTGCAAATGCATCAAGCCCCTGTTGCCCAGTGGTGTGTGCCCCAGATAGTCAGCCCGCGCTCGGCATGATGTGGGCTCCCTATGGCGCCTATTCCTCTTCGAGAAGCCTACCACGATCGGGGTTGCGATCACGCAGCGGCGCACTCGACCGGCGCAGCCTGAAGAAGGCGTAGAAATAACTGAACCAAAGTACGACGGAGAGACCATAGAAGATGATGGTCCGCACCGACCACAACGGCCAGGAGCCGGCGGGGCCGATGGCGATCACGTTGGGGTACCAACTGAAGAGCGTGGAGCGCCACCGATTCCACATCAGGGTCACTTCCGTGTTGCGAGACTGCGCCGTCTTGGCATCGTTGAAGACGCGCTCGCTGTTGCGCTTCAACCACCACCAGGAATCGTCGTTGATCAGTTCGAGTCCCCTGTCGGACCGGTTGCGCATGTAGATGTATTCGATATCGGCCGTATTCCCCCGGGCGTCAGGATCGCTGCGGCGCACTTCCGTGCCTGTGATGACGCCGGTTGTCCATGTTGGACGTGCGTATTCCCATCCAAACCAGAGGGGGATACCCACCACGAGTGCAGCAATGGCCAGAACGGGAGCCCCCCTGCGCCATAAGATAAAGGCGAGCACGAGAACCGCGAGCAGGACGATGTAACCGATAGAAAGCCAAGCCTGGAGCATGGCTCAGACCTCACCGCAGATGGGACTCGAAACGGTCGAGCCGCCGCACCTTTCAATATCTCAGGCGGCCACGGGCAAATTACAAGCCGCCCCCAAGATGTTGGTATACCTGGCGCGACACCGATCGCGAAGAGCATCTCGACCAGAATGACTTGCGCCTTGCGTTGACCGCAGCCGAGTTCCTATCCAACGCTTGGACGCTCGCCATCGCCAAGGCGAGAGAGCTTGGCTGGATTGTGTGAGCCTCGGCATGGGCAGGCCGGCCGCTACGGTAAACTAGATAGGACAGATGGCGAACAACTTGGAACAAACATAGTTGGACCAATTCTCCGGGCGATCTCCGAGACGACGCGGCAGAAGATCGGCAACAAGCTCAAGATCGGCAAGCAGATGGAGGTCAGAGCCAAGGGCGTCGAGCACCCCGTCGTTCTGTGGTTCGAATCCGGCGCGCCCAGCCACCCAGGTGAACGACTCGGGCAACTTCGCATTTCCTCTCATTGGAGATGTTCCCGCAGCCGGCGCCGCGGGGGAAACCGTCAGCCGGATAGCTGATCCGAAGCCTGACCGATGGCGATTAGGCTGCTTGCACCGCCAGTCGCGACATTTCGCAGCGGACGAGCTCACGGTACACGCCCCCACGCTGCATGAGAGCTTGCGGCGGGCCATCCTCGATGATGCGCCCATTCTTCAGCACCACGATTCGATCGAAATCCCTCAGTGTCGCAAGGCGGTGCGCAATCGCGATCACCGTGCGGCCTTTCATCAGGCGATCCAGGGCCTGGCGCACAGCTTCCTCGGATTCGGTATCCAGCGCCGAAGTCGCCTCGTCGAGCAGGAGGATCGGCGCGTCCTTGAGAAATGCCCGGGCGATGGCGATGCGCTGCCGCTGTCCAGGCGAGAGCTTCACGCCGCGATTGCCGACGATCGTGTCGGCTCCTTGGGGAAGAGCTTTGATGAATTCGCTGCACCCGGCGGCCTCGATCGCGCGCCACACCTCAGCATTGGAAGCGTTCGGGCGCCCATAGCGGATGTTCTCTAGAATCGTGCGGCTGAAAAGCGAAATGTCCTGCGGCACGTAAGTCATTGCCGCTCTCAGGCTTTCCTGCGTGACGTCGATGACGTTCTTGCCGCCGACCAGCACGCATCCCCTCTGCACGTCGTAGAAACGCTGAATGAGCGCGAACAATGTCGACTTGCCGCTGCCGGACTGACCAACCAGACCCACCCTCTGACCGGTCCCGATGTGGAGATTGAAGTCGGTGAAGACGTTCTGTCCGTCCGGGTAGGAGAATGTCACGTTGCGCAAGGTCACACTCCCCGCGTTTTGCGTCAGAGGTTCCGCCTCGGGATGGTCGCTCAGATCGTGCGAGGTTAAGAGCGTGGCGAGAGCCTCGGAAAGGCGCGCCATATGTTGCGTCATATCGACGAGAGCAACGGCGAGGTCGCGCGTGGCATGAAGCACGGCAAGACCGAGAGTGCACACCAGGACCACCTGGCCAGGCGTGACCAGCCCCTGCTGCCAGAGCAGGATCGCCCAAGCGACCAGGCCGATCGTAAGCACGACGGTGACACCTGCGTGGAGCAACCTCAGCCTCTCGAGATAGAAAAGGCTCCGTCGCCTTGCCAGGACCTCCCGGCCAACCGTCCGGTCGAAACGGTGATGTTCGCGGCGGATACCGCAAAACGACAAGACAATGGGCATGTTGCCGATTACGTCGATCATCTCCCCGTCAACCGAAGCAGCTCGGTGGGCGAATTGATGGTGCAAAGGTTCGCCGGCCGCCGCCATGCGGAACATGGCAATAACGACGATGCCCGCTATTAGCGACAATATGGCGGCCATGGTAAAGTTGACGGTGATAACCAGGATGATCGCTGCGAAGGTCGCCACGCAGGGCGGCAACACATTGCAGACCAGCATGTTTTCCACCGTATAGGCGGCGTTGGAGGTGGCAGTGATGCGGCTCGTCAGGGTCCCGGGGAGCCGTTCCGTGAAATAGCTCGGGGCATGGCCGGTCAAATGACGGAACAAATCGCGGCGGATATCTCCGGTGACGGTCGTGAAGGTGTAGCTTCCAATGTAGCCGGCAAGGCGCCAAAGCAAATTGTCGGCGGCGATAAGGCCGGTAAGAACGGCGAAGGCGACCCACACATTGCCGGCAATGACGCTCGCTCCGCTCAGCGTGTCGACCAACATCTTCACGCCGTATTGCGTGCCGACAGAGCACGAAACTGCGGCTAGCACAGCCGCCAGGATTAGTCCGTGTGCGACTGGCCGCCGCCTGATGTAGCGGACGAGAAAAGCAACGGGGCGCCGGGTAAACGAGCAAATATCATCCATCTCAGTAGCCTGATCTTCGCACTCGTCCCAACCCTTACCCCGCAGTCCAAACGCCGCGTATGCTTGGCGGGTTGCCGTCGAACTGCGGCAGGACGCCGCGGCGACGACGTCGGGGCTGCCGATTGGGAGAGGTCCTACGTGAGGGGCGCCAAAGTCGTCACCTTAGTGACGGCCCATCCGGCGCTTGGCCGCCTGCCGCTCGTTGCGAACTGGCCTAACGAGGAGCTGCTTGATCTGCTTCGCATCCCGGCCCGAGGATGCGATGCTCATGAGCTTCCGCGCCAGGTCCGCCCGGATCTGGTCCGCGTGCAGGTTCGCGGGCGAAACCACGCCGTCGGCGAGGAGTTCGTCACAGACCTCGTCCATCGTCTTGTCAAACGTCGAAAGAGCTTCCGGGGTAAATGCGTAGCGCAGCACTATATTCATTGCGTCGTCCTTCATCTGCGCGGACAGTTCCCTTTCTTTTTTGAACGCCATTAGCGCGCGTTCGTTCCGCCATGGTCAGGTGCGTTTGCTGGATTGACTATCGACGATGGACACGCGAACAGACCCTTCGGCGCGCACGACCTCGACCGAGACCTTCCCATCGTTGCGGTAAGCCCTCACGTCGATGCTCGACTCGCCGAGCTGCAAGCTCCGCAATTCTACCCAGGTGAGAAAGCCGGGTAGGCGCGGATCGCGAAAGCGGATCTCATTCTGAGCAGGATCGAACTCGAGTCCGAGCGAGGCTTGCAGCATCAGAAGGAGCGCCCCGCTTGCCCAAGCCTGGGGCGAGCACGCCACCGGATAGAGGGTTGGACCCCGGCCGCGGCGCCGCCGGAATCCGCAGAACAACTCGGGAAGCCGGCGCAGCTCCATGTAGCTGGCCGCCGCGAACATTCCTTCGAAGAGCGGGTCGATGGCCGCCTTATGCCCGTATTGCGCGAAGCCAAGCGCAATGAGCGCGTTATCGTGCGGCCAGACCGAACCGTTGTGATAGGACATGGGATTGTACCGCCGCTCTCTGTTGGAGATCGTGCGGATGCCCCAACCCGAGAACAAGTCCGGTCCCAGCAAACGTCTGACGATCTTAGCGGCCCGATCCGGCCTTATGATCCCCGTGAACAGTAACTGGCCGGCATTCGACGACAGCACCCGGCAGGGCCGCTTGGCCCCATCGAGCGCCAGCGCATAGGTCTCGATCTCTGGGCACCAGAAGGAGGTCTCGAAGCGCTCGGCGAGTTGGTTGGCTTCGTTTTCGAGTTCGATGGCCCGGTATTGGTGCCCAAGCCTTTTCGCTCCCCGGGCAGCCAGCAGCTTGGCGGCATAGACGTAGCCTTGCACCTCGGCGAGAGCGATCGGTCCTACAGCAAGTTCGCCGTCTTCGTGAAAGATCGCGTCATGCGAATCCTTCCAACCTTGGTTGGCCAGACCCAGTTCTGTGGCGCGGTAGTATTCCGTGAAGCCGTCGCCATCAGGGTCGCTCGGGCCGTCGATACAGCGGAGCGCCGCCTCGATGGTCGGCCACAACTCGGCGAGTGTCGCATCGTCCCCGGTGCGCTCCGCATAGAGGCCCGCGACCAATACGAAGAGCGGGGTCGAGTCGGCGCTGCCATAGTAGAGGCCGAATGGCACGGTGCCCAAGGCCGCCAACTCGCCGCCGCGCATCTCGTGAAGGATTTTGCCGGGCTGGGCATCGGAGAAGGGATCGTCGGTTGTGGCCTGGTAGGCCGCGAGCCGCCGCAGCACGCCGCGCGCTATGCTCGGATCGAGCCAAAGCATCTGCAGCGCAGTAATGAGACCGTCACGGCCAAACGTTGTCGAATACCACGGAATGCCGGCATACGGATACGGGCCTTGCGGCGTGTCCGTCATGAGCATGTAAAGATCGGCGACCGACCGGCACAGGACCTCGTTGAACGTATCATTCGAGGTCTCAACCGTTGCCGCATACCTCGTCGCCAATTTCGAGCGGCGTCGCGCCCCGGTCATTGCCTTCAGCAAATTGAGCGGCTTGACGTCCTGTGGCGGGTCGCAGCTCGCGACAATGGCCAAGGACCTTCGCTGTTTCGGGCCGAGCTCGAGCCGGTACAGCGCCTGCCGCCGCCCGAGCTGCGTCGGAGCAGGATCGAAATTGATGGCCAGCGTTCTTGGCGTGCCGTCGAGGCCGTCATAGTGAAGCTCCACGCTGCCCGGGCTCGTGACATCGATCGAGCTCGCCCCGCGCTGGTCACGCTGAATGCCACGCACCTCGAAAATGTCGGCAAAATCGCTGGCAAAAATGATCGAGAGCTCAAATTCGACCGGTTCCTCACCGTGGTTCTGCAATCCCAGCCGCTGATAGATATTGCCGCTGGATACAAACGTCGTGCGCACGATGTGCAGCGTGTCCTTTCTGAGGACACGCTGATGATCCACAAAGATGTCTGGATTGGTCAGGTCGGCGGTGAGAATTGCATTGTCATCGGTGATGTTGGAGCCCAACAGCAAAGGTGGCATGCGATTGAAGCGCAGCTCGAGGCGGGACAAGAAGCGGGTATCACAATGAAAAAAGCCGTCGGAGCCATCGGCCGAAGCGCCGATGTCTCCGTGGCTGTCGATGACGGCAAAACTATCGCCGTGCTTGAGTGTTCGCTTCGGCCTGGCCGCAGCCGCGGGTTCCGTCGTAGCGATAGTGTCGACGACAAACTCCACGGCTCAGACCCCGGTTCAGTCGAGATACGTTTGCTTGCGGCCTCCGTTGACCGGGCCGGGCCGCGCTTGCGTCACGAGGCCTTTCTCTTCACGAGCCCATGGCAGCGATCCTTCGAGCAAGGACCGGTAGAGCGCGAGGTAGTCACTAGCCATGCGGGTTGCCGAAAAGCGCGCATCGAAACGTTGCCGCACGCGGCGTCGATCAAGAGATAGCACGCCTGGAAGCGCCTCGATGGCTTCTTCCGGAGTTTCGACGATGCTCCCGGTCACACCCTCATCGACGATCTCAGGAACAGAGCCGCGCCGGAAGGCGAGGACAGGGGTGCCGCAAGCCATCGACTCGATCAAGGCTAGACCGAACGGCTCCGGCCAGTCGATGGGAAAGAGAAGCGCGAGGGCATCGCCGAGAAACGCAGTCTTGGCCCGTTCGTTGATTTCGCCCACGAACTCGATGCCCGGCTCGTTGAGAAGCGGCGCGATTTTTTCGCGAAAATACTCTTCGTCGATCTTGTCCACCTTGGCGGCGATCTTCAGCGGGATGCCGGCGGCGCGGGCGATGGTGATGGCATGATCGACCCGCTTCTCCGGGCAGATGCGCCCAAGAAACGCCAAGTAATTACCCCGCGGGTTGAGATTGGCAGTGTGCAAATCCGCTGGGATCCCATGGTAGATCGTGGCCACATACCCGGCCAACGGCGCCGGCTCGCGCTGCGCATTGGAGATCGAGACGAGCGGCATCTCGGGGAAGTTGCGATAGAGCATCTGGAGATCGGGGAGATCCTGCCGGCCGTGAAGCGTCGTGAGCGTCCTTTGTGCGATCTGCCGGAAGATCGGAAAATGGAACTGGTCGATATGGAAATGAAGGATATCGAACTCCTCGGCGCGCTCGCGGACCTTGTCGAGCATGATGAGGTAGTAGGGGATCGGATCGCGAACTGTCGGGGTGAGCCTAAGCGCCGCGACCGTGCAGGGCACGAGTTCCGCTGACGTCAGCGAATCGCCGCTGGCGAATAGGGTGACTTGGTGGCCCTGCCTGACGAGTTCCTCGGTCAGGTAGGAAACCACCCGCTCCGTACCTCCGTAATAGGCAGGGGGCACGCTTTCCATTGGGGGAGCGATCTGCGCGATCCTCATCGACTAACTCTCCATTCACTTGGATCGTTGGTTGCACAAACGCCCGGGGGGATCGGCGCTCGGCGGCCCGCTTGACGCCTCCCGGAGGCCAAAGGCCGCTCGTCAGCGGTTAGAACGCGGAAAGCGGAAAAAGGCTCCAATCATTGCCGAACCGTAATGTGGAATTGCGTGTTTCATTCCCGGCGGCGCCAAGGGGTCGCAAAGAGCGCAAATCCGCATGTTCAATTTGCTACGAGCTATGACGGTTGCCGGGATCGCCCTTGCTGCGCTTCCGGCTTCACTGTCGCTGTCGTCCGCCGGCGGCGAGATTCGCTTGGCCCAGTCGGCCGATCAGCCGCAGGTGACCGCCCCGCCGGAGGCTGCTCAGCAAGCGGTACCGAAAAATGCCCCCGAGGACGGGACCCCGGCAACGGTGATCGATGACCGCGAAGTAGAAGGCATTCTCGGCAAGAGCGTCCGCAGCGCGACCGGCGAAGATATGGGCAAGATTATCGATGTCATCGTAAAGCGGGACGGCCAGGTTCGCGCCGCGGTCATCGACTTCGGTGGATTTCTCGGTGTCGGGAGCCGGAAAATTGCCGTCGATTGGCGCGCGCTGAGCTTCCCGGCGACCGGCGTTATCGATCACATTATTCTCAACCTTACCCGCGATCAGGTGAGGCTTGCCCCCGAATACCGTTCGGGCGAACCCGTCGTAGTGGTCGGCGCCTCCGAAGCAACCCAGTCAAACCCGGATCAACCGGCCCAGGCGGATCATCCGGCACAGTCGGAAAAACCTGTACCGGAGCACTAGTGGTGCCTGCCACTCGGCGCCAGCGGTACCACGGTGGACGGCCTCAGCCCGGGATGCGTGCCGATAACGAACGTAACAATAACCGAGAGGCGAACGAGTCCCATATCGAGCGAAGCCCAGGGCCGGCCGGCGCACCGCGACCGTCGCGCCGCAGCCTGCGCGGGTTGGATTGGTTCGTCTTCTTTCTTGCCGACGCGCAAATGGGTTTTGGTCCGCTCGTGGCCGTCCATCTGACGGCGCATAAATGGACCCAAAGCGACATCGGCCTGGTCCTGACCGTCGGCGGTCTCGTCGCGCTCGTGGGTCAAGTACCCGGCGGCGCGCTGGTCGACGCTGCCCGGTCCGAGCGCGTCCTCGCCGCCGTTGCGGTCGTAGGCATCGCGGCAAGCGCCTTCATGATCGGCGCGTGGCCGATCGTTGCCGTGGTGCTCGCTGCGCGGGTGCTGCACGCTGTCGCGAGCTGCATCCTGGGACCGGCGATCGCGGCCATTAGTCTTGGCCTTGTGGGCCACGCCGCCATTGCCGAAAGGCTCGGCCGCAACGCGCGCTTCGCCTCGATCGGAGCGGCGCTCGCCGCCGCCGGGATGGGCGCAATCGGTTACTTCGTCTCGAACCAAGCAATCTTCTTTATCACCGCGGCCCTATGCGTCCCCATGCTCGCTGCTCTGTGGTTTATCGGAGGAGGACAGGTCGATCCGGTACGAGCGCATGGAGGAAAGCCGGCTCCGCACCCCGGCGACCCTATTGCGACCGCTCGTATGCTTGTCCGCAACCGCCCCTTGATGGTCTTCGCCGGCTGCGTTGCGCTGTTTCACTTGGCGAATGCGGCTATGCTGCCCCTTGCCGCGAGCGTCATAACCATGCGTACGAGCGATGGGGCGGCAGCTCTGGTCGGGGCCTGCATTCTGGTTCCGCAAATCGTGGTCGCGGCGAGCGCGCCGTGGGTCGGCCGCAAGGCGATGATCGTCGGCCGCAGACCGCTTCTCCTGCTCGGTTTCGCCGCATTACCGCTCCGGGGCTTTCTCTTTTCCTTCATAACCGATCCAACCGTGCTGGTGACCGTGCAGCTGCTCGACGGAATCTCCGCGGCGGTGCTCGCCGTGATGGTGCCGCTTGTCATCGCCGACGTGACGCGCGGGACCGGACATTTCAACCTCGCCCAAGGCGTGACGGGTACCGCGGTCGGGATTGGCGCCTCGTTGAGCACGACACTGGCAGGATATGCGAGTGACTATTTCGGCATCGGGTGGGCCTTCCTCATGTTGGCGGCCCTCGCCGCCATTGGCCTGATCGCGGTGTTGGCGTTCATGCCGGAGACCGGGAATGTTCCGGGTGGTGGCAACGAAACACGGCCCCAAGCGTTGTTCTGAGTATCGTCCGGAGCGCTCGCGCATCGCTGGTGCTTGGCCGACGTCCGGACTTCCGCCCGTCAGCGCCATCGCTGGTTCGACACTCTACTGCGGCCATAGGACGCAAATGTCACCAACCGCCGCCACTCTCGTGCTCATCGGCGCCACGGGCGATCTGTCGCAGCGCATGTTGCTGCCCTCGCTTTTCGCCCTTCACGCCGACCGACTCTTGCCCTCCGATCTTGCGATCGTCGGCACGGCGCGCAGCGAGATGCAAACCGACAATTTTCGCGCCTTTGCCTGTGAGGCGATCGCCAAACATCTGCCGGCCGACCGGCGTCAATCCGGCTCGCGTGATGATTTTTTCGATCGCCTTCACTACGTCGCGCTCGACGCATTGAAACCTGAGAGCTTCGCAGCTTTGAAGGAGAGTCTCAATGACGGCGGAACGCGAACTACCGCGGTGCTGCTGTCCACCTCCCCCTCGCTGTTCCGCCCGACCATTGCTGGACTTCGATCGGAAGGTCTGGCCGGCGACAGCACGCGCATCGCGCTCGAAAAACCGCTTGGCCATGACCTCGCCTCGTTCCGCGACATCAACGACGCCGTGCTGGCGGCTTTCCCCGAGGAGCAGACTTTCCGCATCGACCATTATCTCGGCAAGGAGACGGTACAGAACCTGCTCGCGCTTCGCTTCGGTAACATGTTGTTCGAGCCGCTGTGGAACGCGAGCGGAATCGATCACGTGCAGATCACCGTGTCTGAGACGGTCGGGCTCGAGGGGCGCAGCGCCTTCTACGACGGGATCGGCGCCCTGCGCGACATGGTTCAGAATCACATGCTCCAGCTATTGGCGCTCGTCGCCATGGAGCCGCCGGCGCATTACAACGCGACCGAGGTGCGCGACGAAAAGGTGAAGGTGCTGCGTTCGCTCCGTCCCATCGACAGGACGACCGCAGCGACCCACAGCGTCATCGGACAGTACGGCGCTGGCGTGGTGCGCGGCGCGTCGGTGCCCGGCTATGTCGACGAGCTCGGAGCTCCGTCCGGCACCGAGACCTTCGTCGCGCTGAAGGCGCACATCGATAATTGGCGCTGGAAAGGCGTGCCCTTCTATCTCCGTACCGGCAAGCGGTTGGCGAACCGCCAGTCGGAGATTTTCATCCAACTGCGGCAGGTGCCCCATTCGATCTTCGAGGACAAGGGTGGGCTGGTTCGGCCGAACAAGCTTATCATCCGCCTCCAGCCCGAGGAAAACGTCAGGCTTCTGGTGATGGCGAAAGAGCCGGGACTCGATCGCGACGGCATTCGCCTGCGCGAAGTCCCGCTCGACCTGTCGCTGACCAGCGCCTTCGCCGGCGTCCGCCGCCGCATCGCCTACGAACGGCTGCTGCTCGATTTCATCGAAGGCGATCCGACGTTGTTCGTGCGCCGTGACGAAGTGGAGACCCAGTGGGAATGGATCGACGCGATCCGCGACGGCTGGGAGGCCCATCAGATGCGCCCGCAGGCCTATGCCGCAGGGACCTGGGGTCCTTCGGCCGCAATCGCCTTGACCGAGCGGGATGGAGTGGTTTGGCATGATTGAAGCCGAATGGCACGTCTACGAGACGAGCGCGCAAATGGCGGACGCCGTCGCTGCCGAGGCCGCCAAGGTCATCCAGCGCGCCGTCGACGCACGCGGCGCAGCCCTTGTCGCACTGCCGGGCGGCAGGTCGCCAATTCCGGTCTTCGAACGTCTTGCCGGCACTGACATTGCCTGGGACAAAGTGACGATCATCCCGACCGATGACCGGTTCGTGTCGATCACCGATCCTCTAAGCAACGCCGCGCTGATTGCGCGCCATTTCCTGCCGCGCGGCGCGCGCATCGTGTCGATCGTTCCCGATGGAACGTCCGATCATCGCGCGGCCGGAGAAGCCGCCGACTCCGAGCTTGCCAAGCTCGATTGGCCCCCCGATCTCGTCTGGCTCGGCGTCGGAGCCGACGGGCACACTGCCTCCATTTTTCCGGGACCCGATCTCGAAGCGGCGCTCGACGGCTCAATGCCGCATCGCGCCGTCGGAGTGATGCCCGATCCGCTTCCGGCGGAGGCGCCGGTCGCGCGCGTGACGCTCACCAGCGCCGCAATCGCGTCCGCGCGCGCCCTTCTGCTCGTGCTCTCCGGCAAAGAGAAGCGCGAGGTGGTGGAGGGAGCCTTGCGCGCAGGCCCGCTTTCGTGCACGCCGATCGGGCAGGTTCTGGCCAAGGCCGCCAAGCCCATCGAGATTCATTGGAGCGCGACATGACGCTAGATCCCGCCATCGAGGCCGTCACCGAGCGCATCATCGCTCGCTCGCGTCCGACGCGGAGCGCTTATCTCGATCTCATCGCGCGCGAGCGGGAGATCGGCGTCGATCGCCCGCGCCTTTCCTGCGGCAACCTCGCGCATGGCTTTGCCGCCGCCGGCGAGGACAAGGACGCGCTTCGCGACGGCAAGGCGATGAATATCGGGATCGTCACCGCCTATAACGACATGCTGTCTGCGCATCAGCCCTACGGGCGCTATCCCGATCAGATCAAGCTGTTTGCTCGCGAAGTGGGAGCGACCGCTCAAGTCGCGGGTGGCGTCCCCGCCATGTGCGATGGGGTAACGCAAGGCCAGCCTGGCATGGAGCTGTCGCTGTTCAGCCGCGACACGATCGCGCTGTCGAGCGCTATCGCTCTCAGCCACGGCATGTTCGAAGCGGCGGCACTTCTAGGCATCTGCGACAAGATCGTGCCCGGCCTCTTGATCGGTGCGCTTAGATTCGGACATCTGCCGGCAGTCCTCGTGCCGGGGGGGCCGATGCCCTCGGGCCTCTCCAACAAGGAGAAGCAGCGCATCCGCCAACTCTACGCCGAAGGCAAGGCCGGACGCGACGAGCTGCTCGCCGCCGAGGCCGCCTCCTATCATGAGCCCGGCACCTGCACCTTCTACGGCACCGCCAATTCCAACCAGATGATGATGGAGGTGATGGGCCTGCATGTTCCGGGCGCCGCCTTCGCCAATCCCGGCACCAAGCTCAGGCAGGAGCTAACCCGCGCTGCCATTCACCGGCTGGCTGAAATCGGCTGGAATGGCAACGACTATCGGCCGCTCGGCCGCGTGGTTGACGAAAAGGCGGTCGTCAATGCTGCTGTCGGTCTGCTCGCGACCGGCGGGTCGACCAACCATGCGATCCACCTGCCGGCGATCGCGCGCGCGGCGGGAATCGTGATCGATTGGGAGGACTTCGATCGCCTGTCGGCCGTCGTCCCGTTGATCGCGCGGATCTATCCCAACGGCGCCGGCGACGTGAACGACTTCCAGGCAGCCGGCGGCATGGCCTTCACCATCGCGACCCTGCTCGATGCGGGGCTGCTCCACCGCGATCTCCTGACTGTCGGCGGCCAGAGCCTGGCCGACTACGCGCGCGAGCCCAAACTCGACGGAGAAACGCTGATCTGGCAGGAGCCGCCGCTCACCTCCCGCGACGGGACGATGCTGCGTCCGGCATCCGATCCGTTCAGACCCGATGGCGGCATGCGCCTGGTGACGGGCAATCTCGGACGCGCCATCTTCAAGACGAGCGCCGTCGATCCCTCTCGGTGGACCATCGAGGCGCCAGCACGAATCTTCTCCGACCAGAACGAGGTGCTTACCGCCTATAGGGCAGGGGAGCTCAATCGCGACGTGGTCGTGGTGGTGCGCTTTCAGGGCCCGCAAGCCAACGGCATGCCGGAACTGCACAAGCTTACGTCCTCGCTCGCCGTGTTGCAGGAGCACGGCTTCCGGGTAGCGCTTGTCACCGACGGGCGCATGTCCGGCGCCTCGGGCAAAGTTCCGGCGGCGATCCATGTGAGCCCCGAGGCGTTGTGCGGCGGGCCTTTGGCCAAACTCCGTGACGGGGACCTGGTCCGGCTGAGCGCCGATTGCGGCGAGCTGGCCGCTCTCGTCGAGGGCCGTGAGTGGGAGAGGCGCGAAAATGCGCCGCCGCCCGCGCCTTCCTCCGGCACGGGGCGCGAGTTGTTCGCCTTGATGCGTGAGGGCGCCGACGGAGCGGAGAGCGGCGCGTCGGCGATTCTGGCAGCAGCTGGATTATGAGGAAGGGCCGATCGCGATGGAGTTGGTGGCGGCAGATATTGGCGGAAGCCATGCGCGGTTCGCGATCGCGAAAGTCGAAGCCGGACGCGTGGTGAGCCTCGGCGATGCGGTCGTCTTCAAGACCGCCGAGCATGCGAGCCTTCAGACCGCGTGGGAGACCTTCGGCCGGCAATTGGGACGGCCTCTACCGCGCGCGGTGGCGTTGGCCGTCGCTTGTCCGATCTCCGGCGACCTGCTCAAGCTCACCAACAACCCGTGGATCATTCGCCCGGCCATGATTGCCGAGAGGCTCGGTGTCGACCGCGTCACTTTAATCAACGATTTCGGCGCGATCGGTCACGCCGTCCTGCGTGTCGGTCCGGAACATCTTAGCCATGTCTGCGGACCTGACGTATCCCTGCCGGGGGAGGGCGTTATCAGTATTGTCGGTCCCGGCAGCGGGCTCGGCGTGGCCTACGTGCTCCGCAGCGGGGGCGCCGATCGCGTCATCGAATGCGAGGGCGGTCATATCGACTACGCTCCGGTCGACGCCATCGAAGATGCGATCCTCGCGCGATTGCGCCGGCGGTACCCGAGAGTCTCGGTCGAGCGCGTTCTTTCCGGTCCGGGACTCGCCAATATTTTCGAGGCGCTCGCGGCAATCGAAGGACGCACGGTTCACGTTGGCGACGACAAGGCCGTCTGGACCGCGGCGCTTTCGGGCAACGACAGTCTTGCGGTTGCTGCGCTCGATCGCTTTTGCCTGATCCTCGGAAGCTTCGCGGGCAACATTGCGCTTGCTCATGGCTCAAAGGCCGTCGTCATCGCCGGCGGGCTAGGCTTGCGCATCGCCCACCTGCTGCCGCGTTCGGGGTTCGGCGGCCGGTTCACCGCCAAGGGGCGATTCGAGCGCTTGATGTCCACGATTCCGGTCAAGGTGAACGTTCATCCTCAGCCGGGACTGCTGGGCGCCGTCGCCGCCTTTGCCGAGCAGCACAGTTGATGAGAACGATCGAGTCCATCATGCGGCTCGCGCCTGTGATCCCCGTGGTCACCATTTCCGATGGCGCCTCGGCACGCCCGATCGCCGAAGCCTTGGTGGCCGGCGGTCTCAGGGCAATCGAGGTTACCTTGCGCACGCCAGCTGCACTCGATGCCGTCGCCGCGATCGCCAAGGTGGATGGAGCCATCGTCGGGGCTGGCACCGTCCTGAACGAACGCGATCTCGATGCAAGTCTGAAAGCTGGTGCGCGCTTCATCGTCTCGCCCGGTCTCACTCAGCCACTCGCCAAGGCGGCAATCGAGTCGCAAGCGCCGTTCCTGCCCGGCGTCGCCACGGCATCCGACATCATGCGGGGCCTCGACACGGGCTTCAGCCGGTTCAAGTTCTTCCCCGCCGTCGCGGCCGGCGGAATTCCGGCGCTAAAGGCGCTCGCGGCGCCGTTTCCACAATGCCGCTTCTGTCCGACCGGCGGCATCACCGAAGCGACGGCACCGGAATGGCTCGCGCTCGACGCGGTGGAATGCGTGGGTGGAAGCTGGCTCGTGCCGCCGGGGCCGCCGGACCTTGCGGCCATCACTGCTGCGGCCAAGACCGCAAGCCGCTTTTCCGTCTCACCAATGTCGGTGCGGTCCGTGAGTCTCGGCGCATGAGGTCCAATCAATTGCGCTAACCGGCGTCGCCTCGGACCTCGGAGGACATGCCGACTTCATCGAAGCAGGCCGAATTCGGAGAACGGCATGAAATTCACCGTGTCGCCCTCGCGCACCTCGGGAATATCCTCAAGCACCTCGATCAAGCCGTCCGATTCGCGGAGCGAAGAGAGCAGGCCTGAGCCGTCGCGGGGAAATTTGACGACCTGAAGCCGGCCATGGGCGTTGATCAGTTTTGCGCGCCAGAACTCGCGCCGGCCCAACTTCTTCTTTTGGCTGAACGCCGCGGGCAGGGGATAGCGCACCGGTTCGGGCCATGATCCTCCGGCAAGCCGAGTCAGCACCGGGCGAACATACATCAGGAAGCAGACGAAAACGGCAACGGGATTGCCGGGGAGGCCGAGAACCAGGGCGTCGCCGATCTGGCCGAAGCTCATCGGCCGCCCCGGCTTGATGGCGATCTGCCAAAGATGCCGCGTGCCGAGCGCATCGATGCTGCGGGCCACGTGATCCTCCGCTCCCTGGCTGGCGCCGCCGGAGATGATGATCGCATCGTAAGTCTTGCTTGCCTCCAGGAGCGCCGCGCGAACAAGCTCGGCCTTGTCCGGCAGGATGCTGAGATCGATCGCCTCAGCGCCGACCGCCTTGAGGAGTCCCTCGATCATCGGGGCATTGGCATCGTACACCTTGCCGATCGCAAAGCGTTCGCCCGGCCGCATGATCTCGTCGCCGGTCGAGGCGATGGCCACTTTGAGCGACGTATAGCAACGGAGCCGGTCGAGCCCGGTCGCGGCCGCGCTTGCGACTTCCTGCGGTCTCAGTCGCGTGCCTGCGGAGACCAGCACCTCTCCCGTCTTGGCGTCCTCGCCTGCCGATCGTCGGTTGGCGCCCCGCTTGAGACCGGGAGGAATGGTGATCCAGCGCTCGCCGTCTTCGCCGTCGATCGTCACGTCTTCCTGCATGACAACCGTATCGAGGCCTTCGGGCATAACGGCCCCGGTGAAGATGCGGACCGCGTCCCTCGGCGAGGGTCTCGCGGAGAAAGGATGCCCCGCCGAGGCTTCACCGGCGATCCTGAGGCGGCCGCCGGTTGCGCTGTCGTACGAAGCATGAGCGAACGCGTAACCGTCCACGGCGGCATTGTCATGGGCCGGGATGGGGCGGGGTGCCATGATCGCTTCGGCGAGATAGCGGCCGGTCGCGCCGGCAAGCCAAACCTCCTCGACGCTCGCGACGATCCGCACCCGAGCCTTGAGAATGGCGAGCGCCTCGCTATGGGCGATGCGGTCCTTGTCCAGGACGAAACAATCGTCGGCGAGCTTCGAGGTCATGGAGATTTGACGTCGAGATGCTCGATGATGAAGTCGGCAATCGCCGTCTTATCATCGAGATGGAAAGTTGGAAGGCTCGCCACTTCCGCTTCGGGCCGATCGGAGGCAAGAGCGACGATTCCCGGGAACGTCCCAAGAAGCGGCTCGCGCGAGGCCGCACCCTCCCTGCGGATCTCGATTTTCGGAAAGTTCTCGCGCTTGAAGCCCTCTACGAGCACGAGATCGCAAGGCCCGAGGTAACGGCAAATGTCCGCGAAAACGAGTTCGGGCTCGCCTCGAAGCTCGCGCATCAAGGCAAAACGCCGCGGGGAGGACAGAGCAATCTGCGCCGCACCGGCTTCGCGCAGCTTAAAGGAGTCGCGGCCGGGATGATCGATGTCGAAGCGCTCGTGAGCATGCTTGATGACCGAGACCACGAGGCCGCGGCCAGAGAGTTCTGCCACGAGGTTGGCCATAAGCGTCGTCTTGCCGGAGTTCTTCCAGCCGGCCACACCGAACAGCGGCGGCTTCATTTTGCTCGCCCCATCATCGCGTTCGCCCTGGCAAGGTCCTCCGGGGCGTTGATGTTGAAGAAGGGATCGATTGGCACGCCCCCGATTTCAACCTTTGGAAAATACACTTCGATCGCCCGCTGCTCTTCAGTAAATTGCCCGACCTTGCGCTTCTCTTGCTTGAGGAAGCTCCGAATCGCCGGTGCGAGCGCAACTGGCCAAAGACCTATGACGGGATGCACGCCTTCATCCGAGCGAGCCACCAAGAGCGT
>Ga0070741_10005690_pt1 | contig 27412 bp, 23 predicted proteins | sample Coa_R1_4_FD_66440 | JGI IMG/M metagenome (GOLD analysis project Ga0070741, IMG submission 66440) | Surface soil microbial communities from Centralia Pennsylvania, which are recovering from an underground coalmine fire - Coalmine... | ecosystem: Environmental > Terrestrial > Soil > Unclassified ...
CTGCGTGCTCATGAGCTTTTTCGTCTCGGCCGTCACCGGTTACATGGCCGGTTTGATCGGCGCTTCGAACAGCCCGCTCTCGGGCGTGGGCATCCTTGTCGTGATCGGCGCGGCGCTCCTGCTCGTCGTCGGCGTGAAACCGTATCTGCCGGCCGGCGACGACAAGGCGCTCGTCGCGTACGCACTCTTCGTCACCTCGATCGTCTTCGCGGTGGCGACGATCGCGAACAACAACTTGCAGGATCTCAAGACCGGCCAGCTCGTCGATGCCACGCCGTCGAAGCAGCAGTGGGCGCTCGTCGTCGGCGTCATCGCGGGCGCCGCGATCATCCCGCCGATCCTCGATCTCCTGAATCAGGCCTACGGTTTCGCCGGCACGCCGGGCAGCACGCACGAGCATCCGCTGCCGGCGCCACAGGCGGGCCTCATCTCGGCGCTCGCGCAAGGCGTGATCCAGAACAACATCGACTGGAGCCTCATCGAAACCGGCGCGGCGATCGGCGTCGTGCTCATCGTGATCGACGAGGTGCTGCGCCGCACGACGAAGTCGGCGCATCTTTCGCCGCTCGCCGTCGGGCTGGGCATCTACCTGCCGACGCAGAGCACGCTCATGGTCGTGGTCGGCGCGGTCGCGGGCGCGATCTACGACCGCCGCGCCGAGCGCAGCGCGAAGCCCGAATCCACCAAGCAGCTCGGCGTGCTGCTCGCCTCCGGCATGATCGTGGGCGAGGGGTTGATCGGCGTGATCATCGCGGCGATCGTCGCGTTCTCCGGCCAGGATTTTCCGCTCGCGCTCGTCGGCGACGCCTTCGCCGACAACGCCGCGATCTGGATCGGCGGGATTGCGTTCGTCGTCGTCGTGCTCGCGCTGTACCGCTGGATCGAAGGCCTCGCACGCAAATCGCTACAGTGACATCGCAATGTTCCGGAGTGAACCCATGATCCGCATGTTCGCCATCGCGGCGGCGTTCGCCGCCGTCCACGCCTCCGCCGTGCCGCCTCCGCCGCAGTCGAATCCGCCTGCCGCGTTGAGTCATCCCGCCGTGGTACCGGCGCCGCCGGCCGGCCGTCAAAAAGGCTTGCCCGAGCATCCGTTCGACGTGCGCGATCTCGTCATGATGGATCGCATCAGCGATCCGCAGGTGTCGCCCGACGGCAAATGGGTCGCCTATCAGTTGCGCCAGACCGACTACGCGAACAACAAAGGCGTCACGAGCGTCTGGGTGCAAAGTCTCGATGCCAAGGACGCCAAGCCGCGCAGACTCGGCGGCCGCGACCTCGCGTCTGCCGCGAGCCCGCGCTGGTCTCCGGACAGCCGCTACGTGTATTTCCTGGCCAAGCCCGTGAACGGCACGACGATGGAAGTGCAGCGCCTCGCCGTCGACGCGAAACCCGATGCCGAGCCCGAGCTCGTGGCGCCGTATGCCGCCGACATCAACAATTTCAAGCTCTCGCCGGACGGCAGGCAAATGCTGATCTCGGTGGACGTGTTTCCCGCATGCGCCGAGGCGTTCTGCACGACGAAACCCGAGGGCAAGGAGATCAATCAGACGCCGAAGACCAGCGGCACGCTGTACGACAAGTTGTTCATCCGCCACTGGGATACGTGGGCCGACGGCAAGCGCTCGCAGCTCTACATCGTCGACATCGACGTCGATGCTGCGCGCAAGTCGGCGCTGCCGCGCCCGCGGCTCTTGAGCGTCGGCATCGACGGCGACGTGCCGTCGAAACCGTTCGGCGACGAGAGCGAATACGCGTTTTCGCCCGACGGACGCACGGTATACTTTTCCGTGCGCATCGCCGGAACGACCGAACCCTGGTCCACAAATTTCGACATCTATTCGGTGCCTGCCGACGGTTCGGCCGCCCCGCGCAACCTGACGGCCGCGAACAAGGCGTGGGACACGGCGCCCGTGCCCGGCGCCGAGGGCAAGACGCTCTACTATCTTGCGATGAAGCGCCCCGGCTTCGAGGCGGACCGTTACGCGGTGATGGCGCTCGATCTCGCCACGGGCAAGACGCGCGAGATCGATCCCGGCTGGGACCGTTCGCCCGGCGGATTGCAATTGTCCAAAAATGGAAAAGTACTCTACGCCACGGCCGACGACGAGGGCGATCATCCGCTGTTCGCGATCGACGTCGCCGACGGCAAGGTCAAGCGGCTCACCGGCCCCGGCCAGGTGGAAGGCTTCAGCGCGGTCGGCGACCGCATCGTCTACGCGCAGAGCACGCTCAAGGCGCCGGCAGATCTCTACTCCATGCCGTCCACCGGCGGCAAGGCCGCGCCGATCACGAACGTCAACGCGGAACGCCTCGCGAAAATCCGCATGGGCGACTACGAGTTCTTCACGTTCAAGGGCGCGCAGGACGACACCGTGCAGGGTTACGTCGTCAAGCCCGTCGATTTCCAGGCGGGCCGCAAGTATCCCGTCGCGTTCATCGTGCACGGCGGTCCGCAGGGCGCGATGACCAACGAGTTCCACTACCGCTGGAATCCGCAGACCTATGCCGGTTACGGTTTCGCGGTCGTCACGATCAATTTCCACGGCTCGACGGGCTACGGCCAGGCGTTCACCGATGCGATCTCGGGCGATTGGGGCGACAAGCCGCTCGAAGACCTCAAGAAAGGCTGGGACGCGGCGCTCGCGAAATACGATTTCCTCGATCGCAAGCGCGCCTGCGCGCTCGGCGCCTCGTACGGCGGCTACATGATCTACTGGATGGCCGGCAACTGGAATTCGCCGTGGCGCTGCTTCGTCGATCACGACGGCGTGTTCGACAACCGCATGATGGCCTATTCGACCGAGGAGCTGTGGTTCTCCGAATGGGAGAACGGCCGCAGCACGCAGTGGGAGCATCCGGAGAACTACGAGAAATTCAATCCGATCGACTACGTGAAGAACTGGCACGTACCGATGCTCGTGATCCACAGCGCGAACGATTTCCGCATCCCGATCGAGCAAGGCATCGCCGCGTTCACGGCGCTGCAGCGGCGCGGCATCCCGAGCGAGTTCCTGACATTCCAGGACGAGAACCATTGGGTGCTCAAGCCGCAGAACAGCGTGCTATGGCACGACACCGTGAATCAGTGGCTGCTCAAATGGACGGCGCCCGCACCGTGAGCGTGCGCGGCGCGACGTGAGCGACGGTCTCGAGGTCCTGTCCGAGCACCGGTGCTTCGGCGGCGTGCAGGGCTTCTACCGTCATGCGTCGGCATGCAACGGCGTGCCGATGCGCTTCGCCGCATTCCGGCCGCCGCAGGCCGAGCGCGGCACGGTGCCCGTCCTCTACTATTTTTCGGGCCTGACCAGCACCGCCGATAATTTCACGATCAAGGCCGGCGCGCAGCGTATCGCCGCGGAGCTCGGCCTCATGCTCGTCGTGCCCGACACGAGCCCGCGTGCGACGGGCATCCCGGGCGAGGCCGACGACGAGGAATTCGGGGCCGGCGCCGGCTTCTACGTCGACGCGACGCAGGCGCCGTGGTCGCGCAATTTCCACATGTATACTTACGTAACCGCCGAACTCCCCGCATTCGTCGGTAGGCACTTTCCGGCCGATACCGCCCGCGAGAGCGTGTTCGGCCATTCGATGGGCGGCCACGGCGCGCTCGTGGCGGCGCTCAGGAATCCGCAGCGATATCGTTCCGTGTCGGCCTTGGCGCCGATCTCCTCGCCGATGCAGTCGCGCATCGGCCGTGCCGCGTTCGCGCGTTATCTCGGCGCCGACCAGGACGCGTGGAAGGCCTACGACGCCTGCGAGCTCGTGCGGCGACAGCGTTTCCCGGGCACGATCCTCGTGGACCAGGGCGAGGCCGACGACCACATCGGCGGATTGCGGCCCGAGCTTCTGCGCGAGGCCTGCGCCGAGGCCGGCCAGGCGCTGGAATTCCGCCTGCATGCCGGCTACGACCACAGCTATTACTTCGTCTCGACGTTCGTCGAGGATCACTTGCGGCACCATGCGCGGGCGCTGCTGTCGCGATGACTCGCGCCGCATAGCCGGCTATTGGCGGTGTCCGTCGACATCGGACCCTACGATGCATTCCGTGGCGCCGTCACCGTCCCCAGTCCACGCGCAGCCCCGCGAAGATCGTGCGCCCCGGCCCGGGCTCGAAATAGCGGCCGTTGCTCTCGTTGACGATCACCGAGCCGACGTAGCTGCGGCCGGCGACGTCGTCCAGGCGTAGGAACGTGTGGATTTCGCTACCACCTAGCGGAAATCCGTAGCCGACGGCGGCGTCGACGAGCCCGTATCCGGGCGCGAATTGCGTGTTGAGATCGTTGGCCGCGATGCGGCTCACGGCGTGCGCTTCGAGCGCGGCGTTCCAGCCGCTCGCACCGCCGTAGCGCAGCGCTGCGTAAGCCTCCGAACGCGGCACGCCGGGAATGCGCGCACCGGGCGCAACGCGCGTGTTCGGCGTCGTGCACGTGGATGCCGCGGGGCAGGTCAGGAACGATGAGCGGAAGCTCGCGTCGAGATAGGTGTACGCGGCTTCGACGCGCCAGGCCGCGGCGAGCGGATAGACGAGCTTCGCCTCGGCGCCGCTGCGGCGCGCGCGGTCGATGTTCTGATACGTGGTGCGTCCGCCCGTCGAGGTGTCGACCGCGAGTTCGTGGCGCGTGTCGGCCTGGAACAGCGCGATGTCGAATTCGGCGCCGCTGCCGAACCAGAATTTCGAGCCGATCTCGCCGTTGCGGCTGCGCGCAGGCACGAGTCCGAAATTGATGCCGGCGCTGCCGTCCGGACGATAGCCGAGCTCGTTGAAGGTCGGCGTCTCGAAGCCGCTGCCGTACGAGGCGTAGAGCCGCCAGTCGTCGGCGGCGCGGAACAGCAGGCCGGCGACCGGCGTCGTCGCTGAATAGTCGACGTGGCCGCTGTCGTCGGGACTCGTCGCGGTGATGTAGTGATCCGTGCTGTCGAAGCGCACGTCGCTGTGGCGAGCGCCGGCCGTCAGCGACCAGCGCTCGGCGAAATCCCACTTGGCTTCCACGTATTGGTCGAAATCGGCCTCGTCGTCCTGCTCGTCGCGGCGCAGCGCGCCCTGCACGCCGAGCAAGCTGCCCGAATAGTTGTTGTAGCCCGTGCGATGCTGGTTCTGCGCGTCGTAGTTCGCGCCGGCGGTGACCTCGAACGGCCGCCCGCCGAGCATGTCGCGATACGACCAGCGCACGTCTGCGCCGCTGTAGCTGCCGTCGAGGCCGATGACGCCGCCGGGGCTCGTGGGCTTGAGCTCGGTCGCGACCGGAATCGACTGGAATTGCTGCACGTTGCGCTCGCCGTAGTAGCCGAGCACGCGTATCGATTGCGTAGACGTCAGGCTCTGTTCGTAGATCGCGCCGCCTTGCTCCTGATGCACGCTCTTGCGCGTGTCGAATTGCACGGCCGCCGCTTGCGGCTGGCGCGGGTCGGCCGCGAATTGTGCGCGCGTGAGGCCGAGCGGATCGTCCGCATTCGGCAGCGCGACGGTATTGGCGAGCAAGGTGAACTTGCGGTCGTCGTCGAAGCGATAGACGAGCTTCGCATTGCCGTTCTCGCGTTCGGCGCGGCCGTGGCCGCGGTAGTTGTCGGTATAAAAATGCGATAAATCCACATTGTAGCCGAGCGCTCCGTCGCTGCCGCGCACGTCGGCGGCGGCGCGCCAGGTGCCGTAGCTGCCGCCGCCGAGGCTGCCGCGGAAATCGGGCGGGCCGCTGCCGTCGGCCGTGAAGATCTGCACCACGCCGCCCGAGGAATTGCCGTAGAGCGCCGAGAACGGGCCGCGCAGCACTTCAATGCGCTCGGCCGAGTCAAGGCTGAAGTTCGACACCTGGCCCTGGCCGTCGGGCATCGTGGCGGGGATGCCGTCGACGTAAAGCCGCACGCCGCGCACGCCGAACGTCGAGCGCGCGCCGAAGCCGCGGATCGAGATCTGCTCGTCCTGCGCGTAATTCTGCCGGTCGCGCGCGAGGATGCCCGGTATGCCCGCCAGGTATTCCGAGGGATTGATGCCCGGCGTGTCGGCCGCTGGATCGTCGAGCGCCACCGCGTCGATCGACGCCGGCACCTCGAACGCGGGTTCGGCCGAACGCGTCGCCGTAACGACGATCGCCGGCATGTCGGGCTGGTCGGGCGCGGCATCGGCAGCCAGCGCGAACAGGGGAGCGCCGGCGAGCGTGCCGGCGATCAGGGGCAATCGAGTCGTCGTTCGTCGCACGGGGTCTCCACGGATCATCGTCGTGTTGGTCGCCCGCGCAACGCACGGGCCATCATGGTACGCAGCGGCGCGGGCCGTACCGCCAGGCTATTTCGCCGGCGCGATGAACACCCCCCAGGGCAGGCCGCCGACCGGAATCGTCGCGAGCGTCGCGAGCGATGCCGTGTCGACGACGCTTACGCTGTTCGAACGTCCATTCGCCGTGTAGAGCTTGCGACCGTCCGCGCCGAGCGCCATGTTCCAGGCGCGCTTGCCGACGTTCGCCGAGCCGACCACCTTGCCCGTCGCCACGTCGATGGCCGAGACGGTTCCGTCGCCGCCGTTCGCGACGAACACGCGGCGGCCGTCGCGGCTTGCGAGCGCATCGGCGGGGCGCACGCCCGTAGCGATCGAGGCCGTGACTTTGCGTCGATCGAGATCGACGACGTCGACGCCGCCCGTGATTTCCTGCGCGACGTACGCGATGTGCTTGTTCGGCAGCAGGGCGATGCCGCGCGGATGGCCCGAGGTCGGAATCAGCGCGACCGAGCGCCCGGCTTTCAGATCGATGAGGTCGAGGTCGTTCGAGTTCTCGTTCGCCGTGACGAGCCAACGCTCGTCGGCGCTGAACACCGCATGCTCGGGGTTCTTGCCTTGCGTGGGAATCTTCTTCGCCACGCTCGCGCTCGCGACGTCGACGAGCGCGATGAGATTGTCGTCCTCGACGCAGACCGCGATCGTCTTGCCGGACGGCGACAGCGACGCGCCCTCGGGGCTTGCCCCGACCGGCACGCGCGAGCGCACCTCGCCGGTCGCGAGATCGACGACGACGACGTCGTTCCCGGCGGCGTCGACGACGAATGCGGTCTTGCCGCTGCGATCGACGACCACGGCCTGGATCTTTTCGCCGAGCTTGCCGTGTTCGGGCACCGTGCGCACCACGGCATCGCGCGCCGTGTCGATGATCGAGATCGTGCCGTTCTCCTGGTTGCCGACGTAGGCGAGCGCCGGCGGCGCGGCGGCCGCCGACGCGCACGCGCCGGCAAGCAGCGCGGCGAACATGCCGCGGAACAGGGAATGCTTCGGAATGCGGTCGTCCATGGTCGAACCTCGCTCACGATCCTGGCGGGCGAGTGTAGCGCCTCGCTGCTGCATGGCAACAGCGCTTCGACTTTGGCGGTGTCGCAGGCTACGCTCGGCGGATGGCTTCTGACGAGGGTCTGACGACGAAGGCGGCGGCCGGGCCGCGGCGCACGATGCGCTGCGCGCTCGCCTGCGCCGCCGCGCTCGCCTGCGCGGCACTCGCGCGCGCCGACGAGCAGGACGCCGAACTCGGCACGATCAAGGTCATCGGCGTCGCGCCCGAAGAAGGTGCCGAGCTGCCCGAATACCGCGTGCCGTACAACGTGCAGAGCGCCGACGGCGCGGCGTTCGCCCGCGAGCAGGCGCTCGATGCGAGCGAATATCTCGACCGGCGCATGGCCGGCGTGACGATCAACTCGGCGCAGGGGAATCCGCTGCAGCCCGATCTGCAATTCCGCGGCTTCACCGCGAGCCCGCTGCTCGGCGGCTCGGAAGGGCTCTCGGTCTATGTCGACGGCGTGCGCGTCAACGAGGTGTTCGGCGACACGGTGAACTGGGATCTCATCCCGGAGGAGGCGATGGCGAAGATGTCGCTCTTGTCCGGCGCCAATCCCGTGTTCGGCCTCAACACGCTCGGCGGCGCGATCCTCGTCGAGACGAAGACGGGCTTCACGGATCAGGGTACCGAGGTACAAAGTTATACAGGTTCCTTCGGCCGCAGCGAAACCACCGCGGCGACCGGCGGCAACGACGGACGCGTCGGCTGGTACGCGCTTGCGAATCACTTCGAAGAGACCGGCTGGCGCGATCTGTCGAACTCCAACACGAGCTCGGCGCTCGCCACCGTGAGCTGGCGCGAAGGACCGGCCAGCGCCGACCTGCATCTGGCGCATACCGAAAGCAAGCTCACGGGCAACGGGCCGCAATCCGTCGACCTGTTCGCGTTCGCGCCGCGCAGCGTGTTCACGGCGCCGGACCGGACGCAAAATTTCTTCAGCGGCGTCACGGCGCACGCGAGCGACAAGCTCGGCGCGGACGTCGTGCTCAGCGCGACTGCGTTCGCGCGGCGCGTCGACACGCGCTCGTACAACGGCGACGTGTCCTCGGCCGGCCCCTGCGCCGACGATGCCGCCGTGCTCTGCGACGAGGCGGGAACGCCGCTTGCCGACCCACGCGGTGCGCCGATCTCGACCGCTTACGACGCCGTCGACAACATCGGCGTGCGGCGGCAATCGAGTGCCGGCGGCTCGCTGCAAGCGGTGTTCAAAGAAGAGTGGTTCGGCCGCGAAAATCAGTTCGTCGCGGGCATCGATCTCACGCACGGACGTGTCGACTACCGTGCCTCCGCGCAAGCCGCGTATTTCGTGCCGTTCGCGGGCGATCCGTACAGCGTCGTCGCGGTGCCCGGGCCGGATATCGCAATCGCCGATGCGAACTTGGCCGCGCGCATCTCCGAGACGAATGCGGGCGCCTACGCGACCGATACCTGGGCCGTTTCGGATGCGCTCGCGCTCACGCTGTCCGGCCGCTACAACCGCACGCGCACGCAGATTCGCGACGCCGGCGGCGATCCCGATCTCGACGGCGATCACGCCTTCCATCGCTTCAATCCGGCGGCCGGGCTCACCTACGCGTTCTCGCGCACGCTCAATGCGTATGCCGGCGCCAGCGAATCGACGCGCGCGCCGACGCCGGTCGAGCTCACTTGTGCGAGTGCGGATGCGCCGTGCAGGTTGCCGAACGATTTCCTTGCCGATCCGCCGCTGCGGCAGGTCGTGGCGCACAGTGTCGAAGCAGGTTTTCGCGGAGATTTCGCTTCGGCGCTGCACTGGCAAGCCGGTGTGTTCCGCACGGTGAACAGTCACGACATCCTGTTCCAGGCGACGGGCGGTGCGCAGTCGAACCAAGGTTTTTTCGCCAACGTCGGCGCCACGCGGCGCCAGGGCGCCGACGTCTCGCTGAGCGGCAAAGCGGCCGACGGCCGGCTCGACTGGTACGCGAACGCGACGCTCGTCGACGCGACGTTCCGCACGGCGTTCGTCGAGCGCAGCGTCCATCATCCCGATGCCGACACCGCGGGCTTCATCGCCGTCGCGCGCGGCGACCGCCTTCCGGGCGTGCCGCGCCGCGCGTTCAAGGCGGGCGCCGATTGGGCGCTGACGCCCGAGCTCGCGGTCGGATGCGGCATTGTATACAACTCCAAAATTTACCTGCGCGGCGACGAAGCCGATCTGCTGCGGCCGCTCGGCGGCTACGCGCTCGCGAACCTGCGCGCACGCTACCGGCTCGGCGCACACGCTGCGGTATTCGCCCGCGTCGACAACGCGCTAGATCGCCGTTATGCGAATTTCGGCGTCCTCGGCGATGCGGCCGTGCTGCACCCCGCCATCGCCGATCCGCATTTCGCGAGCCCCGGTGCGCCGCGCGCGGCGTGGATCGGCCTCGACCTCGATTTCTGAGCCTCGCATCGGCGTACAATCGCCGCTCTGCGCCACCCGGAGACGCGATGACGACGACACTCGAAACCCTCGCTGAGCACCGCGCGTTCGGCGGCACGCAGGGCTTTTACCGCCACGCATCGGCGGCGTGCACGGCGCCGATGCGCTTCGGCGTCTATCGGCCGCCGCAAGCGGAGCGCGCACGCGTGCCGGTGCTGTATTTCCTGTCCGGGCTCACCTGCACCGAGGAGACGTTCGCGATCAAAGCCGGGGCGCAGCGTCTCGCCGCGGAGCTCGGCCTCATGCTCGTCGTGCCCGACACGAGCCCGCGCAACACGGGCATTCCGGGCGAGTCCGACGATTGGGAATTTGGCAGCGGCGCGGGTTTCTATGTCGACGCGACGGCGGAGCCGTGGTCGCGCCATTTCCGCATGTCGAGCTACGTGACCGACGAGTTGCCGGCGCTGATCGGCGCGCATTTTCCGGCCGATCTCGCCCGCGAGGGCATCTTCGGCCATTCGATGGGCGGCCACGGCGCGCTCACGATCGCGCTGCGCCATCCGGAGCGCTACAAATCCGTTTCCGCGTTCGCGCCGATCGTAGCGCCCATGCGCGTGCCCTGGGGCCAGAAGGCGTTTCCGCGCTATCTCGGTGCGGACCGCGAGCGCTGGAAGGATTATGATGCCTGCGAGCTGGTCGCGCGCCGGAGGTTCCCCGGCACGATACTCGTCGACCAGGGGGACGCCGACAAATTCCTCGCGGAGGAGCTCAAGCCCGAGCTGTTCGAAGCCGCGTGCCGCGACGCCGGACAGGAACTGCTGCTGCGCATGCAGCGCGGTTACGATCACAGCTACTACTTCATCGCGACGTTCATCGAGGATCACCTGCGCCATCACGCCGCTGCGCTCCGCGCCTGAGCACGGCGGCACTCACATCGATCGGGAAGCGGAATATGAAAACCAAAGCAGCCGTGGCATGGGAAGCGGGCAAGCCGCTCAGCATCGAAGACGTAGACCTCGAAGGCCCCAAGGCGGGCGAAGCGCTCGTGCGCATCGTCGCCACGGGCGTGTGCCACACCGACGCGTTCACGCTGTCGGGCGCCGACCCCGAGGGCCAGTTCCCGGCGATCCTCGGCCACGAGGGCGGCGGCATCGTCGAGGAGGTCGGCCCGGGCGTGACGAGTGTGAAACCCGGCGATCACGTGATCCCGCTCTACACGCCCGAGTGCGGCGAGTGCAAATTCTGCCGCTCGGGCAAGACGAACCTCTGCCAGAAGATCCGTGTCACGCAGGGCAAGGGCTTGATGCCGGATGGCACCTCGCGGTTCTCGATCAAGGGCAGGCCCGTGCTGCACTACATGGGCACGAGCACGTTTTCGAACTACACCGTGCTGCCCGAGATCTCGCTCGCGAAGATCAACCCGAAGGCGCCGCTCGACAAAGTCTGTCTGCTCGGCTGCGGCATCACCACCGGCATCGGCGCAGTGCTCAATACCGCCAAGGTGACGCCGGGCTCGACGGTGGCCGTGTTCGGCCTCGGCGGCATCGGCCTCTCGGTCGTGCAAGGCGCGGTCATGGCGAAGGCGGCGCGCATCATCGCGATCGACGTCAACCCGTCGAAGTGGGACATGGCCAAAGCGCTCGGCGCGACGGATTTCGTCAACCCGAAGGACCACGCAGGACCGATCCAGCAAGTGATCGTCGACATGACCGACGGCGGCGTCGACTATTCCTTCGAGTGCATCGGCAACGTCAACGTCATGCGCTCGGCGCTCGAGTGCTGTCACAAGGGCTGGGGCGAATCGACGATCATCGGCGTCGCCGGCGCGGGCCAGGAGATTTCGACGCGGCCGTTCCAGCTCGTGACGGGCCGCGTCTGGCGCGGTTCGGCGTTCGGCGGCGTGAAGGGGCGCTCGCAGCTGCCGGGCTATGTCGAGCGCTATCTTGCCGGCGAGATCAAGATCGACGAAATGGTCAGCAAGGTGCTGCCGCTCGAGCGCATCAACGATGCGTTCGATCTCATGCACGAAGGCAAGGTCATCCGGTCCGTAATCCAGTACTGATAGTTCGTCATCCAACAGCGGAGGGGAACGTCATGGCGGTTTCGATACATCCATCGGTCGACAACGGCATCGCACCCACGGCGAAGGACTTCGCGGGCGGCACGCTCGTGTGCCATTGCAAGGACAAGCCAGTCAAGGTGAAGATCGGTGCGCAATCGGCGCACAACCATGCCTGCGGCTGCACGAAATGCTGGAAACCCAAGGGCGCATTGTTCTCGGTCGTCGCGGTGGTGTCGCGCGATAAAGTCAGCGTGACCGAGAACGGCGACAAGCTCGCCGTCGTCGATCCGAAGGCGGCGATCCAGCGCCATGCCTGCAAAGGCTGCGGCGTGCATTTGTACGGGCGTATCGAGAACGACAAGCATCCGTTCTTCGGCCTCGATTTCATCCATACCGAACTCTCGCCCGAACGCGGCTGGAGCGCGCCCGGATTCGCGGCGTTCGTGTCCTCGATCATCGAATCGGGCTTCGACCCGGCGCGCATGGGCGAGGTGCGCGGAAGGCTCAAGGAACTCGGCTTGGAGCCTTACGATTGCCTGAGTCCGCCGCTCATGGATTTCATCGCGACGCATGTGGCGAAGCAGAGCGGTGCACTGAAGGCTTAGTGACGCCATCTCCGTATGCCAACGGCGAGGTGGCTCACGACCGTCTCCTCGTCCAGCGACCGCGTTTCCGTCCAGTGCTGACGATAGCGCGGCCGCGGCTGCTTGGCTCAGGCAGCGGGCCGCCTGCGCAGTGATATCCTGCGGTTGTTGCTCGAAGACGGCTGGGTTCTCGTCGCGACCCGCGGTAGCCATCGTCAATACAAGCATTCGTCCAAACCGGGTCGCGTCACGGTGCCAGGCAAGCCTAGCGATGACTTGGCTCCTGGTACGCTCAATAGCATACTGAAACAAGCCGGACTCAAAAGGTAACCCTGATGCGGTACGCAATCGTCATTGAGCAAACCGAAGCGAACTACTCGGCGTATGTTCCCGATCTTCCGGGCTGTGTCGCGACCGGCAACACTGTCGAGGAAGTGGAAGAAGAAATCCGCGAGGCCATCGCGTTCCATCTGGAGGGCCTTCGCGAGGATGGCGTGCCCGTGCCACCGCCGCTCAGTCAGGTCGACGTCGCCGCCTGACGATTCACGTCGGAGAGTGGAACGGACGGCAGTTACGCGTCGGACTTGCGCTCAACAACACCCCGTACGGCCGTTGCCGTAACGCTTCTGCTGCCGCTCGTCGAAGAACTCGCGATAGCTCATGACGCGCGCACCGGGATGGTGCGCGCGCATGTGGGATACGTAGCGGTCGTAGTCCGGCACGCCGATCGCGAGGCGTGCCGTTTCGACGGCCTTGCGCCAGAACGGCCGCAAGCGTTCGCCGAGCGCGTGGATCACGGCGACGCTCCCGTCAGCGCGACGTAAGGCGTTTCCATCGCCGTCGGTTGCGCGGACTTGCGTGCGGCGAGCGCGGCGCGGATGCCGAAGCCGACCATCGCGAGCACGACGAGCGTGAACAGCGCCGCGAGCGTCGCGTCGACGTAGTCGTTCGTAATCACGCGCTGCATGTCGTCGAGCGTCTTGGCGGGCGCCGTGATCTTGCCGGCGGCGAAATCGGCGCCGAACTTGTTCGCGTGCGCGAGGAAGCCGATGCCGGGCTTGTCGCTGAAGAGCTTCTCGAGACCGGCCGTGACCGTGCAGATCACGAGCCACGCCGTCGGCACGAGCGTCACCCAGATGTAGCGCTCGCGTTTCATCTTCATGAGCGCGACCGTCGCGAACGTGAGCGCGATCGCCGCGAGCATCTGGTTGGCGATGCCGAACAGCGGCCACAGCGTGTTGATGCCGCCAAGCGGATCGACGACACCCTGGTAGAGGAAATACCCCCAGCCGGCCACGCAGAGTGCGGTCGCAACGAGGTTGGCGACCCACGATTCGGTGCGCTTGAGCGCCGGCGCGGCCATGCCGAGCAGTTCCTGGATCATGAAGCGGCCGACGCGCGTGCCGGCGTCGACCGTCGTCAAGATGAACAGCGCCTCGAACAGAATCGCGTAGTGGTACCAGAACGCCATGCCGCTCGGCATGAGGCCGTGGAGGATCTGCGCCATGCCGACGGCGAGCGTCGGCGCGCCGCCGGCGCGCGAGAGGATCGTCGCTTCGCCGATGTCCTTCGCGGTGGCGGTGAGCTGGTCCGGCGTGACGACGAAGCCCCACTGGCTGATCGTTTGCGCGGCTTGTTCGGCCGTCGTGCCGATCACGCCCGCGGCGCTGTTCATCGCGAAGTACACGCCCGGATGCAGCACGGCGGCGGCGATGAGCGCCATGATCGCGACGAACGCCTCCATGAGCATGCCGCCATAGCCGATCATGCGCGCTTGGGATTCGTTGGCGAGCATCTTCGGCGTCGTGCCCGAGGAGATGAGCGCGTGGAAGCCCGAGACCGCGCCGCAGGCGATCGTGATGAACAGGAACGGAAACAGATTGCCCGTGAACACGGGGCCTGTGCCGTCGATGTACTTCGTCACGGCCGGCATGTTGAGGTCCGGCCGCACGAGGAAGATCGCGAGCGCGAGCAGGAGGATCGTGCCGATCTTGAGGAACGTCGACAAATAATCGCGTGGCGCGAGCAGCAGCCAAACGGGCAGCACCGAGGCGATGAAACCGTAGCCGATCAGGAGCCATGCGAGACTCTTGCCCGTCAGCGTGAACGCCTTGCCCCACTCCGGATCGGCCGCGACCACGCCCCCGAGCCACACGGAGACGAGCAGCAGCACGAAACCGATGATCGACATCTCGAGGATGCGCCCGGGCCGCACGAAACGCAGGTACGCGCCCATGAGCAGCGCGATCGGGATCGTCATCGCCACCGTGAACGTGCCCCAGGGGCTCTGCGCGAGCGCCTTGACCACGACGAGCGCGAGCACGGCGAGCAGGATGATCATGATCATGAGGATGCCGATCATCGCGATCGTGCCGGCGGCGTTGCCCATTTCGGTGCGGATCATCTCGCCGAGCGAGCGGCCGTCGCGCCGCGCGGAGAGGAACAGGATCACGAAATCCTGCACGGCGCCTGCGAACACGACGCCGGCGAGGATCCAGAGCGTGCCGGGCAGGTAGCCCATCTGTGCGGCGAGCACGGGACCGACGAGCGGGCCGGCGCCCGCGATCGCGGCGAAATGGTGGCCGTAGAGCACCCATTTGTCGGTCGGTACGTAGTCGAGCCCGTCGTTGCGGCGCTGCGCGGGCGTCGCGCGCGTCGCATCGAGACCGAGCGCATTCACCGCGATGTAGCGGCTGTAGAAGCGATACGCGATCACGAACGTGGCGATCGCCGCCGAGACGAGCCAGATCGCATTGACGCTCTCGCCGCGCTCTAGCGCGAGCATGCCGAGGCAGATCGCGCCGACCACTGCGAGCGCCGCCCAACCGAGTTTCCCTGCCACCCCGTTCATCGCTGTCCTCCGCACGAAGCCGCCGATCCCGCAAGCCTCGGCGCTGGCGTGGCTGCGGTCAAGACGCAGGGCACAAGAGCTGGGATTGGGGATTGGGGATTCGGGAATTCCGTAGCTTCATCCAATCCCCAATCCCGGCTCGTCAGAGCCACTTCGCCCGCCGCAAGAAAACGTAAAGGATCGCGCAAAGAACGACCGTGCCCACGAAGGCGACCGGATAGGCGTACGGCGTGTCGAGCTCGGGCATGTCCTTGAAGTTCATGCCGTACCAGCTCGCGATCATGGTGGGCGCGGTGAGCAGGAGTCCCCAGCCCGCGATGCGTTTGAAGACGTCGTTTTGCGCGACGCTGACGAGCGCCAGGTTGACGTCCATGGCCGAGGTCAGCATCTCGCGCAGCGTCGCGGCGGTCTCGTTGATGCGCTGGGCGTGATCGCCGACGTCGCGGAAATACGGCCGCACCTCGTCGCGGATCAAGCCGGGATACAGCCTGACGAGCTGGCTCATGACGTCCTGCATCGGCGCCATCGCGAGCTGCAGACGCACGAGTTCTTTCTTGAGCTCGTAGAGATGCACGATCGTGAGCTGGCGGAATTCGCCGCCGAGGATCGCGTGCTCGAGCTCGTTCAAGCGGCTCTGGAAGCAGTCGACGATCGGGAAATAATTGTCGACGACGAAATCGAGCACCTTGTAGAGCGCATAGCTCGGACCGAGCGCTTGCAGCTCGCTCGAGGATTCGCAGACGCGGCGCGCCGGCGCGTAGGAGAGCGAAGCGCCGTGACGGACCGTCACGAGATAGTTGCGGCCCAGGAACACGTGGGTTTCGCCGAACGCGATCTTGTGATCCGCCGTCTGCTGGCCCGTGTGGACGACGATAAACAGCGAATCGCCGTAGAGCTCGATCTTCGTCCGCTGATGCGCGCGATGGGCGTCTTCGACGGCGAGCTCGTGCAAGCCGAACTGCCGCTGGAGCTTGTCGAGCAGCGGCTCGTCGGGCTCGTGCAGGCCGACCCAGACGAAATGCCCCGGATTCTTGAGCACGTCGCCGATGTCGTCGAGCGCGATCGTCCGCGCGTTGCCGCCGCCGTAAGCGACGCAGTTGACGAGCATGGGCGAGAGAACGGTGGCCTGGTCCATGGCGAGGCATCATGCCGGAGCGGGCAACATCGGGCAATTCTATGGGCGAGTTCGACGTTCAGTGATATCATAGATATCACCCGAGGAATCCATGATGGCTGACATAATTCTCCGCAATCTGGACGACGCGCTCAAAGAACGTCTGCGCATTCGCGCCGCTCGAAACGGGCGATCGATGGCTCAGGAATTGCGCGAGATCGTACGCGCGTCGCTCACTGAGCCAGAGCGACGCGCCGAACACAAGAAGGTGGCAGCACAACTACGCAAGCGCACCGCAGGCCGCAATCACACCCCGGCGTGGAAGCTGCAGCGCGAAGGCCGCGAAGAGCGATGAGCATTATCGTCGACGCCAGTGTCGGCATTCAGTGGACGATCCAGGAGCCGACCTCGGCGCGCGCATTGACACTGCTCGATTCGACTATCTTCGTTCCCGACCTCTTTTTCGCCGAATGCGCGAACATCCTTTGGAAGAAAGTAACGCGCAAGGAAATCACGGTCGTCGAAGCTCGGGACTGCGCGCAATGGCTCGAGACCTTAGACCTGCGCGTCGTGTCCATGACAGGATTGTTTCGCGCAGCGCTCGCGCTTGCTTGCGACCTCGGCCATCCCGCTTACGACTGCATCTATCTCGCTCTCGCACGCGCCCGCGATATGCCGCTAGTCACCGCCGATCTCGTATTGCTCGAGCGCTGCCGCAAATCAAAGAAGCACGAATGGCTCAAGGATCTCGTCAGGCCGCTCGCCAGTGGATCGCATTAGGCGCTACGCGGTCTAGCCAAAGACCAGGCGACGGCCGCGTGCACCGGCAGCAACAGCGCGATCCACAGCCGGTTGTCCTGCGGAAACGCCGGGAAGATCTTGAGGAACAGCTCGAGTGCGGCGAGCGCCGCCACGGCGATCGCGAACCGCTGGGCGAGCGGCGACGGACGCCAGCGCGCACGCAGGCTCGCGAAGCAGGCGGGCACGAGCAGCAGGCAGAGCGGATCGAGCAGGAGCAAGTTCTCGTTGCGCCAGGCGGAAATGTGGTCGGTGAGCGTCCACAGCGCGAGCAGCACCACGCCGGCCACGCCGAACGCAAGCTCGAGGACGCCCGCCGCGAACCCGAAGCCTACGCGCGCCCAGGCGCGCTCGTGCAGGCGCGCGAGTCCGCACAGGAGCGCGGCGAGGGCGATGCCGACGCCGAGCGCCTGCCACGTCCAATCGGGCGGAAACTCCGGCGGCTCGGGCAGGTGGCCGGCCGCGAGCAAGGTGTCGCGCGCGACGAGCGGGCGCGCAGCGCCGGTGGCATCGACGAGATGCACGCCGCGCATCTGGCGCATGAATTCCATCGGCACGAAGCTCTCGTCCCAGTGCGAGAGCCGCCTATCGGCGAATGGCCCGAGGCCGGCGTCCATGCCGAGCATGAGCAGCGGTTCCGGGCGCATGAGGCGCAGCGCATCCATGCGATACGTGAAACCGCGCGAGCCCGCGATCGTCTGCGCCTTGATCTGTCCGTCGACGGCGAGGTCGAGCGCGTCGCGCACGCGCGTGGCGCAGTTGGCGGTGAAGTATTCGTAGAGGTACTGCGCGTGCTCGGGCCGCGCGTTCCAGTCGAGGAAGGCGACGAGCTTCGCGCGTTGCGCGGCATCGAGCGCGAGGTCTTGTTCGTCGATCCAGCGACCCTCGGCGCGGTACGCCGGGAAATCATCGGCAGGATCGCTGACCGCCATGCGATAGAGCATGTGGCCGCGCGCGAAGTTGAGGTAGAAGTTTTCCTGGTCGAAATCGAAGATGCCGTAGTTGTAGAGGCGCGCGGCGCCCGTGGCGCGGTCGCGCACGAGGATCGCGTTGTGGCCGAAGCGCTCCCAGACTTCCTCGCCGGGCCCGACCGTGATCAACGCGACGTCGACGTCGCCGGCCGCCGTCTCCACGGCCTGCGCGGCGGAAAAAAGTGGAAACAGCAGCAAAATCCACAAGAGCACAAGCCGCCCTTGCGGCCGCGTCGCGCTAAGCATCGTGGACGCGCACCGCGAATTGCAGGACGCGCCGCGCGTCGGCCTTGGTGACGCGGAACTGGAAGCCGCCGAGCACGATCTCCTCGCCGGGCTCGGGCAGGTGGCCGAATTCGGCCGTGACCATGCCGCCGACGGTGTCGAACTCGTCGTCCGGGAACTCGCTCGCGAGGCGGTCGTTGAAATCGGCGATCGGCGTCAGCGCATTGACGAGAAAGCCGCCGTCGGGCTGCGGCTGGATGAGCTTCTTGCGCGCGGCCTCGTCGTCGTCGTGCTCGTCGTCGATCTCGCCGACGATCTCCTCGAGCACGTCTTCGATCGTCACGAGCCCGGCGAGGCCGCCGTATTCGTCGATGACGATCGCCATGTGGTTGCGCGAGAGGCGGAATTCCTTGAGCAGGATGTTGAGGCGCTTGGATTCCGGGATCAGCACCGGCGGACGCAGCAGTGCGCGCACGTTGCACGGCAACGCGGCGCCCTTGGCGAAGCACTTGAGCAGGTCTTTCGCGAGCAGGATGCCGATGATCTCGTCGGGGTTCTCGCCGTGCACGGGGAAGCGCGAATGGCCCGATTCGATGACGCGCCGTACGATCTCGTCGAGCGGGGCATCGACGGGCAACGAGACGATCTGCGCGCGCGGCAGCATGACGTCGGCCACGGTGAGATCCGCGACCTCGATGGCGCCTTCGACCATCGACAGGGTGTCGTCCGAAAGCAGGCCGTTGGCCTGTGCGCCGCGCAGCTCCTCGAGCAGCTCTTCGATGTTGCGGGGTTCGCCGGAAACCAGTTGGCCGATGCGTTCGAGCCAGGAACGCGGCGCGTGCGGACTTGGGTGGTCCTCGTTCATTGCGTCTGAAACAGGGCCCGTGCGGGCGGAAGAGTATTCTACCCGAATGCGGGCGGATTTTAAGAATTCAACGTATTCAGCAACTTACATGCTCAGGCATAAGGATCGGAGATGCCGAGTCCAGCCAGGACGCGCCGCTCGAGCGATTCCATGCGTTCGGCGTCGCGCTCGCGCTCGTGGTCGTAGCCGACGAGGTGCAGCACGCCGTGGACGGTGAGGTGGGCGTAGTGGTGGTTGATCGGCTTGCCTTGCTCGCGCGCCTCGCGGGCCACGACCGGTGCGCAGATCGCCAGGTCGCCGAGCAGCCGCGTCCGCCGGCCGGGAGGTGCCTCGCACGGGAACGACAGTACGTTCGTCGCGTAATCCTTGCCGCGGAATTGCCGGTTGAGCTTGCGCGCCTCGGCCCGCCCCAGGATCGCGATGCTCACCTCGCCGCGCCGGCGCGCGCCGTGCAGGGTCGCATCGACCCAGCGCGCGAAGGAGCGCGCCGTCGGCACGCCCTTGCGCCCGACGCGTCGCTCGACGAATGTCTCGCCGGCGCTCATCGCGCCGGTTTCGCCGGCTCGCGGGCCGAAGATTCGCGGCTCTCGTAAGCCCGCACAATGCGTTGCACGAGCGGATGCCGTACGACGTCCTTGGCCGTGAAGAACGTGAAGCTGATGCCCTCGACGCTGTGCAGCACCTCGATCGCGTCGCGCAGGCCCGATTTGACGTTGCGCGGCAGGTCGATCTGCGTCACGTCGCCGGTGACAACGGCGACCGAGCCGAAGCCGATGCGGGTCAGGAACATTTTCATCTGCTCGTTCGTCGTGTTCTGCGCTTCGTCGAGAATCACGAACGAGTCGTTGAGCGTGCGCCCGCGCATGTACGCCAACGGCGCAATCTCGATGACGTTGCGCTCGATGAGCTTGGTCACGCGATCGATGCCGAGCATCTCGTAGAGCGCATCGTAGAGCGGGCGCAGGTAGGGATCGACCTTCTGCGTGAGGTCGCCCGGCAGGAAGCCGAGCTTCTCGCCGGCCTCGACGGCCGGTCGCACGAGGATGAGGCGCTGCACGCGGCTCTCGTTGAGCGCTTCGACGGCCATGGCGACCGCGAGGTAGGTCTTGCCGGTGCCCGCAGGACCGATGCCGAAATTGATGTCGTGGCGCGCGATGGCATGCAGATAGCGCACCTGGTTCGCGCCGCGGCCGCGGATCGTGCCGCGCTTGACCTTGATCGCGATCTCATGCGCGCCTTCGGCCGCGGCGGCGTCGAGTGCGTCGATGCCGGATTCGGAGAGCCGCAGGTTGATCTGCGCGCCGTTCAGCGTCTCGCTCCCGGTCGCGTCGTAGAGATCGCGCAGCACGCGCTCGGCGAGCTTCACCGAAGGTTCCGCGCCGGTGACGCGGAACAGGTTGCCGCGGTTGGCGATCTCGACGCCGAGCCGCAGCTCGATCTGGCGCAAGTGCTCGTCGAACGGGCCGGCGAGGTTGGCCAGGCGCTCGGTATCGTCGGGCTCGAGCGCGAGATCGTGGTGGACGAGCTCGGTCATGCTTTAGGCCGCTGCGCGTGCTGCGAGCCTGCCGCGCAAGGAGTTGCTCATGACCTCGGTGATCGCCACGTCGACGAACTGGCCGATGCATGCCGCTGGTGCGGCGAAATTCACGTAGCGCATGTTCTCGGTGCGGCCCGTGACTTCGTGCGGGTTCTTCTTGCTCGGCCCTTCGACGAGCACGCGCTGCACGCTGCCGAGCATCGAGTCGCTGATCTTCTTCGCGTTCGCCGCGATCGCGGCCTGCAGGCGCGCGAGCCGTTCGTGCTTGACGGCGTCGCTCGTGTCGTCGGCCAGGTTCGCGGCCGGCGTGCCGGGGCGGCGCGAGTAGATGAACGAGAAGCTTTGGTCGAAGCCGACGTCCTCGATGAGCTTCATCGTCTGCTCGAATTCGGCGTCGGTTTCGCCCGGGAAGCCGACGATGAAATCCGAGGAAATCGAAATATCCGGCCGCACCTTGCGCAGCCGGCGGATCTTCTGCTTGTACTCGAGCGCCGTGTAGCCGCGTTTCATCGCGCCGAGCACGCGGTCCGAGCCGGCCTGCACGGGCAAATGCAGGTAGTTCGCGAGCTTCGGCACGTTCGCGTAGGCCTCGATCAACGAGTCCGAGAACTCGAGCGGATGCGAGGTCGTGAAGCGGATGCGGCCGACGCCGTCGAGCTGGGCGATGGCGTGGATCAGCACGGCGAGATCGGCGATCGTGCCGTCGTGCATCCGGCCGCGGTAGGCGTTGACGTTCTGGCCGAGCAGGTTCACTTCGCGCACGCCCTGGTCGGCGAGCGCGGCGACTTCGGCGACGACATCGTCGAACGGTCGGCTGATCTCTTCGCCGCGCGTGTAGGGCACTACGCAATACGAGCAGTATTTCGAGCAGCCTTCCATGATCGAGACGAACGCCGTCGGGCCTTCCTTGCGCGGCTCGGGCAGGTGGTCGAACTTTTCGATCTCGGGAAACGAGATGTCGACCTGCGGCTGCGCGGCGGCGCGGCGCGCGTCGATCATCTGCGGCAATCGGTGCAGGGTCTGCGGTCCGAAGACGAGATCGACGTAGGGCGCGCGCTTGACGATGGCCTCGCCCTCCTGGCTCGCCACGCAGCCGCCGACGCCGATCACGAGCGCAGGGTTGTTCTTCTTGAGCGCCTTCCAGCGGCCGAGCTGGCTGAACACCTTCTCCTGCGCCTTCTCGCGGATCGAGCAGGTGTTGATGAGGATGACGTCAGCCTCGGCCTCGTTTTCGGTCAGTGCCAGGCCATGCGACGCCGCGAGCACGTCGGCCATCTTGGCCGAGTCGTACTCGTTCATCTGGCAACCGTGCGTTTTGATGTAGAGCTTGCCGGCCATGATCGAATCTCGGGGAACCGCTTAGTATAGGCCGATGTCTTCATGGCGGCCAGCGCGTCGCAGGCCCTGCCGTCCGCAGCTCGCACGCCGGCCGCCGCGGATGCCGCTCGCGCGGCCGCCGAGCGGCTCTGCACGCCTCAGGCACTTGGCAAAAGGCAAATACTGTCAGAAACTTACCCGGGGTATCTGCGTAGACCTATGAAGTCGTCACCGTTCATTGCGCGCTCGTTTTACGCCTGTGCGTCGCTCGCGGCGCTGCTGTTCCTGCTCGTGCCGACGATCGCCTCGGCCGGAGCCGTCTACCAGTGCGACGGCCCCGATGGGCAGATCGCGTTCACGAACAAGCCGAGCACGTTCGCGCATTGCAAGAAGGTGTCGGACTACGCCGATCCGCCCCCGGCCAAGCCGCCGACCGAAAAGACCGCGCCGCACAGCGAATACCGTTCCGAAACACCTGCGGCGGGCAGCGCCGCGACGCCGACGCCCGCCTCGGGCTCGACGTCGGACAAATTCGTCGAGATCCATCGCGGCGCGGTATACAAAGTCGCCAAGGCCAACGGCGTCACCGAATACACGAACGTGCGCCCGGCGAGCGGCGCCTACCGCGTTCTGTTCACCTACATGGCCACGTGCTTCGCGTGCAGCGTGCATTCGTCCGTGAACTGGGATTCGACGCGCCTGCAGCTCGATGCGTATCGCGACGAGATCGCCGCGGCGTCCGCCGAGTTCGGCGTCGACCCGGCGCTGCTGCGCGCGATCATCCATGCCGAGTCGGGCTTCAACCCGAATGCAGTGTCGATCAAGGGCGCGCAGGGCCTCATGCAGCTCATGCCCGGGACCGCCTCCGACTTGGGCGTCGACAACCCGTTCGACGTGCGCCAGAACATCCGCGGCGGCGCGCAGTACCTCGCGGGGCTGCTCAAGCAGTTCAACGGCAACGAGCGGCTCGCCGCGGCCGCCTACGATGCCGGGCCGCAGAACGTGCAGAAATACAACGGCGTGCCGCCGTTCGACGAAACGCAGGTCTACGTCGACCGCGTCTCGACGCTACGGCGCCGCTATCACGACGCGAACCCGCCGCCCGTGGCCGAGGCGGCTCCCGCGGGCGCACCGAAGTCCTGATTCGCACTCTGGCCGAAGGCGCCGACGACGCGGTTGCGTCCTTCGGCCTTGGCGCGGTAGAGCGCCTCGTCGGCGCGTTTCTCGAGGTCGCCGAAGCTCGAATCCTGCGCGGTCATCTCGGCCACGCCGATGCTCACCGTCGTGCGCAGGCCGGCCGGCAAGTCGTCGAGGTCGAGCGATTCGATGCGGCTACGCAGGCGCTCGGCGATGTCGCTGGCCTGTTCGAGCGTGCTGCCGGGCAGCACGACGAGGAACTCCTCGCCGCCCATGCGGCCCAGCAGATCGTCGTCGCGCAAACCTTCGCGCAGATTGCGCGCGATGTGCTGCAGCACGCGGTCGCCTGCCGCGTGGCCATAGCTGTCGTTGATGAGCTTGAAGCGATCGAGATCGAGCGCGAGCACGGCGAGCGCCTCGCGCCGCGAGCGCGCCTGTCGCATCGCGTGGGCGACGAACTGCTCGATGCCGCGCCGGTTCGCGACGCCGGTCAAGGGGTCGATCGAGGCCATGCGCTTCCAGCGCCGCAGCTTGCGCACTTGACGTAGCACGAGCAAGGCCAGGAACCCGAGCACCATGGCGAGCAGGGTCATGGCGATCTGCTGCCATTGGCGCACGCGCAGCAGCGATTGCACCTGACGGTCCTTGAGCGCCTGCTCGGCCTTGAGCCGCGCGTTCTCGAGGTTGGCGCGCTCGCTGTCGAACTGCGCCCGCAACATCTGCGCTTGCTCGTCGGCGCGCAGGCGCTCGACTTCGTCGTGGACAGAGAGGTAGCGCTTGAATTCGGCGAGCGCCGCGGCGGCTTGGCCGTCGGCTTCGAGCGCTGCGGCTTTGGCCTTGTGCAGCATTTCCTGGTAGCGCGTGTTGCCGCTCGCGTCGAACGCGGCCTCGGCACGGCTGAAATTCTCGAGCGCCTTGTGCGCCTGACCGAGGCCCGTGAGCGCGCGTCCGCGCTCGAACTGCACCATGCCTTCGTCGGCCGCGTCGGCCGTCGCGGCGAAATCCTGCTCGGCCTTCTGCAGAGCGATCAGCGCTTCGCGGTGCCGCCCGGCATCGTTGTAGACGCCGGCGATCGCCAGGTTGGCGCTGCCGATGCTGGCGCGCTCGCCGAGGCTCGTGGCGATCTCGAGCGCCCGCTGATCGGTCGCGAGCGCCTTGTCTGCGTGGCCGGTTTCCTGCTCGATGTAGCCGAGCTGGATGACGCTCGCGAACAGCGATTCGTGGTCCCCGACGCGCTGTTCGTGTTCGATGCTGTGGTTCAGGTACTCGCGGGCTTTTTCCGGGTAGCCGAGGCGGCGATACGCGATGCCGATGCTCTGCAGCGTGCCGTCCGCGGCGGTTTCGAGCTCGTTGCGCTGGAAGATGCGCTGCGCTTCGAGCAGGTCGGCCAGCGCCTTGCCGTGGACGCCGAGCAGCGATTGCGTGCCGCCGCGGATCTCGAGTCCGGTGGCGAGCAGCGCATCGTCGCCGCGGATGCGCGCCAGATCGATGCCGCGCTCGAAATCGGCCAGCGCATCGCGCGCCGACGTCAAGGCTTGCTGGTAGCTGCCGCGGCAATAGTAGAAGCGAATCGCGGCGACGTCGTCGGCGGCGAGCAGCGCCTCGGCGAGCTTGGCGTCGGCGAACGCGTAGCCCTCCTTGTTCGCGTTCGGGAAATCGAGCGAGCAATGCACGCTGTCGAGCAGGCGCTGGCGATGCGCGTCGTGCGCCGGCAGGAGAGCCTTGAGTTCGTCGACGTACTCGCGTTGGCGCGCCGGATCGAGCTCGCCGAGATCGCCGTATTCGATGCGCTTGAGCAGGGCGTCGAACGCGGTCGCCGAGGGCAACGGCGGCTCCTGTTCGACGGCCAGGACGCTGCCGCAGAAAACGATGGCCGTAGCGACGAACCACGGCGCCCAATCACGAATCCCGTGCATCTCCCAGCTCGCCAGCGGCGGCCCCCTTCGAATCACGGCCAGTCGATGGTACTCCTTTGTTCCGGCGCGTGAAGCCCAAAGCGGACGTGCGCAGCAATCAACCCGCGGACTGGCGCTGCGGGCGCTCCTGCAGCGTGACTTCGACCTCGAATGGCTGGCCGTCGTGCGTGCCGGTCAATTTGACCTTGGTGCCCGGTGCGAGATTCGCTTCGCGATTGCGCAGTTCGAGCTGGTTCGCGATCGGCTCGCCGTCGAACGTGAGCAGCACGTCGCCCGGCCGCAAGCCCGCGAGCGCGGCCGGACCCTTGTCGTAGACGCCGATCACCGCGACGCCGTGCGTCACGCTCGGATTGGCGAGCATCGCCACGTCGGCGTACTCGGCGCCGATCCAGCCGCGGATCACGCGCCCGTGCGCCACGATCTGGTCGAGGACGGCCTTGGCCGTCGTCACGGGAATCGCAAAACCGATGCCGACGTTGACGCCGGACGGCGAATAGACGTCGGAATTGATGCCGACCAGCTCGCCGTAGGCGTTGACGAGCGCGCCGCCGGAATTGCCTTGGTTGATGGCGGCGTCGGTTTGTATAAAATCTTCATAAGTGGACAATTTCAACTGGCGGCCGAGCGCACTGACGATGCCCATCGTCACGGTCTGGCCGATGCCGAACGGGTTGCCGATCGCGAGGACGACGTCGCCGACGTTGAGCGGCGTCTTGTCGGCGAGTGCGATGCCGGGCAGGTTCGCTTCGTCGATCTTGAGCACGGCGAGGTCGGTTTCGGGGTCGGCGCCGATCACGCGCGCCTGCACGATGCGGCCGTCGTAGAGCACGCACTGGATCTCCTCGGCGCCCTGGATCACGTGGTTGTTCGTGACCACGTAGCCTTCGGCGCCGAAGATCACGCCGGAGCCCAAGCTCTGCTGGCGCTGTCGCATCGGCGGCCCGATCGCGATGCCCGGGAACATGCGCTGCAGCACGGGATTCGCCGGCACGATCAACCGCGTGCTGACCACCTTGTTGGCGTAGATGCTCACGACGGCGGGCGCCGCATGCGCGACCGCCTTCGAGTACGAGACGACGAGACCGTCGCCCGGGCCTTCCTGCTCCGGCGCCGGCATGCGCTCGCGCGGCACGCGCTCGGTTTCCGCGGGCACGGTAGCGGCGGGCGCGGGGAACGCGGCGCGTATGCGCTGCGCGAATTGCGGTGCGGCGATGCTGATCACGAACGCGGTGGCCAGTCCGAGAATCGCGAACTCCGCGACGAACACGCCGAACCTGTAGAGCTTTCTCATGCGAGGGATCACGGACTGCGAACGGTGGCGACAGCTTGGCTGGGCGACGAAGCCCCGACCGTGCGAGTTTCGTTGTCTGCGGCGGTGGGGTTCGTTAAACTAACATGATTTTGGGGGCGCCCGGCGCCCTTACGCGCGAAAATCACCCCGATTGCGATTGGCGGAGTGCCAGATGGCGAATGATGTTGTGGATCACGGACGCCGCAGATTTCTGACGGCGACGACAGCGGTTGTCGGCGGTGCCGGCGCTTTGTGCGCGGCGGTGCCTTTCATCAAATCGTGGGAGCCGAGCGCGCGCGCGCGCAACGCGGGTGCGCCGGTGCTCGCCGATATCGGCAAGGTCGAGCCGGGCCAGCGCCTCACGGTCGCATGGCGCGGCCAGCCCGTGTGGCTCATCCGCCGCACGCCGGCCTTGCTGGCGACGCTGCCGCAGGTCGACAACCGACTCAAGGATCCGAAGTCCGAGAACGCGGACCAGCAGCCGAAATACGCGCAGAACGAAACGCGCTCGATCAAACCGGAATGGCTCGTCGTGATCGGCATCTGCACGCACCTCGGCTGCTCGCCGGATTTCGTCCCGGAGATCAAGCCGGAACCGTTCGACCCGGATTGGAAGGGCGGCTTCTTCTGCCCGTGCCACAAGTCGCGCTACGACATCGCTGGACGCGTGTTCCAGGGCGTGCCGGCGCCGGCCAACCTCGTCGTGCCGCCGTACAAGTTCGTCAATGAGCTGCAGATCATGATCGGCGTCAATCCGGAGGGGGCAGCGTAATGGCAAACGTATTTTCCGCGATCGGCGCTTGGGTCAACGAGCGCGCGCCGGGCTTGATGCCGGTGTACCGCAAGCACATGACCGAATACTACGCGCCGAAGAACTTCAATCTCTGGTACTACTTCGGCTCGCTCTCGCTCGTCGTGCTCGTCAACCAGATACTCACGGGCATCTTCCTGACGATGTTCTACAAGCCGGGTGCGGCGACCGCGTTCGACTCCGTCGAGTACATCATGCGCGACGTCGAGTGGGGCTGGCTCATCCGCTACATGCATT
>Ga0070741_10005691_pt1 | contig 27409 bp, 25 predicted proteins | sample Coa_R1_4_FD_66440 | JGI IMG/M metagenome (GOLD analysis project Ga0070741, IMG submission 66440) | Surface soil microbial communities from Centralia Pennsylvania, which are recovering from an underground coalmine fire - Coalmine... | ecosystem: Environmental > Terrestrial > Soil > Unclassified ...
GGAATTTCGCCGAACTCCACCGTATCAATGAGGAAGGCGACATATCCATGCCGCGCGAGCCAGATGCCATGATGCTGGTACGCTACCTTGGCCCCAATGGGACCTGGAGAGTGCCCGCATAAGTAGAGGACAGCAGGCAGGCGGGCCGTGATGCGTTTTGGCAGGTAGAGATTGCCGGTCACGTACAGCCCCGGCATGCTCTGGAAAACAATTTTCTCCACACGATAGGTGTCCCGCTCGAAGCCTCCGGTGATATGCGCCGCAAGCGCCGTTCGCACAGGCATCGGCTCGAGGCCCAGCATATCCAGCACCTCCCGGCGAACTTGTCCGCGCCTTTTTTTCCATTCGTCGAGAGTATGAATATTCGCCAGATTCTGGCGCGTCACTTCGGCCGCCCGGCGCTTCAGGTATTCCTGAAACATCCGATAACGCTCCTCCGGAGAGGAGCGGCCGGTATTCTGCGCGCACAGGAGCGGGACTGCGGCAAGGGCCGCCTCCGCGAGCCTGCCATAGCTTTGCATCAATAGTCCAGCCGCAATCCAAACAGCATGCTGCGGCCCCCGTCGGCGCTGGTCACCAGCCCGAAGCTGCCTCCGCTGATGTTCATGTCCGGGATTTGAAAGTTCGGGCGGTTGAAAGAATTGAACGTCTCCCACCGGAACTGTACCCGGGCTCGCTCGCCGATATAGAAGTTCTTCGCAGCGACGATATTCCAGACTTGCTGTCCGGGTCCTGTCAGAATGTTGCGCGCCGAAGTGCCGTAAAAACCGCGGCCGCTCGCCGGCTGGGCAAAAGCGGCGCCGTTGAAGATGGGCTCCTGATTTCTGATTCTCTCCCGCATCTGGCCCGAATCGAAGTTGCCGTCGCCGAGGCGGTCCGGACGTCCGTCGAACTGATTGGTGTTTGCCGGATCGGTCCCGGAAAACGTTGGGCTCAGCCGTGCCCCGGTCAGCATGGTGGTGATGCCGGAGACCTGCCAGCCGCCTATGAACAGGTCCGCCGTTCGCGATATGTTGCGCAGGAGCGGCTTCGTGCGGCCAAACGGCAGTTCGTAGATATAGCTGAAGCGAAGCTGCTGACGGCGTATGTTCGGGTCGTCCGCCCTTTCCAGGAAGCGCTGGTATTGATTCTGCTGAGAGCCGGCGCTGAAATCGCGCAGGTTCACATCCGTCAGAGCCTTGGCCCAGGTGTAGTTCACGTTGAATGTGAGGCCCCGAGCCATCTTGCGATCCGCTTGAATGCTCAGGCCGTGATAGATCGAGGAGCCGCCGCTTTGGACCAGGTTCACCTGGTTGAATAATTGAAACGGCCGTCGCGCTGAGCTGTATGGAATGGTGCTGGGGTGCAGCAGATTCAGGTCCTCTGTGTAAGGAATGGCCTTCGCCTTGGTACCGACATAGCCGATGTCAATGGCGGTGCCCCACAACTGGCGGCCGAGCGAGACGTTCCATTGCTGCGAGCGCTCATTCGGGAAGCGCGGGCTAAGCCCGGCGGCATCCTGCAGCCCCGAGAAATCCGACGTGGTCACGAACGGATTCGGAAAGCGGATAGCAGGCGTTGTCGGATCTTCCAGGAAAAACGTCTGCGTGGATTGCCAGGGTCCTCCGGTGTTGTTCAGGGAGAGCAGCCCAGGCCACATTTGTGTGTAGATGCCGTAGCCCAGGCGCACGACCGTGCTCGCATCTCCGAATGGCCGGATGGCGAGCCCGACGCGCGGGCTCCAGTTGTTGCTATCCGAATACAGCAGGCTGCGTGTAGGCAACCCGGCCTGCCTGGAAGTGATGATCGGCAGGGTGACCGCCACCGCAGGCACCAGGTCGGTAGGAATGCTGCTGCCCGCCGTTACAAGGCTGTTGAGGCTGGGAACAAAGGTGAACATGCGGTCGTATTTTTCTACCCACGGCGTCTGGTATTCATACCGCAGCCCGTAGGTGAGAGTAATTCTCTGGTTCAGCTTGAACTCATCCTGCGCGTAAAAGCCGAATAGCGTGCTGCGCGTGTATGCATTGGGCCGTGCAATACTGCGCTGGGCTGAACTGGGATAGCCCAACAGGAAATTCGCATAGCTGAAACCGGTCAGGCGGTCATCAAACTCGAATGCGCCGCGTACCGACTGAGGCTTGTTCTGATCATTCACTTGAAATCGCCGAATGTCGAACCCGGCTTTGAAATTGTGGCGGCCGTGAAACCAGGAGACGTTGTCTGTCCACTGGTAGGTGTTGGAGCCTTGGTAATTGCCGGTAGCCCAGGTATCCGTACCCTGAAACTGGTTCATGCCTCCGAACTGGAACGCTGGCATTCCCGCCAGCACGGGATCGTGCGACGGATTCGTGATCCCTTCGAGGCCGATCTGCGAGATGACATCCGCCCCATAATTGAAGTCAAACCAGAAACCGAAATCCCGGCTGAAGCCGAGCTTCAGTTCGTTGACGAGGTTAGGGCTGATGGTATGCGTGTCCGAGATCACGACGCTGCGGCCAGGATGATTTCCGCGCCAGTTACCGGAGCCGTAGCCTTGCTTCAAAGGGCCAGGGCTGATGTCCTGGTTATTGATGGTGAGGCCAACACGCACGAATAACTGGTTCTGATCGCTGATCTTCTGATCGACACGAATCGAGTAAACATCGGAATTGAACTGATAACCCGGATCAAAGACCAGATTGTTAGTCAAACCGAGAGATCCCAACCCGGGCGAGTTAGGCGCCGGATAGATAATGCCCTGCACCGCTCGCGAAACGGGGCTGATGCGGTCGGCCGGGATTCGATTGCCGGGAAAGGGCGTGCCGGCCAATGGATCAAGCAGGGTGACCTGGCCAAGAAGCGAAGAAAAGTCTCCTTGCATAAACGCGGCGGTCGGGACGGAAACGCGCTGGCGGTTTCCGGAACGGTAGCGGGCGCCGCCGTACGAGAAGAAGTAAAACGTCTTATTGCGGCCGTCATATAGTTTGGGAATGTAAATCGGTCCGCCATTCGTAACGGCGAACATGTTGTGATTGATGAAGGACGGCGCCGAGGCATCCGCCCAACTTCGCGCCGAGAAGTTGCTGTTGAAGTTGCCCCAGTAAAGGCTGCCGTGCGGCGTATTCTGACCGGATTTGGTGACTGCGGCGAATTGCGCGATTTGCGGAAACTCCGCCGTATTATTCGCGGTCATGACCTTGACTTCCTGAAGTACTTCGATTTCGCCGGAGAAGCCGTTGGCGGTCTGGCGGCTGCTGATCGGGTCGTTAACGGAGACGCCGTCCGAAGTGAAATTATTGGCCGTATCGCGCGCCCCGTGCACTTCAATTCCGCTCGAGATCTGGGCCCCCGCGACGACTCCGGTGACGTTCAGCCATCCGCGGCCGTATATACTGAGCGGCAATTGCGTGAACTCCACGCCGCTTTTGACGTTCGACAGTGTGGCGGTCTCAGTCTCCACCTGCGAGATGCCGCCGCCTTGCACCTCGACTCTGGATGTAACCTCGCCTACTTCGAGAACCGCATCGACACGGAGGACCTGGCTCATTGTCAGGCTCGTCCGCGCCTTCGTGAATGTTTTGAAGCCCGGCGCGCTTACCGAGACCTGGTACGATCCGGCTTCGAGTCCGGCTACCCGGTAATCGCCATTTTCGTTCGTGACGACGGTGCGCTCGGCATTCGTACCTTCGTTTTTGACCGCAACCGTTGCGTTGGGTACTGGTGAACTGCTCGCGTCGGCAACGCTGCCGATAATGCTGCCTTGCGTGACTTGTGCGGACAACGGAACCACAAACATGAGCGCAACTGCAAATACAAGCACGTTCGGGATACGCGGCGGAATGCTCGGATTGCGAGACATAAATGCTCTCCTGGAGTGGATTCAGCCCGATTGGATCAGGAGCAGTGTACCTTGTTTTCGCGCTCATGGAAACGCTGGCGCGCCACGGGCATCGGCGCTTCCGGTCGAAATCGCCGCGGAAGCGTATAATGATCGCCTATGCTTCGGCTGCACCCCGCCGCGTGTGGAATTCTGCTGCTTTCGAATTGTTTGATCGGATCGTCCGCGGCTGCTACGCCATGGACGCTCCAGGCCATTATGGATCTGAAGACCGTTTCCGATCCGCAGATTACGGCCGACGGCTCAACTGTGGCGTTTGTGGTCGCGTGGAGCGATATCCGGAGCAATGCCTCTTCGTCCGAGATCCGCGTAGTGCCGGCCCGCGGCGGCGCCGGCCGGAACCTTACGCCATCGCACTCATCCGATGCCCACCCGCGATGGGCCGAAGACGGCCGGCACCTGGCGTTTCTGTCGCGCCGCGGCGGGACAACTCAGATCTATATTGCGAGCGCTACGGAGATGCGCCCACGCAAGCTCAGCGATTCGCCGACGGACATCACCGATTTCAAATGGTCTCCCGACGGCCGCTTTATCGGATACCTCGCCGCAGATTTCAATCCGGAAAAGGAAGCCAGGCGGCGCAGCGGCGATGATGCCATCGTGGCCGGCGCCGGGTACGTTCCTGCGCGTTTGCACATCATCCCATCCAGCGGCGGCAAGGAACGTGTTTTCCCCTCCACTGGCAGACACCTGATTTCATTTGACTGGGCGCCGGACGGTTCCAAAGTCGTTTACGCTGCGCAGCGATCACCTGCCGGACGGGATAGTTTTCACGTCGACATCTATGAAGCCGATCTCACCTCGGGAGCCGAGACGGCTTTGGTGGTGCAGCCCGGGCAGGACTTACGGCCCACGTATTCCCGCGATGGCCGCTTCATCGCGTTCTATTCACAGCGCGGCGTGCTGAGCTACTTCGGCGAACGGCAAGTTGGAGTCGTACCGTCAGGCGGCGGACCCATTCGCTACGTAACCGACCGTATGGACGGCGACGTATTTGGCGGCGCAACCAATCTCTGGTGGTCCCGAGACGGATCTGCGCTGATCCTCGGCGCCGGTAAGGGAACCAGTAACTATCTCTTCTCAGTAAACCCCGCCACGCAGGAATCGAAGCGCCTTCCATTCACTCTTACCGCCAATTCTGCTTTCAGCATCAGCCGTGATGGAAGGCATATCGCCTGGATCAAAAGTACGCCTGAAGCTCCTGGCGATGTGTACCTTCACGATATGGAAACCGGACGCGAGACCCGTCTATCGGATGTGAATCCGGAGATTCGGAATTATCCTGTACTGGAGGCGCGCACGGTACGATGGAAATCGAAGGACGGGCTCGAAATCGAAGGCGTCCTGCGGCTACCATTCGACTACGCCGAAGGCCGGCGTGTTCCGCTGCTGGTGAGCTTACACGGCGGGCCGACCGGCGCCGCTCTGGAGAGCTTTCCGATCCCCAAGACGTATCCCACCCAACTTTTTCTTCAGGCCGGCTTCGCCGTATTTGAGCCGAATTTCCGTGGAAGCATCAATTATGGACCCAAGCTGCGCCTTCCAACTATTCTGGCACAGGGATTCGGCGATATGAACGACATCATGACCGGCATCGACATGCTGGTCGCAAAAGGAATTGCAGATCCCGATCGGCTTGGCGTTATGGGATGGAGTTATGGCGGATTTCTCTCGGTATGGATCGTGGGTCATTCCAATCGCTTCAAAGCCGCTTCGATCGGGGCGTGCACTACAGACTGGGTGAATTGGTATGCTCCATCGGTGGCGAACAAAGAGGCTGCGCCGGAGATTATCTGGGAATACTTTCAGGGCAAGCCCTGGGGGCGGCTGGATATCTACAAGCATTATTCGCCGCGTTATTTTCTGGAGAATGCCAGGACGCCTTCGCTCGTCCTACACGGAGAACAGGATATTGACAGCAGTCCTGAAGTCTATGTCGCGTTGCGCGACTTGAATGTGCCGGTAACCTACGTTACATATCCCCGGGAAGGTCACGGTATCACTGAGCCGATGCATCAGCGGGATCTGATGAGCCGAAATCTCGAATGGTTTAAAAAATGGATCCCGAGGCCGGGCGCTGAGAGGCCGGCGCACTAGCGGACGAACTCTACTTCCGTTCGCTTGGGAATCAGACCGGCTTCATAGCCGAGGTCCAGCAATTTCTGAACGGCCGCAGGGACAACGGATCCTGCATCGAGCGTGTAGTGATTCACGTACATTCCGACGAACTTTTCTGCTTGCCGGGCATCCAGGTTGCGCGCGAATTGCATCGCATATTCCAAGGCTTCATCATGGTTGTCCAGCGCGTACTGTATGCTCTCCCGCAACAGGCGGCAGCATTCGCTTTGGATCTCCGGCGATAGCGAACGCAGCAGCACGTTGCCGCCAAGCGGCAGCGGTAATCCGTGCGTGGCTTTCCACCACTTTCCCAGGTCGACAATGCGGTGAAATCCTTCGCGGTCGAAGGTGAGCTGCGCCTCGTGAATAATCAGGCCCGCGTCTGCGGAACGCTCGCGGACCGCGTCAAGGATTTTATCGAATGCGGTCACAATAGGTTCAAAATCGGGCTGAAAAAGCTTCAACGCCAGGTAGGCAGTAGTCAACTTGCCCGGCACGGCGATCTTTTTTCCCTTGAGCTCCTCGGCTTCAACAGGCCGGCTTGCTACAACCATGGGCCCGTAACCATCCCCGACGCTCGAGCCGCTGCTCATGAGCACATATTTATCCGAGACATAAGGATAAGCGTGATAAGAAATGGCGCTCAATTCATAAAGCCCGTCGAGAGCCTTGCGGTTTAGCGATTCGATATCCTCCAAAACGTGCCGGAATGTCACTTTGGCAGAGCGGACTTTCCGAGTAGCCAGACCATAAAACATGAAGGCGTCGTCTGAATCGGGACTGTGAGCGCTGACGATTTCCCGCGTGGAAGCAGAAGTCATAATTGAGGAAGGGCTCACTCCAGTTTACACGAGTTTGCCCTCTCCTCCCGTGTGATGAGTTCGCTTAGAAGGCTTTCGCGCCGGCCTCGGCGACAGCCTGGTCCTGCTCTCCGCTGCCTCCGCTCACTCCGATCCCGCCCACTACCTGATTCCCGCGCTTGAGCGGAATGCCGCCCGCGAAAATCATCACGCGGCCGTGATTCGACACGTGAATTCCGAAGAATTGGCCGCCGGATTGGCTGTGCTGCGCCAGGTCCTTTGTCGCGATATCGAACGCCCGTGCCGTCCAGGCCTTATTGATGGAAATATCGATGCTGCCGATCCAGGCACGGTCCATCCGTGCGTGTGCCACCAGATTTCCGCCTTCATCCACCACGGCGATATTCATTGGTTGACCGATCTCTTCCGCCTTTTTTTCAGCGGCTGCGATGATTTTCCTTGCTTCTGCTAGCGTCATGAACAAGAATCCTCCACGAGATCTTAACTGCCTCAACGAGTATATCCCGGCAGCAGTCAGCCGAAATTCGTCTCAGGAGAGGAGGCTGGTGCGCTTGGCGAGCGGAAACCGGATGCGGGCAGCGGAGAGGTGAGACTGATAGATTCCCGCAACCATCTCGATCGTCCAGCGCGCGTCGCGCGCGCTGCAGGCCGGCTCACCTCCGGATTCGATGGCTCGCAGCAGGTCTAACGCCATTGCGGCATTCGTCTGCGCGCGCGTTGCGGGGCGCGTGCCGGCAGGATAGTCGATCCGGCTCCACGCGCCCCCTGCCCACGCAGGCTGGCGTAGGATATACGGCGGCGCGCTGGGCACATCTGTCAACGGTACGAATACGACCGCCTTGCTGCCGTGGAGGCTTACACCGAAGCGGCGGCCATTTTTCAGATCATTTCGCTGTGACGCGAAGTAACCATGCACGCCGTTTGGAAAGCCGAACATCGCCGCGATACTATCGCCCGCAATGGGACCGACCGGTTCGCTGGCCGCTCGCTTCATTCCCGCCTGAACATCGCGCGAACTCTCCGTTACGTGAGCGAACACCCACTCGGGATCGGCGGCGAAACATCGCATGAGATCGAAAACGTGCGTGCCAAGCACGATCAGATCTTCACCTCCGGAGCGCCGGTCCTCCTTTCCACGACCCGCACCTCCATTAACATGCCCAGCTCTCCGCGCGCGAGCAGTGCGCGGACGGATTCAGTAACAGCCATCAACCGGGCCGTGTGGCCCACTTGCACTTTGATGCCGCGCTGCTCTGTAATCGCCACCAGCCGATCCGCTTCCTCAAGTGTCGGGGCGAAGGGCTTCTCGACCAAAATGTGAGCCCCCGATTCCGCGGCAGCCGTCAGCATGGACAGGCGTTGATCCGTCCAGCGCGGCGCAATGGTCACGATGTCGGGGTTCTCCTTCGCGAGCATGTCACGATAGTCGGCGTAACCTTTGGGCGCGCCACTCCGCTCCATAGCTTTGGCGCGTCCGGCTTCATCCGGGTCCGCTACGGCAATCACTTCGACCGCGGATATTTCCTTCCAGGCCAAATCCCAATCATGCCCGTAATCGCCGTGGCCGGTGTGGCCGATGACCGCAACACGATATCGCCTCCGGGGCTGAAACAATGCCGCTGTTCCTGTTGTCAAAAGGTTGCGCCGCGTCAGCATCAAACCAAATCGACCTGGAAAATCCAGCCCGCCGTGGGACTGTCGTTATTCGGCCAGCCGGGGTGAATGCCTGCATCGCAACTGATAAGCTTTCCGTCGTGAATCGCGAGTCCGTGCGGATCGCTGGATCCAGGCAGGAACTCCACAATTTCGAGAACGCGTCCAGTTTCGAGATCGTGCCGCACAAGCCCCGGCCGGTAGTCCTTGTAGCCCGTGCTGTCGTTGCCGATGACCTGCCACATGGTTCCTTCCTGAATCGCAATGCCGTGATAGCGAACCCAGTTGGGATACGACTGGTAGAACGGGATCATGTACTCGGGCTGCCAGGTCTTGGGATCGACGCGCAAATTTCCACGTAGCCGCAGTGAAGAGATCCACAGCTTCCCTTCGTGCCATAAGCCGCCATGAGATCCGCCGCCGTCCCCGCCTGGAGGACCCAGCGGGATCTGCCGATGGCTGATCAGCTTGGAGTTCATATCGACCTGGAACACGCCTTCCGGAGGAGCATTGGCAATCATCCAGACATAGCCCCCGCCCACGGCCATGCCGCTGGTGTTACGCGATGGCGTCGTGACGGTCTTCAGAAGCTTGCCGTTCCAATCGACCAGCCAGGCAGACTCCTCCAACGATTTCGGCTCCGGAAGCTTGTATGCCTTGGCTTGCTCGCCCGACAATTTTTGTTCCCCGATCCACAGCCCTTCGGGCGTAACCGCTATCGCATTCGGAAATCCCGGCGGGCTCTTGAACAGCTTCGTTGTCTTCGCCTTCCGCACTGGAATTTTCTTTCCCCCCTGTGCAAAGGCAGCATTGCGGTGATTCAGAGCCAGGCCGGAAGCGATCGCGGCGGCGAGGAATTCACGTTTCGTCATCATAAGATCACCATGACGATGAAGGTACTCCACAGTGTTTCCGATCAGCTTATCGCAAACGGCGTCCGGCGGGGTATCTACTTCTGTCCCCAGATCCTGATCATCGGTCCATCGGCGCCGAAGACAGGATCGGAGTCAGGAAACGGCAGGTTTCGGAGGCGCTTGATAACCTCGGGTGAGGGCGCGGACCGGCAAATGTCCCACTGCTGGCCGGGCGGATACGCGCCGACAACAAGAAAATCTGAGCTGGCCTCAATTTGCAGTGACCGGTCCCTGCCGGCAGCAGCGCGACATCCCCGGGATGTACATCGAGCTGATGGCCGTTTTCACCACCGAGGATGATGGTCGCACTGCCCGCCGCAAAGCCGAGCACTTCATGAGCCGTCGAATGATAGTGGTGAAAGCTGTAAACGCCATTACGCCACTGAGGAGGCCAGCCGTTGCGCTGAAACAGTGCTTCGAATTCCGAGGCCGGATCTTCTTTCGCGGGCGAGAGTGCATGCCGATATAGCAGAACGGCCAAGCGGTCATTGTTAGGCATCCAGCCGTTGCGAGCTAGTCTCAGAACCTCGGGTTCCGTGTTCGTACGCGCTTCGATCGACATACCGAATCCCATCGCAGTGAGCATGGCATGGAATTGCCTGCGCTGCATGCATCGATTAAAACATGGCGCATGAATGAACGTGGCTCTCCTGATCTGTGACTCCGGCGCGATGCTCACGCCTCCTGCGAATGTGCCCTGACGGCCGCAAAAGTACCGAGCTTCTTCAGCAGCCGAATCAGTTCGGCGCGTTCGCCCGGCGTCAAGACGGCGATTGTCTCTTCCATATCAAGCGCGTGTTGACGGAACGCCTGCGTGATAAGCGCCCTGCCCTTGTCGGTCAGATCGACAAGCCGCGCGCGCTGATCGTCCGGATGAGGCATTCTGCGGACGAGCTTTCTTGATTCCAGCCGGTCTATCGCTGTGGTGATGGAACCGCTGGTCAGCAGTACCTTCTTGCCGATCACGTTCACCGGATGAGGTCCCTTATGCAGGAGCATCTCTAAAACCGCAAAATCGGACAAGCCAAGCCCGAGGGCGGAGACGCTGTTTGTGGCGTTTTGTTCCACCGCGCGCGCCGCTTTCCAGAGAATCAACCAGACGTGAATGCCGCTTATCGTATTGGGCCGGTTGAGGTCTCGTTTGCGAGACTCGTGAAGATCTTTGTCGTCGCCCATAGCATCTCTCTTGATGCCAAGATAACGATTCTGGCACAGCCCGGGCGGCGCAGGGCTCCGCGTCGCGCGAAGGTCGATATTCGGCTCAAGCTCGGATATCTTGTCGTATGCTGCCGTCATGAATATGATGCGGTGATAGAGGTAGAAAAATGACTCTGCCAAATCTTGCGATGAATCAGCCCACTTTCCCGGAGATGTATGAGCAGTGGCTCACAGGCCCTCTGTTCCGGCCTTGGGCAGAGATGGTACTGGACGAGCTCGATCTCAAGTCCGGCACGCGCCTTTTGGACATCGCTTGCGGAACAGGAATTGTCGCCCGTGTTGCAAGGGAGCGTCTGGGTGAGCCAGCTTACGTCGTTGGAATCGATACCAGTCCGGGGATGCTCGCAGTTGCGCGCAAGATCGCGCCGGATATCGACTGGCGCGAAGGAAACGCCGTCGCTTTACCCCTGCACGACGGAGAGCAGTTCGATGTTGTGATCTGCCAGCAGGGACTCCAGTTCTTTATGGATAAGCCGGCGGCTGCGGCGCAGATGCGCCGCGCCCTGTCGCCGGGCGGCAGGCTCGCGGTATCCACATGGCGGTCCGACGATGAAGTCCCATTCTTCAGGGAACTGCGGGTTATCGCGGAGCATCACGTGGGAGCCATCGCAGATCAGCGGCACAGCTTCGGAGATGCATCGGCTCTCGCCGCTCTGCTTCGTAATGCCGGGTTCCAGGACGTCCGCGTAAGGACGGTATCGCGCCGCATCCGTTTCCAAGACGGTGCACCTCTGCTGCGGTTGAACACTATGGCGCTTGTCGGAATGAGCACCGCCGGTAAAGCAATGAGCGATGAGGAACGCAAGCGCATTGTGGAGAAGATTGTCGACGAGAGCGGAGGTGTACTGAAGTCCTACGCGGAGGAAAGGGGAGTGGCGTTCGAGCTCAGCACAAACCTGGCGACCGCTCGAGGCTAGCGGGTTCGATGCGGCATCGCAGTTGACGGGAAAGGAGCGGCTCAGTTGTGCGGAACCGCTTCCTAGCCGCCTCCGAGGGCCTTGTAGAGCGCTATCAGGCACGAGCGACTTTTCCTCGAGTCGGATCACGCCGCGCCACTCAATTCAACTCAAACAGACCGTCCCCAGGCCGCACAGATGTCAGGCGGACTTTCGCACTGCCGTGCCTTGGTTATTGTCGATGATGTACCGCCAGAGTCCATCCGCGCCGCGGCGCACTATATCGCATGCCGAGCCTCCAAGGTGAACATCCTCGCCGGTGGGACCTTTGCCATCGATTGACCAGTCCACCACGATCTGGGCGGTATCGCCGCTGACGAAGACATGGCGCACATTGGCCTTCAGCGGCAGGCCGAGGCTCATATCGCGCTGGAATTGGGCGGCGATCTCGGCGCGATCGGTGACGGTTCGCCCGTCGTTCGCGATGAACACGGCTTCCGGGGCGTACAAAGCCATCATCGCCTCGACCTTTCCGGAGTTGAATCGCTCAATCAGTGATGGGATAACGTCTTCGGGCTTTGCCGGTAGCGGGAAAGACTTGGACATAAGGATCTCCTCTTCGGGGTTGTTGAACCGCGATGCGGTGATGACACACGCCATTGGTCGCAGCGCGGGGCGAAATTTTCCAAATAGCTGGCACGTATCGTTCCGGGCGGCGCCGAATAGCGCCGCGAGAGTGCTCACGGGCGAACGCGGAGGATCGTCTTGCCCTTGACCCGCTCGGTCCGGTTGAAGGCGGCAACGGCGGCGTCGAGGGTCGATACTTTGCCGATGTTCGTTCTCAGCCGTCCGTCACGCGCCCGCCGGACAATCTCACTCAGTTGGGCACGATCGGACTCGACAACGAAATCAACCGTCAGGCCGTGAGCGGGGCGCGCCTCGGTTGGGCCGGTGATGGTTACCAGCGTTCCTCCGGCTCGAATCAGGCCCGCGGACCGATTCGCGATGTCGCCGCCGATGACATCGAAAACCAGATCGACTCCGCCGACATCTTCCAAGGCGTCGTGTTCGAGATCGACGAACTCGTGCGCGCCGAAGTCGAGAGCCGTCTGACGGCCGGCGGCGTGCCCGGCGCCGATGACGTACGCACCGGCCTCACGTGCGAGCTGCGTTGCCATCGAACCGACTACGCCGGCCGCGCCGTGCACAAGTACACTCTGGCCCGCCCGAAGGCGGCCGTGCTCGAACAGCCCTTGCCACGCGGTCAGGCCCGGCATCACGAGGGCCGCGCCCTCCGTGAAGTGAACGTCGGCCGGCAGCGGCGCGAGGTTGCGTGCCTCGACGGCTACATACTCCGCCAGCGTGCCGTCGCGATACCAGTCGGTGAGGCCGAACACCCGCTGCCCAATCGACAGCCCCGTCGTGCCAGAGCCGAGAGCGGTGACCACTCCGGCCAGCTCATGTCCGGGGATTGAAGGCGTCCGGTCCCGTCCCGCGCGATCGATCCAGGTCGAGGGCCACGACAGCTCATCTCCCGTGAATCCCGATGCATGAACCTGAACAACGACGTCGTTTATCGCCGCCTGCGGCTCTGGCCGCTCCACCAGTTTCACCCCGGCTGTTCCCGCAGCCTGATCCGTCACCACGATGGCCTTCATCGTCCGCCTCCCTGTGTTGTGAAGCTCGGCCAACGGACGCCGCTGTCGAATTTAGGATTCATGATTTCCTTCCTCTCGGATTTTTCGTTTGTGATCGCCTGCCATTACCGCGAGCGAGAACGCTGCCGCGGCAGCAGTCAACACGGAATAGTCGAGAGGCGATTTAATCCCAAGGGCTAGCGCCATCGAAATCGCGAAAATCGTAAGAAGCGCTCCGGATCCAATTGCCGTTTCGCGCATCCGGAAACCTGCGATTAGAGCAATGGCAAGGATCGCCTCCCCGGCCGTGGCCAGCACGGCCGCCGCAGGCTGAATAGCGGCGGGCATGTACCAGTTCAATCGGTCGGCATAAATGCGGAAGTGATGCCAGTCGCCCCAACTTACGTGCGGCGACCCGTGCGGGCCCCACGCGCCCAGCCGGTCGCCTACGGCGGACAGGAACGCCGTCGCGAGACTTAGCCGCAGGGCCCACTCCGTCCATCGCACCCGTCGCGATCCCATGCTCTCATGCTACGATTTGCAATGGTTACTTGAGTAGGTCCATTTTTGGAAACTACATGGGTCCAATTACCAGTGCCAAAATTGACTGGAAATCCCGAATTGGCGCTTGGCCCGCGTCCGCAAGACACCACGCTCACTCGCTGGCTCTATGACGAGCTGCGCAGTGCGATGCTGACGGGCCGGCTCAGGCGCGGCATGCGCCTGCCCGCCACTCGCGACTTCGCCGCGCAGCATGGAGTATCACGCCGCGTGGTGGTCAACGTCTTCGAGCAGTTGAAAACCGAAGGGTACCTGGTGAGCCGCGTCGGTTCGGGCACACGCGTGAGTGACCAGCTGCCGGAAGATCTGTTGCAGGTTGCGCGTGCGCGAAGCACGGCCCGCCGCGCCGCGTCATCTTCGATCCGGCCAGAGTGGACCCGCCCTGCGCGTCCGCTGCGGCCGATCGAGCCCGCGCTATCCGAATTCCCCATGGAGTTGTGGGCGCGAATCGCGGCACGCAGGCTGAGACGAGCTTCTACATCTCTCCTCGCCGGAGGCGGGGTGCAGGGCTACGGCCCGCTGCGCGAGGCGATCGCCGATTACCTGGGAACCTCGCGCGGCGTCGATTGCACGCCCGACGAGGTCGTGATCCTTTCCGGCGGGCAGCAGGGACTCGATCTGCTGGCCAGATTTCTGCTGAAACGCGGTGATTCCGTCTGGATCGAGGATCCGGCGTACCACGGAGCGACCGCCGCCTTCCGCAATGCGGGAGCGCGCCTCGTGCCCGTGCCCGTCGATGGGGACGGACTCGACCCCGCCAAAGCCCTTCGCGCCTGTCCCCAACCACAGGCGGTGTACGTGACTCCGGCCCACCAGTTCCCGCTGGGTATGACTATGTCGCTCGAACGCCGCCTGGCGCTGCTCGCGGCGGCGCGGCGCTCCGGAGCGCTGGTGATTGAAGACGATTACGACAGTGAATTCCGGTTCTCGGGAAGGCCGGTGCCGGCCTTGCGCGGGTTGGACCGGTCGGGCACAGTGATCCTCGTGGGCAGCTTCAACAAGGTGCTCTTCCCCTCGTTGCGGCTTGGCTACCTGGTGCTGCCGCAAACCCTTATGGATCGCTTCCTCGCGTTCCGCTACCAAGCCGATGCGTACCCTCCGGCGCATCTTGAAGCGGTGCTCTGCGACTTCATCGTAGTAGGGCACTTCGGGCGGCACCTGCGCCGCATGCGGGAACTGTATGGAGCCCGGATGGCCGCGCTGCGGAACGACGTCACACGCTATTTGAAAGGGGCCGTGGTGTTGCCCGAAATTCAGGCAGGCCTGAATTCGCCTGCTTATCTCGTCAATGGAATGAAGTCGAACATGGCGGCGGCGCGCGCGGCTGCGTGCGGGGTCGAAGTGCTCAGCATTGATCGCTACGTTCTGCGGCGGCGCGATATTCGGGCTGTTTTGGTAGGGTTCGCCGCGTTTACCGAAGCCGAGATCCGCAAAGCCGTGATTGCGCTCGCGCAGGCATTCGAGCAATAAACGCCCGGTCATTGGAGGGAGTCGCAAGATCCGAAGAGACCGCTCGCAGTTGATATCCGGTAACTCGGCTTCCGCTCCGTCGGGATCGGATTCATACCAATCGCGAGCCCTTTCCGACTACGGAATCGCCAGAAATCACAGATTGACACGATCATCGTAACGCGGTGTTCGCTGACGAAGTACACGCGGCTGTCGTTCTTGAATGCGATCACCAGGGCCTCGGGCTCACTGGCGACTTCCTGTTCGAGCGTTGGCTTTCGATCCGGTTCTCCGGGCTTGCCGACGAAATAGCGTACGCCATCCGTTGCCTGCCCACGATGGCGTCGGCCGCTTCGTCGCCTCGACTGCTTCCCAGGTCCGCCTGGTTTCGCACTGCTTGGTTTCGTGGCAGCCGGCCGATCAACCGTTAGCGCCATCGTCTTTGCCTCCTCGCGCTCGTCCGCTGACACGCTTCCACTCCTGTTCAAATGGCACCTCCTTCAGGCCACCGTCCCTCCGCCGTAGGCAGCGGCCGCATTCGAGTTCGATTGCTCCAGGCGCAGATACCGGCGCGTCACGATGTGCTTATAGTGCTCAACACCGTTGTCGCGATACATCCACATGAACTCCGCGCATAGTTCCGGCGCCAGCCTGCTCGTGAGAGGCGTCCAGTTCGCGACCAGTTCAACGGTCACGACGAAACTCCTGTCGGTCTCGGACAAGAATAGGGCAGGAGTTGTTAGCGGCCCAAAGCAGTTGGCATCGTACCCTGCGGTTTCGTTTTGGCCTACAGTTGGCGAGCTTGTTTGGTTTGGCCGTGCCGCACGAGACGGAAGGGACATCCCACACCCGTTTTCTCACTTGGACTGCGGTAATCAGACTGGCTGCCGATCCGTCACCGCAGACTGGCGGCTCAGTGCGTTAACACTGTTTCGAAGGACCTGCTGGCTGAGAAAAATCTGTGATGAAGGACAACAGGATGGTGAGCGTGAGCCGTCCCAGGAAATTGATCCGCCCTGAAAGTGCTGTCCGAATAAGCGGTTCACGCAACAAGCTGTGGCCTTCGGTATCATCGAACACATCGCTGGCTTTAGGTTGATTGGGGTGTTCGAAAGCAGCGAGAGAGCTATGCCTCACCAGGAACTTCAGGAGGAAACGTCGATTGTGGATAAGGAGCCTTTGACTTATCAGATTTTGCGGGATGCGGTGTCGGACACGGCGATGGCATTCCGCGCCATTACCGATCTGGACCCGGCGGGCGGCGATGGCGACAAACTGTTTCCGCCAACCTATCAGGGCGGCGTCTACGCTACTGAGACGCGTATCATCAATGGAAGTCCGGCGCCATGCGTTCTGCTGGATTCGGTTCAGTCGCAGGCGAATCGCCTTGAGCTGGCGTTGCTCGACTGGCACCGCAGTGCGGAGAGCGGGTCAAAACCCTTCCCATTAGTCCAGATCGATTTTTCAAAAACGGATGCAAAAGAAGTGGGCGTATTTACATCTCTTGAAGCGCCTCACCGGATTGCAGACGCAGTGTTTCTCGTCTGCGAGATCGAGGAAAACGGCGAGCGTAAGCCGTTTCGCCACCCCAAACAACCGGAGAAAGGCAGCGCAATCGGGCGCAAAATCGACGAGGCCAGCTCAGCCAATGCCACCAGCATTTTCGAGCTTTGCCCGACCGCTCTCATCCTTGGGATGTGGGACTCGCACGGGCCTCGCAGAGGCTTGGGTGAAAAATTCCAGAGAGCGCTCGTTTCAGAGATTATCGGCGTCGGGGCTACCCACGACAATCGTCGCCCTGCCAGCCGCATCGATCCGCTGATCAAGGTGGCCGGCGAGAGCCTACCGATTGCCGTGAGCGCCGACGGGACATGGTCGCTTACAGGCAAAGGCAAAGGAGCAACCAAATTGTCGAAGGTGGGTTTGGGTAATGTGACACCCTCCTTGAAGGATCCCGACTCGGGTGAGTACAACCACGGCGGTGTTAGCATCCAGCACGCGAGGCAGATCACGGTCCTCTCTCTTCCCGCATTACGCCGGCTGCGATTCCCGGTAGAGAATCCGGCCAAGCAAGAGGATGCCAATATTGAGGCGCGGACGACGTTGGCCGCGCTGGCGCTGGCGGCAGTCGCGCGTCAGTGGGCGCAAGGTTTCAGCTTGCGGTCACGCTGTGATCTCGTGCCACGCGGCGATCTCGTGTTTTCCCTGCTTTCTCCCGGGCGGGAGAAGCATTTCACGCTAACTCCCACGCAAGCCGCAGAGCTTCTAAGTAAGGCATCGCGAGCGGCCCGGAACTGCGGGCTTCCGTGGCCGACCTCAAAAAGCGAACCGCCCTGGCACGACGGCTGTTTGACTCTCTTCCCGGCGGATAATCTCGTAAGGGCCGTCGCGGAAAGCCGGCGCTTAGCGGCCGAGCAGAGGGAGTAGTGTCCCATGTTCGCATTCCGCGTCCGCTACCTCCGCGGGTCGGTCACGGCTGCCGATGTTCGCACGGGCAATGAAAAGAGCGAAGTCGAGTGGCCACCTCATCCCGACAGGCTTTTTTGCGCATTGGTTCAGGCATGGGGGGACCTTGGCGAATCTGAGCAAGATCGGCGGAGCCTGGAGTGGGTAGAACAGTTACCTCCTCCGGTGATTCGCTGCGGTGAGGCTTTGGAAACTCGTGTTACCCAGCGATACGTTCCAGTCAACGATGAATGGCGCCCGATTACAAAGGACTCGAAACCCGCCCAGTTGGTCCAGGGAACAATGTTGGGGCGCATTCGCCAGCCTCGTCGCATTCCTTCCGCGCCACTGGACGACGACACGGTTGTTTTTTGCTGGCCGGACGCCAACCCTGCGCCAGACACCCGAGCGAGTCTTTCCGGGCTCGCGCGCGCCGTGTCTAACCTTGGCCATCCTTCTTGCCTGGTAGCTGTCGATGTGCTGGATCAAACGGCGCCGTTGGCTCCAACCTGGGTACCACGCGCAGATGGAAACGAAACACTACGCGTTCCGGCGCCGGGGCGGCTCGCTGAACTTACCCGCGCGTATAAGGCAAGCTTACGCCGGCGGGGGCCTCTGGGTGAGTGGACAACCTATGGCCCACCGGCTCCGGAATTGCGTACTTCGCAAGGTTACCATCGCGACCTGATCGTCTTCCGTCTGGAGGGAGAACGATCTCCGCTTCCGCTTGAGATTGCAAGCCGCATCATTGGCGTGTGGCGCAAAGCGCTAATCGAAAGAGCGGACCAGCCCGTATCCGAGGTGATTAGTGGGCATGCTCCTGACAGCACGCCGGAGGCGCCGAAGCCGAGCCAGAAGGCACATCTGGCTCTCGTTCCACTGGCAGACGTCGGTCACCGCTATGCGCGCGGACACTTACTTGGCCTCGCGGCAGTACTTCCTGGCCGGCTTCCGCGGGAGCAGCGGAGGGTGTGCCTAAGCGCGCTTGGGCGCGTGGGTTCTTTGACGCTAGGCCCGTTAGGGGTGTGGCAGCTAGAGCGTTGCAATGCGGAAGAAGAACGCAGAGGTTTGCGTCCCGAGACATGGCTTCGTCCGGCCCGCATCTGGGCCAGTGTCACTCCAGTCGTATTTGGAAGGTATCCACGTGACCTATGGGGGATGGAAGCCGCGGAAATGATTTGCGAGGCGTGCGGAATCGCAGGCCTGCCTCAGCCCTCCGAAGTCGCGACCGCGCCGGTCGCATGGATTCTTGGAGCGCCACCGTCATATCGCTTTATGCCCCTTCCGAGCCGGCCCGGAAAACCCCAGCGGGCGCACACACACGTGCGGCTGGTGTTTGACGAACCAGTAGCAGGGCCGGTACTAGTGGGCGCGGGCCGCCACCAAGGCTATGGCCTGTTCCGGCAATTAGCAGAGGGCGCGGAATGAGGTTGGATTCTTCACGATTTGGTGAGTGGTTCCGCGCGCTCAATAACGTCAGCCCCTTCCCCTGGCAGTACAGGCTCTTCCGGAAATGGCTGTGTCCGCAGAATCAGGAAGCCGCGCGCTGGCCAAACCTCATCCAACTTCCCACCGCAAGCGGCAAGACGGCACTCATCGATCTGGCTGTTCTGGCGCTCGCCGCCGGGTCTCCCTGCGCCCGCCGCCGGATCGCTTTCGTTGTTGACCGCCGCGTCGTCGTCGACGAAGCTGCCGAGAGAGCCAGACACATTGCGAATCGCCTGAAGCTTGCTCTGGTTGATTCCCGCGACGTCCTTCACGAAGTGGCTCGTGCGCTGGTTTCTCTGGGCGGCGAGGAACCCCTTATCGTAGCCACCCTCCGAGGCGGGGTCCAACCTGACGACGCATGGGCTCGATCTCCCGTGCAGCCTGCCGTCGTGCTTTCCACCGTGGATCAAGTCGGATCGCGCCTGCTGTTTCGCGCATATGGCGGCCATGGTCCCCGCTCGTGGCCCATCCACGCGGGCTTGCTTGGCCGCGATGCCGTAATCATCATCGACGAGGCGCATTGCTCCATGCCCTTTTGCCAGACCGCTCACGAGATCGCGCACCGCTGGCAGTGTTTTGCGGAGCAGCCGATCGGCCCGGGCATTGCATTGGTTCGAATGTCGGCTACTCCGTCGGAACAGCCGGACTTCGTTCTGGAGTCCGACGATCGAAGACCCGAAGCGCTCGGCCGCCGGATCGAAGCACGAAAGCCCGCGGAACTTGTTCTGGTTGAGGCGAAAAACGACGCTCACCGCGGTCGCCTGGTTGAGGAACTGATCGCGCAAGCACACCGGTTGCTTCAATCCATGCAAGGTGGTGTACTTGGCATCGTAGTCAACCGGGTGGCGGACGCCCGCTCCATATTCGAGCGGCTCAACTTGCGGGAAGACCGCAAGGTCCTGCTGACCGGCCGGGTGCGGGGATGGGAACGGGATCGCGAAATCCAAGGCTGGGTGCCCCTTTTGCGTGCCGGGTCAAGGCAGAAAGCAGACTCGGCTCTTGCCGTCGTCGCCACGCAGTGCATTGAAGTGGGCGCCAACATTGACTTCGATGCGCTCATCACAGAGGCGGCATCGGTGGACGCTCTGCGTCAGCGTTTTGGGCGCCTGAACCGGCTCGGCGAACGAGATCGCGCAAATGCAGTTATCGTCGCCACCCGCAGGCAAGTCGAACTCGACGCTGATGGTAATACGAAGTGCCCGGATCCTGTTTATGGACATGCACTGAGCCGCACTTGGTCCTGGCTGGAGGCGCACTCAACAGGCGAGCCGCGCTCCGTCGATTTCGGCATCCGTGCGATAGACGCGATCCTGCCGCCCGGCGAGGAACTAGCGCGGCTATGTCAGGATGTCCGAAGCGCCTATCCTCTGCTTCCGGCGCACCTGGACTTGCTGGCTCAAACGAGCCCACTGCCGGAGCCCGAACCCGAGATCTCGGCGTTCCTACATGGGAGCACGCAGAGTTCGCCTGACGTCACTGTAGTGTGGCGATGCGATCTGCCAGGCGATGATCCGAAGGTGTGGTTCGACCGCGTCGCGGTGCAGCCGCCCGTTACCGGCGAGGGTTGTCCAGTCCCGATCTGGGAGTTCCATCAGTGGCTCGCCGGGGGAGACCATTCTCTGGACGGGGGCGATGTAGAAGCCGGTGAAGCCGTCGAAGAAGAGCCTGTTCCCAGTAAGCCCGCGCTTCGATGGCGCGGACTGAGTGACAGCGAAATTGCTGCGGCAAAGGATGCTAGGCCGGGAGACGTCGTCGTAGTCCCTGCCACCTACGGTGGATGCGACCGGTATGGATGGTATCCGGCCAGTACCGGTCCAGTGACCGATATCGGTGACGCCGTCGCGTACATGGCGGGCCGGAGGCCGGTGCTTCGCTTGAACGCACTCGCAACCCTCCTTTCTTCGATTGATGGAACGGAGGAAGCCAGGGTAGCATGCGCTGACCTCATTAAAGCAGCCACAGCAGATCAGGAAGACGAAGAAGTATACGTCGCCCAGAGTCTTACACGGCTTGCTGCGGCGTCGAACACTCCCGACTGGTTGCGAAATCTTGCTCAAGCTCTTGCTGCCGATCGGCGTCGGCGTTTTGTCGACGCCAGCGGCGCCTACGCCCTCGTCGGCCGTCGAGGCTTCGGCGAGGACCTCGGCACTGCCGACGACGGGTCAGCGCTGGGCTCACCAGTTCCTCTCGCAGAACACAGCGCCGGTGTCCGCGATTATGTGGAGCGCTTTGCCAAAGCGGCCGGCGCTTCTGACCGGGTGGTATCCGACCTGCGGCTTGCAGGCTGGCTACATGATGTGGGGAAGGCAGACCCCCGGTTTCAGGCCTGGCTGCGCGGTGGCGATGAGCTAGCCGCCGAATCAGCGCCGTGCCTTCTTGCCAAATCCGGGCAAAATCCGAGGAATCGCGCCGCCATTCGACGCGCGCGCGAACAAGCTCGCTACCCCAAGGACGGGAGACATGAGGTACAGTCACTTGCTCTGATCGCATCTCAAGATGCAATCCGCCGGCGGGCGCACGATTGGGATCTCGTCCAACATCTGATCGTGAGCCATCACGGTTTTGGACGCCCATTTGTCCCCGTGGTACCCGATCCCGAGCCCGTTCACGTGGAACTCGAGCACGGCGATTGCCGCTTATCGCATACAAGCGATCATCTCCTTCATCGGCTGGACAGCGGCATCGCGGAGCGTTACTGGCGATTGGTGCGGCGCTATGGATGGTGGGGCCTGGCATGGCTTGAAACGATATTGAGACTCGCCGATCACCGCCGGTCTGAGGAGGAAGAGCGCCGTGCCTGAGTTCTCTCTCACCGGCCCACGCGGTGATAATCCGTTGGGGTTTCTGACCGCACTTGGCACGCTCGTTACCCTGGAGGACGCCGGCCACCTGGCGCGCCTCGGTTGGGTCGGCATGCAGCCACGGCTGGTTGTAGAAGACGGGCCGAGTACACGAGAAGCGCTGATCGAAATCTTGTACACGACACTCCGACGCGAACCCGGTGCTGGCGCCGCAAAGATAGATGAAGCCAAGAAGGATTTGAAGAAAGCCAAGGCGTCCCTGAACAGGGCGAACAAAGGACTCAAGGGCTTGGACCGCGAGGCTCGCGCTCGGGAGCTCGAGCCGTTTGAAATTGCCGTCAGGGAAAAGGAAGCTGCCTTCGCAAAGCTGCTTACCACCAGCGGAGCCGATGCTTCCATCACGCTCGGAAGGAAGCTGAACGTGAGCAACGGCAAGCTCCTCGAATTCGTTTCAACGGCTTCGGAACAATCGCGTATTGCTGGGCGGCGCTGGGTAGATCTGGCTGCCGCCTATGGTGTGGCAGATCCGGTCCAGCCTGAGAAACGAATGCTGGCCACTCCGTGGGCGCTAGTCAGTGGGCAGCAGGAATTCCTGGGCAGTGTCGCTGAGCTGATGATCCGATGCACGCGTGATCACTTGAATCGTGCTCTTTTTGGACCTTGGGAGCCTTGTGATCAGAAGTATTCGTTGCGGCTCGACGCCGCTGAGGACCGGCGTTACGCGCTTATGGCCCGTGATCCTACGGCTTCCGGAAATGAGCCGCCAACGCTCTGGGGCGCAAATCGACTTGCTTTTGAAGCACTACGCTGTTTCCCGACGATGCCTGTCCGAGGGGGCATGGGGGTGCGTGCGTGGCGCCCAGCCCGAGGCAATCGGCAGAACGGATGGAGCGAAGATAGCCGCGTGCGTTGGCCCCTTTGGGATGAAGCGATTCCAATGTCAGTTGTGCTCTCGTTATTGGGACTGACCGAGCTGTGGTCGAACGATGTTAGCGCCCGGGCTCGACTCCGGGGTTACGGAGTCCGCGCTGTTGTGGAGTCGCGCCGGGTCGCAGTCCGGGATTACGGCAATCTGACTCCTGCCTTGCCGGTGTGGATTGGTCCAAATAGAACGACCGAAACCCACTAACAGTAGCCGTGAGCTGCTGAAGTGCAGTGTGAGGATCGACGATAGAGGATTGAATGCGGACGAGCTACCTAATCTGCTACGACATCTGTGATGAAAAACGTTTGCGGAAAGTCTTCCAGATCATGCGCGGGTTTGGAGACCATTTGCAGTACTCGGTCTTTGAATGCCAGCTCACGGCGATGGATCTGGCGCGGTGCCGGGCCGAGCTGGCCAAGGTCATTCACCACACGGAGGACCAGGTGTTGTTCGTGAATCTGGGTCCCGCCGAGGGCCGGGGAGATCGTGTGATCACGGCCCTTGGGAAAGCCTACACGGCGCTGGATGCGCCCTGCATAATCATCTAGAGGCATTATGGGCGCGCTGCCGAATCAGCTTCCACCCCCCCCGGGCGGGCAAAAGCGGAATTTGCCTGACTATTTGCCCGCACGGATGGTCAACGAATTCGCCTACTGTTCTCGACTGTTTTTCTACGAATGGGTTGAGGGTTTGTTTGCGGAAAGCGTGGACACCGTCGAGGGCAAGAATCAACATCAGCGGGTGGATGAGAAGGCCACTGAGTTGCCGGAACCCGGCGAACTGGCTGAGTCCATTCATGCACGATCTGTGACACTCTCGAGTGAGCGGCTGCGGGTGATCGCAAAGATGGACCTTGTCGAGGCGGATGGCGGCGCCGTCACGCCAGTGGATTACAAGCATGGGCGTCCACGCGAGGGATCGAACGGACTGGAGCTGTGGCCGGCCGACCGCGCCCAGCTTGCGGTTCAAGGACTCATTCTTCGAGAGAATGGGTACCGCTGTGATGAAGGCGTCGTTTACTACCGCAAAACCGGTCAACGCGTCCGTGTGGCACTTGACAAGGCCCTCGTTGCCAGCACAGAAGATCTAATTCGTCAGGCATGGGCGACTGCCGAGCGCGGTGAGATCCCGCCGCCGCTCGTGGATTCGCCGAAGTGTCCGGGATGCTCACTTGTGGGGATCTGCCTCCCTGATGAGACGCTGTACGCGGGCGTCGGGCCGGAAGCCCACGAGCAACTGAGTCTCTTCGAGACAGTGCCGCGGAAGCCAGCGAAGCGGGAAGTCCGGCCGCTCGTAACGCCGCGCAGCGAGCTTCGGCCTTTATATCTCAATTCGCAAGGTGTGCGGGTTGGGAAATCGGGAGCCGTGTTGCAGGTGCGTGAGAAGGATGCGCTCGTGCAGGAGGTTCGGATTGGCGAGATCTGTCAAGTCAGCCTCATGGGCAACGTCCAAATCTCAACTCAGGCCGTGCAGTCACTTTGCGAGGCGGGCGTGCCGATCTGTTACTTCTCAATGGGTGGCTGGTTCTATGGAATCACGATCGGGCTGAATGAGAAGAACGTTTTCCTACGCCGCAACCAGTTTCGGTTGGCCGAACAAGACTACTTTGCGCGAGCGCTCGCCAGGAGGCTGGTGGCAGGCAAGATTCGAAATCAAAGGACGCTGTTGCAGCGCAACCACGTGGAACCGGACCGGAATACGCTTGCCGGGATGAAGGAGATGGCAGAGCGGGCGGAACGGGCGGGTTCGCTCGAGGAACTGTTGGGAATAGAAGGAAACGCGGCTCGCCTGTATTTCGGCGATTTCGCCGGGATGATCAAGACAGACGACGGTGAGCAGCGGGCAGAGTTTGCTTTCGATTTCGGGGGACGGAACCGGCGGCCGCCGCGCGACCCTGTGAATGCGCTGCTGTCGCTGGGCTATAGTTTACTGGCTAAGGACCTGACTGTGGCTTGCTACGCGGTTGGGTTCGATCCGTACATGGGCTATTATCATCAGCCCCGGTTTGGAAGACCTGCCTTGGCGCTTGATCTGATGGAGCCGTTCCGGCCACTGATTGCCGACTCGGCGGTGTTGACTGCGATTAATACTGGTATGGTCACCGCGCGGGACTTCGTGCGTGTGGGTGGTTCCGTGGCGTTGACGGCCTCGGGACGAAAGGGATTTTTTCGGGCTTACGAGCTGCGCATGGACACATTGGTCACACATCCGCTGTTTGACTATCGGGTGAGTTATCGGCGGCTTCTTGAAATCCAGGCGCGATTGTTGGTGCGCGTCCTCGATGGTGAGATTGGGGAATATCCGGTGTTCGTGACGCGTTGAAGGCCACGCGAGCGGTCAGGCGCCGGGAAAAAGCTGTGGACGCTCGCGGGCCGGGAATCTGCTGCAAGCAAATGAATTACCGGCGAAGGAATAGACGAAGGGAGCAGCGGGCGATGAGAGAATGGCCGGTCGTTCGCGTACCGCTGCAAAGGTCCTTGAAAATTGAATATGATGGCAAGGGAGCTATTTCCGCGATCGCGTGATCGCGGCCCCATTGAAGCCAATCAGATTTCCTTGAGCGAGGTCCAGCAAGGCTGATTTCCGCGATCGCGTGATCGCGGCCCCATTGAAGCTTGTCGGTGGCGAATCGGGACCAGGGGCTAGGCCTAATTTCCGCGATCGCGTGATCGCGGCCCCATTGAAGCTAGGCATCATGTTGATCTGCTGATGGCCGGAAAGAAATTTCCGCGATCGCGTGATCGCGGCCCCATTGAAGCCGCCCGGCTGCTGACCGGACGGCCGCGCCACGTACGATTTCCGCGATCGCGTGATCGCGGCCCCATTGAAGCTCCGGATCCCAATCCGACACAGCCAGTTCCGAGGAAATTTCCGCGATCGCGTGATCGCGGCCCCATTGAAGCCCGCGCATGCGGCGCGCCAGGTGCCCGTGCTGATCGTATTTCCGCGATCGCGTGATCGCGGCCCCATTGAAGCCACGTCCCTCCGCGGCCTCTCCGTCATCATCCTCTGATTTCCGCGATCGCGTGATCGCGGCCCCATTGAAGCTCACGACTGACACTACGGCTGGCGGGAATCCTGGATATTTCCGCGATCGCGTGATCGCGGCCCCATTGAAGCCGGTCCATCAGAAACCGAGTTATACAGCGGATTGCGGGATTTCCGCGATCGCGTGATCGCGGCCCCATTGAAGCCCCTGAAAAGTACGACATTGGGAATGACTTTGTATATTTCCGCGATCGCGTGATCGCGGCCCCATTGAAGCGAGAGAGGGGTGGGGCGAGGTTTACAAGGCGCTCGCCATTTCCGCGATCGCGTGATCGCGGCCCCATTGAAGCTAGAGTGCGTGCCTGTGTTACTGGTTGTGCTGTCGCCAATTTCCGCGATCGCGTGATCGCGGCCCCATTGAAGCCGGTATAGCGCATACCGTGAGTGGTAACGAACTGGGTATTTCCGCGATCGCGTGATCGCGGCCCCATTGAAGCCCTCCTTAACCGCACGCTTGTCAATCACGACTTCCTATTTCCGCGATCGCGTGATCGCGGCCCCATTGAAGCATAGAGGTCGCGGTAGCCGCGCCGAGTGTCGGTGTATTTCCGCGATCGCGTGATCGCGGCCCCATTGAAGCTTCTCCGCCGGTCTTGTCGTGGTGTACGCGTAGGTCATTTCCGCGATCGCGTGATCGCGGCCCCATTGAAGCAGGAAAAAGATAAACCTGCTCCCGTTGTCCGTAGATATTTCCGCGATCGCGTGATCGCGGCCCCATTGAAGCGCGTCGATAAGTTTTCCTTGCTTATCCCGGAGATTGATTTCCGCGATCGCGTGATCGCGGCCCCATTGAAGCTCCAACTCCTCGGCGATCTCCTCGGGGGCCGATTTGATTTCCGCGATCGCGTGATCGCGGCCCCATTGAAGCTCGTGGTCTTGGCTATTCCCGCCCGCTCCAGTGCCAATTTCCGCGATCGCGTGATCGCGGCCCCATTGAAGCTTGCGGAGTAACGCCAACGTGGTTCCGGGTTGGGAATTTCCGCGATCGCGTGATCGCGGCCCCATTGAAGCAAGACTACCGGCAGCGCCGCCGATCAGTGGGGCGCATTTCCGCGATCGCGTGATCGCGGCCCCATTGAAGCGTCGCCAGCTTGGAAGGTCGTCGAAGTCTGACCGTATTTCCGCGATCGCGTGATCGCGGCCCCATTGAAGCAACGTTCCCCTTGTGCAGCATGGCCCCTACTTGTTATTTCCGCGATCGCGTGATCGCGGCCCCATTGAAGCCCTTGGTACTGTGTAAACCGCAGTCCCGATCAGGCCATTTCCGCGATCGCGTGATCGCGGCCCCATTGAAGCATCTCAGCGCCGGCCTGAACTCGCCAAGAACCTAGAATTTCCGCGATCGCGTGATCGCGGCCCCATTGAAGCATCTCAGCGCCGGCCTGAACTCGCCAAGAACCTAGAATTTCCGCGATCGCGTGATCGCGGCCCCATTGAAGCCCAGACAAGTGGCTCTACGCATCCGACCTGCTCTAGATTTCCGCGATCGCGTGATCGCGGCCCCATTGAAGCGTCGCCAGCTTGGAAGGTCGTCGAAGTCTGACCGTATTTCCGCGATCGCGTGATCGCGGCCCCA
>Ga0070741_10005692_pt1 | contig 27390 bp, 25 predicted proteins | sample Coa_R1_4_FD_66440 | JGI IMG/M metagenome (GOLD analysis project Ga0070741, IMG submission 66440) | Surface soil microbial communities from Centralia Pennsylvania, which are recovering from an underground coalmine fire - Coalmine... | ecosystem: Environmental > Terrestrial > Soil > Unclassified ...
AGACGCTATGCGTCACGTCGAGAGGGAAGCTGGTGCGAGTTTCGATCCTGCTGTAGTAGCGGTCCTCAAAAAGTATTACCAGGAACTCGAGCGCAAAGCCCAGGATCAAAATGATCCTCTGGTGAAGCTCTCCACCAACGTGCGCGTGGAAAAAGGCGCGCCCGCTGCAGGCCTCGAGCAAAACGAAGCTGATGCGGACGAGCAGGCAATCGTCGCCAAAGCTCATCAGGTCGAGTTCTTGTCATCGATCGCCAGCGCGCGTCAGGAAGCGCAGATGCTCTTCGAGCTCAGCCAGACCATCGGCAACTCGCTTTCGCTCGACGAAACTCTCTCTGTCTTGTCAGTCCGCTTGAAGCGCCTGATTCCGTACGACTCAATCGCCATCTACTGCAAAAAAGACGATCGCCTCGTGCCCGAATTCGTCACCGGCGACAACTTCCGTTTGTTCTCATCGCTGCAAATCCCGATCGGCCAAGGTCTATCCGGCTGGGTTGCGCAGAACCGCAAAGCCATCGTGAATGGCAACCCATCAGTCGAGCCAGGCTATTTAGCCGATGACACCAAGTTCAGCACCTTGCGTTCGGCGCTTGCAGTTCCTCTAGAAGGTCTGCAAGGCGTTCTCGGCGTGTTAGCTCTCTATCACGCTGATAAAGACGCATTCACGAACGATCACCTGCGCATTCTGCTGGCAATCGCTTCCAAGTTGGGACTCTCGATCGAGAACGCCCTGAAATACCGCTTGGCCGAAACATCGGCCACGACCGACTACCTCACCGGACTGCCAAACGCGCGCTCGCTGTTCCTGCACCTCGATCGCGAGATGTCGCGCTGCCGCCGTCACGAAGAAGCACTCACGGTTCTGGTCTGTGACCTTGATGGATTCAAGCAGGTCAACGACCGCTTCGGACACCTCGAAGGCAATCGCCTGCTGCGTGCATTTGCACAGAAGCTGAAGGAGTCCTGCCGCGAGTACGACTACGTTGCCCGCATGGGCGGCGACGAGTTCGTCGTGGTCGCTCCCGGACTCACTCCAGAAGACAGTCTGGAGAAAACCTACTATTTCAACCAACTCGCGATCGATGCGGGCAAGCAGGTCACCGGGGAAGAAATCGTCTCACTGAGCGTGGGCGCTGCGTTCTATCCAAAAGACGGACGCGACGCCGAGCAACTGCTCGCCGAAGCCGATCGCCGCATGTATGTGGTCAAGCAACAGCACCACGCCGGAATCGACATTTCCCAACAAGTTCCTCGAGCCGCAAAGGTGAACTGAGCACCCTAAGCACGAGGCCCTCGCAGAAAACCCCGGTCGCAAGGCCGGGGTTTTCGTTTGCAAGAAAGTTTCGGAGCCACGAAGCTGCGAAGCTTCGCGGCTCGATTTCATGATCTCAGCCATCCTGGTTCGATCGAACGAGAACAGAAGGCCTGAAAGGTCGAGAGAAGCGCAGCCCAGCGGCGTGAGCCCTGGGTAGCGACGTCATTAAACGCAAGAGCAAACTCTTGCAGAGAACACAATTTTTTGCAATCTGTCCGATATGGGACCGCGAATGCCGCGGAAACATGCAGCAGAGACGCTATTGTTGTGTTGAAGCGAACTGTATCGGTTACATGCGAGATGTCAGAAGAGGATTACAAGCTGCTGGCGAAGGAGGCGGACACGATCTGGCCGAAGGCTGTGCTGACGCAATCGGAGATTCTGCTCGGTCTGGCTCGGATCGGGGCGGAAACGGTTCTGAAGGACAACCGGAAGAAGTAGCTCACGTCATACGCGGTTGGGGAAGCGGACACGGAAAATCAGGATGGAAAGGAAGTGGACGCAAGTTGACCTTGCGGTTCACGTCGGGCTGCAACGCTCGTTCATGTCTACCTAGAGAGCGGGAACAGGAGCCGTGCTTACGGTCATTGGAAACGCTGGCGGACGGGTTCGGCATGACGATTTCCAGCTGCAGAGCGATGTGGTGCTGCTGTCGAGGATTGTGAGATGTATGACGGGCAACATTACCGAACAGAATTCAGCACCATTCAGGAAATGATGTACGTGCATACAACAGAACAAGACTTGATGAAAATAAAATAGTTTGCGGCTTGAACCTGATCTTTGCACTACCGAAAACAAGTTCTCACGCAATTGTGCAATGAGGAGCAAGGACAGCCTTATCTAGCTTAGAGACGTAAATTGATCCTTCCCGACGCCGCTTGTGGCAGGCGGCTGATCTGGTTAACGAAACCGGTGCGATCCACATTAAAGATGCCATGCGAAATCTGATTCTGCTGCTTGTCTTGTACGACAATCGCTTGCTGTTCGGGAACGGCATAAATAGCCTCGACATCTTCCCACTTCATTGTGGTCCTTTTCAAACCGAACCACTTTATGGAAGATATTTCCTGAAAGCCAACTATTAACGTAGGGGGGTAGAAATACAACGCGAATAGCGATGTTCCAAGAAGGATTGCAGACACCCATCGCTCGCTCGGATGCTGAAAGTAGTTCACGACTGTTCCATATAGCAACAGTGGAATCGTGATTAGGTAAAGTGCTTGGAAGCCTCTCGATGCACTATAAATTTTGTAGCCTCCCTTTGACTTTGCCTTCGTCCGCAGTGCTTCGATCACAAACAGACTGACAACGAGAACGGGCAAAGCTATTGCAATGATGCTTCTCAATTTTAATCTTTCCGTTTGTTAGCCGGAAACCGGAGTCGACGGGCCCTGTGTTTTCTCTTTCTGCATCAGTACTTAAGAACTGTGTAGATCACTTTATTTCCGATTGAGACAACTGATTTGCTGTTGGACTCTCTGGCAATTCCTCTCGCAACTGCACTCCACTCAATTCCATTCGCATCATCCGTTCAGCCAAATTGAGAATGCGGACGGCCGCCGCTTCCACGCGTTCGCCACGCGGATGAATGTTGGAGATGAGATTGCGATCTGCATCGGTTTGTCCCGCGCGCGGACGATATGCCATATATGCAGAAAGACTTTCAGCCGTGGCCAACCCTGGTCGTTCGCCGATCAGGAGAACCGCGACTTTTGGTTGCAGCACGTCACCGATTTGGTTGAGTATGCCGACCCGGCAGAATCGAATCACAAATGTCTGACCTGTCTTCCATCCGCGACGTGCGGCCCCTTCAAGCAGCAGGGGTAGGAGCGCTGGGACCTGGGAGGTGATGGCGGTAGTCGAAAGGCCGTCGCCGACGCAGATCTGAAGGTCCGCCGCTCGCCGGCAACTCTCCGAGATTTTCCGCCTGGCACCGGGGGGAAATCGTCTTCCTAAATCGGGACGTAGCAGATATTCGTCTTTCGAGGTTGCTTCGGTCGTTTCTTCAAAGATCCCGTATTGCTCGACTAGCTCAGTTCCCAGATGCGCGTGCAGATCAAAATTGCTCCGTACTGCATCGCGTGCTGCAGCATGTGCAGCACGCAGCTCAAGCTGCATCGAAGTGCGGTACGCGCCGCCGCTGCGCCCCGCGAGCAACCGCGCGGGAGTCCGCATCCGAACTTTCTCGATGATTACTGCAAGAGCATCCGCCATCGGCCTGTTTTCCTTACAAGCAGCAGGCATGGGCCATGCGTTCGGCGCAAGCCCTGACCTTAAAAGTGGACGACCCGGACCTGAGTCGGAGTGCGAGCCTTTCAGTGCTCGCAGCTTATGCGAGGACTGCACCTTCCGCCGCTTTAACGCTGGCGCACGCGCGAAGCGCGCATGCGGTGGGCCAGCGGTAAAGCGCGATCCCAACTCGCCTCTACCAAACCGGACGGCTCGTGCCGTGCGGCCCGACTAAACAAGGCGGCTTCCGCCCTAAAGTCTTCCTTGCCGCAATCCGGCAAATCTCGCTATGTCAATTCCGCGACCACCTTGCTCATCAACTCGCGATGCGCCGCTCCATCGAGCGCTGCAGGTTCATTGTCACGAAAGATGCCGCGTTCTTCCAGCCACGCCACGAACTCCGGGGCTGGCTTCAGATGGAACAGATTCCGCATCGCGATTGCATCGTGGTAACTCGTGGATTGATAATTCAACATCACGTCATCCGAGCAAGGCACTCCCATGAAGTAGTTACATCCCGCAGCCGTGAGCAACATCAGCAGATTGTCGGCTGAGTTCTGATCGGCCTCGGCATGGTTGGTGTAACACACATCGCAGCCCATCGGCAGCCCCAGCAGCTTGCCCATGAAATGATCTTCGAGGCCAGCGCGAATGATCTGCCGTTCGTCGAAAAGATATTCTGGACCGATGAATCCCACCACGCTGTTCACCAGCATGGGAGAAAACGCCCGTGCCACTCCATAAGCGCGCGCTTCGAGCGTGAGCTGATCGATGCCGTGATGCGCTTCAGCCGACAACGCGCTTCCTTGACCCGTTTCGAAGTACATCACGTTTTCTCCCACCCACTGCACATCGCTGCGCTCCCGATGATGTTCCAACGCGCGAGCGCAACCCTCCTTCAGCATGGATAGAGTGATGCCAAAACTGCGATTGGCGTCCTCCGTTCCGGCTACCGACTGAAACAGCAGGTCGACCGGCGCACCGCGCTCCATCGCTGCGAGTTGCGTAGTGATGTGTGCCAGACAGCAGGTCTGCGTTGGAATCTCGTAAGCGGCAACCAGCCGTTGCAGAGCGTGCAGAATCGCCGAGACAGTCTCAATGGAATCCGTTGCCGGATTCACTCCTATGACGGCGTCTCCGCAACCGTAAAGCAGCCCTTCGAAGGCAGCTAGGAGAATGCCGCCGATATCATCGGCAGGATGATTGGGTTGCGTGCGGATCGCGAGCACTCCGCGTTGGCCGAGAGTATTCCGACAGCGACTAACATTGCGAATCTTGGCCGCCGCGAGCACCAGGTCCTTGTTGCTCATGATCTTGGCGACAGCGGCTGCCATTTCGGGGATGATGCCCCATTGAAGCTGCTTCAGTTCACTCTCGCCTGTCGTGTCGCTCAGGATGTATTCCCGAAATTGGCCGACAGTCATGCTGCGCACAGGCGCGAACGCTTGTGCGTTGAAGGCATCGTCGATGAGGCGAGTGACATCATCTTCAAGCAGCGGCCGGTCAAGAATCCCCTGCAGGGTGATATCGGCAAGCGCACACTTCGCGGCAACCCGTTCCTGCTCATTGCCTGCCGCGATGCCGGCAAGCCGGTCCCCAGACTTAACCTCATTCGCCTTCGCGAAGATCTCACGCAAATCAGCAAAACGGTTCATCGGAATTTGTGAGCCTCAATGCGACCCGGACCGCGCCCAAACGACGGTTCATTGCGTATAACGGAATTCTTGCTTGCGCCGATCGTAATTCACTCCGCGCGGCCAGCGCGTATATCGAATCCAGAGCTCGCCCGCGACGTACGTGAGACTGAAGCCAATCCAGAATGCGGTGCCAAAAAACTCGCGAGGCGTGAGGCCGGTAATCCGGCTGGTGGCAAAGAAGAATCCCATAACGGGACGCACGGCCGCAATGCCCAGCGCGATTGCCATGGCGCGGATCACCCATTCGCGATGTCGCGCAATCTCCCGCCGACGGATGTGCAGGTAAGCCTTAGCGAGCGCGAATAGAAAAAAGAAATCAAACAAGATGGTCGCGGAGGCTTCAATTGCACCGCCGATCGGCTTCACGCTCATCCCCAGGGCCGATAGACCTATGATTACCCCGAGGATCATGACGATGCGTCCCATCCAGCGATGCGCGCGCAGGTGACGGTTTCGCCACGAACGCGAAAGCTGGAAGGGCACGAGAATTACGAATGCCAATCCGGGAATAATGTGCGTGAGTGTGAGTGCTTCTTTATTAGCGAAGATTTGATCCAGCCCGGCCAGCTGCGCGGGAACGTATTTCGGAGGAGACACCAGAGCGGTGATGCGCCGAACAACGACGGCCGCGGCGATCATGCACAGCAAGAGCATGCCGATCCATATCAGGCGCTTCAGCGCCGGCCTTGGACATTGGGCGAGAGTAGCCGTGGTTGCCATTCAGTAAGCTGCTACGCGACGACTCGATGCATGGTTCCGGTAACAGACGATGCGCCTCAATGGTTTGGTTGCAGCACCAGGAAGTAATCTTCCCGATCTGCTTTTACGAAGCCGTAATCGCCTGTTAGCCGATATCCGGCTCGCCCGGCTTCCTGCTCGACGACGCTTTTCTCGATGCCGTGATCTTCTCCGTTTCCGTTGCGGTCGATAATGCCCACGTGCGCTCCCGGACGCAGCGACTTGCGCAGGTTCTCGAGAAGGCGAACCGGGTCAGCGATCTCATGGTAGGTCTTGAGGATCAAAACGGAATCAACCGAGTTGGCGGGCAGCTTTGGATCATCAGGCGTGCTGAGAATCGTGCGCACATTCGGCATGTTGTTCTTCTGGGTCCGATCATTGATGTATTTGATTGCTTCCGGATTGATGTCCACGGCGTAAACGGTTCCTCGATCCCCGACTCTTTTCGCTGCCCGCACAGTGAACCACCCTGAGCCTGCACCGATGTCCGCGACAGTTGCCCCTGCACGGATGTTCAGGATGTCCATTACGCGCTCGATCTGAAGTTTCTTGTCGCGCTCTGGGTTATCGAAAATAGAAAGATCGCCGGTATACGGCGTACTCGTTTTGCGCTGAGCGGAATCGTTGCTCGTGCGCGCAGGCGGAGTTCGGATTGGCTCCAGCGCAGGTCGAGTTGGGACTGGCACCTGCGGCCACGCCATTTGCGCTGAAGCTATGAGGACTGCGATCAGCACGAAAATGCGCACGAATTCACGACCGCAGGGGCAAGATTTCGTGAGAGTTCCGCGGTAATCCACTGTTTCCTCCCGGATGTCAGTGTATGCCGACCGCAATTTGGGCAGTCGCCTGCACCAGATTATGTGCAAGCCTTTGCAGGTGAAATTCACACGCCAATCTCGGCCACCGCGAAAATATTGCACGATGGCCTTCCTGATCGATTTCAGCTTCAACTCTGGATTCAATGACTTACGAATGGGCTACTAACTGCAACTTTCGTGGTGCGCCCTCCCACACAACTGGAGGAATAAAGTGCATTTTCAACAAAGTCAACGGGCTCTGGATGTTATGCGCTGTGCCCTTCCAGAGCAACGTAGATGTTCGAGAGTCCACCTTCCCATTCGAGCCATCGCGCTGTTTCCCGATTTGGGACGCGATCCTCACACCGCTCTGATGCGCGACATGAACATGCTCGGCGCATTTTTTTATTGCATGAAGAAACCAGGCGTCGGCAACAAAGTGAAGCTGAATTTTTCCCTTCCTGAGCAGGGAGAAAAAACAAAGATCATCTGCGAAGGAGTGGTCGTGCGCGTTGAGGAAAGCGCCGAAGGAGCAGCGATCGGAGTTGCGATTCAGTTCACGCGCTATCAGCTGGCGAAGCCTCCCAAACCGCAGCAGCCACGCAATTTCGCGCGCGAGCGTCTGTCATTTATTGGATACGCAGTGGAAATGGTCGAACGCATGTTCGAACGTACCGCCGGATTGCGCGAGCGCATGATCGATGTCGAGAACGCCGCGTAGGAATCGTTTCACGATCCGGTTATTTGAAAGGGTGGGAGCCCCCGACTTTCAGTCGGGGGCTCGACTTTAGTCCAGTTAAAAGACGCGCCGAAGCTGGCAGGGCTTTTGTCCGGGTTTCACAGCCCAGGCGCAACCCGCATTAATTAAAGGTACACACCGAATACGCTCAAACGTCTAACCAAAAATTCGCACATTCGAAGCACTCGAGTGTTCACAAGCGAACACTGCGCAGCAAGCGCAAGGACGTAAGCCTTTCAATTACAAGTGAATACAATGGCCTGCAGAGTGCAAGTGCCAGAACAGGAGTTGCGCCTTGACTCAAAGTCTTCGTTTCGCTCTGCGGCAGATTGCCAAGAATCCCGGATTCGCCGCCCTTGCGGTACTCACACTGGCACTCGGAATTGGCGCGAACACCGCCATGTTCACAGCGATCGACAGCGTCCTGCTGCGGCCTTTGCCTTATCGCGATGCTGATCGAATTGTGGCCATCCGCCCTGCAGGCAGCGAAGCGACATCCTGGCCGAACTTTGTGGATATTCGCGAGCAAGCACGCGAGTTTTCCGATGTCGCAGGGTACTTGCCGGATTTCCTGGTAGCGCGCACTTCCGAGAGCAGCGAGGGCGTCTTTGCCATACACGCGACGACGAATGTATTCGACGTGCTTGGCGTCCGCCCGATGCTGGGGCGAGGCTTTCTTGCAGTCGACAATCAGCCTGGCGCTCCCAATGTTGTGATCCTCAGCGCTCCTTTCTGGCGCGAGCATTTCGCCGCAGATCCGCATGCTGTTGGCCAACAGCTCAAAGTCGGTGATGAACCGTACACCATCGTCGGCGTTCTCCCCGACGGCTTCAATTTTCGTGACAGCGATGTTGCCAAAGGCATCTGGATCGCATACCAGCCGTCGTCGGAGTCGATGAAAGAGCGCGGATCGACCTTCCTCTATCTCTTGGGGAAGGTGAAACCGGCAGTCAGTATGGAAGCGGCGCAGGCGGAGCTCATGGCCATTTCGCGCGGCCTGCAGCAGAACTATCCGAAGGAAGCTAAGGACCTGCAGTTCCAGTTAATCCCATTACGGAACCTGGTTACCGCGCAGGTAAAGCCGGTGTTTCTCGCTCTTACTGGAGCGCTCATCCTGGTGCTGCTGATTGCGTGCGCCAACGTCTCCAATCTGCTGCTCGCGCGCTGCCTTGCACGCAGCCAGGAGCTGGCGGTGCGTACAGCGCTCGGCGCCAGTCGCCGCGCTCTCTTTGCGCAAATGCTGACCGAAGGAGGAGTGCTCGGCGCGTTTGGAGCTGCGGCCGGTCTCGCTCTCGCGCATTTCATGCTGATGGGAGTTCACCGGCTGCCTCCCGATTTGATTCCGCGCTCGCAGGAGATTCATATCCGCGCAATCGTCTTCGTCGCTTTACTCGCGGTGGCAGCCATTGTGACTCTGCTGTCGTCGATTGTGCCTGCATGGATCGCAACGCGTACCGATCCGCAGACTGTGCTGCAGGAGGGTTCGCGCGGATCCAGCGGAGGCCCGAAGCGCTCGCGTCTGAGTGCCGCCATGGTCGGCGGTGAAGTCGCGTTGTCGGTGGTGCTTCTGATTTCTAGCGGACTGATGTTCCGCACGCTCTACAAACTTCAGCACGTGTATCTCGGCTTCGATCAGTCGAACGTTACCCAGTTTCTCGCGTTGCCGGGAAACGCCGCCGGCTTCTTTACCGGAGTGACGAAACCATCGGGAAAAGCCGACCAGGCAAACTCGATCGCGTTGCGTGTTTATGAACCGCTCCTGCAAAAGATTCAGAACCTGCCGGGAGTGGAATCGGCTGCTTACACCAATTCGGTGCCATTTCAAGGCATCGACATGAATAGCTCCATCCACATCGTTGGGAGGCCGGAAGAGCAGACAGCAAAGGATCATGCCTTCGTGCGCGCTATCAGTGCCGGATTCACACAGGTAATGAGAGTGCCCGTGGTTCGCGGACGCTCGATCACTGCGGATGACACCGCCAGCAGCCCATACGTTGCGCTCATCAACGAGACTCTCGCGCGACGCTACTTTGGGAATGAGAATCCTCTGGGACAGCAACTTGATCTGGGCGGCAAAGATACCGGCATGAGCAAGCCGTACACCATGGTCGGCGTAACCGCGGACGTGGTCCAAACCAAACTCGGCCGTGCGATTCTGCCCGAGATCGATCTGCCCTATCCGCAAATTCCCATTACGGGATTCTTCTATGGGTTCCTCGTTGCACCTGAGACCAACTACGTTGTGCGTACGCACGGCAACGTGGAGATCGCGCCGGCAGTGCGCAATTTGTTCCACGAAGCCGCTCCTGAATTTGCCCTCGATGAAGTAAAGACGCTGGAAAGTGCCCATGAGGAGGCCGACTTCAATCAGCGGCTTGGGTTGTATTTGGTCGCAGCGTTTGCAGGGATTGCCGTAATCATGGTGCTCGCCGGACTCTATGGCGTGCTGTCGCAGATCGTCGGACAGCGTCGGCGGGAGATCGGCATCCGCATGGCGTTGGGTGCGGACCGGGCGCTCATCCTGCGCATGATGCTGCAGCGAGGATTGGTCCTGATCGGAATCGGACTGGGAGTCGGCCTGCTCGCGTCACTTGCCGCGCAACAATCACTGAAGAGTTTTCTGTATGGAGTCTCGCCGATCGATCCGGCCACATACATCACCGTATCGGCGGTATTAGTCGCAGTAGGAATGCTGGCTGCATTCATACCGGCACGCAGAGCGGCGTCAATTGAGCCCACGCAGGCGTTGCGGGCGGAGTAATAGGAACGAGGAATGCTACTTGGTGGGCAGTGCAGGACTCGAACCTGCGACCTCCTGCTTGTAAGGCAGGCGCTCTAACCAACTGAGCTAACCGCCCCAATGGGATCGATACTTCTGACGGTAGCACAGGGGGTTGCCGGCGGCAATTCTGCCTGGTTGCCACTTTGCCTCTACCTCGGGAAGTTGTTGATTCTTAGGGACTTCCCTGGATGTCAGCTTTAGGTTGCGGTAAGTCGCTGGAAGGGGCTTGCAAGCCGCGCAAGATGGCGTACATTGAAGGCATCCTTCTGGTTTAGTTCGGCAACTAATCACGTTGGCGCTTGGGGTGTCTCTGTTCTTGCCGTCGTTTGGATTCTGGCTTCATAAACGCATTCGTTAAACCGTCAGCTATTACAAGTTGAAATCGCGGAAGAGGTGCAATGGTGAAAGCCATCCTGTTTGTGGACGACCATGAAGTCCTGGCACGGTTGAGCTGCGAGATCCTCGAAATGCAAGGCTACAAGGCGGTGAGCGCGTACAGCGCCAAAGAGGCGCTGGAGAAGTTCGATCAGCAGGATTTTGACATTCTCGTCACCGACTTTCGCATGGAAGGCATGAACGGCGTCGAACTCGCGCACAAGGTTCGCGAGAAGAGTCCCAATACTCCGGTGATTATCGTGACTGGTTATGGGCCAGTTGACGGTGGAAAAGACGTAGCCGCGTGCCTGCAAAAAGAAGATCTATTTCCTGCTCTGATTGAAAAAATCAAATTCTTTCTAGGTGAGCGTCCCGCTGTGGAACAACAACAGCCCATTGCAGCAAATTCGTGAGCTCGTAGCCCTCCCCCGCGCCGAGGCCTCCGCATTGCGGAGGCCTTCGCTTTTATTGACCAAATAATCTTGAACGACCGTTCCGCCGATTTGCAAAATACATCTATTCGTAGCGCAACGCGACGATGGGATCGACCTTCATTGCCCTTCGCGCGGGTGCTAAGCATGCGGCGGCGGCAAGGCCGACCAGCAGAGCAGCAGCTGCACAGAAAGTCATCGGGTCTGCGGGTGAAATGCCGAACACAAGTTGCGCAACCGTTTTTCGGAACGCCCAAGCACCAAAGAGCCCTGCTGCAGCGCCCGCTGCGGCCATGCCGATTCCCCGTCGCAAGATTAGCCAAAGGACATCCGCTCGTTGAGCGCCTAGCGCCATGCGCAATCCCATTTCGCTGGTCCGCTGCGCAACTACATAGGAAACCACTCCATACACGCCAATTCCCGCGAGCAGCAATCCTAACGCTGCAAACAGCGCGAGCAGGCCCGTGGTATAGCGGCGGTCGGCCGTTTGCTGGAGAATGAGCTCGTCCATGGTCGCGACTTCCGCGAATGGCAGGTTGGGATCGAGCGAATGAAGCTGCTGCCGAATTGGCGCGGCCAGTTGCATTGGATCAAGAGCCGTGCGCACCATCAATGTTTTGAAGCCGACATTCAGATCAGGCGTCTGTCGAAATAGCGTGGTGAAGTGCGGCATGGGCGGAAGCGCCGGACCGCGGTTCATCGTATTTCCGACCACGCCCACAATAGTGAAGACCTCGTCGGCGACGTTTCCTGACCCTAACTGCTGCGCTACGCTGATGCGCAGCCGTTTGCCAATAGGATCTTCGCTCGTAAAATACTTCTTCACGAACGCCTCGTTCACCAATGCCACACGCGGACCACTTTCCGTATCGAATTCGGAGAAATCGCGGCCCTCAATCACGGGAATTCCGAGCGTACGCAGATAATGCGAATCGGTTGCATTGCGCGCAGCAACGGGCGTGTCCTCGAGCCGAGACACGGGCTCGCCGTCGATGGTGAAGTTTTGCTTCCATTGATCGTCGGGCGGACTCGCAGCGCTTACGGTCGCGTCCCGCACGCCCGGCAGTTGGCGGACGCGCGAAGCGTATTCGTCGCAGAAACGTGTAATGCTTCCCGTATTGGGATAGCGCACACGCGGAAGATACAAATGCGTTCTTAACAGATGATCGGGACGAAAGCCGGTGTTTTGGTTCTGCAAGCGAATCAGGCTCTGTATCAGCAGTCCCGTCGCGATCACGAGCATCACTGCGAATGCAATCTCGCTCGCTACAAACAGACTTCCTAAACGCTTGCGACCTCGGCTCGCGGTGCTGGATCGGCCGGCTTCTTTAAGGCTTTCCGCCGGACTCACTTTCAGATTGGCCAAAGCGGGCACAGTGCCGAAAATCAGGCAGCTAAACAGAGATATGAAGAAAGCAAACCCGAGGACGCGAAGATCAATGCTCACACCCGCAAGCTGCGGAAGCTGCGCTGGATGAATTCGGCTGACAGTCGCACAACCCCACCAGGCAAGCACGCAACCGAGCACCCCGCCCAACAAGCCCAGAGTCAAATTCTCGACCATGAATTGACGAATAAGCGCGGGCTGTTTTGCTCCCATGGCGGCCCGCAAAGCAATTTCTCGAGTGCGTCCGGAATTTCTTGCTAACAGCAGATTGGCAACGTTCGAGCATGCGATAAAGAGGATGAGCAGAACCGCACCCATCAGAACTCGCAGCATGGGCCGCAGGTTCCGGATTTGGTCTTCCTGCAAGGGCTGCAGCTTTACTCCGACGTCGTGATCCAGTGGATATTGCGCGGCCAGACTGCTTGCGATCCTGTCCAGATCCGCGTTCGCCTGTTGAATGGTTACGCCGGGTTTGAGACGTCCGATCGCGCCCCAGCCACGATCACCGCGCGAGCTTTCGGCCCAAACCGTGTTGTTGCCATTCACGTACGGTACGAACGGCGTCCAGAGCTCAGTTTTGCCGTGCGGCGTCCCAACCCAGTAGTCGGGAATCTCACCTGGCGTGACCCCGATAATGCTGTAAGGCTCGTCGTTGATCCGGATCGTTTTGCCGAGGACCGCGCGTTCACCGTGAAAACGCGTCTGCCAGAAGTCATAACTGATGATGGCGACGAAGTTGTTTCCCCAACGGTTCTCTTCATCTTTAAAAAGCCGGCCCATCAGTGGCTTGATGCCGAGGACTTCGAAATACTCCCCGGGAACCAGTCCCACGCGCATCTGTTCAGGTTCTGTCGATCCGCTGCTGAAGCTGACGTTCTTTCTCCAGACGTCATAAACAGCCATCTTTTCAAATGTGTGATTCTGCGCAGCAAAGTCGCGGAGATCCATCGGCGACGGACCGAGAATTGCCCCGCGCTGCGTGGAAAAGATTCTTACCAGACGGTCAGGATCAGCAAATGCGATGGGCCGGAGCAACACTGCATTCAGCACGCCGAACATGGCCGTGCTTGCGCCGATGCCCAAGGCAAGCGTAACGATTGCGATCGCCGCAAATCCCGGGCTCCTGCGCATCTGGCGCAGCGCATAGCGCAAATCCTGCGTGAGTCCCACCATTTCAGTTCTCGTCCTTCAGCACAGACATTCCCCTATTGCTCCCCCCGTGAAGATTTTGGCGGCAAGACTTTTACCAACCTAATGCAACGCGTAACTTCTTGAGGAGAAACAACAAGGAAAACACTTCGTGGGACAGTGAGGTTTAGAAAGTGTCCACCGTCGATCCTTATCTGTCCGGAATCGAACGTGCGCCGGCCAACTCAGAATGGTGGCATATCGTCTTTGAACCTGATGTTGGAAGAAGTAATCTTCATTCGAGGATACATAGCTCATGACAGACTGGTTCGCGCGCCCCGTGCTACACGTGACCGACGTTGAAGCTTCGCTCCGCTTTTATGTCGACCGGCTCGGCTTCACCAGCCCCTGGCGCTACGACGAGGACGGCCGCGCGCACGTAGCAGAAGTCGACCGGCAGGGCTGCGCCGTTATCCTGGCCGACACCTGGCCGGAGAAGATTGGCAAGGGCCTGATGTTTATTTCCCTGAACGTCGAACCGCCAACGCGCGAGGCCGCTGCGGTCGCGGTAGATGCGCTCCGCTCGGAACTCGAGTCCCGGGGCGTCGCGGTCAAGGAGGGTTCGTGGGGCTATCGGCTGCTGGTGGTCGATGATCCCGATGGAAATCAGCTCTTCTTCAACTACCCGGCCGAGACTGCAGCCAGCAAGACTGCCGGATGAAAGCTAGCGGATCGATTCACCGAGTCTGTTCGTCTGGAACGCGAGCAAAGGCCATCTTGCTTTTCCAGCTGCGCCATTCTTCAGCCGTAATCTCCCAAATCTCGGCTGGAAGCCGGCCGGAGACATAGTCACGCTCGAGAGTCGAAATGAGACGCATGCCCGTCTTCTCCGAGATTCGCCTGGAAGCGATGTTGGCGACTGCCTTGGGAGCCCGCAACACTCTGAAGCCAAGAACATCGAACCAATAATCGTTGACTGCTGCCACGGCTTCCGTCATGAGTCCCTGACGCTGCCAAGGCAATCCCAACCAGTAGCCACGGTTATCCCAGTCATTTTGGTGAAGGCTGATTTTTCCAATCAGGCGTTCGGGCGATTCCTTCAACCGCAGGCTCCAATGCCACTCTTCACCACGCTCCATCGCCGGCAGGATGACGTCGCGATACCGCCGGAGAGCCAGGCCTTTGGGCCACGGCCACGGAATTCCGGCGTTAAGAAATTTGACAATCTCCCACTGGGGAAACAGGTCCTCGGCATCCGCTGCATCGGCAAGCTGAAGCGGGCGCAAAAAAAGGCACTTCGTTTGCAACGGAACGATCATTCTTCCATACAGTAACAGGGTCTCCCAGCGGCGCACTGTGACACGAGAGTCTCCGGATCCATAAGAAGCGACGGATTTGGATTTCCCGAACTAGAACTCTATCTGGCTCGTTACCGGCTACTGGATCGCGATCAATACCAAGTACCCCGCAGGTCGGGCGTGTGAAACGGTCCGCCATACGAGAGCTGATCGGCGTTAGGCCAAGCATCGCGGAAGAACGCTGCCAACCGTCCGGCCAGAGTCAGCGAAGACTCATGAGAGCTGTACAGGATCCAATCACGGCCTGAAAACAGGAATTTTTCGCTGCCATCATAGGCGGAGCTCACCAACGCTGCATCAACTTCGTAGTTCGGCGGACCTAATTCGCGCAGCAGAAGACACCTTTTAATCCGCTCTGCCTCCAAGAAGCTCTGTAGCAATTCCTCGCCCTTTCTGGCTTCCCATAGCTCCTGATGGAACGTCAGCACCCCGTTTGGGGCAGGGTCATCAGATAATGGAAACCAACTACTGCCCGGCCCGCGGACGTGCCATTGCTCCGATAGCATCTGCCACAGTTCATCGGACTCGACACCTGAGAGGACTCGCCTGTATGGCAGAGGATCGACCTCCAGGCTCCGCTGTCGAGCGGCTTCCAGGAGGAACGACGAATAGCCGTCCAATTGTTCTCTAAGTGCGCTGAGTACAACAGCTCGATCGTCCATCGATGCCAGTTCGGCGGAAAGGACTGAGTACGCGGATTGACCGGCTTCTTGCGCGACGCGCAGAGCGTCAACCAAGCTGGTGTCTGAGTCCGCGACGAACCGTTCGAGATTGATCAGGATGGCCTCAGCCAGCCGGTATCGCGGAAAAATCTTGCATTGCTCGTGCGAGTAAGTCCATCCGGTGGTGAGATAGTCCTTCACTCCCGGTGCTATCTGGCCGTATTTCGCAGTCCATTCAGCATGCTGCGCAATGCAAAAAGTGCGCGCCGCGGTGTGGAGGGCCAAACCTTCGGCCATTAGGAAACCCCTGAACGAAGCACTCTAGCTCGGTCGAGCATTCACCCCGCGTTGTGAGCGGACTGTTGGCAATCCTGAAACGAAAGCAGGGTGAACCTCTGTTCTACTCCTTATATTTCTACCGCTCACCCAAACAGTTCAGCTTGTATCGGCGCCAATTCGGGAGCCTCTTTTACGCACTCGGGCGAGTCATTCTGTGGATCGTTCACAAATGGGCCAACCAGGAACCGTCTCATCAAGCTCGCATTGAAGGGACGAAACAGCTCCGCGTGACGTTGAATTTCTAAAATGGGAGCGGTTAACCACGCATCGTAATGCTCTGGCCTTAAAATCGCCGGCATGCGGTCGTGTACATCGCTGAGCAGGTCATTTGGAGTGGTTGTTAGAATCGCGCACGATTCGATTTCCAGCCCACGCGGCTGTTTCCACGTGTCCCATATACCAGCGAAAGCAAAAAGAGAATCGTCCTTCATCCCGAAATGAAATGGCTGCTTCGCGCTGCCGGTGCGCTTCCATTCGTAAAAACCATCCGCAGGAATAAGGCAGCGACGCCGCTCAAAACTCTCGCGGAAAGCCGGTTTCTCGAGGAGTGTTTCGCTCCTGGCGTTGATCTGCCTAGAAGAAGCATCCTTCGCCCACGACGGAATGAGGCCCCAGCGCATCGAGGAGATCACTCGGCGACCATTGTTTGCGCGTACCACCAGAACCGCCTGAGTCGGCGCGATGTTGTAGCGCGGCGTCAGGTCGAGATCATCGCTGCCGTAAACCGCCTCAAACTTCTCGACCAGTCTGTCTGCACGTGTTAGCCGGTACCGTCCGCACATGAGCCTTCGATATTAGCAGCGCCGGGACATACTGAATGCTGTACAACCTGCTTCCTGACGAGTTACGACAAGTAGACCTTCAATCATCCCGAGTGCTGCCCCTGTTAGTCAATACGCAATGTTCATCCAGGCCCAGAGTCTGGAAGGAAGGGCGCTCCGGCTGGAACTTTGTAGGCGGAAATAGACTGAACGCGATCGACTGCCATATGAAGAATATCGGCAGCCAGTAAAACGATACGACGAATATTAGGAAAGACCACGGGAATCCTCGTGCCTTCGCAATTGCGATGGCAAGCGTCCAGCAGACTGTGAGTTGAGTCCAAACATAGGCGCGACTCCGCTTTGGACAGATTTGCTTCAGACACTGAGGACAGTCGAACCGGCCAGGGCTGATGACCTCGAGCGTCAACAAACCGTCACAGATAGGACAGTTGCCGGCAACCGAACCCTCCAAGCCCATACACGTGAATACGCCGGTTGCTCCTTTTTTGTTCATTCGACTCGCGAGATGGCAGGGCCGTAGGCCCGGCTGGCCAAATGTCAGCCCACACCGCCAGGTGTGGGACAGGGAAGTAGACACCGAGCGCCATAGGCGCGGCACTCATGCGAAGACGTACTTTGGATCGTACGGAATCCGCGCCTTCTTCAGCATCGCCACAAACTCTCGCTCAAAACTCCTATTCTTATGATGCTCACGCTGATTGCGGATGTAAGCCTTCACCGTTTCAATTTGGGACGCGCTCACCGAGAAGGCTCCATAGCCGACTTGCCAGTTGAAGTCGATCCCCTGCCTGCGCACAAATCGTGACGAGTTCGTTTTGAACTTGTTGACCGCATCCGCCAGGCTCATGCTCGGCGGCAACACAAAAAGGAGATGAGAATGGTTCGGCATACCACCCGCCGCGATGAGTGGAATTTTGTGCTCCTTCGCAATTCGGCAATGAATGAATATTGACGTTTTTCGAACGCGGCCGGAATGAGGTTTTGTCGGTTCAACGTGCTGTAAACAACATGGACGTGGTTGTTGGAATAGGAGTGGCTCATATATGGATTCGAGGCCCGGCATCATAGCATTCACGTCTGGTGCCGCGCCTCCGGCGCTCCGTCATACGAACGCTGTCCCACACCTGCCGGTGTGGGCTGACATTTAGCCCGCCGGGCCTACGGCCCTACGATTCTCATCCACCGGTGCATAAGGTTGACGTCGAAAACAGTGCGAGAGCCGGAGTAAAACCTCACATGAGTATTGGCATCCAATACAAGCTTGTGCTACAAACATATTGGTAGCCAATAGGAGTGGAGGCCATGGCAGACAAGAAGGATGTTCGGCAAGGGACGCTGGCGCTCATGATTTTGAAGACGCTGGAAACCATGGGGCCATTGCACGCTTACGCGGTCGCGCGCCGAATCGAGCAGATCAGCGACGATCTACTGGCCGTCCAATATGGCACGATCTATCCCGCACTTCTCAAACTTGAACAGGAGGGGTATGTCGCATCCGAATGGACATCGTCCGAGAACAACCGCCGCGTCAAGAATTACAAATTGACCCGCGCTGGCCGGAAGCGCATTCACCAGGAAGCAGGCGAGTGGCAGAAGACGGCTGCCATTCTGGAACGATTCCTTTCACTGGGAAAGCAGCAGGCATAACCAGGAGCACGACATGAGAGGACTTCGCATTTTGCTTTACCGCGTTGCCGGATTCTTCCAGCGCTCCCGCCGTGATCACGAACTCGAGGAGGAAATCGAGAGCAACCTCCAATTCCAAGTCAGCGACAACATAGCCGCTGGCATGTCGGCGGACGAAGCGCGGCGTCAGGCGCTGATCAAATTAGGAGGTGTCGATCAGACAAAGGAACTATATCGAGAGCAGCGAGGCTTACCACTGCTCGATTCTTTGTCCCAGGATGTTCGCTACGCCGCGCGTGTGCTTCGCAAGAGTCCTGGATACACCGTCGTTGCGGTGCTGACGTTAGCGCTTGGCATTGGGGCAAACGCAGCGATCTTCAGCATTGTTTATGGCGTGCTCCTGCAGCCGCTACCGTACAAGGATCCCGGCCGGCTTGTGGTGATCAATGAAACCAAGAAAGGGCCGGAGTGGTCGGGATTCGCGATGTTAGGAGTCTCGCCGCCGGATTTCCGGGCATTTCGCGAGCGCAACCGCAGCTTCGAAAAAGTCGGTGCATATTCCCCGGGCAGCATGGTGGTCAGGATCGGCCGGCAGAGCGAGCGTGTCTATTCCCTCCAGGCGACGCATGAACTGTTCTCCGTGCTGGGACGCGAGCCGATGCTGGGACGCGGCTTCCGCGAAGACGAGGAAATTGCGGGCAACAACCACGTCGTAGTGATCAGTTGGCGGCTCTGGCAAAAAGAGTTTGCCGGCGACGATAACGCTCTCGGTCGCACGCTCACCCTGGACCGCCAGATGCCTTCAACCGTTGATACCGAAAAGTACGTCGTGATCGGGATCATGCCACCCAGCTTCGATTTTCCGGTGGACAGCGAAACCGATCTCTGGATGCCGCTTACCGTGCCACGCGATCCCGATCTTCAAGGCGCAACCTATCTTCCGATGGTCGGCCGGCTGAAGCCCGGCGTTTCGATGACGAAGGCAGAAGCGGATTTGCAATCGATCGCGAATGGGCAGAAGCCGTTTCAATGGATGGTCGTACTCGATCAATTGGGTGACAACGTAGTATCGAGGGTTCGGCCCTCGTTATGGATGCTGTTCGGCGCGGTAGTGTTCGTGCTGCTGATCGCGGCGGCGAATATGGCGAGTCTCGCGGTTTCACGCGTTTCGGCGCGGCAGAAAGAGGCGGCAGTCCGGCTGGCGTTGGGTGCGGGACGATGGCGGCTTGCACGCGCGCTGCTGATTGAATCCGTGCTGCTGGCAACGCTAGCCGCGACTGTCGGCCTGCTGATCGCACGCTTCAGCACGACTGCCATGCTCAGCATCGCGCCCTCAACTCTCCCACGGCTGGCTAATGTTCATCTCAGTGTTCCCGTTTTGGCATTCACATTTTTGGCGGCGATCTTTACCGGCCTGTTGCTTGGCGCCGCGCCCGCCTGGCGCGCCGGCCGGACGGACCTGCAGCAAGCGATGAAAGAAGGCAGTCCGACGCTCACTGGCCGCCAGCCCCTACAGACGGCCATGGTTGGCTTCGAAGTTGTGCTGGCTGTGGTTCTGCTGGTGGGAGCGGGGTTGATGATCCGCACCATGGCCAAGCTCCGGTCGGTCGATTTGGGATTCGATCCTCATCACACCCTCACGGCCGAGATTTTGCTGCCGCAGGGCAGCTACTCCAGCAGTACGCAGCAATTGGAGTTCTTCGATGAACTCCTGGACCGGATCGGTAAGCTGCCCGGAGTTCTCGAGGCGAGCGGCGGCACTAAGTTCCCGATGAGCCGCGGGCGCATGGAGTTTAGCCTTGTGCATTACGGAGATGACGGCAAGGCTCGGCAGACGCTGGTCGGTGGATTTTCCAGTATCACGCCGAATTATTTCCGCGCATTGGGGCTGCACCTGATGGGTGGGCGCGAGTTCACGGACGCAGATAACGCGGACGCGCCGCCGGTTGGAATCGTCAACCAGGCCCTGGTCCGGATTATGTGGCCCGATCGCAATCCGATCGGACAAAAGCTGCCGAATGGATTTACCAAGCAGGCAGTCACAGTCATCGGTGTTGCGCCCGATATGCATTTCGACGGCATCGACAAGGGCGCCCGGCCCGAACTCTTTGTGCCCTTTGCCCAGAAACCGTGGGACTTCATGCGCCTCGTAGTGCGAACGGAGCGAGACCCGCTTGCGTTGGCGTCCTCCATTCGCGCGCAGCTGCGTGCCATCGACGATGCGCAGACGCTCGACAAAGTCCGCACCTTCGACGAGGTCCTGCATGATTCCACCGCCGACCGGCGCTTCTACATGGTGCTGTTGAGCATCTTTGCGGCGCTGTCACTAGCCCTGGCGGCCATCGGCGTGTTCGGTGTGGTTTCCTACTCGGTGACGCAACGCACGCACGAAATCGGCGTGCGCAGAGCCTTCGGTGCTTCCGACGCGCAGATCATGACAATGGTCCTGCGGAAGGGCCTGCTGCCAGCCGTGCTCGGATTGATAGTGGGAAGCGTAGGTGCGCTGGCATTGACCCGCGTGCTGCGGAATCTATTGTTCGGCATAAGCAACACCGATCCATTGACGTTCGCTGCCGTTCCCGCTGCGCTCATCATCGCCGCCCTGGCAGCATGTTGGCTCCCGGCCAGGCGGGCGGCTCGCGTCGATCCAATGGCTGCGCTGAGATACGAATAATTGACGTACCCCACACGTGCCGATGTGGGCTGACATTGGCACGCCGGGCCTACAATTCTGGAATGGCTACCGAGCATCATGATCGAGTTGCTTCCGGAAAAGTCTTCTGAAGTGATCGATGGTCTCTAATTCATAGACAGTTCAGTTGTCTCACTTCGGCCACGAACGACGGATCAAAATACCGTCGGTCTAATCTCTGCAACTCGCTGATTTTTCATTGGAATTTCCACACATTTTTTCTTTGACTCTGCCGCCGGATTTCTGGTTCCATTATGGGAAGGCGCAAGCCACGAAGCTGCGAAGCAAACAACCAGAAAAGCTGGCGAACGCCAGCTGCGGGCAACGCAGCACAACGGCAGCACCAGAAAGCCGCGGACCCTCGAAGCTGCGGAGCTGGTTGGGATCGACGCTGGGGAGGCAGTCGGTCGCGGTATGCAGAACAGAACGGCTCCGAAATTGACGAACACGAAATTCTCAATCCCAAGATGTTGGATAGCAAGAAAATCGAAATCCAATATCTTGGGTTCGAAATCGAAAAAAATGCGAGCAACGGGGACTTAACTCTTTTGTGGACAGGATTTTGCGAAAAAGGGGAGGGGGGAGGGGGGGGGGGGAGGAGGTTACAGAGCGACAGGTGACAGGGAGGACGTTCGGCTGTTGCCTTCACGCGGGCCGCGAACCTACTGAGCCTGGAAGCTGACGGGAACGGCGAAGAGTATCGAACAGGGCAACGGCGTTCTTGGGGTGGTCGAATCAGGCTGCTTTGTCTGAATCGGGTCGCTCTTCGTCGCCGACCATCTCGCGCGCGGTTTGCTCCTGCGTGTCTTTGATCTGCGAGGGCTTGCCGACAGCTGCCGTGGGATTGTCTTCGGCTTTGGTTTTCTGGTCGCCTTGCGCCTGCGCGTCTGGCGGATGGACGGTGAGGTCCATTGTTGTGGAGCCGATTTGAATGTCATTTCGCTCGCGCAGCTTGCGGAATGTTTCCGCGAAGATGAAGCTGCTGGCTTTGCGGCGCTGTTTGGGATCGACGACGTAACGCAGCGTGAGCTCGATGTAGTTGTCGGTGACTTTGATGTACACGTCGGGTTCGAGTTCGAAGCGCTGCACCATGAAGTAGCGCTGCATCCGGTCGAGCTGCCGCTGCGCGCCCTGCAGAAACTGCTGCGTGTATTCGTGTCCGACACTCTTCAGAATTTCGGAGAGGGCTTTCACGTTGCTGGCGTAGGTGATGGGAATTTTGATCTCGTCCCAGATATAGCCGAATGTGCGGGTGTAGTTGAAGACTGGAGTGCCGAACACTTGAGCGTTGGCGAATTGGATGGTGCGTCCGCTGTATTGATCGCCGCTGATCCAGTTTCCGATTTCCATCATGCGCGTGTAGAAGAAGCCGATGTCGATCACGTCGCCGCTGAGCTTGTTGATCTCGATGCGATCGCCGCCGGAGTACATGTGTCCGGCGAAGATGGCGATGCGGCCGGCGATGCTCAGCAGCGGCTCGCGCAAAGAGATTGCCAGGCCGGCTCCTATAAGGCCCCAGAATTGTCCAGTGTGCTCAAACTTTTTCGACCAGAACGCGATGATCGCTGCCGTGGTGAGGACCGTAATAACAGTATTGGTCAGGCGGTACAGCCGGTAGTGTTCCTTCGGTGCGACGTCCCGTGCTTCGATGACTTTGCGCGCAATTAGCGCTGCGACAGAGGCAACGATGAACACGCCAATTGTGCCCAACACCGGAATTTCATACGGAAAGTGCGGCATTGGGTATTCAGATGCACTTGGGATGAGGCGTGTTTGCAAAACGAGAGCAGGAGCAGAAGACGGCCCGTCCGCTGCGAACGGGCCCGGTAAAGCAGCTACTTCTTGTCGTATTGCAGCGCGAGCTGCAGTTGGTGGATGGCTTCGTCGCAGGCTCTCACCGCATCTACGCGATGGCCGCCGAAATCATGCGATGCTGTCTGCAGCTCTCGTTTTGCTTCCTGCAGCTCCTTGATTGCGCCGCGAATGTGCGGATGGCGCTCGCGTCCTCGATCGCGGTTGTTGTCCTGCGTTGTCGGTAAAAATCCGGATTTGGCGGTGGGCGCTTGCGCCACGATTGGAGCGGCTAAAAGGAAGGTGAGCAGCATTGCAACCGCTGCGCGAACTACGGTTTTCATGAGTTATCTCCGAAAATGGGTTGTTACTGCTGCATGAGCAAAACCCGGAGAGCATGAAAAAGACTCGCTATAATCGAATGTTCGCAGCCCTCCGCTGCTCGATTTCTTCCTTGAGGAGCAATCATGTCCACGGCGCCTTCTATTGCCACTCGCGTTGAGAAAGACTCGATCGGTCCGAAGGAGATCCCAGCCCACGTGTACTACGGCGTGCAGACGGCGCGAGCCGTCGAGAACTATCCCATCTCGGGAATGCGCGCACACCCGACATTAATCCGCGCAATCGCGATGATCAAACGAGCTTCCGCCGAAGCCAATAAGGAGTTGGGGCTCGTTGACTCCAAAGTTGCCGACGCAATCATTGCTGCCGCAAAGGAAGTGATCGATGGCAAGTGGGATCGCGAGTTTGTGGTCGATGTCTTTCAGGCCGGCGCAGGCGTGAGCTTCCACATGAACTCGAACGAGGTGATTGCAAACCGCGCAGAAGAAATTCTTGGCGGCAAGATCGGGGAGTACAAGCGCGTGCACCCCAACGATCACGTCAATTACGGCCAATCGACCAACGATGTTTTCCCCACAGCGATGCGTCTGGCGACCCTCATCGAACTCGAAAAGCTTTATCCTGTGCTCGATTCGCTGGCACATAGCTTCGACCAGAAGAGTAAAGAGTTTTGGGACATCATGAAGTCTGGACGGACGCACATGCAGGATGCTGTGCCGATTCGTCTTGGCCAGGAGTTCGCTGCTTATAGGGAGGCTTTGCGGCGCGCGAGTGAGAACATCCGGCAGAACTCGGAAGACCTGCGCTGGCTGGGACTCGGCGGCTCGGCCGTTGGCACCGGCATCAACACGCATCCGGATTATCGCGGGCGCGCGGTTGCGATTCTCACGCGCATCTCCGGGCAAAAGCTCATGCCGGCAACTGATATGCGCTGGGCCATGCAGTCAAACGCTCCTATGGCTCAGACCTCGGCAGCGTTGCGAAATCTTGCTTTAGAAGTGATTCGCATCTCGAATGACATTCGCTTACTGTCATCCGGCCCTAATACGGGAATGGCGGAAATCTACCTTCCTGCGTTGCAGCCGGGCTCCTCGATCATGCCGGGCAAGATTAATCCTGTTATGCCGGAGCTTGCCGCCATGGTTTCGTTCCAGGTAGTCGGCAACGACACCGCCGTTGCGCTCGCGGTCCAGGGCGGACAACTCGAACTCAACGTCATGATGCCAACCATGTCTTACAGCGTCCTGCAGTCGATCACGATCATGACCAACATGCTCCGCCAGTTCGACAAGTTCTGCATCAGCGGAGTCACCGCGAATAAAGAGCGCTGCCAGTTCTACGCCGAGAGCACGGTGTCGCTGGCGACCGCGCTGAATCCGTACATCGGATATCAGAAGGCGGCCGAGATCGTGAAGGAATCAGTCGCGACTGGTCGTTCGATCATCGAGATTGCGAGGTCGAAGGGGCTCTTGAAGGAAGAGGAGATCGCGGAGATTCTCGATCCGGTAAACATGACCGAGCCGAAGCGCCCGCTGGAAGCGGCTAAGCAAAGAGAAAAAATTAAGGCAAGCTAGAATCGAAAACGCCCATGTCACTCACACGCCAGCAAGCGCTCGACATGTTTCGCTCCGATGATCTGATCGGCATCGGTATGGAAGCCGATGCAGTTCGCCGCCGCCTTCATCCTGAAGGCGTTGTCACTTACATCATCGATCGCAACATTAATTACACAAATTTCTGCACCGAATACTGCTCATTCTGTGCGTTTTATCGTCCCTTAAAGGGAAAGCTTGCCGCCGAAGGCTACATTCTCGATTTCGAGACGATCTACGAAAAAATCCGCGAGACCGTCGAACTTGGCGGCACCGGCATTCTCATGCAGGGCGGCCTGCATCCCGATTTGAAAATCGACTGGTTCGAGCGCCTGCTGCGCGGAATCAAAGATCACTTTCCGAAAGTCCACCTGCACTGCTTTTCTGCATCTGAAATCATCGCCATCGCCGAGTACAGCGGCCTCACGATTCGCGATACCATCATGCGCCTGCGCGATGCCGGACTCGATTCCATTCCCGGCGGCGGAGCTGAGATTCTCGACGACGATGTTCGTTATCGCATCGCGCGGCTGAAGTGCCTCACGGGCGACTGGCTCAACGTCCATCGCACGGCGCATCAGCTTGGCATGCGAACCACAGCGACGATGATGTTCGGTGTGGGTGAAACATACGGGCAGCGCATCAACCACTTCCAGGCCGTCTATGACCTGCAGCAGGAAACAGGCGGATTCACCGCATTCATCCCCTGGAGCTTCCAGCCGAAGAATACCGCGCTCGGCGGACGCAAATGGGACGAGGCAACGTCCGTCGAGTACTTGAAACTGCTGGCGATTTCCCGTCTGTTCCTCGACAACATCGAAAACGTGCAGGCGAGCTGGGTGACACAAGGATTGAAAGTCCTACAGATGGGATTGCGTTTCGGCGGAAATGATGTTGGTTCAGTGATGCTCGAAGAGAACGTCGTACGCGCTGCAGGGACGTCCAACTGCACCACGGAAGAAGAGCTGCGTCACATTATTCGCGACGCCGGATTTAAGCCGGTACAGCGCGACACGCTGTATCGCACGATGTTCCTGAATTGAGCACCGTTACTTCGGGCTATCCCGGTGCTGCGCCTTTACGTTGTAACCCGCTTTCTTCAGGCGCTTGGCGACGTCCTCGGCAATCATGACTGAGCGATGCTGCCCGCCGGTGCATCCGAAGGCGATCGTCAGATAGCTTTTGCCTTCGCGGATGTAATGCGGCATGAGATAGATCAGCAATTCCGAGATGCGATCGATGAATTCTTTCGTCTGCGGGAATTGGCGGATATAGGCTGCGACTTTCGGATGCTTCCCCGTCAGCGGACGGAATTCGGGAACAAAGTGAGGATTCGGCAGAAAGCGAACATCAAATACCAGGTCGGAATCGCTGGGCACGCCGTTCTTGAAACCGAAGCTTACACAGGAAACGAGAATGTTGTGGCTGCCGCCTTTCCCATCTTGAAACTTTTCCAGGATATGCGATCGCAATTCATGGACATTGAACTTGGAGGTATCGATGATCACGTCAGCCAGATTGCGGACGAAATCGAGCTTTTCGCGCTCCGAACTGATGGCGGATGCAACGGAAGAACTTTTGCCGAGCGGATGCGGTCGCCGCGTCTCGCTGAAGCGCCGCACGAGGGACTCATCTGACGCTTCTAGGAAGACGACTTGCGTGTTGATCGTCCTTTTTACTTGCTTGAGAATCTGCGGCAGTCGGGTGAGCGTCTGGCCTTCGCGAATGTCGACGACCAGAGCCGTACGCTCGATCTCGGGCGACTGACGAGCAAGGTCGGCAAAACGTGGAATTAGTTCGAGAGGAAGGTTGTCGACACAGTAATATCCGAGATCTTCAAAAGCTTTGAGAACCGATCCCTTGCCCGAACCGCTCATCCCCGTGATGATCACCAACTCGGTCGGGCCGCGCTTGAACTTGCCTCCGCGCGGCGCCAAACGCCGACGCGGAGTCTTCTGCGCGTCAGCGTCTTGCACCTGTTTAGAAGCGGTCGCCATCAAAATGATGTTAGCAGCAGCTTAAGGCGCTTCAATCAGCTCCATTTTGCCGTCTTTTTTGCGATGCAACACCTTCACGCGACCATCGGGATCACGGAACACAAAGACGTCGCGATCGCGGAATTCGGCTTCTTTCACCGCTTCTTCAACGGTCATCGGGCGCAGTGAGACCGAATCGGCCGATTTCACTACATGTGTTTCAGTTAGCCGCGCGACAGCAGGAAATGAATGAACCACAACAGGAACCGCAGTCGCCGGGTTCGCACCGACAGCCATGTGCTGCGCTTCCTGTTTGGCCACTTGCTTCGGCCACTCTTCCTTACGAGGCTGACGCTTCTTGGTCCGCCAGCGGCTCTTGTACTTCACTGCCTGGCGATCGATCTTGCCCAGCGCTTCGCCTACGGCGGCGGACATCTCGGTCGCCTCGGCTACGCCGACGATCGGATGATTGCGAATCTTGATGGTGATTTCTGCGATATTGCGGTGTTTTTCCAGGGTGAGGATTACGTGTGAATCGAATGAACTGCCAAAGAGTTTTTCGAGTTTGCCCAAGCCGTGTTCCACCTGCTTGCGCACTGCGGGAGTGAT
>Ga0070741_10005693_pt1 | contig 27383 bp, 18 predicted proteins | sample Coa_R1_4_FD_66440 | JGI IMG/M metagenome (GOLD analysis project Ga0070741, IMG submission 66440) | Surface soil microbial communities from Centralia Pennsylvania, which are recovering from an underground coalmine fire - Coalmine... | ecosystem: Environmental > Terrestrial > Soil > Unclassified ...
AAATATAAGAGAAAAGGCGATTGAAGAGTTTCTTTTAAGGGCAAATTTAGGATATCGTTCAATTAGATTTTTGGATGAGTCAACGAATACTCTTTCGTTTAGGTTTTCTCGTGAGTCAACAGGGGACAACCCGCGGTTTCAGCACTCTATTGCTCAGACAGTTAGTTCTTGTTATGCTTGCCTCTGCCTAGAGTTACACCGCTTCAAGCAGCAGAGACCCCAATAAATTAAGTCCATCAGGAGGAAGAATGGCAACAAGTACCATTGACCAACCCAAGGCGGCTCCGAGCGAGTTCAAGCCATTTGTCAGCCCGCGTGAATCGATCGCGGAACTGACGCCGCGAGCGCTGATCCTTGGCGCATTATTCGGAATCGTCTTTGGAGCGTCTACGGTTTACCTGGGGCTGAAAGTTGGATTGACAGTCAGTGCTTCTATCCCCATCGCGGTTCTATCTATAACCATCTTAAAAGCGTTTGGTAAAGGCACGATTCTGGAAAACAACATCGTGCAGACCACCGGAAGTGCTGGAGAGTCGATCGCCGGCGGTATCGTCTTCACGATTCCTGCTCTGCTGATTCTGGGTCTCGATCTGGATGTGTTCAGGACAACGCTGATAGCTCTGACGGGCGGGTTCCTCGGAGTTTTGATGATGATTCCGCTTCGTCGTGCACTGATTGTCAAAGAACACGGAAATCTTCCTTATCCCGAAGGAACCGCTTGCGCTGAAGTCCTCGAAGTAGGCGAACGCGGCGGTACAGACGCAAAGACCGTGTTTATGGGATTCGGTGTCGGCTTCGTCTACAAGTTTTTGATGACCGGACTGAAAATGTGGAAAGAGATTCCGAACAAGATACTCACCGTGTATCAGGGAGCAGAGATAAAGACTGAAATATCGCCTGAACTACTGGGCGTCGGTTACATCATCGGCCCTCGAATCGCTTCTTATATGTTCGGCGGTGGAATCATATCGGCTCTGGTTCTTGTTCCAATGGTGAAATTCTTCGGCGTCGGGTGGCAGTCACCATTATTTCCTACAGACGTAATCGGCAACATGACCGCGGGCGGAATCTTTGACCATTACGTCCGATATATCGCAGCGGGCGCCGTTGCTACGGGCGGTATCGTAAGTTTGTTGCGATCACTACCAACCATCATCAGCGCGTTTAAAGGGGGAGTCAAAGATTTCCGCGGAGCCAAAGGTGGCAGTAGCAATACTGGACTGCGGACTGAACGCGATATTCCAATGCCGTATATGATCGCAGGCGTTATAGCGGTTGCAGTCTTCATTGTGTTAATGCCGAAGCTTCAAGTTGATGTGATTTCGGTCTTATTGATTCTGGCATTCGCCTTTTTCTTCACGACTGTTTCGTCGCGAATTACCGGTCAGATTGGTTCTTCATCGAACCCGATTTCCGGAATGACTATTGCGACTTTGCTTTTCACATCTCTCATTTTTCTGGCGCTGGGGCGCTCAGGAGCAGGTGAGCGCGTCGTCGCATTGACCGTCGGCGCGATTGTTTGCGTGGCGGCCGCGAATGCGGGTGGCACGTCGCAGGACTTGAAGACAGGTTTCCTGGTTGGAGCCACGCCTCGCGCACAACAGATCGGATTGCTGGTTGGCGTGTTTGCTTCTGCGTTGTTTGTCGGTTGGACTCTGCTTTTCCTGAATGACTCGTATCAGAATATCCTGCCGCAGGTTTACACATCATTTCACGCTCCTGCAAATGAGATTCAAGGTCCGTGGAGCGGAACACCAACGGAAGATGGCAAACACTATCGCACCTGGAGCCCCAGCGTCGAAGTCGATGCTGGCGACGGCAAGACCAAAATCAGAGCAGGGAAGTATCTGGTCGACGACCAGGGCACCATACATTACAAAGTGAATCCCGGTGTTGGCGGCGACGAACAGAAAGTAACTACGCAGGGGATTGATAAGGTTCCGCCGATTACCAATGCGAACGCTAACAAGACCGGTCAGATGAGAGGTCTTGACGATCAGATGTACGATGTGATGGTTACCAAAGATGGAAACCATCAGTATTTCGTTGATGCGACCGGCAAAGCTCATTACGAACTGACCAACACGTTTAAGCTGCAGGCTCCAAAGGCTGCATTGATGGGAATTCTGGTCGACGGTGTGTTGACCAGAAAACTGCCGTGGACTCTGATTATTATCGGTATGTTCATTTCGATCTTACTCGAGGTAATCGGAATTCAGTCCCTTCCTGTAGCAGTAGGAATGTACTTGCCTATCTCTACATCCGCGACAATTTTTGTCGGCGGATTGATCCGAGCTCTGGTTGAAAAGATCACTTCGAAAGGCAGAAAGCTTACCGACGCCGAAGCAGAAACCGGTCGAGGTGTTCTGCTTGGCTCAGGACTTATTGCAGGCGGAGCGATTGGCGGATTGCTGGTTTCGGTTACCCGCGGCGTTATCCTTGAAAAGATCTTCAATCAACCTGGCAAAGGGGAAGAACTATTGGGCTATTTCAGCCGCTACTCCTTCTCTGACAACAATATTATTGCACTGGTAATTTTCGCTCTCCTGGTGGTATTCCTGTTTTATGTCGCAAAGTCACCACCGAAGAATACTTAAGGTTTGATGTAATGCGCGGCGTCAGGTTCAAGGCGCCGCGCATTGTTATTTATTGCTTTCCTTTTGAACGCTGCGTTTGATTTGTCGTGAGTCTCGCCTCAATCTTATTCAGATGTTCGCGAGCTTTCGCCGCCACGTCACTCTTCGAATATCTGCGCGCTATTTCGCGATAAGTGTCGCCCGCGTAATAGTACTCGTCAGCCTTCTCATCATAATCAAAACGTACTCCCAGCCGATTATAACGATCCAGCCCAACATCGTTTAGATAGTAATATCTTTTCGGTATTCCGTCGGCCACTAATTTGTCTTCGTCGCTCATTCGACGGCTGGCGCGTTTCAGAACTTTGCTTGCGACATCGTCGGCTTCTTCGCCGAATAAAAGTAGCGCTTTCGGCCGCAGCGACGATTGAGGGAAACGTTCTATCAGAACTTTCAGGATTGCCAGTTTTTCGACATCCGACGTCGCTTCCGCCAGCGCCATTACCTTTGCGTCGTCGCCTCGTTGGGAAGGGAATGCCAGAGCCGCGGCTTGAATCCATCCTCGCGTGCGTCTGGTCACCGCGACTCGATAATAGAGAACCCCGTTCGCATCGCGATGCGATTCCAGCCGGTATATACTGCGTCCGCGGCGAAGCCTCGATCTGATTGGCGCCATAACATCGGGTTCTTTTCTTAACGCCGACAGACGCTCGTCAAAGACATAACCTTTCTTATATTTCTCTGCAAATGTCTTTTCGTCATCGTCCTGGCCGAAAGCCACGGTCGAGACGCTCAGCAAGAGAAATAAGCAGAAGAGAAGCTTTGATAGCCTGTAGTTAAATCTGCGATCTAATCGAGTCATGGAATTACCGTTGAAATAGAGATACTGCCCGGAATGCAGGCAGCCGAGTATTGGACGAAACGAATATAAACTTGTTCGATTTATTCAACAAGCTGCAAAGCGATAATCAATTGCATTACCGCAGCGTAACCAGCATCTGCGCGGCGATTTCTTTTAACATCTTGCTGGAGACCATGGCGGTCATTCCATTGATGTCTCTTCGTGGATTGAACTCGACAATATCGGCGCCGACGATTGGCGATTTGACTGATTGGATAACCGCTATAGCTTCACGAGTCGACAATCCACCCGGCTCATAATGGGAAACTCCCGGAGCGAAGGCCGGATCAAGTCCGTCAAGATCGAACGAAACGTACACCGGTCCATCAAAGTCGAATTTGATCCCAGCGCGCCAATCTTTCATTTCAACCCATTCGACGCCAAATCGTTTCGCTTGTTCTCTCTGATGGCCGCTGATTGTTCTGACCCCAACCTGGATCAAACGTTTTGCCAGTCCGTTTTCCATAATTCGCGCAAATGGACTGGCGTGTGAGTACGGATTCGATTGAAAGTCATGGTGGTTATCAGGGTGCGCGTCGAAATGCAGAATGTTCAGATTCTGAAATCGCTTGCTGAACGCCCTGATTACTGGAAACGTGATGGAATGATCGCCGCCAAGCGAAATCGGGTGCAGATTATGTTGAAGCAATAACTCAATCGCTTGATCGATCATATCGAACGAATCGTTGGTGTCGAAATGCGGCAGATCTCCGGCGTCGAACAAGACCGAGTCGGTTGCGACTTCAATGCCATTCTCGCTCCAGGTGTTTGTGGAATCGCAATAAAGAGCTTCTCGAATAATCGGCGGAGCCTCTGAACACCCTTTTAGAAAAGACGAATTATGATCGTATGGCAAACCGATCAAGGCGATTCTTCTATCGCCAACGTTTTTTAATTTGTCTTTGAGCTTCTCGATAAACATAAAAGTCTTTGGCTGAGAATCAGTGAGAACCAAGTTTATTGTATCTCTTCAGAGTCGCGTTGTTATGTATGTGACATATCGCGACGGCGAGGGCATCGGCCGCATCGTGAGGTTGTGGCGTGTCTGCCATCTTGAGAATGATGCGGACCATCTCCTGCACTTGATTTTTCTCAGCTCGGCCGTAACCAACGATAGCGCTTTTAATTTCGAGAGGACTGTATTCAAAGATCGTCAGACCTGACCGAGCCGCTGCCACTATCGCCGCTCCTCTGACGTGGCCAAGCTTAATCGCTGTCTTAACGTTCACCGCGTAAAAGGTCTCTTCGATTGCGAAAGCTTCGGGATGGACTCGATCGATTATAGCTTCGAGTTGTGTTGATATGTTCAGGAGTTTGTCGGCGAAGCTCATTCCGGCGCCGGCCCGTATGGCGCCGTATTCGACTACAACATGTCTTTGCCCATCAGTATCGATGATACCATAACCGGTGGTTTCACTTCCGGGGTCCAACCCCATCACACGAGTAATGGTCATAAAGCGGTGGTCGGTTGCCAGCGGTCACCAGGAATGATTCTCTATCGGACCACTGACCACTTTCTTACTTAACTGGCGTCTGCTGCGTCCAGGTCAAAATCGGCGTTGGAAGCCACTTTCTGGACGTCATCGTGATCGTCCAGTTGATCCATCAGTTTGGCCATCTGGCTTGAGTCTTTGCCTTCGAGCTTAATATAATTCTGCGGAACTAATCGGACTTCCGCGGATTCCGGCGTCAGTCCTGCTCCTTTTACGGCTTCAAGGACTGCTTCAAAATCATCAGGCGAAGTCAGGATCTCCCAGTACTCACCATCGTCTTTCAAATCGTCCCCGCCCGCATTCAGAACGATGTCCATCAAATCGTCTTCGGCCTTCGCGGCTTTTTCAAGGATGATCACGCCTTTTTTGCTGAACATCCAGGCGACGCATCCGCTTTCACCAAGGTTTCCGCCATTCTTGGAAAACATATGACGAAGTTCGGCGACTGTACGATTTTTGTTGTCGGTCGCTGCTTCGATCATCACCGCCACGCCGTTGGGGCCATAGCCTTCGTATGTGATTTCTTCTATTGTCGCGCCTTCCAGTTCGCCCGTGCCGCGCTTCACGGCCTTATCTATCGTATCGTTAGGCATGTTTTCGGACTTGGCGTCGCTGATAGCTTTTCGGAGGCGCGCGTTCGCCGCCGGATCGCCGCCACCGCTGCGGGCGGCAACGGTGATTTCCTTGATCAGTTTCGTAAAGATGCGACCACGCTTGGCATCCAACGCACCCTTTTTGTGCTTAATGGTGGCCCATTTAGAATGTCCAGACATATCTCGATGAATCTCCTGCTTTATTGCAATTGCGAAGATCAGGGTCTGTAGGAATTGTCCCGATTACTCTTTGCAAACGGGCACCCTGAGCAACCAGCCAATTTAGCACAAGTGATACTGTGGTTCAAATGCAAGCTCGAAGAAAGTCCCTCAAGCGCGGTTTTCCTTTCCCCAGGGGCATTCGAAACGATCACAAGGTGTGACGCCGGTTGTCCAAATTCGTGCCTAATGTCGTCACTGTCACACCATGTGTCACGGCGCTACTGCCAGATACTAAAGCACTTATTAAAGCGTGACAGGTGTGACACCAATTGGCCAAACTCTGATTTTCGCCAGGCAATGAGTCTCTGATATCGCGATTTTTGGGTCAGGTTCTTGAGCGTTTTCATGGGGACGAGCATAAATGACTGCCGTAGTCTATGGACAGCGTGACAGGCGTGACACCAGTTGGCCGAATATCAGTTAACCTCTTGAAAGTTCAAGAATTAATAGCGCCGTTACCTTTGGCAATGCTCGGTTTTCACCTGAAACTCAAAAGTGGGACACTTGCCCCACTTTTGAAATGTTCCGTAGAACCGAATAACAGTTATTTTTGGTCGGCTGGCGACTTACCCTGATCGTCCGGGTTTCTTGGTCCCTGTGATGCCGGCAGATTCATCGGCCTGGTAAATGTGGCACGGAACAAAGTTCCAGGCTGCAGCCTTATCTCTTTTCCTTTGGACAGCAGGATACCGCCCAGAAGGCCTCCGCCCAATGCAGCCGCGCCCAATCCCAGGGGGCCGCCCGCCAAAATTACCGCACCTGCGGTAGCTCCTCCCAGTCCAGCGCCGATCTCGGCATTTTGGGCAGTGTTTTTACCGTCGCGCCCGCCGTTGACCTTGCCTTCCCCGTTGGCTTTCATCTTACTGTCGTTCGAGTAATCGTCAATAGACGTTAGAGAAAGCGAAACTGGCTCTTCGCCGTACGGCGTCACCATCCGGTCGAACACTATCGTCATTGACGCCTGTTTCTGGCCTTTGCCGGCCGGCTTTATTTCTGTAATTCGTCCGTCGAATTCGGTTCCGCGAGCAAGGACGGTATTTCCGTCGATCCTCAACGGTTCGTAAAGAATGGCGGTGATCTGATCGCCGGTCTCGTTCAATTTAGAACTGATCTGCGTTTGCAGAGACAAGCGAATCTTTGTTCCTTCGGGAACAGTTATTTCTTTGCCTGCCTGTGGAACAGCCTGAATGAGCTGTCCGAAAACCAGGGCAAACAATACAAGAGCCGTTATTGTTCTGGAAATCGTCCTAGTCATCATATTCTTTTTAATCCTGTTTATTCCGGATTGAAGAGATTTTGCCATAAAACCTCCGAATCGACAGCAGAGCGGTTAGAAGATTCTACAAAAGTTGGACAAAGGCGACAATAAGAACTAAATTAAAATAACATTATTTATCTCTAATCTTTGAGGCGGTTAATTGGGGTCAACAACGACGACTCAACGGATTCGCGCGATTTCCCGAACATAGCTGTATAACAAAAAAAAGCGAGTTCCCGTGTCTCTTTTTCGAATTCATCCTGAAACCTTCCGTTCGGAGTCTCCACTCACGTAACTGAAATTAGAAGCAAATCTTTGAATTCTGTTAATTATTTAAGATTTCTGGGAACAGAAACCCAATTTCCGGCGTTTGATATTTCGTCGGGCTCTGACGGGTTTTTGAGCCAATGTGAGCTTCTGTTCGGATTTGCTTCTAATTTCAAATCAGGCAATGAATTAAGGAGAAACGAGATGAATGCTGCTGACCAAGCGCTGATTACCCTGGATGGTGTGACCAAAGTCTTTATGACCGACGAAGTCGAAACCCACGCGCTGGCTGGGATTCACATGCAGATTAATAATGGAGAATATGTATCGATTGCGGGACCTTCCGGTTGCGGAAAAACAACATTGTTGTCGCTGCTGGGACTATTGGATTCGCCGTCGGATGGCACATATCTGCTGAACGGTAAACCGGTTCAGGGACTCAGCTTGAGCGAGCGCGCCCGCATTCGCAACCAGGAAATCGGGTTCATCTTTCAGAGTTTCAACTTAATTGGCGACCTGACCGTGTTCGAGAACGTCGAGCTGCCGCTAACATATCGAGGTATGCGCGCCGCTGAACGGCGGGAGCGGGTTCATGCTGCGCTTGAAAGAGTCGGAATGGCTCACCGCGCAAAGCACCTTCCCAGCCAGCTATCAGGCGGTCAGCAACAGCGTGTTGCGGTCGCAAGAGCGGTGGCGGGTCAACCTCTTATCCTTCTCGCGGACGAGCCGACCGGGAACTTGGACTCGAAGAATGGCGAAGCTGTGATGGATCTGTTAAAAGAGCTTCACCAGGAAGGCGCTACGATTTGCATGGTCACGCACGATCCCCGGTTTGCACGAAACGCGGATCGACAAATTCATCTCTTTGACGGCCGCGTGGTCGATGAATATATGGAAGAGGGAAGCACCGCGACTGCGCACTAGCCATTTTATTTTCTTGCGTTGCGAGATCGTCACGGCCGCAGTGCGGTGACGATCTCGGACGGTTTTCCCATCTTAAAACCGCCAATAAAGCCGAACTACGTTAAACCGGCGTTCGGTAAAGTACCCGCTTTCGTCATTTCTCAAGAGTCCCAACGCTTGAGGATCCGTTATCACGATAAAGCGCAAATGAGTGTATAGCCGTCCTTCCCTGAAGTAAGGTACTGAAACGGGCTCAATTCTGCTGTTTAAAACAATACCTGCAGGCGTCACTTGCTGCGCGTCCGGACTTTCCCTGGTTGCGTAAATGCCACTTCTAACTGTCCCGTTCGAGCCGAGTTTTCTGAAAACGACATCGGGCGGATCCTGGGAGGGAGTGCCTAAATTCAAAATAAACTCTTGCGTCGGTGGCGTTTTTAAAGAGGTAACGACAGGCTGTTTTGAAACTCGTCCGGATTGCGCCAGCATCTCCGATTGATTAGCGAATACCGTAACTATCAACACTATTGAGCAGATTAAAATCGAGCAAGAGTTCTTTTTGCACATAAATCCTCAATTACGAGAACAAGAAGCAATGCCTGAGTTGTTATTGCTATCCCACGGCCAATATAATATTTTTTGTGCGGGCCGTAAAGAAACCTGTCCCGAGAGGTATTTCAAACAGATGCACGACAACTATATTTCAACTGTAAGCGCAAGGGAACCTTTTCTGTGATTTCTGTTGGCCTGGCCTATAAACGAATTAAGGCGACGAAAGCCCCTAATTTATCGACGAGCAGCCGTTTCTTTACTTTTCTAAGATTAAAGATCAAGCGAGCAATCGTTCGCAATATTTTGCGAATCAGGCCGAACCGAGAGCACCTGTTTGGACAAGTTTTTAAGTTTGCGGATTACAAATCATTCCTGCTGTTGTTCGAGGAGATATTTATTAACCTGGAATATTATTTCCCGGACGAAAAGCCGCCGGCATTTATTCTTGATTGCGGCAGCAATATCGGAATGGCGACGCTATTCTTTAAACTGATTTACCCGAACAGCCGCGTGATCGCGTTTGAGCCCGACCAGTATGCGTTCTCATGTTTGCAAGAGAACATCGAAAAAAATCATTGGACGGACGTCAAAGCATATAATGTAGCGCTGTCCGATTCAGTCGGCCAAACCACGTTCTTTATCGATCCAGCGCGTCCAGGATCTCTGGATATGAGTACAATTCAGGAGCGGATGCCTAAAGCATCGGTTAAGGTATCGACAGACATCCTCTCAAAATATGTCAACGGACAAGTCGATTTGGTCAAGTTGGATGTCGAAGGCGCCGAGTTAACGATTCTGGAGGAATTAGTCAAAACCGGAAAGTTAAAATCGATCAAACGAATAGTTCTGGAATATCATCATCATATTCACCGGGACCGGGATGAACTGGCCCAGTTTCTGAAGATCCTGGAAGCTCATGGCTTCGGTTATTTGATAAAAGGAAATACGTCTCCTCCATTCAAAGCCGGGACGTTCCAGGACATCATTATTTATGCTTACACCAAGGCTTGAGCAATCTTAGCTGGGCCTCTTTCTGATCATTCTTGTTTAGTACCCGCCTGTTTCCCGCCATTCAGGCCCGCCGAATCTGCAAGTCTCTCCAAAATTTCATTGCAAGACGAAGCTATCTAAACGTCTCTCGAATAGAGGTGGATATGAAACGACACAAATCAATTTTCTTTGCGATCGCTTTTTCAATCATCAGTTTGTTGTTGAACACGGGCTGCAACACCCGGTCCAGTGATGTTGCTCCGATAGCGCAAGCCGAACATGCATCTGATACAAGTCGACCCCAAGCGGCCAAACCCGAAACCCAGGGCCTCGTGGCAGGGGATTCTCAAAGTTACGGATACGCCGGAAATGCACAGCAACAGGGAAAAGGCAGGAACGACGTTGTTAAAAACGTGTCCCTGTCCGACCCGCCAACCGGATCAACTCAACCAGATGAGCGCAGAATCATCCGCAACGCAGAATTCACAATCAATGCCAAGAATCCGGGCGATGCACAACATCGAATCTCAGCGATAGCAGAATCTCATGGCGGCTTTGTGGTCAAATCCGAAGTAAGCAAATCCAGCGGTGAATCGCAGGACGATGCCTCATACACAGCAGTAACCGTTGTTATCAGAGTTCCCGCGTCTCACTTTGCTGCCGCAATTGATGAGATTCGCGGCGGCGGCAATCGAATCGTTCAGGAGAACATCACAGGCCTGGACGTCACCGAAGAATATATCGATCTTGAAGCAAGAGTCAGGACAAAGAAAGCGCTGGAAGCTCAATTCCTGGATATTCTAAAACAGGCCAGAAGCGTCAGCGATGCCCTTGAAGTTCAGAGCCAAATCGCCGATGTGAGAACCGAAATTGAGCGAATGGAGGGGCGACGTCGATTCCTGGAAAACCAATCCGCGCTGTCGACAATTACCGTGACGTTGAAGCCTTTTGCTCCGGTTGTTGCAGCAGCAAGTACTCCTGGATTTTTCTCGACAGTAAAACAGTCCCTCGGCGATGCCGCCGACATGAGCATCGAGATTGTTCTGGGAATAATTCGTTTGGTAATTCTCTTGATTCCAGTTGTGGTTTTGGTGTTCTTGCCTTGTTACTTCGTTATCAAGTTCCTGATCGCAAGGTTTCGTTCGGCCAGCAAGTCGCAGTCTATGCCAACGATTACAAACCCGGAAACAATTCCCGGGGCTGCATCCTATTGACCAAGCGGTAATTGAGGCGCGAACGGACGGTCCGCGATTCAATTTCTTTTGGAACCCAATCACCTGCAGAGCGTTTGCTAATTAAAGATTGGCGCTGACTAACCTCTATTTTGGGGACTGCTCCAAGCCCAAAAGGTGCCCGATTAATAGTAGATTGGGGTGTGTTTTCTCGCACAAGGTCTTTGCGATATTGGGAAATTTTCATCCCACAAGCGGGCACCGGACGGCGGAATCCTAATTCCTTCATATTTAATAACTTGTGTAAATTAACCACTTATACAAATTGATTGGATTGGCACAGGTTTTGGCTATAATGGTGGGTATCTTTCTGGATCATCGGCTGGAGGAAATATGGACATCCAAAGAAAAAATGTTAAAACAAAGAAACGGGTGCGTCGGGCGATATATATAACGGTCGGCGTAGTCCTGCTCGCAGGCATAACCGTCGCCGTGACAAGGCTTAAACCGGCCGCACCGACGGTAGAGTGGGGAGTTCTGTGGCCCGACACCGTAAAACGAGGACCGATGGTCCGCAATGTCAGAGGACTTGGAACTCTGGTGCCCGAAGAAATTCGCTGGATTCCAGCCGTAACCCAGGGCAGGGTTGAAATAATCAGAGCCCATCCTGGTGACCCTGTGAAGGCAGATACGGTGATTCTTGAGCTCAGCAATCCAGAAACAGAGCAAGCCGCCGTTGACGCCGATTCTCAGCTCAAACAGGCAGAGGCAAACCTCGCAAAGCTTAAAGTGCAACTGGTAAGCGATAAACTGACTCAGGAATCTGCTGCGGCTCAGGTCAAATCGCAATATTTACAGGCGAAGCTTCAAAAAGATACGAACGAACAACTGGCGAAAGACAAATTAATATCCGATCTTCAGAACACGCAGTCGAAAATGCAGGCGGACGAACTGGAAAATCGCAATCGAATCGAGCAGGAACGATTAAAGATATTTGACGAGAACATTAAGGCACAAATCGCTGTCCAGGAAGCCCAGGTTGATTCGCTCCGTGCTAACGCTGCGCTGAAGCACAAAGAACTTGAGTCGCTTCGCGTCAAGGCCGGTGAAGATGGTGTTTGTCAGGTTGTTCCGGTCGAAGTCGGACAACAAGTTCAGCCCGGTACCAACCTGGCCAGAGTAACTGATCCCAGAAAACTGAAGGCGCAAATCCAGATTGCGGAAACGCAGATCAAAGACGTCGCTCTTGGTCAGCCGGCCGAGATCGATACCCGCAATGGGATTGTTAATGGGTCGGTCTCTCGGATTGCGCCGTCATCACAGAACGGAACGTTCACCGTCGATGTAACGCTGCAAGGCGAATTGCCAAAAGGCGCAAAGGATAACCTGAGCGTCGATGGCACCATAGAATTAGAGCATTTGAACGACGTAGTCTCTGTCGGTCGACCGGTCCACGGTCAGGAGAACAGCACAATCAGTCTGTTCAAGATCAGCAAGGATCAGACCGAAGCCGTCCGCGTCCAGGTCAAATTGGGCGTAAGCTCAGTCAGCAGCGTCCAGATCCTGGAAGGTCTGAACCCGGGCGATCAGGTGATTTTGTCCGATATGTCGCAGTACGACGCAGTTGACCGTATTAGAATTAGCCACTGAAACTATCAATAAGAGACTTGGAGAGAGTGGAGGGAAATAACAAATGACAGATCAGGCACTGATTTATTTGGAAGGTGTGACCAAAGTCTTTATGACTGACGAAGTAGAGACTCACGCGCTTTCGGGAATTCACATGCAGATAAACAGCGGAGAGTATGTGTCGATTGCTGGTCCTTCGGGCTGCGGAAAGACCACTTTGCTGTCGCTGCTTGGATTGCTGGATTCGCCCACCGACGGTACATACCTTCTGAACGGAAAGCCGGTGCAGGGATTAAACCTGAGCGAGCGGGCTCGCATCAGGAACCAGGAGATCGGGTTTATTTTCCAGAGTTTCAATCTGATTGGCGATCTGACGGTGTTCGAGAATGTCGAATTGCCATTGACCTATCGTGGTATGCGAGCGGCAGAGCGACGCGAGCGCGTCACCAATGCTCTCGAGCGTGTGGGAATGGCCCATCGCGCGAAGCACCTGCCAAGCCAGCTGTCAGGCGGTCAGCAACAGCGCGTTGCGGTCGCAAGAGCAGTGGCCGGTCAACCATTGATCCTACTCGCAGACGAGCCCACGGGAAACCTGGACTCCAAGAACGGCGATGCCGTTATGGAACTGTTGAGGGAATTGCACCGCGAGGGTGCAACGATCTGCATGGTCACGCACGATCCCCGTTTCGCGCGACACGCGGATCGACAGATTCATCTGTTTGACGGCAAGGTCGTCGAAGAGAGCGTCGAAGTAGCGTAGTAACTCAACTCATAGTTTTCCTCCGATATTCGAAAGTTTCTGCCTGGGGCGGATTGGGAGTACTCTCAATTCGCCCCGAGCATCTTTTGCACACCAGAAACAATCTTATTCAGTTTGATATGCGGCAGTCTCGCTTGCATAATATGCATCGCATCATTAACCAAAAGATATTTGGCCGGGTTCTTTGCCCGTAAAGGTCTGCGATTTTTTTCGAATAGGAAGTACTGATGGAAACTTTATTGCAGGATCTTCGCTATGGCGTCCGGACGCTCCTCAAGAGTCCCGTCTACACAGTTGTAACGATCATCGTTCTGGCGTTGGGTATAGGAGCAAACACGGCAATATTCAGTGTAGTAAACGGCGTCCTGTTACGGCCGCTGCCATATAAATATCCGGATCGTATCGTTTCAGTCCTGGCTGTCGATCATGGAAAGCCGTCCAACAGCCATTCGCCGGCCAATTACACCGACCTGAAGAATCAGAACCAGTCATTTGAATATCTGTCAGCATATTGCGATTATCCAGTGGGTCTGGTTGGCGCCGGAGAGCCCAGATCACTCACCGGCGCAATAGTATCAAGTGAATTCTTTGATTTGCTTGGAATTGAACCTGCCATCGGACGCACATTCCATTCTGAAGACGGTAAGTCATCCGGACCCAGGTTGGCGGTTCTCAGTCACAAACTATGGCAAAGCGCTTTCAATGAAGACAAGAATATCGTTGGCAGGCAGGTAACTGTTAAAAATGAGCCATTCACAATCACCGGCGTAATGCCTCCGGGTTTTGCTTTTCCGGAAAAGATTGAGATTTGGTTATTGGCCCAAAAACAGGTTCCCGAGCCGCCATTTTCCGTCGAGCAGTACGAGACGCAGCGCAGTCTAAATTATTTCCAGGTAATGGGTCGACTAAAACCCGGAGTGTCGGTAGAGAGTGCCCAGGCAGACTTAGGCACGATAGCGGCGCGGCTTCAGCACGATTTTCCGGATGCAAACGATCAGAAGGGGCTGATCGTGAGGCCGCTGCAAAGTTATCTGGTCAAGGATGTGCGAGCTTCTCTGCTGGTTTTACTGGGAGCCGTGGCGGCGGTTTTGTTGATTGCTGTTGCGAACGTCGCAAACCTTTCGCTTGCTCGATCCGCGACGCGGCAGCAGGAGATGGCAATCCGCGTGGCGCTCGGGGCCAGCAGATTTCGAATAGTTCGACAGCTGCTGACGGAGAGCTTGCTGCTTTCCTGCCTGGGAGGTGCAGGCGGTCTGCTTTTGTCTTTGTGGGGAACCAGTGTTCTCATTTCTCTGAGTCCGGAAGATATTCCCCGTCTTAAGGACGTAACAGTCGACGCCCGGGTTTTCGTGTTTACCGTGGTCGTGTCAATTTTGGCCGGTGTTCTTTTCGGGCTGTCGCCATCGATACAGTCATCGAAGCCGAATCTGAATGAGGATCTAAAAGAAGGATCACGAGGCTCGACCGCGACCGGAAGGCGGTTCCGCAGCTCGCTGGTGATTGCAGAAGTGGCCTTGTCGATGGTGCTTTTGATCAGCGCGGGATTGATGATCAAGAGCTTCGCTCGTCTTCAGGAAGTAAACATGGGTTTCAACCCGGCGAATGTGCTGGTCGCGCAGATCGGCTTGCCGGAGAAGAAGTATTCGAAAGACGAGCAGATGATCGATTTCGTCGAACGTCTGATACCGAAAATCAAATCGCTCCCCGGCGTAGTCAATGTTGGAACTTCTACCACAACTCCGTATAGCAATTCCGACATAGACTTCAGTTTTCAAATCGAAGGCCGGCCGGTCAATCCGAACGAGAAACTGGATGCAAGATTTGACGCTGTAAGCCCGGACTTCTTTACAACTTTCCAGACACCTCTGATAAAAGGAAGGTTTTTCACTGATCGAGATTCAGCCAATGCCCCTGAGGTCAGCATCATAAATCAGACAATGGCCAAACGATTTTTCGCTGGCGAGGATCCGATAGGAAAGAAATTGATCACTGGTTTGGGACGAGGCGCCCGCGAAATCGTAGGCGTGGTGGGAGACGTAAGATACGACGCGTTGAACGAGGAACCGCTTCCGCAGATCTACAACCCGGTCGCTCAGTCGCCGCTGCCATTCATCTGCGTCGTGGTTCGTACATCTGTTCCACCAATGACTTTGAGCCAGTCGCTCAGAGAGCAAGTGTGGGCCGTAGACAAAGATCAGCCAATCGACGAGCTGAAAGATATGGATGAGTACGTATCAAAATCGGCTTCTCAGGCCAGATTTCGAACTATTCTGCTCGGAGCATTTTCCGCGATCGCCCTTGTTCTGGCCGCAGTTGGGATATTCGGAGTCATAGCGTATACGGTAAATCAGAGCACCCGTGAACTCGGCATCCGCATGGCCCTGGGGGCGCAGAAATCGGATGTGCTGAAACTGGTGATCAGTCACGGAATGATTTTGACCGTGATCGGAATTGTCATAGGATTAGCCGGGGCTTTCTTTTTGACGCAGTTTCTTGCGACATTGCTTTACGGTGTGGGAACAAAGGATCCGGCGACGTTCGCTTCGATACCGATTCTGCTGGCGGTCGTATCGTTTGTTGCTACGTATTTGCCGGCTCGCAGAGCGTCACGGGTGGATCCGCTGGTCGCTATACGTCATGAATAAAGCTGTAAGGGCTGGGCTAGCCCCTGTCCGGATTGCCGGAAAGCAATTAAATGCTCAATGACCAGACGCTTCATCGTGCTTCGCACGATCCGGGCAGGGACGAGCCCTGCCCCTACAGTTGAGGACAAACAATGAATTCAGTATTTGCGGATCTTCGTTACGGACTGCGAATGTTGTTGAAGAATCCTGGCTTCACGATTGTCGCGGTTATAGCACTGGCGCTGGGGATTGGCGCGAACAGCGCTATATTCAGTGTCGTGAACACGGTGTTGCTGAGGCCGCTGCCGTACAAGAACCCGGATAGACTGGTCGAGTTCATAGAGACCAAGATGCCGGAGTTTCCTGAGTTTTCAGCATCGGTCGGAAATTTCGTCGATTGGCAAACACAAAACACGACTTTTGATCAGATCGAAGCCGCAAACACAACGTCGTTTAACCTGACCGGTCTCAGTGAGCCCGTGCGCCTGCAAGGGGCTCGACTGACCGTGGGGTTTATAAAGATGTTGGGAATTCAACCGATTGTGGGTCGTGATTTCAATTCCGCCGAGGGTGTACTCGGACAAGGTGATGCGGTTCTGATCAGCGAGGGATACTGGAAACAGAAATTCGGCAGTGATCCCGGCATCCTGAATCAGACGCTGAATCTTAATGACCATCTTTACAGGATCGTTGGGGTAATGCCGGCCGTATTTCAGTTTCCTGAGCGCGGCACACAGGTGTGGACTCCTCTCGCCTTTACTGAGCAGGCCCGCGGAAACCACGGCAGTCATTACCTGCAGGTCGTGGGGCGGATAAAGCCAGAGGTAACACTCGAACAGGCTCAATCGGATCTGAGCACGATTGCGCACAGGCTTCAAGAGTCCTATCCCAACACCAACAAGGGTTGGGAAGTGAAGATCACGCCGCTGCTTAAGTATCAGGTAGGAGACATGGCTGTTGCGCTTTACGCGTTGTTGGGGGCGGTCGGCATGGTTCTGCTGATAGCCTGCGCCAATATTGCCAACCTGATGCTGGCTCGCGCGACCGCCAGGCAAAAGGAGATTTCGATACGATGCGCCCTGGGAGCAAAGCGCTCGCGCATAGTCAGGCAGTTGTTGACCGAGAGCATTTTATTATCTGTAATTGGCGGTTTGGCCGGATTGCTTCTGGCAGGATGGGCGCTTGATCTACTGCTGGCCTTTGTACCAAAGAATCTTCCACGCGTTCAGGATGTGCATATTGACGGCCGCGCAGTTGGTTACACTATCGCAATAAGCTTTATTACGGGAATTCTGTTCGGATTAGCTCCGGCTATTCATGCATCGAGTACCAATCTGGCGGATTCGTTAAAGGATAATGCGAGAGGATCGACTGGAAGCGTTCACAAGGCGGGCATTCGCAGCCTGCTGATAATGGTGGAGCTTGCTCTATCAATGATGCTGCTGGTGGGCGCGGGATTGATGATCAAAAGCTTTATTCGCCTTACGCATGTTAATCCTGGATTCAATCCCAGTGATACGTTGATGGTGAGCATTAACCTGCCTGGGAGCCGATATAAGGATGATCCGCAACAGGCAGCATTTTTCCGACAGCTTCTGCAAAAAGTTTCGGCGACACCTACAGTCACTGCGGCGGGCGTAACGGAATCGTTGCCGATGCAAAATGACTATGTGAATACGTTCCGGATTGAGGGTGAGCCCCCACCAGCTCCGGGGCAGGAACATAACACAAATTATTATTCGGTCAGTCCGGGCTATTTTAAGGCCATGGGGATCCCTCTTGTAAGAGGACGACTCTTTTCTGATAACGCTGTGGCCGACAACCCTCCGGTTGTCTTGATCAGCGAATCGCTTACCAAGCGTTACTTTCCTGATCAGGATCCGATTGGTAAACGGGTCTCAATGTTCGGATACTTTGCGGAAGTCATCGGAATAGTGGGAGATGTCAAACAATATGGACTCGCTTCAACAACGCCAGCCGAATTTTACACGCCGTTTGACCAGAATCCGTTTAGCAGTGTGACGATGGTGATTCGAGGCACGGGAGACGTGACGAAACTCGGCCCCATTGTCAGATCAGAAGTGCTGGATATTGACAAGGACCTGCCGGTTGCAGAAATATATTCCGGAAACAATCTCATAGCCAATTCAGTTAATCGTGACAAATTGACGGTTGTGCTTCTCAGCATCTTCGGAGCTCTGGCACTGGTCCTGGCTTCGGTCGGAATTTATGGGGTCATGTCGTATTCTGTCACACAGCGAGTTGCAGAGATGGGTCTGAGAATGGCACTGGGTGCGCAGGCATCGGATGTTCTCAAACTGATTATCGGCCACGGCATGATTTTGACTGTGATCGGTGTAGTTGCCGGAACGATCGCGTCATTTTTCCTGACTGGCGCTCTGGAGACGTTGCTTTACGGAATACACGCAACAGACCCTGTCACATACATCGAAATTGCATCACTGCTGTGCCTTGTGGCTTTCGTTGCCAGTTTTATACCTGCACGCAGGGCGACAAAGGTGGACCCTATGATCGCGTTGCGTTCGGAATAGAATCCCGTCATCGGTTCTGGGAAAGCAGTTTCCCAGAACCGAACACCCTCCAATATTTTGAGATATAATCAACAGCTACAATCCTAGCTCTATCAATAATTAACCAAATAACGACATTGGCATAGGGTTTGGCTATTAATGCCTTCACCTTTGAGTAATGGTCTCTCTCTACGCGCCTGGACGCACGGTGCTATTTATATTGTTTGAGGAATTTGATGGACAGTATATTTCAGGATCTTCGGTTCGGGATTCGCACGTTATTCAAGAGCCCCGGTTTCACAATTGTCGCCTTAATAACCCTCGCGCTCGGGATTGGCGCGAACAGTGCAATCTTCAGTGTCATAAACGGCGTTCTGTTAAAACCTCTACCATATCCTAATCCGCAAAGCATTGTGCTGATCAATGGCGCGCCTATTTTTCCACCGGACAGCGGTGAACTGAAATCAGAAGCTTTGATGCAGTGGCGCGGTCGGGCCCACTCGTTTGAGCAAATCGGAGCCTATGGCATTTTGTCCAATGGCGTCAACGTTACTGGAGGCAGCGAGGCAGAACGGGTCACCGCAACCGAAGTTGATCCGAACTTCTTCCGTGCTCTTGGCGTCCAGCCTCTTTTCGGCCGAACCTTTAATGATGACGAGCACCAGGCCGGCAAAAATCATGTAGCGGTGATAAGCCATAAGTTGTGGATGACCCGATTCGGCTCTGATCCAAAAATTGTCGGCAAACCGATGGTCATCAACAATACGGACTTTTCAATAATTGGCGTTATGCCGGCTTCAATGCGGTATCCGGAAGGGATCGATCTGTGGATGCCGATCACTTTTGAAGATCGTGTGTTCGGCGGTTTCAGTCTGTCCTACCAGGCGATAGGACGTTTGAAGCCAGGAGTCAGCGCCAGTCAGGCTCAGGCCGAAGTTCAGGCAATCACTGACGAAGAAATCAAGAACCATCCGGACCCTCTGACAGTCGCCTTGATAAAAGAGAAGGTCAAGGTGTCGCCGCTGCTTGAAAGAATAGTAGGCGAGACTCGGCAGTCTCTGTTTGTGGTTTTCGGGGCAGTCGGTTTCGTGCTGCTGATCGCCTGCGTGAATGTGACTAACATTCTGCTGGCGCGCGGCTCAGTCAGGCGACGAGAGATTGCGATTCGGGCCGCGCTGGGCGCCGGCCGCTGGCATCTTGCGAGACAGTTATTGACTGAAAGCCTGTTGCTTTCTCTTTCTGGCGGCGCGCTCGGGCTGCTCGTGGCATTGTGGGGAATCGACGCGTTAAAGACTCTTGGCTCAGTCGGCGTGCCGAGAACGTCAGATGTGAGTTTAGATGGACGTGTCTTTGCGTTCACGTTGTTAACCTCGATAGTTGCTGGAATCATCTTTGGTCTAGTGCCGGCCTTTCAGGCCTCGAAAGTAGATTTAACCAGCGCTCTGAAGGATGGAATATCTCAATCCGGAGCAGGCAAGAGTTTTCAGAGAGTCCGAAGCCTGCTGGTAATTTCGGAAATAGCAATGGCATTGTTGCTTCTGGTCGGATCGGGGTTGCTAATTAAAAGCTTCATTCGGCTCCAGCAGACTGACACCGGCTTCAACTCAAAAAACGTACTGACCGCATCAGTCGATTTACCCAGCAAGAAGTATTCTAAGGACGATCAACGGCTCGCGTTCTTCCGACAATTAATCGAGCGTCTTCGCCATGTGCCGGGTGCGGAATCGGTAGCGGTAACCAGCTCGCTTCCATTCGGCGGTTATACTATTGGTTATCAGATAAAGGTCGATGGGCACACAACTGAGAGCGATTCACAAGAGACTGCGATTACTCGAGAAGTCAGCTCCGATTTCATGAAGGTAATGCAAATTCCTGTTTTGCAGGGACGTGCATTCACCGATCAGGATTCCGAAACTTCAGCCCCTGTTGCCATTGTCAATGATGTGCTGGCGAAAAAATACTGGCCGGGGGAAAACCCTATAGGCAAACGGATCACTCTGGATATTGATAAAAAACCAAGGGAAATCGTCGGGGTTGTTCCGCATACCAGGCATTTTCTGGCGCTCGATCTTGAGTCCGCCGAATTGTACGTTCCTTACACCCAAGCTATGTGGGGAGTGTCTTCGATTGTGATTCGCACGCCGTCTGATCCGACCAAAATCGTTGGCGCTGTTCGAGGCGAAGTAAAAGCGCTCGACAAAGACATTCCTCTCTACGACGTCAAGACCCTGGAAGAGCGGCTTTCCGATTCAATCGCTCGCAACAGGTTTACTTCTCTGCTGTTGGGAATATTTGCGGCCGTAGCCCTGATTCTGGCCGCGGTCGGAATATACGGCGTAATATCTTACTCGGTTTCACAGCGAACTCACGAAATTGGTGTCCGACTGGCGCTTGGCGCACAACGTAAAGACGTGCTGTTGCAGATTGTGAAACACGGTCTGATCCTTACGGTAGCCGGCGTGTTCTTTGGAACTATAGCGTCGTATTTTCTGACGAAGTTTATGGCTGACTTGCTCTATGAAGTGAAGGCAACCGATCCATTAACGTTTTCGATTATTCCTGTAATCCTGGCTGTTGTGGCTTTGGCGGCATGTGTTGTGCCGGCGATAAGAGCAACAAGAGTCGATCCGATGGTAGCGCTCAGATACGAGTAAAGGCACGTTCGGGCTGTTCGCATAGTGCCTTCGCATATTGGAGGACAAATGGACAATCTGTGGCAGGACTTGCGCCATGGAATTCGGGTTCTGATCAAGAATCCCGGATTTACTATTGTTGCGGTAATTTCACTGGCCATCGGAATAGGAGCTAACAGTGCCGTATTCAGCGTCGCCAATTCGCTGTTGTTGCGGCCGCTTCCTTACAAAAATGCTGATCGCGTGGTGATTCTTTGGAACAGCTCACCGGGAGCCAACATACAACAGGATTGGCTTTCGGCCGGAGAATACCAGGATATCAAGACGCAGAATCACGTATTTGATCACGTCGCGATCGCACGAGGATTTAATCTTAACTTTACTGGTGTTGGCGAGCCGGAAAGAATTGACGCAATCATGGTGTCATCTTCTTTATTTCCGCTGTTGGGAGTTAACGCGGCTAAAGGTCGCGTTTTTTTACCCGAGGAAGATGTTCCCGGAAAAGCAATATCAATAATTCTGAGCGACGGTTTCTGGCAAAGGCGGTTCGGCGCAGATCCCGATATCGTCGGGAGATCGATAACGCTGAACGGCAGTAACTTCACGGTTGTCGGAGTTATGCCTCGCGGCTTCAATCTTCCCAAAGAGGTTTTGCCTACTGTTGCCGGAGTTGAAAAAGCAGACATCCTGGTTTCGTTGCCATTGTCGGAAAACGCGTTGCGCGACCGCAATAGCGAAGATTTCAATATTATAGCTCTCTTGAAAAATGGAGTTACACCGGCAAAAGCTCAAGCCGACGTAGACACCATCGTTGCCAATCTAAAAAAAGATTATCCCAAAAGTTATCCTCCGAATTCAGGCTTTACAATCAGAGTCCTTCCGTTGCTGGAACAAACTGTAGGTAATATTCGACTGGCATTGCTGGTGCTGCTTGGCTCTGTCGGATTTGTCCTGCTGATTGCTTGCGCAAATGTGGCCAACCTGTTGCTTGCTCGCGCGGCGACACGACAGAAAGAGATTGCGATTCGAACCGCAGTCGGAGCGAGCCGTTATCGCATCGCCGTTCAAATGCTAACCGAAAGCGTATTGCTGTCGCTGCTGGGCGGAGTCGCCGGTCTGATGATATCGGCCTGGAGCGTCGCTGGTTTGAAATACCTTGCGCCATCAAATATTCCAAGAGTGGCGGAAATCGGAATCGATGGAAAAGCATTGGGTTTCACCATCTTGATTTCGTTACTGACGAGTCTGCTGTTTGGTCTCGCTCCGGCCGTAAAAGCTTCGAGAGTCGATTTGAATGATGTAATCAAGGACGGAAGCCGCGGGTCAAGCGAAGGGATGAAATTGTTTGGCGGGCGATTGCAGTTCCGCAGTCTGCTGGTTGTAACTGAAGTAGCTCTGTCGCTGGTTCTTCTAATCGGAGCTGGCCTCCTGGTAAGAAGCTTTCTGAGCGTCGAGAAAGTTAACCCTGGCTTCGATGCGGAAAATGTTTTGACGCTCAGTCTCGGACTTACCGGGCAAAAGTATTCGGACCTTAATCAGAGAATCGCGTTTTTCAACCAGCTTTGTGATCGCGTTAGCAAGATGACCGGCGTAAAGTCGGCAGGTGAAGCTCAGGTGCTGCCGCTCAGTCCCAGTGTGAGCTGGGGAAACATTACAATTGAAGGTTACGTTCCGTCGCCGGGCGAACCGTTTATCAACGCTGATCAGCGGATAGCCAATCCCAGCTACTTTGCGACCATGGGCATTCCTTTCATTAAAGGGAGGTCTTTTGATGAACACGATACACGCGATGGTTCGCAGGTTGTCATCGTGGACCAGGACCTGGCCGAACGATATTGGCCAAATCAGGATCCAATAGGGAAACGACTAAAACTTGGCTCGGCTGAAGCTCAGTCTCCATGGATGACGGTAGTCGGTGTAGTCGGACATGTCAGGCAATACACACTGGATGCAGAATCTCGACCCGCGATCTATCAGCCATACACGCAACAGCCCACTTCGACAATGTACCTGGTTGTCAAGACCGAATCGAATCCGACTGGGATGTTGCCTGCGGTCACAGCGGAAATCAGAAAATTGAATCCAGACACACCGATCTACGACGTTCACACTATGGAACAGCGTCTTTCCGATTCGCTGGCTCAGCGCAGGTTCTCGATGTTATTGCTGTTGCTTTTCTCGGCTCTCGCCTTAATTTTGGCGACAGTAGGAATTTACGGCGTGATGTCGTATTCGGTGACTCAGCGAACACACGAACTGGGAATTCGCGTTGCGCTCGGAGCGCAACAGAAGACCATTTTGGGAATGATCGTTAAGCACGGACTGACGCTGACCTTGATTGGCATCGGTGCAGGGTTGCTGGTCGCATATTCATTAACGCGCGTGATGACCGGACTTTTATACGGCGTCAGCCCGACGGACAGTCTTACATTTATTTTAATTTCGCTCGTCCTAACGGCGACAGGATTGCTGGCCTGTTTTATACCAGCACGCCGGGCGACGAAGGTTGATCCGATGATCGCGCTTCGCTACGAGTAGTCGACGTTTAACGGGAGGCAATATGGAAACGCTGATTCAGGACATTCGATTTGGAATTCGCAATCTTTTAAAAAGCCCCGGGTTTACCATCGTCGCGGTCCTTACGCTTGCGTTGGGGATTGGCGCGAACAGCTCGATATTCAGTGTGGTGAACGGCGTCCTTTTGCAGCCACTGCCGTATAAAGATCCTGATGGGCTGTTTGCTATCCTGACAAATAACTCTAGTCGCGGGTTAACAAACACTCCTTTTTCCTATGGTCGCCTGGTACACATGCAGCAACAGACGAAAGCATTGGATGGTTTGTCTGGGTATACGGGCGATGCGTTCACTATAACTTCAAACGGAGAGCCTGAATCGTTGAATGGTGCAAGGCTTTCCTATGGCACGTTCAGTCTGCTGGGAGTGAAGCCGGCCCTGGGACGTGATTTTCTGGCCGAAGAAGACACGCCTGGCGGTAACCTCACGGCGATTATAAGTAATGGGTTGTGGCTACGGCGGTTTGGCGGCGATCCTTCGATTGCGGGAAAGCCAATTACTCTTGATGGCAAATCGTATACGGTCATCGGTGTAATGCCTGCCGATTTCAATTTCCCATTTCCAGGGACCGATATCTGGACGACGAAAGTGTTCGATGTAGCTTACTTGACTAAAGACCAGGTGAACGCCGGTGCAGGTTATATTTTCGGAATCGCGCGACTAAAAGCCGGAGTCACACGAACGCAAGCCTTATCTGAGATGGATTCAATTTCAGAGGCCTATCATGTTCTTACTCCTAATGCGATCGACGCGGATCCGCATGCCGGTGTTCGACTGACTCCTTTGAAAGAGCAGGTCGTTCAGAACGTCCGTCCCACATTGCTGGTTCTGCTGGCCGCGGTCGGGTTCGTTTTGTTGATCGCCTGCGTGAATGTCGCAAACCTGTTGTTGTCAAAAGCAGTCGCGCGCGGAAAAGAGATCGCAGTGCGAACTGCATTGGGCGCCAGCCGCGCGCGGATCGTCAGGCAGCTTTTAACAGAGAGCATGATCCTTGCGATTGTTGGCGGCGCACTGGGATTGTTGCTGGCTTCACAAGGCGTGCGGTTAATTGCAAATGCCAGCGCAAATAATCTTCCGCGATCTCAGTTCATAAAAATTGATAGTAATGTTCTGTTGTTCTCTTTGGCGATTTCGTTGCTGACAGGAGTCGTGTTCGGACTGGTGCCGGCTCTGCGCGCGTCGAATCCAAATCTAAACGATACCCTGAAAGACGGCGGCAGATCCGGCACCGAAGGCCTGGCCAAAAATCGCCTTCGCAGCGCCCTGGTTGTATCAGAAATAGCTCTTTCGCTGGTTCTGTTGATCGGCTCGGGGTTATTGATCCAGAGCTTTGCAAAACTGCAATCAGTGAATCCCGGCTTTGACAGTCACAACGTCCTGACGATGTTCCTTTCACTTCCGCAGAGCAAATATCCCGATTTCCACACTAAAGGCGTCTTCTTCAATGACGTGGTCGAGCACATCAAGAGACTGCCCGGTGCTGAGGCGGCTTCTGTCTCCTTGAGCGTCCCTTTGAACGGCGGTATTCGGTCACCATACCAGATCGAAGGTCGGCCTCCTCGCGACATCGGTGACAGACCGTTGTGTGAGCTGCAGGACGTCACTTCGGATTATTTTAAGGTAATGGGAATTCCGCTTTTGTCAGGGCGATTTTTTAACGAGCACGATCAGGAGAACAGTCAGCGAGTAGTTATCATCAGCGCCGCGATGGCCAAGGCTGAGTTTCCGAATGAGAATCCGCTAGGCAAACACATGGACCTGGGACGACTACCGAATCCGGCTGAGATCGTCGGTGTTGTCGCCGATGTGAAGACGACCGCGCTCAATACAAATCCCGGTGGCGTGACTTATATGTGCTTTCCGCAAAGGGCGGTCCAGGGGGCCTGGTTAAGTGTGAAGACATCCGGCGATCCTTTGAGCTTTGCCAAAACCGTGACGGCACAGATCCTTTCGGTCGACAGAGATCAACCTGTCACTGCTGTTCAAACAATGGATCAGGTGATCTCTACGTCGATAGGACCACAGCGGTTGATCATGTTTCTGCTGGGAATATTTGCGGGGCTTGCCTTGGTGCTGGCTTCAATCGGTATTTATGGCGTGATGTCTTATTCAGTCACTCAGCGTACGCAGGAGATCGGTATTCGGATGGCGCTGGGAGCGCAACGGGGCGATGTTCTGAAGCTGGTGATGAAACAGACACTAATTTTGGCCGGAATAGGCGTTGGGATCGGAATTGTTGCGGCTCTTCGTCTGACGGGATTGATGGAGAGCCAACTGTTCGGCATTCACGCCAGGGACCCGATAACATTCGTTGGAATCTCTATCTTTTTGACTGCGATATCTATCGTGGCAAGCCTTATACCAGCGCGCAGGGCATCAAGAGTCGATCCTATGGTGGCGCTCCGTTATCAATGACGAACTTCGTTTAACGCGGAACGAACTGATCGCAATACGGGGAATGACGCTCATTCAGAGCCTAAGACAGATTGATCTAATCCGCGGAGCACTTTCCAGCCATTGGAGGAGCTGATGAAATTCTTTATTCAAGATCTTCGTTTCGGTTTTCGCACCCTAGTAAAGAGCCCCGCCTTCACTGCCGTGGCCGTGATTGCGCTAGCGCTGGGAATCGGCGCAAACAGTGCGATCTTCAGCGTCGTGAATGCTATCCTTCTCAGGCCCCTTCCTTATCCGAATACCGACCGATTGGTGATGATTTATGAAACTGCGGAGCATGACAAGAAGGACCGCAACGATGTTTCATTCCCCAACTTCTCGGACTGGGGCAAGTTGAGTAAAAGTTTTGAACAGCTGGCCGCCTTCAACAGTTCGATTGTGGATGTGACCGGCAATGGTGAGCCTGCCAAAATCTGGGCATCGACTGTGACTTATACATTCTTTCAGGCAATCGATGTTCAGCCGACCATTGGACGAGCCTTTCTTCCCGAAGAAGATTCACCGAAAGCAGCCTGGGTCGGAATCATCAGCGATCGTTTGTGGAAATCCAGATATGACGGCGACCGAAACATCATTGGCAAGACGATCATAATTGCCGGCGCCAGTGTGACTGTGGTCGGCGTAATGCCGCCCAATTTTAGATTTCCCGACGACCACGTCGATGTGTGGCTTCCGATGCAGCCTACCTCGGCCGCAAGATTGCTCTCCAATCGCGCAGTTCACCTGATGAATGTCCTCGGACTATTGAAACCGGGAATCACGATAAAACAATCGCAGGCGGAAATGGATGCGATCTCGGCTCAAATTCAGCAGGCGAATCCCGGAGCCGATGCGGGACACGGCGTAAGAGTTATGGGATTGCAGGAGAGTCTTGTCGGTGACATACGCCAGGCTTTGCTTGTGCTGTTAGGTGCGGTTGGATTCGTGCTCCTTATCGCTTGCGCCAATGTGGCGAACCTGCAACTATCGCGAGGGGCAAACAGACAGAGAGAGATTGCAATACGGACGGCGCTCGGAGCAGGTCGAAGCAGGATCATCGGACAACTGCTGACAGAAAGCCTGCTTCTTTCACTCGTTGGCGGAGCGGCCGGATTGCTGCTGGCTCTTTGGGTAATTGAAATAGTAAAGCTCCGTATTCCGACCTGGATGCCGCGTGCGGGCGAAATCGGAATCGATTCACGAGTGCTCTTCTTCACCCTGGGAATCTCACTCTTTTCAGGCATTCTGTTCGGACTTGCGCCGACGCTCCAGCT
>Ga0070741_10005694_pt1 | contig 27376 bp, 25 predicted proteins | sample Coa_R1_4_FD_66440 | JGI IMG/M metagenome (GOLD analysis project Ga0070741, IMG submission 66440) | Surface soil microbial communities from Centralia Pennsylvania, which are recovering from an underground coalmine fire - Coalmine... | ecosystem: Environmental > Terrestrial > Soil > Unclassified ...
GGCGGCGGCTCCAGCGGCGGCGGGGGCGGCGGCGCCAGTTGGTAAGATCGGAGAGATGAGCATCATGATGCGAACGATTTGGGATCGCTCGGCTAAAGGCGTCGCGCTCCTCGCGCTCGTCGCGATCGCGCTGCCGCTCGGCGGCTGTTCGTACAACCGGTTCGTGGGACAGGAAGAAGCGATCAAATCCCAGTGGGCGCAGGTCGAGAACCAGCTGCAGCGGCGCAACGACCTGATTCCGAATCTGGTCGAAACCGTGAAGGGCTACGCGCAGCACGAAGAAGGCGTCTTCAAGGAGATCGCCGACGCGCGATCGCAACTGCTGGCGGCAAAGGGCAATCCGGAGCAGGAAATTCAGGCGGCGAACCGTCAGACGAGCGCGCTCGGACGGCTGCTCGCGATTTCCGAGAACTATCCAAACCTGAAAGCGAACGAGCAGTTCAATCGCTTGATGGACGAACTCTCGGGCACCGAGAACCGGCTCGCCGTCGAGCGCATGCGGTACAACGAAAAGGTTCAGGAGTACGACACGTCACGCCGGCAGTTCCCCGCGAACCTCACGGCGAAGATGTTCGGCTTCAAGGAATATCCGTACTTCCAGGCGCCGCCCGACGCCAAACAAGTGCCGAAGGTCAATTTCTCGAAACCATCGTAAGTGCGCCCTGAAGTTCCGCTGAGCTGGGAGCGGCTGCTGTGGAGCGGCCGCCCCGCTCGCCTCATCCGACGTCTCGCCGGCGAGCGATACGTCCTCACCGATTTTCGGATCGTTCGCGTCACGCGTCACACGATCGCCGAGCTTGCGCTCAGCGACATCGGCGACGTGCATCGCGACCAGTCGCGTCTGGATCGCCTGCTCGGGACGTCCACGCTCGTCGTCCACCCACGTCAGTCGAGCGTCGCCCCGCCGCTCGTGCTGTCCGGCGTTCGTCAGGGCGCGCACCTCGCCGCACTCCTCGAGTTGTTGTCCGGCGATCCGCGCGCCATGCTCGACGATCGATCGGTGCGCGCGGCGCTCGAGTGGTCGCCGCGGCCGCCGGCCGGCGATCTCCGCGAAGCGCTGGGCGGATTCGTCGCCGTCCTCATCGCGATCGTCGGCGTCGTCGTCGGTCTGCACGGAAAAGCGGCGACGCCGGTCGTCCACGGCGCCGACGATCCCATCGCGCCGAACGGCGTCAGGCGACGTCACGACGAGATCGTCGCGTTCATGCAGACCACGGTGATGCCGTGGGCGCGCGACACGCTCGGTCGTATCAAGGGCGGACCCGACCGTATCACGTGCGAGACATGTCACGGCCTCGGGGCCGACGCCCGCGGCTGGAAGATGCCGTCGGTCGCCGCGTTACCGTTGCCGGACGTCAAGGAGCGCGGCTGGGAACTCTACAGCGCGACGATGGATGCGCAGATGCGGAATGCGATTTACGGATACGGCGCCGATTCCGAGAAACAGGACAAAGCCGCGTTCATGCGGGAAGTCGTCGTCCCCGGCATGGCGCGGCTGCTGCATCGGCCTGCGTACGATTTCACGAAGTCTTACGATTACAACCGATCGCGCGACGCACTCGGCTGTTATCATTGTCATCAGGTGCAATGACGTCGAACGATACGACGGTCGTGCCGGTTGCAGCGATTCTCAGCGCGTGGCAGGCCCACGACTGGCAGAACGGCGTTGCGCTCGATCGACTGCACCCGCTTGATCGCCTCACCATTCGCACCCGTCACAGCATCTATGAAGTGATCGTGTCGTCGCCCTCGTCTGGTGACGTGCTCGTGCGCGGCGGCGAATTCTTCCCCGAATTCACGCCGGCGCGCCTCGCCGGCAGCACGCTTGGCGGCAGCTTTCTCAAGCTCCGCACGATCAACATCGGCTTCCGCCTCGAATTCAGCCTTGGTCCGAACTTCGTGCTGACGAGTCCGGTTCAGGCGATCGAATGCGGACCGGACGCTAGCGTTTCGGGATAAGCATCAGCGTCGCTTCCGCGTTCGCGCGGATCGCCTCGTCCGAAAACCACAGCTCGAACATCTCGCCAGCAGACCACGGTTTCGCTGCGTCGGCGTAATGGGGACTGCCGGTCCATCCCGATTGACCGGGCGCATTGATCGCATGCGTGCCCGACACGCGCGTCTGCCGATCATCCGCAGGGCGCGGCACCGGTCCCACGTTGAAGCGCGGTTGGCGAGTGGAGACGCCAAGGAAATGTGCGAAGACGACCGGTGTGGCAGCCGGCTGCTCGCTTCTGGCTGTTGGAGGCTGGATGTCCAGCAGCGAGGAGCCAGCGGCGGCCAGCGGCTGCACGAGAAATCGTCGCGCGGGAAAACGCCAACGTTTCGCACGCTCGTAAAAGTCCGGCTCGTTCGCGGCACGATCGATCGCAGGCGCGGCAAGCTCCGCCGCGCCGCCAAGCTCGAATCCGGTCCATCGCAGCGTGTACACCCGGTTATGTTCGTGGTCGGTGGCAATGACGAGACCGCGCGGTGTCGTCTCTCGAAGGAACGTGATCGCGTCGCCGCGTCCCTTGACGCGAATGATGTCGCTCGTCGCGGTGACCGTCGTCCGATCGCGCTGCTCGACAAACAGGTCCTGCGTATCGACCGTGACCGGCGCGGCGTCCCAGGACACCCGATCGTTGTGGCCGATCGCCACCCCGGGCAACCACGGCGCGGTCGCGCCGATGACGTTCCAGCCCGGCCCGACGAGATGCACGAGATACCGCGGAGACGGCGCGGTCAGGCGTGTGCCGTCCCGCGCGTGCGTTTGCGGCGCCGGCGGCGCGCTGCCGATCAGAAACGGCGGCGTGCCGACCAGACGCAGCGCGTCGCTGACCGCATCCGGATAGTGCGCGCGTGCGACCTCGGCGAGCGCATCTCCGCTCGACAAGAACGCGTCGGTGCGGTTCAGCAGATCGTCCGCTCGCCAGTACGCCGGGCCCCACCCGGCGACGACAAATTCCTCTGGCAGCCGCGCGCGCGCCATCGACACATACGCGTTGATGCCTCGCACGAACGCCGTCGCGATCGCTTCAGCGTCGGGACCGTAGGCCGTCCACTCGGCCGCGCGATCGCCGTGATACTGAATCCGCCGCGTCATCCCGTCACGATCGATGAAGTTCGGTCCGAGGACTTCGGACAGTCGTCCTTGTGACGCCCGCCGCCACAGGTCCATCTGAAACAAGCGATCCTGCGCCTGCACGAACCCTTGCGCGAAAAAGAGATCGTCTGGTGAGGTCGCAAAAATGTGCGGCACGCCGGTGCGGTCGCGAACGACGCGAACCGGCGCGTGCACGCCGATGACGGCGATCGATCCGGACGTCTGCGGCACCAGCGGCTGCGGCGCCGGCGGCGGCGTCGATCGACACGCGACCGAGAACACCGCGACGAGCGGCAGTACACTACGCCGCATGGCGATCAAGGACGGCATCCTGATGGAGTTCGATCATGAGATGGCGACGACGCGAAAATTGCTGGAGCGTACACCGACCGAGAAATTGTCGTGGACGCCGCACGATCGGTCGATGTCCCTCGGCCGGCTCGCGAACCATCTGAGCCAGCTGCCGCAGTGGGCGGATGCCATCCTCAACCAGCCGTTGTTCGATCTCGCAAACGCGCCGCAGACGCCGGCCGATGAGCCCTCGTCGGCCAGTATCGTCGCCGCGTTCGATCGACATGTCAAAGCGGCGCGGTCGTCGCTGGACAAGACCGACGCGGAATTCGTCGCGCTGTGGACGCTGAAGCGCAACGGCCAGGAAGTGTTCGCGATGCCGCGCGTCTCCGCGTTTCGCTCGTTCGTCCTGTACCACATGGTGCATCACCGCGGGCAGTTGAGCGTGTACCTGCGCCTCACCGGCGTGGCGGTGCCGTCGATCTACGGGCCGTCCGCGGACGAAGGGTAGCCACCGACGCCATCCGATTCGGCACGATTCTTCCTCTAAGGTTGCCGCACGGGCGCGATCTGCCGATTTTCCGGCACTGCGCCCGGCGGGAGCCATGTATACCATCCTCGACAAACAGATCCTCGGTCCGTCCGTCGCTCGCCTCTGGATCGATGCCCCCGCGGTTGCGCGCAAACGCCGACCAGGTCAGTTCGTCATCGTGCGGATCGACGACCGCGGCGAGCGGATTCCGTTGACGATCGCCGATGCCGATCCCGCGCGCGGCGCGATCGCGCTGGTCGTCCAGGCTGTCGGCAAGACGACGATGCGGCTGAACGCGCTGAACGCAGGCGACACGATTTCGGACGTCGCCGGTCCGCTTGGCCAGCCGACGCACATCGAACCGGGCGCCAGGGTCTGCTGCATCGGCGGCGGCATCGGCGCCGCCGTCGCCTATCCGATCGCGGCCGGCGTGCGCGCGGCCGGCGGTCAGGTGGCCGCGATCATCGGCGCGCGCACGCGCGAGCTGATCATCCTCGAGGACGACATGCGCTCCGTCGCGTCGCCCTGCATCGTCACCACGGATGACGGCAGTTACGGCAATCAAGGTCTGGTGACCGACGCGCTGCAGTCGCTGTTGGATGCTGGTCACACGTTCGACCACGTCGTCGCCGTCGGTCCGCTGCCGATGATGCGCGCGGTGTGCGAGCTGACGCGTCCGCTCGGATTGAAGACGATCGTCAGCTTGAATCCGATCATGGTCGACGGCACCGGCATGTGCGGCGGATGCCGCGTCACGGTCGGCGGCGAGCAGAAATTCGTGTGCGTTGACGGTCCTGAGTTCGACGGACATCTGGTGGACTTCGGCGAACTGAGCGCCCGCCTCCGCGCGTACCGCGAGGACGAAGCAGCGGCGCTCGCACGATATCAAGCGCAGGCGGTGTAACGTGGCCAAGAAGATTCTTCAGCGAACGAAGACACCGATGCCGACCGTCGATCCGTCCGTACGGCGGCGATCGTTCGATGAAGTGGCGAGCGGGTACTCCCTCGAGCTCGCACGACAAGAAGCGGAACGCTGCATCCAGTGCAAGAACCGGCCGTGCATCGAGGGCTGCCCCGTCGAGATCGATATCCCGACATTTGTCCGCAAGGTGGCCGAAGGCGACCTCGCGGGCGCATACACCACGTTGAGCGACAAGAACCTGTTGCCCGCGATCTGCGGACGCGTGTGCCCGCAAGAGGATCAGTGCGAGAAGCTGTGCACGCTCGGCGTGCGGTTCGAACCCGTAGCAATTGGACGGCTCGAGCGCTTCGTTGCCGACTTCGCCGGCGCGATGAATCTCGTCGCCGCAGAATCAACCGCAGAGACGCCGGTCCCGACAGGGCGATCCGTGGCTATTGTCGGATCAGGTCCAGCGGGGCTCACGGTCGCTGCCGATCTCGCCAAGCTTGGCCATCGAGTGACGATCTTCGAAGCGCTCCATAAGCCGGGCGGCGTGCTGATCTACGGCATTCCAGAATTCCGTCTGCCGAAAGCGATCGTCGAGCGGGAAATCCACAAGCTGACGACGCTCGGCGTGGAGATCAAGACGAACCACATCATCGGGCGGACGTTCACGGTCGATGAGCTGTTCGACGAGCTGCACTACGACGCGATGTTCATTGCGACGGGCGCCGGGCTTCCGTACTTTCCCTCTATCCCTGGCGTGAACCTGGTCGGTGTCTACTCAGCCAACGAGTATCTGACGCGATCGAACTTGATGAAGGCGTACCGCTTTCCGGAACACGACACGCCGATCGTCCGCGGACGCCACGTTGCCGTCGTCGGCGGCGGCAACACGGCGATGGATTCGGTGCGAACGGCGCTGCGGCTCGGCGCCGAGCACGCGTACCTCGTATATCGACGTTCCCGGGACGAGATGCCGGCGCGCGCCGAGGAGGTCGAGCATGCGGAAGAAGAAGGCGTGGAGCTGCTGCTGCTGACCGCCCCGTCCGCGCTCGCGGGCGACGAGCGATCGCGCGTGCGCGCGATGACGTGCGTGCGCATGGAACTTGGCGAGCCCGACGCGTCTGGACGCCGAAGCCCAATCCCACTCGCCGGATCAGACTTTTCGATCGACGTCGACACGGTGGTATTTGCCGTCGGCCAGGGCGCGAATCCGCTGATCCGCTCGACGACACCCGACCTGCCGGTGCGGAAGGGCGGCTACATCGTCGCTGACGCGTCAACGGGCGCGACGTCGAAGGCCGGTGTCTTCGCAGGCGGCGATATTGTCACCGGCGGCGCCACCGTCATCTCCGCGATGGGTGCGGGACGACGTGCGGCGCGCGCGATCGATGCGTACCTGCGCGAATTGCCTACTCACTGAGTCGGCGGCAGCAGCGTCGTGTCGTTCTGGCGCGGGCCGGGCGGCGTCGTGAAGTACGTGTCGGGACTCAATACGATCTGATCGACGATCGCGCCGTCTTCGCGTTGCTGGACGCGGATCGTATGTGGACCATCGGTCGCAAACGAGATGCTTGCGCCGGGCGCGTCCCATCCGTTGTCGGCCCATCCCCATCCATGATCGGCGGCGCCGTTCGATCCGTTCTGTAAGATCACCGACGCGGCCTTCGTCGTGCCGATCGCGTCGTCGAACTGCACCGTCACCGAGTCGTTCCCGAACGAGTTGTTCTGCGCGCGCAATCGGATCCACAGGTGATAGGCGACGCCGGCCGGCGCGTTGAACGTCAACTCCCAGTAGTTCGCCGGCATCGCGCTCGCGGACACCTTCGCTTGCCCGGCGTCCGGGTTCCACAGCGCCACGCCGTTCGTCGCGGTCGCATCGGAGAGGAGCTGCCAGTTGCCGTGGACATTTGCCGCAGCAACGTTCGCGGCCGCGAGCACGATCGTGCCGCTCGGTGGCGGCGGCGGAGGTGGATCGGTTGACGGCGGTGGATCGTCGGGAGGCTGAGGCGCCGCGTCATCGGCGCCGTCGTTGAACGGCAGGATCGTCGCGTCGTTCGTCCGCGGACCTGGAGGAGCGCTGAGGTACGTGTCGGCGCTGAGCACGATCTGATCGACCATCGCTCCGTCTTCGCGCTGTTGAATCCGAATCGTGTGCGCGCCGGTCGTCGAGAGGGAAATGTTGGCGCCTGGAACGCCCCAGCCGTTGTCGGCCCAGCCGAAGCCTTGCGGCGCGGCGCCACTCGATCCGTTTTGCAAAATGACTGAGGCCCCGCTGGTCGTTCCGATGGCGTCGTCGAACTGGACCGACACCGAATCGTTCGCCGTCGCGTTGTTCTGCGCGCGCAGACGAACCCACAGGTGATACGTCCCCGCAGCTGCGGTGAATGTCGTCTGCCAGTAGTTGGCCGGGGACGCTTGCGCCGACACCTTCGCCTGACCGGCATCCGGGTTCCACAACACCGCTCCGCCGGCGGCGTTCGAATCTGCGAGCAGCTGCCATCGACCGTGCACGTTTGCCGGATCGACCTTCGATGCCCACAACACAATCGTGCCGGTCCCGGATGGCGGAGGCGGAGGTGGTGTCGATGGCTGCGGCTGCGGATCGGGTGGTGGCGACGATGGGTCGGTGGCGGTCGTGAAACTCCAGACGGGAGACGTCGCGGTCCGATTGGCTGCCGTCCTCGCCACGATCTTCCAGTAGTAGGTCGTGCCGCTCGAGAGCGGCGGCAACGCCACGGACTGATCCTGCGTGGCGTTCAGGCTCGGGCCAAGCGGCTGATCGGCCGCGAACAGCGGCGGATTCGGATCGGTCCCGAAGTAAATGTCGTAACTGTGGGCCCATGGTCCGCCGTACCAGGTCAGCGATGGCGCGCTGTCGATGCCGACCGCGTCATCCGCAGGGCTCACGATCTTCGGCACGTCTGGCGCCAGCGGCGAGAACTTCTTCGTTTCGCTTGCCTTCGCGTTTGTCCACTTCCGCGTGAACTGATTGGCGAACCACTGGAAGATCCAGTTCTTCGACGTGAAGTAGTTGTCTTCCTGTTGCGAGTTCGCCGAATCGACGGCCCAGTTCGCCGATCCGAAGATCGACACTCCGCTGCCGTAGAGCAGCACCAGCTTCTCGTGATTGAGCCCGCTGCTCTCGCGCACACGCATCGGGATCCCTGCGGCGTACATCCGGTCCATGTTCCACGCGATCCAGATGTCGTCGGTCTTCCGGTATTCCGACGTTTCGCCAATGTAGCGAACGGGGATGCCGCGCTGCCAGGCGCCGATCATCGCGTCGCTGAAGCGCCGGTCGTCGATGCGATACATGATCACGTCGATCTGCTGCGCTTCGTTGTTCAGTTGCGCAGCCGTACGATCGGCGAAGTCTTCGCCTGGCGGAAAATCCAGGTCCGGGCTGATTGGATAGGTGGCGTACGCGCGCACGAGCGGCGGCTGGATGTTCGCGTAGTCGGCGTACGCGGTTGTATCGGTCCACAAGTCGTCGATCTTCGTCTCGTACGAGTTGACGAGGTCGGGATCATCGGAAAAGAAGATCGTTTCCGCCTCGTAGTTCGTGTACGGCGTGGCGGGAACCCAGGCGCTTTGACTGTAGTTCGCCGATCCGAACTCGACGACGTTCTGCCCCGCAAACAGCATCACCTTCGCGTGCAGGATTCCGCCGTCGACCTTGTAGCGCATCGGAATGCCCGCGTTCTTGAAGGTCGACAGCGCCGTCGCGTTGGCCGGATAGGGATCGTTCGCGCGCGGATCGACGAGCAGCCGCACGCGGACGCCGGCCTTCCAGCGATTGACGATGTGCGTCGCGATGCTCTGGTCTTTCATGAACCAGAATGCCGCGTCGATTTCGACCTGTTCGTGATCGATGAGGGTGTAGAGCTGCGCGCGACAATCCGTAAACGACGAGTCGCAGAGCCGTTCGTTCGCTGCCGCGATATTGCCGATGCATGCGAACGTCACCAAGCAGGCAAGCGTGTGTCGGATGTTGCCACTCATCCGGCCTTATGCCCTTTCGAGTTCCTTGATGCTGCAATCAGATTGACGTCGAGCGTATTCGCCGGACCGCTATAATGCCGCGCTATGCGAACACGTCAGTGGACCGCCTCCGCGCTCCTCGCTGTCGCGCTGGGCGCCTCGATGGCCGCCCAAGCGCCGAAGCCGGCGAAGAAAAACCCGCTGCTGAAGCTGGCCGAGCCCTGGCCCGAGCCGGCGGTCCTCGACGCGCGACGCACCGAGGCGCAGGAGCGCCCGCTGTTCCAGAGCGCCGACCCGTTGGCCTTCACGCTGACGGCAGACTTCAAGACGATCAACAAGGATCGGAACCCTGAGAGCGCGAATCGGTACCCCGCCGTGCTGACGGTCACCGATGCCCGCGGTCGCGAGCAGACGCTCCATGTGCGTGTCGGCCCACGCGGCCACCTGCGTCGGATGGCGCGCACGTGCGATTTCGTCCCGCTGCGGCTCGAGCTGACCGGCAGCGAGCTTGCCGGCACCATTTTCGAGGGGCAAACGAACCTGAAACTCGGCGTCCATTGCCGCGACGAGAAGGACTTCGATCAATACGTGCTGCGCGAGTACGTCAGCTATCGGCTGCTGAACCTCGTCACGCCGCTCTCGTTCCGCGCGCGGCTGGCGAAAGGGACCTACGTCGACGCGAAATCAGGAAAGCCGCTGACGACGCGCTTCGCGCTCTTCATCGAGCACGAAAACGACGTCGCCCGCCGCGCCGGCGGCCGCATCGTCGAACTGCAGCGGCTGCAGTTCAAGGACGTCGATCCCACAGCATTGAACAACATGATGTTGTTCAACTACATGATCGGCAACACCGATTTCTCGCTGTATACGTTGCACAACGTCCGAGTCGTGCAGGATCCGTCGAAGATGCTGTTCACGGTCCCCTACGACTTCGATCTGAGCGGGTTCGTCAATCCGCCGTACGCAGCGCCCGACCGGCGGCTTGGCATCCGAACAGTGCTCGATCGCCTCTACCGCGGACCGTGCGTGTCGCTCGAGGCGCTCGAGAAGAGCGTCGAGGCCTTCCGCTCGAAGCGTGCCGAGATGATCGGGATCATCGATGGGATGAAAGACATCGACTCCCAGTCGAAGTCGCAAGCGAAGGATTATCTCGACGGGTTTTTCCGAGCAATCGCTCAACCGAACAACGTCAAGCGATCGCTCGTGGATGGCTGCAAGGCTACACCCACGATGTAGCGCGAGCCGTTTAGCGCGAGCCTTTCAGGCGAGCGTTATTGCTGGCCCGTCGGGGTCGTGGCCGGTCGATCGACGACGGTCCCGAAGAAACCGATCATCATCTCCTCCCACGTCTGGTCGCCCCACCGGACGTCCTTCGACGGATCCGGATTGAACTTGTTGTTCGGCGAGTTGTCGTAGTGCGCGATGACTTCGACTTCGGTCCCCTTCGGCAGCACTTTCGGCGTCGCGAGCTCGTAGGTGATCTGCCAGTTGAAGTCGTACTTCGGCACGTGCAGGAGCGTCTCGGTCGTGCCGTCCGGGTAGTGCGCGATGTAGGTCATGTCCTTGCCGCGCACGTGCATGTGCGGCGTCAGCGTCGTCACCACCGTGTCGCGCTGGATCTTCGTGATCCCCTTCACTTCGGCGTTGCCGTCGTACGCCGGGATGATGAACCGCGGCTGCAGCACCATGCCGCCGGCCGCCAGTTTCTTCGGCGGCTCTTTCGCGTAGATGATGCCGACGCGTGTGCGATCGGTCGCTTCCTTCCCGTTCGTCGTGTAATGCATCTGCAGCACGATGTCGGAGTTGCCGCGCAGCAGTCGACCGACGCCCATCGGATACGTGATGCCCGGTTTGTTCGGCGTCGTGCCGCCGATGTTCGTCGGGCCGAGCACGCCCGCTTCGCTCACCTTCGCGCCGGCCGCCTGCGTGAACGCAATCACGTGATGCACCTGCGCCGCCGCGCCCGGCCGAATCTCGATCGCCTGGATCCACTTGTCCTCGGTGAGGTGGGTCGGCACGCGCATGTATTTGTATGGAATCGCGCCGTCCGCCGGGATGCGGAACTCTTCTTCCATTTCGAAGACCGCGTCCGGCTTGCCGATCGTCCAGCCTTCCGCAAACTCGGGCTTCTTCGGCAGATCCTTGTCCTCGCCTTTCGGCGCGCCGCCGTCAACCCACGCAACGATGGTGTCGATCTCCTGCTGCGTCAGCGAGGGATCGTTCTTGAACATGCCGTGCGGCGCGTCGGCGCCCCAGGGCGGCATCGCACGAGCCACGACGCGCTGCTTGATCGAACGCGCGAACGGCCGCGCATCCTCGTACGTCAGCAGCGACATCGGCGCATACATCGTCGGCCGGTGGCACTCGGCGCAGCGGTTGTAGAAAATCGGCGCGACGTCCTTCGAAAACGTGGGGACGGCGTCGGCCGCCGACGCGGTCGCGGCACACGCGAGGAAGCCGCTCAACAGTAAGCCGAATCGGATGTTTCGCATGCCGAACAGTATAATCGCGGCCCGCATCTGATGCCTCTGTCGCCCGGTATACGCCTCGGTCCGTACGAAATCGCATCGCTGCTCGGCGCGGGCGGAATGGGCGAAGTCTATAAGGCTGTCGACACGCGACTTAACCGCACCGTCGCGATCAAGGTCATTGGCGGCGGCGACGCCGACCTCGCGAGCCGCGAACGGTTGCTGCGAGAGGCGCGGGCCGCGTCGGCGCTCAATCATCCGCACATCTGCACGGTGCACGACGTCGGCGACGCGGACGGTCGTCCGTTCATCGCGATGGAATGGGTCGACGGCGAATCGCTCGCCGATCGGCTGAAGGACGCCCGCCATGCGCTGCCGTTCGACGATGTGCTGAAGTACGCGCTGCAGATTGTCGACGCGCTCGAAGCGGCGCACGCCGCCGGCGTCGTGCATCGCGATCTCAAGCCGGCGAATCTCTTCGTGACGAAGCGCGGCGACGTGAAGGTGCTCGACTTCGGCCTCGCGAAGTTCACCGGATCGCCGAGCGACGCGACGGTTGCGGGCGAGGCGCACCTGACCGATCCCGGGTCGGCGGTCGGAACGGTCGCGTATATGTCACCGGAGCAAGCGCGCGGCGACCTCGTCGATCCGCGGAGCGATCTGTTCTCGTTCGGCGCGGTGTTGTACGAAATGGTGACGGGCCGCCGCGCGTTCGGCGCGTCCACGCCGGCGTCGACGTTCGATGCGATTCTGAATCGGCAGCCGCCACCCGCCCGGCAATTCAACCGCGATCTTCCCTCGGCCATCGATGGCGTCATCGAGCGTCTCCTGGCGAAGGAGCGATCGCAGCGCTTCGGGAGCGCGCGCGCCGTTCGCGATGCGCTCGACTCGCTGCGGCACGCGAGCCACCCGTCGGTCGCGGCGAGCGGAATCAAACTCGCGCCGTCGATCGCCGTCCTGCCCTTCACGAACCTGAGCGCCGATCCCGAAAACGAGTACGTCGCCGACGGCATTACCGAGGAGATCATCACGGCCCTCGCGCAACTGAGCGGACTGCAGGTCGCCGCACGCGCTTCGTCCTTCGCCTTCAAGGGACGGACGGCGGATCTGGCGGAGATCGCGGCGCGGCTGCGCGTCGCGCACGTGCTGACCGGCAGCGTGCGCAAAGCGGGCACACGGCTTCGCGTCATGGTGCAACTCGTGAGCGCCCATGACGGCTTCCAAGTCTGGTCGGAGCGCTACGATCGCGAAGCGGACGACATCTTCGCGATCCAGGACGAAATCGCGGCGGCGATTGCGGCGAAACTGCGCGTCGCGCTGACCGCCGCCGACGAGGAGGCGCGGCAGAAACGGCCGACCGAAAACCTGGAGGCATACGAGCTGTATCTCAAGGGCCGCTTCCTGGTGAACCAACGCGGCATTTCGCTGCGCAACGGCCTCGAGTGTTTCTCGCGGGCGCTCGCGCTCGATCCGAATTACGCCGCGGCGCACGCCGGCATCGGCAGCGCGCTCGGTCTCCTGAGTTTCTACGGCTACGCGCCGCCGTACGAAGCGATGCCGAAGGCACGGCGCGCGGCGCAGGCGGCGATCGCCGCCGACCCGACACTCGCCGAGCCGCACGCCGTCCTGCAGTTCGTCGCGTTTCAGTACGACTGGGATCCGGCGCAGGCCGGCCGCGAGTTTCACCAGGCCGTGACGCTCGACAATCGCCTGGTGGCCGCGTACTTGTGGCGCGTGACGGAACTGAGCGCGTACGGACGATTCGAGGAGGCGAACGCGATCGCACATCGCGCCGTTGAGATCGATCCGCTGTCGGCGATCTCGATGGCCGTCCTCGCCAGCGCCCTGCTGTTCGCGCAGCTCTTCGACGAGGCGGAGCGGATGACGCGCGAAGCGGTCGAACTGGATCCCGCGCTGTGGGTCGCGATTCGCTTGCGCAGCGTCGCCCTGGCCCATCTGTCGCGAATCGACGAGGCGATCGCCGCCGGTGAGCAGTGCCTGTCGATTTCGCAGCGGCATCCGCGCGCCGTTGTCGATCTCGCGTGCACGTACCGCCGCATCGGACGGATGGCCGATGCCGCGCGCCTCGCTGAGGAGATCCTCGACCGCGCACGCAGCGGCTACATGCCGCCGACCTCGATCGCGCTGGCGCTCGCCTCGATCGATCGCCTCGACGAATCGTTCGAATGGTGGGAGCGCGCCTATCGCGAGCGCGATGCGCTGCCGATGTTCAACTACTGGCCGCACTTTCCGCCGGCGCTCGTCGCCGATCCGCGGATGCGCTCGCTCTTCGCGCGCATGGGCCTGACGCCGAGCGCGCAGTTCGGGTCTACTTCATCGCCTTCCCCGGCATAACCCTCGCAAGACGACCAACCGAACGACGGAATTCCGTGAGGGCTCATATGAAATCTCTCGTCTTAGGTCTGGTGTGCTGCGTGTGCTGCGCGGGCACGGCCCACGCGCAAGACAAGGTCGCGAAGGGTGAAAAAGCGTACGCGGACAACAAGTGCGCGATGTGCCACTCGATTGGCGACAAAGGGAACAAGAAGGGTCCGCTTGACGGCGTGGCGTCGAAGTACTCGGCCGCCGATCTGAAAGCGTGGATCGTCGATGCCGCAGGGATGACGGCGAAAACGAAAGCGGAAAGAAAGCCGGCGATGAAGAACTACACGCTGCCGGCGGAAGATGTCGACGGGCTCGTGGCGTACATGCAGACGTTGAAGAAATAGGCTGGTGAGGCGGGTAGGGCTGGTAAGGCAGGTCGGGTACCCTCCGACTCACCTGCCGCACCTGCCCCACCCGCCTCACCTGCCCTATCGCACGGTCGGATACTTGATCCCCAACTGCTCCAGATAATTCTTGTACTTCGACGAATCGTAGTAATACTTCTTCATCTCCGGCCGGTACTTCGCCATCGTCTGCGCGTTGAGCCAGATCGCCGGTTTGTCGCCGGGACGGATGAACGACGTGTACTTCACGTTCTTCGTCTGCACGTTTCGGAAGTAGTCCCACGCCTGCGGTATCAGCTCGGGCTTCATCAGGAAGTCGATGACGGTCAGCGCGACGACTTTCGCGCCGGCCTGGATGCCCTTGTGCGCGATCGGCGTCGCCATCGAGATCGCGTTCGCCCAGTTGTGACCGGGACCGGCCGCGATGTTCGACGGATAGCGCAGCGTCACCGTCGGGACGTTCCACGAGATGTCGCCGATGTCGTCGGATCCGCCGCCGCGCTGCTCGTCCTCGGGAATCGATTCCCGGCCGCGCAGCGGTTGCAGTTTCGTCGCCATGCCGACTTCAGGCACCTTCAATTCTTTCTGCAACGCGTGCGCGAGCGCCTGATCGGCATCCGACCACTGCGGCAGTCCCACCTTCTCGATGTTCGCCTGCATCACTTCCGCGATCGTCTTGTTGAAATGACCCGGCCACGCCGATCCGAGGAGCTTCGACGTCACCGTCGTGTCGGTCATCATCGCGGCCGCCTGCGCCATGCGATCGCCGATCTCCCACATCTGTTTGATGTGCGCGTAATCCATCTCGCGGAAGTAGTACCAAACCGACGCGTTGGGCGGGACGACGTTCGGCTGGTCGCCGCCGTTCGTGATGACGTAATGCGAGCGCTGCTGGAGGCGGAGATGTTCGCGGCGGAAATTCCAGCCGATGTCCATCAACTCGACCGCGTCGAGCGCGGAACGGCCGCGCCACGGCGCCGCCGCGGCGTGCGCGCTCTCGCCGGTGAAGTCGTATTGCACCGACACGAGGCCGGTCTGTCCGGCGGTCTCGCCCCAACTGACACCGAGATTGTCGGCGACATGCGCAAAGATGCAGAGGTCGACGTCTTTGAACAGCCCGGCCTGGATGTAGTACGCCTTCGAGCCGTCGAGTTCCTCGGCGACGCCCGGCCACAGCATCAGCGTTCCCTGCAGATGCTGCTGCTCCATGATTTTCTTCACGGCAAGCGCTGCCGCGATCTGGAGCGGCATCCCGGAGTTGTGGCCTTCGCCATGTCCTGGCGCGCCTTCGATGATCGGATCGTGATACGCGACGCCCGGCTTGTTCGACGCTTGCGGGATGTCGTCGATGTCGGACCCGAGCGCGATCACCGGCTTGCCGGATCCCCACTTCGCGACAAACGCGGTGGGAATGCCGGCGACGCCGGTTTCGACCGTGAAGCCGTTTTGGCGCAGGATGTCGGCCAGGAATTTCGACGTCTCGAATTCCTGGAATCCGAGCTCGCCGAAGCTGAAGACCGAGTCGTTCCACTTCTGGATGTTCTCGGCCTCGGAATCGACTTCGAGGCCGACGTTGCGTTTGTTCAGATCGGCGGCGGCACCGGCCGCGCCCGTGGCGACCGCGGGCGGCTGCGCCGCGTGCCCACCGAACGACTCGACACAAAGGACACACAGGACACCAAGAAAAAACTTGAAGAGCTTTGTGTCCATTGTGCCCTTCGTGTTGAGCGTCATCATCAATTCCCCTGCGTCTTCCCCGCGGGTTTGTCCGTCGTCGGATACTTGATCCCGAGCTGCTCGAGGTACGTCTTGTACTTGCTCGGGTCGTAGTAGTACTTCTTCATCTCCGGACGGTACTTCTCCATCCGTTCTTTGTTCAGCCAGATCGCCGGCTTGTCTTCCGGCCGAATCAGCGGGATGTACTTCGTGTTCTTCGTCTGCACGTTCTTGAAGTAGTCCCACGCCTGCTGGACGATTTCCGGATGCGTCACGATGTCGATGACCGTCAGCGCCATGACCTTCGCGCCGTACTGCACGCCTTTGTGCGCGATCGGCGTCGCCATCGAGATCGCGTTCGCCCAGTTGTGACCAGGACCCGCCTGCATGTTCGCCGGATAACTCAACGTCACCGTCGGCACGTTCCACGAGATGTCGCCGATGTCGTCGGAGCCGCCGCCGCGCTTTTCTTCGTCCGGAATCGACTCGCGGCCGCGCAGCGGGTTGATCTTCGTCGCGAGACCGATCTCCGGCACTTTCAATTCATGCTGGACCGCTTTCGCGAGCGCGACGTCGGCGTCGCTCCACGTCGGCAGACCGACCTTCTCGATGTTCGCGTGCATCACTTCGGCGATCGTGCGGTTGAAGTGGCCGGGCCACGCTGAGCCGAGCACTTTCATCGACGCGAGCTCGGTATCGGTCATCATCGTGGCGCCCTGCGCCATCTTGTTGCCGATGTCCCACAGCTTCTTGATTTCCTCGTAGCTGGTCTCGCGGAAGTAGTACCAGACCGAGGCGTTCGGCGGGACGACGTTCGGCTGATCGCCGCCGTTGGGGATGACGTAGTGCGAGCGCTGCGAGAGGCGCAAGTGTTCGCGGCGGAAGTTCCAGCCGACGTCCATCAACTCGACGGCGTCGAGCGCCGAGCGTCCGCGCCACGGTGCGCCGGCGGCGTGCGCGCTCTCACCCTTGAAGTCGTATTCGACCGAGACCATGCCGTTGCCGGCGCTGTCGCCCCAGCCGACCGACATGTTCGCGCCGACGTGCGCGAACAGGCAGACGTCGACGTCCTTGAACACGCCCGCGCGCACGTAGTACGCCTTCGATCCGAGAAGCTCCTCGGCAACACCCGGCCAGAGCTTCAGCGTCCCCTGCAGGTGCTGCTGCTCCATGATCTTTTTCGCGGCGAGCGCCGCGGCGATCTGCAGCGGCATCCCCGAATTGTGGCCTTCGCCGTGGCCCGGCGCGCCTTCGATGATCGGCTCGTGCCACGCGACGCCCGGCTTCTGCGAGGCCTGCGGGATGTCGTCGATGTCCGATCCCATCGCGATGACCGGCTTGCCGCTGCCCCAGGTCGCGACGAATGCCGTCGGGATGCCGGCAACGTTCTCTTCGATCTTGAAGCCGTTCTGCCTGAGGATGTTCGTGAGGTACTTCGATGTTTCGAATTCCTGGAACCCAGGTTCAGCGAAGCTGAAGACCGTGTCGTTCCACTGTTGAATGTTTTCTTTCTCGCCGTCGACTTCGAGGGCGACGTCCGCTTTGTATTTGTCGGCCTGCGGATTCGGATTGAGTTTGACTTGCGGTGCCTGCGGCGGTTGATCGTCGCCGCGCGCGCCGCGTTGCGCTGACGCAGTAAGCGAGAGGGTGACGGCAAGAACGCAGATAATCGTCACCAGTCGTGATGCGCGCATGAGACCTCCAGAATGCGCGCGATTTTATATCATCTGAGATGGTGTCCCACTTCGAACCGAGGCCGTCGCTGCAGAGCGGCCACGCGATGACCATCTACAGCTGGGGAAATCCGCGCTACTTCCCCAACCTGCCGCCGCCCACCACACGGTTCTTTGATGTCGCGCCCGATACGCGAGTCGTCGCCGATTGTCACTGGCAGGTCTCGCCGTGGCAGCACCCGACGCTGATCGCGCTGCACGGCCTGAACGGCTCGAGCGACGCGCACTACATGAAAGGGCTGGCCGCGAAGGCCTTCGCGCGCGGCATGAACGTCGTCCGGCTCAATCAGCGAAACTGCGGCGATACCGAGCATCTATCGGTCGGACTCTTTCACTCGGGACTGACCGCCGACGCCGCGCACGTCATCCACGAGTTGACGCACGTCGACGGGCTGCCGGCCATCGCCGTCGCCGGCTATTCGCTCGGCGGGAACCTCGCGCTGAAGCTCGCGGGTGAGTACGGACGCCACGCACCGCGCGCGCTCGTTGGCGTCGCCGCCGTGTCGCCGATCATCGAAATCGAACCATGCGTCGTCGCGCTCGAACGCAAAGAGAACTTTCTGTACAACTGGAACTTCGTCCGCGATCTCAAACGACGGATGCGGCGCAAAGAACAGTGCCACCCCGGGACGTTCGATCTGAAGAAGCTCGCGCAGGTGAAAACGGTCCGCGAGTTCGACGAGGTGTTCACCGCGCCGTACTTCGGCTTCCGCAGCGCAAGCGACTATTACCGCCGCGCGAGCGCGATGCGCGTCGTGGATCGCATCGCCGTGCCGGCGCTCGTCATCACCGCCGAAGACGATCCCTTTGTCCCGTCACAACCGTTCCGCGATCCAAAGGTCACCGGCAATCCGAACATCCACCTGCACGTATGCCAACACGGCGGACATTGCGGCTTCGTCGGTCCGCAGCGCGGGATGGACGATGGTTACTGGGCGGAAAACACCATCGTCGACTTCTTTGCAAATCTGAAATGATTCCGGCGCCGTAAACGAGGCGGAGGAGAACAATGCGTACGATGATGCGAGTGACGATTCCGACCGCGCCTGGCAACGCGGCGGTCAAGAGCGGACGAATCAATCAGGTGCTCGGCGAGGCGATGGCGCGGATGAAACCGGAGACGGCGTATTTCACCGCCGACCAGGGGGTGCGAACGGCGTATTTCTTCGTCGACATGAAAGACCAGACGCAGTTGCCGGCATTCGCCGAGCCGTTCTTCCAGGAGTTCGACGCGAAGGTCGAATTCCAGCCGTGCATGAACGGCGACGATTTGAAGTCGGCGCTGTCGCAGTTGAAGGTCTGACGGGCGTACGTAGGGCGGGTCTGGAGACCCGCCGACACGCCGGGTCCAAAAGGGCCCGGCCTACGGCACGGTAGGTAAACCGAGGCGTTGCATGAGGAGCTTGGCGAACTCGGGGCCTTTGCCCTGCTCCTCGTGCTTGAAGTAGACAAACACGTCGCGACAATTCGTCGTCGCGTGTGCGATCGTGTCGGCCCACCGCAGGATGTCGTCTGGCGTGTAACCCTCGTCGCGCAACCGGAAGTACGCGTAGTCGGCGGTGATGCGCACCGGCGTCGACAGCTTCTCGCTGTCGGCGACGCACACCGCGAGATGCTTGGCGGCGAGACGGGAAAACACCTCTTCGTCGAGCCACGACGTGTGGCGGAACTCGAACGCCGCGCACACCTTCGGCGGCAGCGTGCCGAGAAAATCATCGAACAGCGCGAGATCTTTCTTCAGGTTCGGCGGAAGCTGAAACAACAGCGCCCCGAGCTTGTCGCCCAGCGTGGCCGCGACCTGGCAGAAGCTGGCCACCAGCGATTCGACGTGCTTCAACCGGCTGTCGTGCGTGATGCGGCGTGGCGCTTTCAACGTCAGCTTGTACGGCGCCGGCGTCTGCGCCGCCCAACCGCTCACCAACTTCTCCGTCGGCATCCGGTAGAACGTGTAGTTGATCTCGACCGTCGGAAAACGCGCGGCGTAGTACGGCAGCATCCTCGCCGCCGCGAGATCCGGCGGATAGAAGCTGCCCTTCCATTCCGGATAGTTGTAGCCGGACGTCCCAACCCAAATCATGAATCGCGGCAGCCTTAAAAGGCTGCGCTACACTACTTTATATGTTTCGCGCGTTTCGTGTTTTCGTGCTTTCGTGGGCGATCGCCACCCTTGGATGTGGTCAGCCCCCGCCTCGCAACACATACACGCTCGAAGGCCAGGTCCTCTCGATCGACCCCGCGCACAAGACACTCAACATCAAACACGGCGACATCAAAGGGCTGATGCCGGCGATGACGATGCCCTATTCGGTGCGGGACGAGAAGCTGCTCGGAACGGTGGCGCCTGGCGATCTGATTAAGGCGACGCTCGTCGTCGAATCGAACGACGCGTACTTGTCGACGCTCAGCAAGACCGGATCAGCGCCGCTCGACAAGCCGCCCGCCGAAGCACCCGCGCCGTCGGCTTCGTCCGGATTCGAGTTGCTCAAGGACGGCGACGCCGTGCCGAACGCGCCGTTCGTCGATCAGGACGGCAAGAAGCGGATGTTCGCGAGCTTCACTGGCGCTCCGGTGGTGATGACGTTCATCTACACGCGATGTCCACTGCCGACCTTTTGTCCGTTGATGGATCGCAACTTCGTGAAAATCCAGGGCCCGCTCGAGACCGACCCGGCGCTGTCGAACGTCCATCTCGTCACCGTCAGTTTCGATCCGGCCACCGACACGCCGCCGGTGCTCAAGAAACACGCGCAGGAGTTGCACGCGAATTTGCGTCGCTGGACGTTCCTCACCGGCGACCGCGACGACATCGATCGGTTCGCGTCGCGCTTCGGCGTCGCGGTGTCGCGCGCGCTCAACGATCCGCGCGACATCACGCATAACCTCCGAACCGTGATCATCAACTCGGATGGCAAGCTCGTGAAGACGTACACGGGCAACGACTGGACGCCGGAGCAGGTACTGGCGGATCTCAAGCGCGTGATTCGTGAGTCGTGATTCGTGAGTCGAGGAGCCGCGTGAGTCGAATCACGACCCACGAACCACGAATCACGTCAGCGTTCAGCGCGGGCGAGCGCCGTCTCATCGCGCAACTGAAGACGCCGCACGACGTCCAGCTGTATCTCAACGATCTTCCCTATAACCAGGAACCGCATGGCCGCGCCACCCTGCGGAGTTTTCGCGGCGTCGTCCGGCACGGATGCGCGCATTGCCTCGAAGCGGCATTGTTCGCCGCGGTCGTTCTCGAGCAGCATCGCTATCCGCCGCTACTGCTGAGCTTCGAGTCGATTGACGAGCTCGACCACGTGCTCTTCGTCTATCGAACGAATCGCGGATGGGGGGCGATCGGGCGATCGCGAGATCCCGGATTGCACGGCCGCAAGCCTCTCTTTCGGAGCCCGCGCGCGCTCGCCTTGAGCTATTTCGATCCGTACATCGACTTCACCGGGCGAATCACCGGCTACGTCGTCGTCAACATCGCCGAGGTGATGGGCGAGTACGACTGGCGACTATCGTCAACGAACGTCTGGAAGGTCGAGCGGGCGCTGTTGGAGTACCCGCATCATCGGATTGTCTCTTCGCATCGGCGCGTGCATCGACTGCGCGCGCGGTACCGCGCCTACCGTCAGCGCTATCCCGATCGGAAGCCGATCTACTATCGCGGTCAGGAGAAGTGGGAGCCGTTACCGGCCGAATTCAGTTATGCTTAACCGTTTCCCACTGTGTCTTCGATCGGGTTCGTTGCCCTTCTCGTCATCCTCGTCTTCGCCATCGACGCGTGCGCCCGCTGGTGGCGGAACAACGCGTGGCGACGTCGCCGCCGCGACGACGATTAGTCGAGATCGAAATCGCGCAGCGGTTTCGTGACCGGTTCGGTCCGCGCCTGCTTCAACGCTTCCTCGAATCGCTTCGACAACGCGTCGCCGCGTGTTTTTTCGGCGTTGACCGACTGCTCGAAGATCGCATCGCGGCGCGCCGCTTCCTCCGCGAGGATCCGCTGCGCTTCGCTCAGCTCGGGCTTATTGCCGCGATCGGGCTCCTTGTGCGACACCACCCGCTTCAGGTTGAGGTCGATGACCATCGTCGCGTTGCAGCACGGGCACGTGACTTCGAGTTCTGAGGCCAGCTTCGCCATTACCGTTTCCCTCCGACCGCGTTCCCGAGCGCGCCGACGAGCCCGCCCTGCTGCATCTGGTATTTCATCTCGAGCGGTGAGCCGTCGGGCAGCTTCGCCGTCAGCCGAAGATCTTTCACCTGCATCCGCTTGAAATCGAACCGCTGACCGAAGCCGGCGACGAATGAGTTGAGCGAGGTTTCGAACCGGGTCTTCGCCGGGATCTTCGAGGCGGTGACGCGGTAGTACGTGTTCAACCAGATTTCGACGCCCGTCCAGTCTTCGGACGTGGTGTTGTCGACCGTCAATCGCTGACCGTCGAGCACGATCGGATCGCGCGCGATCTCGCTGTGACACGCGGCTGAGACAACGGCGAGCGCGACCAGACCCGCGCGAGTGAACACGCGGACTATCATAGCGTAGTGACCTCTGCGCGACCGACGATCCGCGTTGCCACGTACAACGTACACCGCTGTCGAGGGATCGACGGACGCACGCGACCCGAACGGATTGCCGCCGTGCTGCGCGCGCTCGATGCGGACGTCGTCGCGCTGCAGGAAGTCGTCGGCGCCGGACCGAAAGGGCGCGGGCACGCGGAAGAGCTCGGCGCCGCGCTCGGCATGGGGTGGGTGATGGCGCCGGCGCGCCAGCTGCGCGGCCATCAGTTCGGCAACGCGGTCCTCAGCCGCTATCCGATCACCCATCATCTCGAACACGATCTGTCCTGGAAGACGTGCGAGGCGCGGCGCATGCAGCGCGTCGACATCGCCGTCGACCACTGCACGCTGCACGTGTACAACGTGCACCTCGGCACCGCGATCCTCGAACGGCGCCATCAGGCGCAGCGGTTGGCGTCGATCGTGACCGACCGTCACGTCGCCGGGCCGAAACTGGTCCTCGGTGATTTCAACGAGTGGATGCGCGGGCTCGCGACGAAAATGCTCAGCGAGAAGTTGAACAGCGTCGATCTACGCGATTACATGCGGCGGCGCCGCACCTATCCTGGCGTGTTCCCCATCCTGCATCTCGATCAGATTTACTACACCGGCAAGGTCGAGATCCTCGGCGTCGAGCTCGCGCGCACGCGCAAGTCGCTTGTCGCGTCGGACCATCTCCCGCTCGTGGCGAACGTGCGGATCGGGTAAAGCAACCACAGAACCCACAGAAAACACAGAACACATCTTGTTCTGTGCGTTCCGTGCGTTCTGTGGTTGCTCTTAGATCTCGCGCAGCGCGCGCGCGACCGGGATCTTTGCGGCTCGCAGCGCGGGCAGCAGTCCGCCGACGGCGCCCATCACGATCGCGAACATCAATCCGCCGACGAGCAGGCCGGGTGTGATGCGAAACTTAAATGCGACCTCGCTGAAGCTGGAGAAATTCGTCGTGCCTGTCGAGAGTCCGTGGACGGGCAGCGCGAGAATGCATCCGAGGATGCCGCCGACGAATGCGAGCGCGATCGATTCGGCGAGGAAGGCGCTGATGATCCGCAGCCGTCCGAACCCGAGCGCCCGCAGCGTTCCGATCTCCCGCGTGCGATACGCGACCGCCGCATACATCGTGTTCATCGCGCCGAACATCGCGCCGATCGACAGAATCAACGTGACGAACGTACCAAACACGCGAATGACCGTCGTCATCACGCGGGATTGCTCCGCGTAGTAGTCCTGCTCGCGTTGCGGCTCGAGGATCAATCGCGGATCGGCCGCCAGCGCCGCTTTGAACGAATCGAACATCGACGGATCGACCAGCTTGACGGTCATCGATTGATAACCGCCGCGCTGAAACGCCGGCATCATCAGGTCGACGTCGCCCCAGAGTTCCGACTCGAACGCCGCGTCCTCGGCGGTAAAGATGCCGACCACTTTCCACGTGCTGCTGCCGAACTTGACGTCGCTGCCGAGCGACAAGCCTTTGAACCGTCCCGTCGCGAGACGGCCCACGTTGATCTCGCGCGTGCCCGGCGTGAACTTGCGCCCTTCGACGAACTTCAGGTTCTCGCGAACCTCGAACGCTTTCAGGCCGACGCCGCGGACCGGCACGTTGGCCGGCTGATTGTCGGTCGTCCGCGGCAGCGAGATGATCACCATCATCTCCGGTGATGCGAGTGCACGTCCGTCGGCGCCGCGTGCGACCTGCGGCAGGCTCTCGACGAGCGGCACGTCGGTGCGCAGCACGGCGCTGACGGTTTCGGCGCTCGCCCCCTTGCGCAGGACGATCGCGTTCTGCGGCGAGCCGCTCGCCACGAGCGTCGCGCGGAAGCCCTGCGCGATCGCGAGCGTCATCACGAAGACGGCGACGACCATCGCGATGCCGCCCGCGGTCATGAGTGCCGTGCCTTTCCGCACGACCATCGACCGCAGGTTGTAGTTGGAGATGAGACCCATCACGCCACCCGCCGGAGCGCGTCCACAATTTTCAAACGCGACGCCATCGTCGCGGGGATCGATCCGGCGACGACGCCGATCACGCCGCTCAAGAGGAGCGCGATGACGGTGTTCATGTTCGTCATCTGCAGCGCCGGAATGAACGCGCCGCCCGCCAGCACTTCAGGGCGGATGACGAGCCGCGCCAGCACGACGCCGAGCACCCCGCCGATGACCGACATGATGAGCGCCTCGCCGGCAATCAGGCCGAAGATCGTTCCCGCCGGGAATCCCAGCGTCCGCATCACCGCGATTTCCGTCGTGCGCTCCCGCACCGACATCGCCATCGTGTTCCCCGCGACGAACAGCGTCGTGATCACGACGGCGATCGCAATGCTGCCAAGCAGAAGATTCAGGTTGCCGAACATCGACACGAACGAGGACTGGAACGCTTTCTCCGTGTCAGTCTTGGTCTCGAACGGCGAATTCGCGAAGCGCGCGTCGATCTCGCCCGCCACGCGTGTGGCCTGATCCGGATTCGCCAGGAGCGTCACGACCCAGCCGACCTGTCCGTGGACGGCGCCGCGCTCGTCGGCGTACTTCCAGTGGAAGAACATCGACTGGTTGTCGATCGCCGCTCCGCCAGACTTGTAGACCCCGCGGACGGTGAAGTTGTAGTCCCTCGTGCCGTAGTACGGAATGCCCGGCTTCAGGACGAACGTGTCGCCCACCTTCCATCCGAATCGCTTGGCAAGACCCTCTCCGACAATCGCGCCGGTGCGATCCTGGAGAAACGCCTGCCGTTCCGCGTCGGTCAGCTGAATCTCGGGATACAGGCGGAGATAGCTCTCGGCGTCGACCGCGATGTTCGCGAAGAAGTTGTTCGAGTCCTTGTAGATGCCGCCGAACCAGTTCGCCCACGCGACATCGCGCACGCCGGGAATCGACCGAATCGTCTCCACGTGACTCGTCGGCATGTTGAAGATCATCGACGTCGATCGAATCGTGATCATCCGCGTCGAGGAACTCGCTTCGGACGCGGCGCTGAAGCCGTCGAGGATGGCGCGCAGCGACGCGAACAGGAACACGGCGAGCGCGACGCTCGCAATCGTCAGGATCGTCCGGCGTTTGCTGCGCCGGGCGCTCTTCACAATCAGCGCGACGTATTTCATGCCCGCACCGCCTCGATGAGCGACCCTTTTTCGAGGTGGAGCACGTGCGACGCACGTTCGGCGGCGTGCGGATCGTGCGTCACCATGACGATCGTCTTCTTGAACTCCTGATTCAGTCGCTGCAACAGCGTCAGGATCTCGCCTGCCGACTTCGCGTCGAGGTCGCCGGTCGGCTCGTCGGCCAGCAGCAGCGTCGGATCGGTGACGATCGCGCGCGCAATCGCGACGCGCTGCTCCTGTCCGCCGGACAACTGACGCGGATAATGCGTCGCCCGGTCCGTCAGTCCGACGATGCCGAGGGCGGTCATGACGTGATCGCGGCGTTGTTTCTTCGAGAGGCTGGTCAGCAGCAGCGGCAGCTCGACGTTCTCGAACGCGGTCAGGACCGGGATCAGGTTGTACAACTGAAAGATGAACCCGATGTGCCGCGCGCGCCACGCGGCGAGCGCCCGCTCCGACAGTCCGCTGATGTCGGTGGCGGCCACGCGCACCGTTCCACGCGACGGCCGATCGATTCCGGCCAGCAGGTTCAGCAGCGTCGACTTGCCGGATCCCGACGGCCCCATCAGCGCCATGAAGTCGCCTTCATCGATCGAGATGGTGACGCCGCTCAGCACCGCGATCTCGTTCTGATCGCGGCGGTACGACTTGGTCACGTCGCGCAGTTCGATCAGCGCCATCGCTAACTCCCTTTCACGCGCACGAGCGCGCCGTCGGTGACGGTCGCCGGCGCGTTCAGAATCACCGCTTCGCCCGGCAACAGCCCGCTTTTGACTTCGACCTGGTCGATCCGATCCGCGCCGAGCGTCACCGTTCGCTTCTTCGCGATGCCGTTGGTCACGATCCAGGCGATCACCTGTCCGCCCTGTTCGGTCACCGCTTTTTTCGCGACGAGGATCACAGGGTCCGAGGTGCCAGAGTGGTCTGACACCTCGGAGGTGCCTGACACCTTCGGTTCCTGGAACGTGACGGAGGCAGTCATCTCGGGTTTGACGTGATCGTCTGGGTCGAGAATCGACACACGGACCTCGACGATCGACTTGGATCGGTCGGCGGAAGGAAAAATTTGCCGCAGACGACCCTTGTAGACCTGACCCTGAAACGCCTGCAGCGTCACTTCGGCCGGCATCGCGGACTTCAGCTTCGCAAAGCTGTTCTCGCTGACCTCGGTCTGCACCTCGAGCTCGTGCAGATCCGCAATCGTCGCAATCGCGCCGCCTTCTCGTGACGCCTGGCCCTGCACGCCGAACGGCGACACCGTTTCGCCCACCTCCGCCCGCTTCTTGATGACGACGCCGTCGAACGGCGCGCGGACGTTCGTGTTCTCGAGCGCTTCCTCGGCGACCTTGACGCGCGCGCGCGACGAGGCGATCGCCGCATCCGCCGACTTCACCCGCGCCGCCGACACTCGCTCGGTCGACTCCGCCGCCGTCAAATTTGCCGTCGTCGTGATGCCGTCCTTCGCCAGCGCACGCTGACGCTCGACGTTGCGCGCATCCTCGTCGTGCGCCGCGATCGCCTGCGCGAGCTGTGTCTCGGACTCCGCAACCGCGCGTCGAGCCGCTTCGAGCTGCGCCTCGATATCGGCGTGCTCGATCTCGGCGATGATCTCGCCTTTGCGGACGCGCGTCCCTTCTTCGAATTTCAGGTTCGCGAGACGACCGCCGGTCTTCACGCCGACGTCGCTGCTGTGGCGCGCGACGACGTATCCGCTGGCAACGAGCACCGGCAGCGCGCTCGACGATCCCGGCGCCGAGACGATCTGCGTCACGCGCGCGACCTCGACTTCGGGCGCCTGGCGCGCGGCGACGTACCCGCGCACGCGCGGATACAGCATCGCTGCGCCGGCGCCGAGCACGAGGAGCGCCGTCCACGGCAGCCAGCGGAGGCGCGGCGGCGCGTCGCGATCGATCCGCAAACGCGACAGGTCGTTCGCGGAGGGTTCCGTCTGAATGGTCACGGTATAAGAAAAGCGCAGGACGGCGGTCCTGCGCTACAGATTATCGGTGAAAGCGGCGAGAAAATCGGCGAAAGGTGCGTGCGGCGCGACGAAAGGCTGAAACGAGCTAGCCTTCCTCCTCGAACTCTTCTTCCTCGCGGGGACCGAGACGCGTCGACGCCCGCAGCGCTTCACGATAGTCGTAGAGCGGCAGGTCACGAACGTGTATCGGCATCGTGCACGCAGGCGACTTCTCGTCGATCACCACCGTGACGGGGCTGCCTTCGACGCCGTCACGAAACGTGATGCGGCAGCCGCAGGCGAGACGGGCGTGCGTGAATCCCTTCAT
>Ga0070741_10005695_pt1 | contig 27373 bp, 26 predicted proteins | sample Coa_R1_4_FD_66440 | JGI IMG/M metagenome (GOLD analysis project Ga0070741, IMG submission 66440) | Surface soil microbial communities from Centralia Pennsylvania, which are recovering from an underground coalmine fire - Coalmine... | ecosystem: Environmental > Terrestrial > Soil > Unclassified ...
CCCGCGCCCAATCCGGCGAATGCGTCCGACGCGACGGCTGCCCCGCACGCGCTGATCGTGTCGGCGCTCGTGCCGTACAAGCGCATCGAGGTGGCGATCGACGCGTGCCGTCTCGCGCGCGTGCCGCTGACGGTGATCGGCGACGGCCCCGAGCGCGGCCGCCTCGACGCGTACGCGAACGGCAGCGCGACGTTCCTCGGCCGGCAGTCCGACGAGGTGGTGCGCGACTGGTATCGCCGCGCCGACGTCACGCTGCTGCCGGGCGAAGAGGATTTCGGCATCGTGCCGCTCGAAGCGCAGGCGTGCGGGCGCCCCGTCGTCGCGCTCGGCCGCGGCGGCGCGCGCGAGACGATCGTCGACGGCGAGACCGGCGTGCTCGTGGACGAGGGATCGGCGGAGGCGTTCGCGGACGGCATTCGGCGCGCGCTCGGACGCGCGTTCGATCGGGACGTGATTCGCGCGCACGCGGAGCGGTTCAGCCGTGCGCGCTTCGGCGACGAAATGGCAGCGCTCGTTCACGATGGTCAATAGGCACAACCGCCTGCTCGTCACGTTCTATATCGTCTCCGACGCGATGCTCGGCGTGACGGCGTTCGTGCTCGCGTATGCCCTCCGCTTCCACACGTCGTTCTTCGCCGGCCTGATTCCGATCACCAAAGGCGTCCCCCCGCTGCGGCAGTACGTCTCCGTGCTGCCGTTCGTCATGGCGCTCGTGCCGCTCGGCTTCCAGTTGCAGGGGCTCTACCGGCTGCGCCGCGGCCGCTCGCGCGTCGACGACTTCTTCGCCGTTTTCGTCGGCAGCATCCTCGCCGTCGTCTTCGGCATCGTCGCGACGTTGTACGTGCAGACGTACTTCGCGACGGGGCCCGCGAAGGACCGCGGCGCGTTCGAGGTATCGCAGGCGGTCTGGGCGATCTTTCTCGCCATCAACGTCGCGCTGACGTTCGCGTCGCGCGAGCTGGTGCGCGAGGTGCTCGAGCGCCGGTGGCGCGCCGGCATCGGCCTCAAGAAGATTCTGATCGCCGGCGCCGGCGAGCTCGGACGCCTCGTCGCCGACAAGATCCTCGAGCACCGCGAGCTCGGCTATCAGATCGTCGGCTTCGTCGACGACCGGGCGGCCGGCGACCATCTCGGCTACCGCGGGCTGCCGCTGCTCGGCACGATCGCCGACGCGTCGGAGATCGCGCTACGCGAGTCGGTCGATCACCTGTACGTCGCGCTGCCGCCCGAGCAGCATGTGCAGATGCTCGAGCTCATCGAGAGCACGAGCCGCGAGTGCGTGGACGTCAAGGTCGTGCCCGATCTGCTGCAGGTGATCGCGCTGCGCGCCCGCCTCGAGGACCTCGACGGCGTGCCGGTGATCAACATCAACGACGTGCCGCTGCAGGGATTCAACGCGGTCGTCAAGCGGGCGCTCGACATCGCGATTTCGACCGCGGCGCTCGTCGGCCTCGCCATTCCGATCGCGATCGTCGCGCTCGTCGTCCGGCTCACCTCGCGCGGTCCGGTGTTCTACCGGCAGGAGCGCATGGGGCTCGACGGGAAGCGGATCGACATCTGGAAGTTCCGATCGATGCACGTCGACGCCGAGCGCGACACCGGCCCGGTGTGGGCGCGCGAGAACGACCCCCGCGTCACGGCGGTCGGGCGCTTCCTGCGCAAGTCGAACCTCGACGAGCTACCGCAGCTCTGGAACGTGCTGCGCGGCGACATGTCGATCGTCGGGCCGCGCCCCGAGCGTCCGCACTTTGTCGAGCAGTTCAAGCACCGCATCCCGCAGTACATGCTGCGGCACAAGGTGAAGGCCGGCTTGACCGGCTGGGCGCAGGTGCACGGCTGGCGCGGCAACACCTCGATCGAGAAGCGGATCGAGTACGACCTCTATTACATCGAGAACTGGTCCGTGCGCCTCGATCTGAAGATCATGTGGCTGACGCTGCTCCGCGGCTTTTTCCACAAACACGCGTACTGACGTAAATCGTCGACCGTCGACACTCGAGAGGCTATGAAAAAGCGCGTCGTCATCACCGGTGCGGCCGGCTTCATCGGATCGCATCTGGCCGAGACCCTGCTCGACCGCGATTATTCCGTCATCGGCATCGACAACCTGCTGACCGGCGACACGGCGAACATCTCGCACCTGGTCAACCGCGACTTCCGGTTCATCAAGCACGACGTCACCAACTACATCTACATCGACGGCCCGGTCGACTTCGTACTGCACTGGGCGAGCCCGGCGAGCCCGATCGACTACCTCGAACTGCCCATTCCGACGCTGAAGGTCGGCGCCCTCGGCACGCATAAGGCGCTCGGCCTCGCGAAGGCGAAGGGCGCGAAGTTCGTGCTCGCGTCGACGTCCGAGGTCTACGGCGATCCACTCGAGCATCCGCAGAAAGAGACGTACTGGGGCAACGTCAACCCGGTCGGCCCACGCGGCGTCTACGACGAGGCCAAGCGCTTCGCGGAAGCGATGACGATGGCGTACCACCGGTATCACGGGCTGGACACGAAGATCGTCCGCATCTTCAACACGTACGGCCCGCGCATGCGCGTCAACGACGGGCGCGCGGTGCCGGCGTTCATGTCGCAGGCGCTGCGCAACGAGGACGTCACCGTCTTCGGCGACGGCTCGCAGACGCGCAGCTTCACCTACATCACCGATCTCGTCGACGGCATCATCAGGCTGATGCTGTCGAAGGAGAACGATCCGGTGAACATCGGCAACCCGCGGGAGATGACGATTAAGGAAATCGCCGAAACGATCATCCGCATGACCGGGTCGACGTCGAAGATCATCTACAAGCCGCTGCCGACCGATGATCCGAAGCAGCGGCGTCCCGACATCACGCGCGCGACGACGCTGCTGCAGTGGCAGCCGAAGGTGCAACTCGACGAGGGGCTCGTCAAGACGATCGAGTACTTCAGGGCGAAGGTCCGGTAGGCGGGGTGGGTCGCGTGGGTGGGGTGTAGCCGCAGCGCGTATCGCGCGTCGTTCAAACGTCCTCCGCAATGGTCGATTGCGTCGCCGCAGTGTGCGGTCTCGTCTCCGCAACGCGCGGCCTCGTCTCCGCAGCGCTGCGACACTCCTCGCGCACGTCGCGGCTACGGCCCCCCGGTGTCAGTTGTCGTGAGGCATCGCGCCGCAGCGACCGGGATCGTCGTCGCAGCCGCCTGGATCGTCGTTGCCATCACCGGGATCGTCGTCGCGGAGACCGGGATCGCTCCCGCAGCGCACGCGTCGCGCGCTGCAGTGATGCCGCGTCAGCCTTGCCTCAACACCGTCACTGGATCGACGCGCGCGGCACGCCGCGCCGGCACCGCGGACGCCATCGCCACGACGAGGGCGACGGCTGCGGCGACGACGAGGTAGCTGATCGCGTCCGCGCGGCCGACGCCGTACAGGAACGACGACATGTACCGCGACAGCGCGAACGCCGCCCACAGTCCGATCGCAATCCCGGCGACGCTGATCGCCATCGCCTGACGCAGCACGAGCGCGACGATGTCGCCGACCTGGGCGCCGAGCGCGGTGCGGACGCCGATCTCGCGCGCGCGTTGCGCAACCGCGTACGACAGGACGCCGAACAGGCCGACGGCGGCGATCGCCAGCGCGGCGATCGCGAACCCGCCCAGCAGGATCGCATACAGGCGCGGCTTCGCCAGCGATGTCGCGACGCGCTCCTCCATCGTCATGATCGAATCGAGCGGCACCGAAGGATCCTGTTCCCGCACCGCCGTCCGCATGACGGCGACGTGCGCCATCGGATCGCCAGAGGTGCGCATCACCAACACCATCGGCCCGTTCGCGAGCCGGTCTGGCATCTGGCGGTACGACACGAACACTTCGGCGGCCGGCGCATCCGTCACGTCGGCCTGGCGCATGTCCTCGACGAGCCCGACGACGTCTCCGTCCGGCCGTCCGTCGCCGAAGGACATCGGCACGCGCATGCCAATGGGGTGCTCGCCGAGATATTTCCGTGCGAACGATCGGTTGACGACGATCGCGGGGCGCGACGTCGGGCCGTCTGTGTCGAGCAGCCAGCGCCCAGCCGCCAACTGAAGGCCCATCGCGCGCGCATACGTGGGGCCTACGATGCGCGAGGTCGCCTGCACCTGCAGCTTCACGGCGGGATCGGCCGGTGACGGCATCTCGAACACGATGACGCCGCCCATACTGACGAACGGCAGCGCGTTGCCGACCGCCGCGCTGACGACGCCGGGCATGGCGGCGAGCCGACTCGTCACCGCATCCGCGAACGCGACGCGCTGCAGCGGCGTGTAGCGACGCGGCAGGTCGACGCGCGCCGACAGGATGCTGGCGGGATCGAATCCGCGATCGGCGTGCATCTGCGCGACGAACGATCGCGTCAGCAGCGTCGCGCCGACGAGCAGCAGGCACGCGACCGCCACCTGCGCGCCCATGACGAGCGCGCGCACGCGCGCGGCCGTCGAGCGAGGCGCGCTTCCGGCGGACGCCGCGCTCTCTTCCGCCAGCGCGTGCGTGATGTCGACGCGCGAGGTCTCCAGCGCCGGCAGCAGCCCGCACACGATGCTGGCGGCAACCGAAATCGCGACGACAAACGCGAGCACCGGCACGTTGACGGCCACATCAGCGGCTCGCGGAAAGTCGGCCGGCAGCAGCGACGGCAGGATGCGAATCAGCGCGATCGTCAGCGCGAGCCCGGTCGCGCCCCCGGCGGCGCCGACGAGTCCGGCTTCGGCCAGCATCTGACGCCGGAGGTCGCCGGCGGACGCGCCGATGGCGGCGCGTACCGCCAGCTCGCGGCGGCGCATCGTCGCACGCGTGAGCTGCAGGCTGCCGACGTTGGCCACGGCCGTCACGAGCAACAATCCGACCGCGGCGAGCAGCAACAGAATCGCCGGACGAACCTCCGCCGTCATCGCGTCGACCGCCGGCTGCACGGTGATGTCGGGTGGCGCGCTGCTGCCGAAGAGTCCGACCGCCGCCAGGCCCGCGTCCTCGCCGCCGCGCGCGCGCGCAGTCGCCTCGGCGCTCGCCTGCTCCGGCGTCACGCCGGGTTTCAATCGTGCCATCGCGCCGAAGATCATCATGCGACGCACGCCGTTCTCGCCGAGGACGGGTCCGATCGGGAATGGCAGCCACGCGCGCGTGTCGCGATCGGGAAACGCAAAATCACCCGGCATCACGCCCACGATCGTGACCGGCCGATCGTCGAAGCGCATCACCGACCCGATCGCGTCGTCGCGGCCGCCGTACCATTCCTGCCACAGCGAGTACGAAATGACCGCGACCGTCGACGACGGCGCCGGCGTGTTGGCGCGGCCGCCGGTCGGTTCGTCCTCCGGTGTGAACGCGCGTCCGCGGATCGGCCGCACGCGCAGCACGTCGAACATCGACGCCGACATGCGCGCCACGGGGATGCGGACCGGCTCGGCGCTTCCGCGCGAAACGGTGGTCGGCGAGCCGCCGGTGACGCCGTACGCGCCCACCGCCTCCACCGTCGAGAGTGCGCTGCGCCACGCGAGATAGCTGCCGTTCGATACGGTGCCCTTCAGGCGCGCCGTGTGCCCTTGCCGCGATTCGGTGACGCGCATCACGCGATCGGCGTCGGGCCACGGCAGCGGCTTCATCAGCACGCCGTACGCGACGCTGAACAGCGTCGTCGTCGCGCCGATGCCCAGCGCCATCGTCAGAATCGCGACCGCGGCGTATCCGGGATCGCGCCGCAGGAGCCGTAGAGCGTATCGCGTGTCGTTCACGCGATTACTGTCGACCGGCGGCCGTGAACTGTCAACCCGGGACTGTCGGTATACTCGCCCCATGGAGTTGTTTCAGGTCGACGACGCCGGCCGCCTCTTCATTTCTCCCGCCCTCGACTGCTGGGACGCCGCCGACGCCGCGGGCATCGACGTCGTCATCGATCTCGAGGGCGAGCTCGACACCTGCATTCCCACGACGATCGATCGCTGCCTGTACGTGTATTTCCCGATCAGCGACGACGACGAAGTGCTGCCGTGCGAAACGAAACTGCGCGCGGTGGCGAAGATGGGCGCGTCGCTCGTCGCCGACGGCCACCGCGTCCTGTCGCACTGCGGGATGGGCTACAACCGATCGGCGCTCGTCGCCGCGATGATTCTCGTCGAACTGGGCATGCCGGGACTGGCCGCCATCGAACAGATTCGCGCGCGCCGACCGGGCGCGCTCTACAACGATCGGTTCGCCGCGTTCGTCGCGGGGCTCACGCCGTCGCGCGCGGGCGTCTGAACGTTCGACGGCGCGTGTGCTCCGCGAGCGCGCAGGACCCCAGCAGCGGCACCGAGCTGTAGCGCGTGTGCTACACTAGCGGCGTGAGTCGCCGAATCACCCAACGCGAGCTTCGGAACGAGAGCGGGCGGATCATGCGAGCCCTGGACAAGGGCGAGTCCTTCACGGTGACGCGCAACGGTGTCCCCGTCGGGGAATTGGTCCCGATTCGACCGCGCGCGTTTGTCGCCGCCGAGACGGCCGCGGCGGCGTTTCGACGCGCGCCCCGCGTTGTGTACCGGCGCGTACGGCGGGATCTGGACGCCACGACCAATCAGGATCCGACGCCGCGTGGCTGAGCCCCGTCATGCGCGCGGGCTGGTTGACACGTCCGTGGTCATCGATTTGGACGTCATCGAACCGGAGCGCCTGCCGCGCGAACTTGCCGTATCCGCGATGACGCTGGCCGAACTCGCAGCAGGCCCACACGCCACACGGGATCCCGCTGAACGGGCCCGCCGTCAGGATCGCCTACAACGTACCGAGGCGACGTTCGAACCGCTGCCGGTGGACGCCAACGTGGCCCGGGCCTACGGCCGGGTGTACGCCGCGGTCGCGGCGGCTGGCCGGAAAGCACGTGGCCGTCGGGCGACGGATTTGCTCATCGCGGCAACGGCGATCGCCGGGAATCTGCCGCTGTATACGCGAAACCCCGCCGATTTCGCCGGGCTATCGGATCTGCTCGAGATCGTCGCGGTCTGAAGACCTGTTCGCTCACGGGCCTGCCGCCGCTCGTACCACCCACGTCGTCATCGATCGCTGATCCTGGACGACCGTCGTCTTGATCGGATCCGCGAGCGTGCCGCCGAGCGCGCGCGTGCGATCGATCAGCATCGCTTCGTCGACGAGAAAGCGATCGGAGCCGTCGGGCAGGCGGTAACGCCCGCCGCCGAGCGGCCGCACGCGATCCTCGAGGCCGATGGACGAAGCAAGCCGCGCGAAGAAGAGGCCGCCCGGCTTCAGCAGCCGCCAGCATCCGCGCAGCATCGCGTCGAACTGCGTCTCGTCAGCCGCGAAGTGCAGCACCGCGCTGCAGATCACGACGTCCGCGAACGCGTCGGGAAACGAAAGGCGCTCGAGCGGCTCGGCCCGAAAATTCTCCGCCGGCAGATGCGGCGCGAGCCGAGCGGCGAGCGCACGGACGCTCGCGATTGCACCGGCGTCCGCGTCGGCGCCGAACACTTCGTACCCGGACTGCAGCAGGTACACGAGGTTCCGCCCGCCGCCGCAGCCCGCATCCACGATCCGCATGCCGGGCGCGATGCGCCCACGCAGGAGTTGATCGAACAGATAGATGTCGATCTGGCCGAATTGCGCGAGGAGGTCCGACATGGAGGTGGACGAGCGTTTGTTAGCGCCGTCGCGCGCGGGCCTCCGAGTCGCGGCGCAGCTCGCGCAGCAATGCCTGCGTGCCCACGAGACGGCGATTGAGAATGTCTTTCGCCACCGCCAGCAGATCCGCAATCATCGGGTCCGCCAGCGCGTAGGTGACCGTCGTCCCCTCCTTGCGCGCGGCGACGATCCCACTGGCGCGCAGCCGCGCGAGCTGCTGCGAGACGATCGGCTGATCGATCCCGAGCCGCTGCTGCAGCGCCTGCACGTTCTGCTCGCCCGCCGACGACAGCACTTCGAGCAGGCGGATGCGGATCGGGTGCGCGAGCGCCTGGAAGAACTCCGCCTTCAGCGTCTGCAGCTCCTTCGAGGGCGCGTGCATCATGCGACGACTCCCTCGCGCGCGAGGCGCCGCAGCTCGTGCAGCTGACGCGCACGCGCGAGCGCCTCGCGGATGTTCGCGCAGATGTTCGCGTCGCCGACGTGGCGATGGAAATCGGCGCGCGCCATGAGCTGCAGCGGCTGATGCTTCGCGCCGCAGAGGATCAGATCGCGCTGCGATCGATGCAGCGTATCGGCCAGCTCCTCGATCGCGCGCAGCCCCGTGCCGTCGAGGGCGGTCATGTTGCGCAGCCGCAGGATGACGATGTCTGGCAGCCCGTCGAGGTGATCCGCAACGACGTGCAGCTTGTCGGTCGCGCCGAACAGAAACGGCCCGTGGATGCGGAAGATCCGCACGTAGTCGGGGATGTCCTGATGCTGCAGGCTGTGCGCGTGCCCTTCCCTGACGTACTCGTCGGTGACCATCGAGACCGTTGTCGTATGCGCCACGCGGTGGATGAAGAGCAGCGCGGCGAGCACCATGCCCACTTCGACCGCGACGGTGAGATCGGCGAACACGGTGAGGCCGAACGTCGCGAGCCACACCGAAATGTCGGTCTTCGTCAGGCGCAGCAGTTCGGGGATCTCGCGCCACTCGCCCATGTTCCACGACACGATCATCAGAATTGCGGCAAGCACGGCGAGCGGGATCGCCCCGGCGAGCGGCGCCGCGACGAGCAGGATGACGAGCAGCGTCAGCGCGTGGACGATACCGGCGATCGGCGTCCGTGCGCCCGAGCGGATGTTCGTCGCCGTCCGCGCAATCGCGCCCGTCGCCGGCAGGCCGCCGACGAGCGGCGACACGACGTTCGCCACGCCCTGCGCGATCAGCTCCATGTTCGAGTTGTGGCGATCGCCGATCATCTTGTCGGCGACCATCGCCGACATCAGCGACTCGATCGCGCCGAGCATGGCGACGGTCACCGCCGGCGCAATCAGTCCCGGCACGAGGCTCGGGTGGAACGTCGGCACCGCGACGTGCGGCAGGCCGGACGGGATGCCGCCGAAGCGCGTGCCGATCGTTTCTACCGGCAGGCGCAGGGCGCGCGCGACGATCGTCAGCGCGACGAGCGCGAGGATCGATCCCGGAACGCGCGGCACGAACCGGTTCGTCAGCAGGATCAGCGCCAGGCCGACGCCGGCGAGCGCCGTCGCGGGCCACGAAATCGTGTGGAACGCCGCGCCGAGCGCCACCATGCGCGGCCAGAACTCCCCGGGCACCGACGCGAGCGTCAACCCGAAGAAGTCCCGGATCTGCGTGCTCGCGATCAGCACGGCGATGCCGTTGGTGAAGCCGACGACCACGGGACGCGGGATGAAACGGACCGCGGACCCCATGCCCGTGACGCCCATCAGGATCAGCAGCACACCGGCCATCATCGTGCACGTGAAGAGGCCGTCGACGCCGTGCTTCGCCGCGATGCCGGCAACGACGACGACGAACGCGCCGGTGGGTCCGGCAATCTGCACGCGCGATCCGCCGAGCGCCGACACGACGAAGCCGGTGACGACGGCGCAGTACAGCCCGGCCTGCGGCGACAAGCCGGACGCGATCGCGAACGCCATCGCCAGCGGCAGCGCGACGAGGCCGACGGTGACGCCGGCGGCGACATCGGCGCCGAAGGCCCGGCGATCGTAGCCGCGCAGCGTCGTCGCGAGACGCGGCAGACGCCGGCGCCGTTCGAGCATGCGCAGGAACGGAAGGCGGGCGAGCGGCGCGGGCAGGTGCGTCATGGGCAAGACGCACACATTATATATCAATATTGCTATGTTTAGGTCGCTACCAGCGGATCTGCATGTAGCCGGCGAGCGTCACCCCGAACGTGTCCGCGTACTGGCGGAAGTTCGGCGAATCGACCACCTGCACCACATCGCGCGGGTTCGCGTGCCCCGTCAGGTTGAAGAACTGCAGCCCCAAATCCATCTCGTGCCGCAGGAAGTCGAACGTCTTGAACGCCGTCAGGTCCGCGGAGAAGTACGCAGGATAGCGCTCGCTGTTCGGCGGCTCGGCGTAGTGCTGGTAGATCGTCAGCGCCGACCACGGGAACCCGGTCCGCCAGTCCACCGCGGGCGAGACGACGATGCGTAACGGCAACGAGAAGGTGGACCACGCGCGCAGCCGGTGCGGCACGTCCGCCGGCGTCGGCGCCTGCCCCGCCGGCTCGATGAGCGGCGCGTCGAGATTCGTGAACAGCGTGCCGAAGTCGTTCACCTGCCCGATCGTCGACGACCACACGTAGCTGACGAACACCTGCGAGAGGTTCGGCCACGTCTTGCGCACCGACAGCTGCAGCTCGCGGTAGCGGCTCTCGCCCGCGCCCATCAGCCACGCGCGGCCGCTGGCGTCGGGCACGTTGACCGTCGGCAGGAGCGATCCATCGCGCGCGCGCGTCGCGGCCTGCACTTCGAGCGTGCTCGTGAAGTGATGTTCGATCTCGATCGAGACCGCGTCCGCTCGCGGCAACGGCAGGTCCCCGACGGCCGGCCGGTACGCGACGCGCGAGATCGGCTGGTGCGTGTCGAGGTCGTAGATGACGTCGAGGCGCGACGGAAAGCCGTTGAACGCCTTCGCGCCGAGCGGCACGCGCCCGACATAGCGCCCGATGCTGCCGCGCACGATCGTCCGGCCATCTGCGTCCAGCAAGTAGCGCACGCCGACACGCGGGCCGGGGACGACGGTCTCGGACGCGCCGCCGCCGTCGAGACGCAGCCCGAGATCGATCTGCAGCCGCGACGTGACGTCCCACAGGTCGCGGAAGCCGGCGCCGTAGGCCATGTCGGCCGTGTCGAGGATGCCGGTCGGGCCGAAGAACACGGCGCGCACGATCTCGCCGTTCTCGTCGACGATCCGAATCGGCGCATCGACGAGCGTCCCGTCCATGCTGCGGTACCGCGCGCTGCCGTTCATCGACAGGCTGTGGGTGCCGAGCCGCTCGATGCCGTCGTGCTCCCACGACGCCGAGAACGACGCGCGCCGCCCGTCGACGTCGAGCGTCGAGAACCAGTTCTGGCGCCACCCTTCCGGCGTCAGCAGCGGCGTGCCGCTGCCCGTCGGCGTCAGCGCCGTGTGATGGCCAATGACGCCGAGGCGCAGCGTCAGCAGATCGTGCGTGCCGAGGATCAGGCGATCGGTAACGCCGCCGAACACGTCGCTGACGTCGACGTCGGGCGCCGTCCCCTCCGGGCGCAGCGACGACAGCGCCGCCGACGTCGTCTTGGCCGGCGCGTACAGGCCGTCCACCGTGATGCTGTGCCGCGTCGACGGCTGCAGGTCGAAGCGCACGAACGAGGTGACGCCGGTCGTGCCGATCGTCGGGTTGCCGGAATCGCCCGTGACGCCGGCGACCGGCACGCGCTCGAAGTTGAACTCCGTCGACGCGAAGACGCGCACGATGCCGATGCGGCCGCCGACGTACGCGCGCGGAAAGAACGATTCGATGCGGCCCGGACCGATGTGGCTGATTCGCGGCCGCGGGATGAATCCCTGCACGCCGCCCTTCCACTGGTCGGTGCCGGCCGTCGTCTGGATCGACGCGGCCGATCCGAGGACGTCGCGGAACTCCGCCGAGACCGGCTCGCGGAGCACCGCCATTCCCTTCACGCTCTCGTTCGGGAGATCGAGCGCCGTCGTCCCGCTGACCGGATCGGTGACGTCGAAGCCGTCGATCCACAGCGTCGATTCGTGCGGCCGTGTGCCGCCGATGCGCAGCAGGCCGTCGCGGCCGCGGACGACGGCGGGCAGGAGCGGCAGCGATTGCAGGATGCGCGGGCGCGGCGTCGGCAGCCGCTGCGCGAGCGGCGCCGTCATCGTCGAGCCGAGGTGCTCCATCGCGGCGCCCGAGGACGTCAGCGTCGATGCGACGACTTCCGTCGTCATCGTCGCGTGCGCGAGCGAGAGGACGATGCGCTGCGCGGCGGCGCCTTCGATGTGCGCGGTTTCGAAACCGTCGAGCGAGACGTCGATGCGGTCGGTCGGCTGCGCGTCGGGCAAATCGAACGCGCCATCGAGGGCGGTGTAGACGGTGGAGAGAATCTGTTCGCCGCGCCGGAGATCGATGCGCGCGCCGGGCAACGGCAACCCGGTCTGATCGACGACGACGCCGTGCTGCTGCGCGTGGAGCGTGGCGCCGAGGAGCGCCAGCCCAACCATGGCGATCGTCGATAATGACAACGTGCGCGACACGAAACGAGTGCTGAGTATCACGAGCCTGGCTATTCTCCTCGGAATGCTCCCCCGACCCGCAATATGTCAACCGCTAGACTACACCGCGATCACGCCGCGTGAACGCGTGAACTGGATCGTCATGGGCACCGTCGGTCCGGAGAGCCTGCTGGTCGTCGGGCCGCTCGCCGCCGGGTGGCAAACCGCCTGGAATCAGCCCGAAGAGTGGGACCGCAGTTGGAGCGGCTTCGGCAAACGGTACCTGCAGCGCGAGGCCGACGTGGCGATCTCGAACACACTCGAGGCCGGCGTCGGCGCCTTCTGGGGCGAAGAGCCTCGCTACGTGCGGCTCGGGCGCGAGCACGGCACGATCGGCACGCGCGTCAAGTGGGCGATCAAGACGGCGTTCGTCACGCAGCGGCGCGACGGCAAGCTGCACGCCGCGTGGGGACGGTACGTAGGCAACACCGTCAACAACGTGATCGAGAACGCGTGGCTGCCGCCGAGCGCGACGACCGCGGGCAACACGATCTATCGATCGGCCGCGGGGTTTGCGACGCGCATCGGCGGCAACGCGTTCGAGGAGTTCTGGCCCGACGTGCAGCGGCTGCTGCACCGGTAGGACGGGCGTCTCCGACGCGGCAGACGCGCGCGCCGATCGTGCGACGTGCGCGTCACAGCGCCTTCGTCATCAGGATGAAGTGATACGGCTTGCGCGAGAACGGATCGTTGACGGTCTCGGTCCTCCCCGTCTCGACGAACCCCAGCGCGAGATAAAACGGCGGCAGTTCGGTCCTGAGATGCAGGATGCGGATGTCGATCGCGTCGCAGCCCCACGCGCGAGCGTGCGATTCGGCGGCGGCCATCATCGCGCGCCCCAGCCCTCTGCCCTGCTGCGACGGCTGGATCGACAGCATCCCCAGATACGCGTGCGGGCCGCGCCGTTCGAGGTACATCGCGGCGAGTAGCGCGCCGGCGTCGCCGTCCGCGACGAGAAACGTGCCCTTGCGCAGCATCCCGGCGATCTCGTCCGCGTTCGTGCGATCGCGATCGACGAACGCGCGCTCGACGGCAAAGGCCGCGTTGACCAGCGCGACGATCGCGGGGACGTCGGCGTCGCCGGCCGCACGGAGCGTCACCGCGGCGGCCCCCACGTCAGCCTCGCCCGAACCGCTCGAGCGACCGCGCGCGCGCCGCCGCGGCGACCGCTTCGCGATTCTTCGGCGGCGCGCCGGTCTCGAGCGAATCGATCAGCCGGCGCGCCACTTTCGCGACGTCGTCGATCGCGCGGTTGAACGCTTTCTCGTTCGCGTGCGAGGGCGCGGTGAAGCCGCTCAGCTTGCGCACGAACTGCAGGGAGGCTGCTCTGATCTCCTCGTCTGTCGCCGGCGGGTCGAAGTTGAACAGCGTTTTGATGTTGCGGCACATAGTGGTTCGAGGTTCTCGGGTTCTCGGGTTCTCGAGGTTCTCGGGTTCTCGGGTTCTCAGGTTCTGGGTTCTCTGACGGCAATTCTGCCGACGACTCGGATCCATTGCACGTGGCCGTTGGCGTCGCGGACGAACTCGATCGACTGGCCTTTGTCGCGGCCGGTGGTGACCACGGCTCGGTCGGGGCCGTAGAACGCGATTGGCATCGGCGGTTGCGGCTCTCCGGTCGTCGCGCGCACCTGGACGACGAGACTGCCGCCCTCCGCGCGCACGGTGGTCGTGTTCATCGGACGCCGGTAGCTGCCGACGTACGGCGCCGGGTCGGGCTGCGTCCCCAGCGGCTCGACGCGCGGCAGCGTCTCGACCAGGCCGCGGTGCGCGATTGCCTGGTTCATCGCGTAGCTGGCGTGGAAGTACGACGCCAGCGCGGCGCGCTCCACGTCCTGAATGAGCCGCCAGCCGTCGCTCGCATTCGTCAGAATCGCGATCGCAAACTGCTGCTCGGGCACCAACTCCAGCAGCAGAATATGGCCCGCGAGCGTGCCGCCGTGCGCCGCCGTCCGGATCGGTCCGACCTGACGCAAATGCCACGGGATTCCGATGTCGTCGTCGTTCGACTGCTTGCGGAGCTGCGGCGTCTTCATCAGGTCGAGCGACGCGCGCGTCAGCACGCGCTCGCCCGTCGACGCGGTGCCGTCGCCGAGGTGGAAGCGCGCGTACGACAGCAGATCGGTGAGGCAGAGGCCGACGCCGCCGGCCGTGACGCTCGTCGACGGCACGAACGGACGCATCAGCGTCGGCGGCGCATCGCCGTGGTTCGCGTGCGGCGCCGCAAACCGATTGACGATGAACTCGCCTGGCGTCGTCCCCGCGTGCTCGAGATGGAGCGGCTGGAAGACGAGATCGCGGATCGCAGCGTTGATCGATTCGCCGGTCACAACTTCGATGACGCGTCCGGCGATGCTGAAGCCGGCGTTGTTGTAGCTCCACGCGGCGCCCGTCGGCGCGAGCTGCATCAGCCCGGTCACCGTATCGCTCGCGACGAAGTTGCGCAGCGTGTCTTCGCCGCGGTCGGGTCCCGAGACCTGGCCTTCCCAGCCGCTCGTGTGCGTCAGCAGGTGCCAGATGGTCACCTCGCGGCTGACGGTGTCGTCGGCGACGCGGAAATCAGGAAGGTAGCGCCGCACGGGCGCATGCAGATCGACCTTGCCCTGCTCGACCAAGCGCATCATCGCCGTCGCGGCGAACGTTTTCGAGATCGACGCGATCGGAAACACCGTGTGTTCGGTGATCGGCAGCGGGTCCTCGACGTTCGTCACGCCGAGGCCGCGCAGCGTCGTCGTGCCGTGATCGAAGACGCCGAGCGCGACGCCGGGCACGTGATACGCCGCCATCTTCTCCGTCGCGAGCGCGACGAGCGCGTCGAACCGCGAGTCCGCCTGGGGCCGCGCGGCGAGGAGGAGCCCGGCGGCGAGCGCGACGGTGCCTGTCACGTGACAGGCACGTGACAGGCACCAAGGACGGGTCATCGCGTGAGTTTACGGTACTTGATGCGATGCGGACGATCGGCTTCGGCGCCGAGCCGGCGGTGCCGGTCGGCCTCGTAGTCCTGGTAGTTCCCCTCGAACCACACCACTTCGCTGTCGCCTTCGAACGCGAGCATGTGCGTCGCGATGCGGTCGAGGAACCACCGGTCGTGGCTGATGACGACGGCGCAGCCGGCGAAGTTGAGGAGCGCCTCTTCGAGCGCGCGCAGCGTGTCGACGTCGAGATCGTTGGTCGGCTCGTCGAGCAGCAGCAGGTTGCTCCCCTTCTTCAGCAGCTTCGCCAGGTGGACGCGGTTGCGCTCGCCGCCCGACAGCGCGCCGACCTTGCGCTGCTGCGCGGCGCCCTTGAAGTTGAACCACGCGACGTACGCGCGCGACGCGATCTTCTTCTTCCCGAGCTCGATCTCGTCGTTGCCGCCGGAAATTTCTTCCCACACGCTCTTGTTCGGGTCGAGCGCGTCGCGGCTCTGATCCACGTAGCCGATCTGCACGGTCTCGCCGATCTTCAGCGTGCCGCCGTCCGGCTTCTCTTGGCCCGTGATCATCCGGAACAGCGTCGTCTTGCCGGCGCCGTTCGGGCCGATGACGCCGACGATGCCGCCGCGCGGCAGCGTGAAATCGAGACCGTCGATGAGGAGGTTCTCGCCGTAGCCCTTCGTCAGCCCGCGCGCTTCGACGACGAGATCGCCGAGGCGCGGCCCCGGGGCGATGAAGATCTCCGCCGTCTCGATCTTCTGCGCGGCGTCCTGCTTCAGCAGCTCTTCGTACGCGTTGAGGCGCGCCTTCCCTTTCGCCTGACGCGCGCGCGGCGACATGCGGATCCATTCGAGCTCGCGCTCGAGCGTCTTCTGCCGCCGCGTCTCGGCCTTCTCTTCCTGCGCGAGGCGGTGCTGCTTCTGCTCGAGCCACGACGAGTAATTGCCTTCCCACGGAATGCCATGGCCGCGATCGAGCTCGAGGATCCATCCGGCCACGTTGTCGAGGAAGTACCGATCGTGCGTGACCGCGACGACGGTGCCGGCGTAGTCCTTGAGGAACTGCTCGAGCCATGCGACCGACTCGGCGTCGAGATGGTTCGTCGGCTCGTCGAGCAGCAGCAGATCCGGCGACTGCAGCAGCAGGCGGCACAACGCGACGCGGCGTCGCTCGCCGCCCGAGAGCTTGTTGACATCGGCGTCCGGCGGCGGCAGCCGCAGCGCGTCCATCGCGAGCTCGAGGCGCGAATCGAGATCCCACGCGTTCGCGTGGTCGATCTTGTCCTGCAGCTTGCCCTGCTCCTCGAGGACCTTGTCCATCTCCTCGGGCGAGAGATCCTCGCCGAGCTTCGCGTTCACCTCGTCGTAGCGCTCGAGCAGCCGCTTGATCGGCGCGACGCCTTCCTCCACATTCCCCAGCACGGTCTTGTTCGGATCCAGCTTCGGCTCCTGCTGCAGGAACCCGATGGAAATGCCGTCGGCCGCGAACGCTTCGCCGGTGAACTGGTGATCTTCGCCCGCCATGATGCGGAGCAGCGAGCTCTTGCCGGCGCCGTTCAAGCCGAGGACGCCGATCTTCGCGCCGAAATAGAACGACAGCCAGATGTCTTCGAGAACTTTCGTGTCGGGCTGATGAACCTTGCCCAACCCCTTCATCGTGTAGATAAACTGCGGCATAGGAATTGACTATTCTACGCCGGATCCTGCACGTGGACATGGACGCGTTCTACGCGTCGGTCGAGCAGCGCGACGATCCGTCGCTGCGCGGCAAGCCGGTCGTCGTCGGTGGACAGCCGCAGTCGCGCGGCGTCGTCGCGGCGGCGAGCTACGAGGCGCGCGCGTTCGGCGTCCACTCGGCGATGGCGATGGCGCGCGCCGTCCGCCTCTGCCCATCGCTCGTCATCGTCCGCCCCGATTTCGCGAAGTACAAAGCGGCGTCGAGCGCGGTGTTCGCGATCTTTCGCGAGGTGACGCCGCTCGTCGAGCCGCTCTCGCTCGACGAGGCGTATCTCGACGTCACCGAGAACGCGTGGGGCGAAACGCTGGGCACGGCGGTCGCGAAGCGGCTCAAGCAGCGAATCCGCGACGAGACGCGGCTGACCGCATCGGCCGGCGTCGCGCCGAACAAATTTCTCGCGAAGATCGCATCGGGCTGGAAAAAGCCGGACGGGCTGACGGTGATCAGCCCGGACCGCGTCGAGCCGTTCCTGCAGCAGTTGCCCGTGGACGCGCTGTGGGGCGTCGGCCCCGTGACGGCGAAGAAGCTGCGAGAGCGCGGCATCCAGAAGCTCGTCGACGTGCGGTCCGCCGACGCGCAGCTCCTGCACGACACGGTCGGCAGCATGGCGGACTGGCTGCGTCAGCTCGCCAACGGCATCGACGATCGGCCGGTGACGCCGAATCGCGAAGCCAAATCGTCGGGCTCCGAGACGACGTATCCGGAGGATCTGACGGACGCCGAGACCATCCGCACGGAGATCGCCGAGCTGGCGAGCCAGGCGATCGCCTGGCTCGGCCGGAAGGATCTTCTCGCGCGGACGGTGACGATCAAGGTCCGCTATGACGACTTCACGACGATCACGCGCAGCCACACCGCACGACCGACGCGCGACGAAGCCGAGCTGACCGCGCGCGCCGTGCGGCTGCTGGACAAGACGGACGCCGGCACGCGCCCAATCCGGCTGCTAGGCGTCAGCGTCCACAACTTCACAACGGCGGCGGACGCACGGCTGCCGTTGTTTGAGGATTTGCTGTGAAATCCTGATATCCTCGAATTCACCAGCCATGTTGAAGGGGACGCGCGACGGGATCCTCAAGAAAGTGCAGCCGGTGAGCATCCACGGACAGGTGTCGTGGGACGTATTCTTCACCGATGTCGAAGACCCGGACGGTCAGGTCAGCGTCGCGCGCATTGGGCCCGAGGCCGTCATCGGCAACAACCTCGAGCCGGGCGATCGCATTCAGGTCGAATACGTCGTCGGCGTGCCGGTGAAGGTGACGCGGGTCGTGCCCACCTCGGCGCAGTCGTAATCCACGGCCCGCTTGACGAGCGTGCACGTCACGACGGACGTGCCGAACTCGCGCACGATCGGCGCCGTCAGCCACTGATGGCCGCGAATCGGGCGGATGTCGCAACGCTCGAACCGGAACGGACTTTCTTCGATTAGCCGTTCGAAACGGCTGACGGTCATCTTGTTCAGCCCGCACTCCGTGATCGTGCGCGCGGTCTGGCCCGGGCGGAATCGCTTGCGCCAGCGCAGCAGCGCGCGTTCGGTGAAGACCAGGTGCGCCCACGGAAAGACGGAGAACAGATGTCCGCCGTACGGGTGGTACCACGGCGGCCCGAACGACGCCACCACTTTCCCGCGCGGCGTTAGGTAGGTCTCCATGATGCGCAGGATCGCCGAGGGATCGCCGAAGTGCTCGAACGAATCGAGTGAGACGACGACGTCGACCGGCTCCTGCGGCGTCGTGGTGAAGACGCAGCGATCCGCCACACCGGCTTCCGCGGCGCGCGCCCGCGCGGTTTCGAGGAACGACTCGCGGATGTCGACGCCGATCACGCGGCGGGCGCCGCGGAGCGCCATTTCAATCGCTTCGGCGCCAGGGCCGCAGCCGAAGTCAAGGACGGTCTTGCCCTGAATCTCCTCGAGAATCGCGCTGCCAAGCAGCGCCTCGAGCTTGCTCTTGTCGCGGTAGGCGTTGCCCGTCAGGCCGCCGGATTCCTCACGAGGAGCAATCCATGTCAGCAATTGGTACCCGAGCGTACTGCCGATAATTCCCAACCTTCGCTCCCTGCGGTCGCTGTCGCGAGCGCAGCGCGGTAAATGCAAACGGTGTGCTGAGCTGTACCGCGTTCGAAGGTCCGAAGCTCATCCCTGTCTGTTTCTGACACTGGCCGCCGCCTGAACGCCTGCGGCTCATCGTCGATGCGCTACGGTTTCTTCTCGATCGTGACGGTCTTGAGATCGATCCGCGTCCGCGGCGTCTCGCCATCCCGCGGCGTCTGCTCGATCGTGTCGACGACGCTCATCCCATCGACGACGCGGCCGAACGCGGTGTACTGACCGTCGAGCGCCGTCGACGGACCGGTGCAGATGAAGAACGACGTCTGCGCGCTGTCGGGCGCGTCGCCGCGCGCCATCGACACGATTCCTTTCACGTGCTTCGTGTCGTTGAACTCCGGCGGCAGGTTGTGCACCAGCTTCTGCTGCTTCTCGGTCAGCGGCGTCGTCCGGCTCGACAGCGCGCCGGTCTGGATGACGAATCCCGGCGCGACGCGGTGGAACGCCGTGCCGTTGTAGACGCCGGCGGCGGCGAGCCGCATGAACTGCCGCACGGTGTTCGGCGCCTTGTCGACGAAGAACTCGATCGTGATCGGACCGTCGCTCGTGTCGAGCACCGCGCGATAGGCGCCGAGCTCCTGCGGCGTCTCCGTGATGAACGGTTCCGCCGGCGTATCGCGGATCGTGACGTGCGTAATCGCGACGCGCGCCGTCGCGAGCCCTTTGTCGTCGACCGGGGTCTCGGAGATCTTCTGCAGCACGTCCATGCCGTCCGACACGTGTCCGAACACCGTGTACTGATTGTCCAGTGCCGGCTGATCGGCCAGCACGATGAAGAACTGCGAGCCGGCGCTGTCCGGCTTGCCGGGCACCATGATCGCGGCGACCGAGCCGCGCGTCATCTTCGGCGCGCGCGCTTCGGCTTTCACGGCGTTCAGTCCGCCGGTGCCGTACTGCGAGCGCTTGGCGGGATCTTTCGTCAGCGGATCGCCGCCCTGCACCATGCCGTACTTGATCACGCGGTGAAAGATCGTCCCGTCGTACGTGCCGCTCTCCGCCTGCTTCATGAAGTACGCGGCGGTGTTCGGCGCCGTTTCTGGCGTCAGATCGATGACGAACGTGCCGGCGGTCGTCTCGACGACGGCTTGCTTGGGTGTTTGCGCGTGGGCTCGGCTGACGCCGGCCGCGACGAACGCGAGGACGAGAATGGCGCCGCTCACCATCGTCTTCATGGTCACTCCGACTCCCGAATCCGACTACGAATGCGCCTCGATGATCCGCGCCGCGTGCCAGATGTAGTGCAGGCTCGAGATCAGCGTGATCGCGAGCGACGCCCACACGAACGCGTCGAACACGGGTGAATGGTAGCCGAGGTAGTTGAACAGCATCGCCGACACCGCGGTCAGGATGTAGGTCGCCGTCGCAATCTTCCCGAAGATCGACGGCCGGAACGTGCGGCGCCCGATCGCGAGGTTCACGATCGCCACCGTGAGGACGATGACGACGTCGCGGCTGATCACCATGACGGTGAGCCACAGCGGCAGCCGATTGGTGAGGCCGAGCCCGGGCACCGTCAGCACGATGAACGTGCTGACGAGCAGCAGCTTGTCCGCCGCCGGATCCAGCCACGCGCCGAGCGTCGTCTTCTGCCCCGACCGCCGCGCGATGAGCCCATCGAGCCCGTCGGTGACGCCGGCGACGACGAACACGGTCAGCGCCCAGCCGAAATAGCCGTAGACGACGAGGAGCACGAATGCGGGGATCAGCAGCATCCGCAGCAGCGTGAGCTGGTTCGCCGGGGTGAGGGTCATAGCCCCGCGAGGGCGCGCAGCTTGTCGATGGCGTCGATCGCTTCCGCGCCGCTGACCGGCCGCGACGGCTGGAACGCGTCGCCGGCCGCTGTCTTCATCACGCCGGCCGCGACCGCGACGGACGCCGCGGGATACGCAAGGTGACCGGCCGCCAGATCGTTGAACTTCAGGCGCGCCGACTCCCAGGGCGCGCGCTGCCCCGGGCGCTGCGCGGCAATCTTCGCAAGCAGCCGCGCGACCGCCTGCGCGAGATCGGTGCGGCGCACGACCGTGCGCGGCTGGAACGCGTGATTCGCGTACGGCTCCATGATGCCCGCGCGCGCGACCGCGACGATCCACGTCGCCGCCCAGTTGTTGCGAACGTCGGTGATGAGCGCCGCATCGCGGCTGCGCGGCCCGGCGAGCAGCGGCGCCAGCCGGATGCCGATGAGCGCGGCGAGATCGGCGCGCGTGATCTGCGGCGCATCATCGATCGCGCGGTACTCCGCCGGCAGCCGAGCGAGCGCCATCTTCGCGCGCACGTCCTCGAGCCGCTGCTCGACGGCGGCGTTGGACTCGAGCGCGAGCGAGTCGCCGTAGGCTTTCGCGGCGCCCTCCAGATCGCCCGATTGCTCGAGCAACTCGCCGATCTGCTCGAAGGTTTTCGCGTCGCTCGGATCGAGCGAGGCCGCCTTGCGGAAATGCTCGAGCGCCGCGGCCGCGTCGCCCTTTTGCCGTTCGACGGCCGCGAGCTCGCGGTACAGAAACGGACTATCGGGCGAGCTGGCGATCGCGGCGGTGTACGCCTGGATCGCCTCGTCGGCCTTGCCCGACTTGGCCGCCTGCCGAGCTTTCTCGACGTTCTGCTCGACGCCGCGGAACGAGAGGACGTCGACCTGCCGCCGCACATCGCTCAGCGACGGATCCGCCGCCAACGCCGCACGAAATTGGGCGAGCGCGTCGGCGGTGCGGTTGAGCGCGAGCAGCGTCTGGCCACGGCCGATCATCGCGGACACGTCGCCCGCCTGCTCGTCCAGGCTGTGCTCGAAGTGCGGCAGCGCCGATTTCGCGTCCTTGTTCGCAAGGGCGACGTAGCCGAGGCCGTCCTCCGCCGGATAGAACGCCGCCGCGGCTTTGAGCGCGAGCGAGAACTCGCGCTCGGCGCTCTTCAGGTCGCCCGCCTGCAGAAACGTCCAGCCGCGCGACTGCGTCGCCGCGACGGGCGAACCGCTGAACGCCGCCGGAATCGCCGGCTGCGGGAAATCGGGATATTTCGGCGCGGTGACGACCGGCAGCGGCACGACCTTCGGCGCGCATGCGCTGATCAGCACCACGACCAGGGCGGCGCTGCACCCGGCACCGCGCACCACGCGCCCCGTCCGTCTCGTCATCAACATTTCATTATAACGAGCGGCCGTCGAGCCAGCCGAGCAACCGGCGCGGCACGTCGGCGACGATGACGACCTCGTCGTCGCGCACTTCGTGCTGAATGACGGTCGCGTGGCGATAGACGCGCGCGATGCGCTCGCGGTCGGCCGGGTCGTCGGGGTTGAACGTCAGCGTAACGCGCCGAGCGTCGAGCGCAAGACGCGACGCGATCGTGTCGACCAGCTCGTCGATGCCGTCGCGCGTCAGCGCCGAGATGAGGAGCGCCGACGGATCCTGTTCGTGCAGGCGTCGACGCTCGTCCGGCACGAGCGCGTCGACTTTGTTGTAGACCTCGATCATCGGCACGTCGGTCGCGCCGACCTCTTCCATCACGGCGCGGACGGCCGTCATGCGTCGATCGCGGTCGGTCGCGGACGCGTCGATGACGTGCAGCACGAGGTCGGCGTCCGCGACTTCCTCGAGCGTCGCGCGGAACGCCGCGACGAGCGCGTGCGGCAGCCGATCGATGAAGCCGACAGTATCGGAGACGAGGAGCTCGCGGTTGTCGGGCAGCCGCACCTGCCGCACGAGCGGATCGAGCGTGACGAAGAGCGCATTGGACGCCTCGGCGTCCGCCCGCGTCAGCACGTTGAACAGCGTCGTCTTGCCCGCGTTCGTGTAGCCGACGAGCGCGACGGTCGGCACCGACTGCTTGTGGCGCCGCTCGCGGAGCTGCGCGCGGCGCTTGCGCACCTGCTCGATGTCCTGCGAGATCGCGTGGATGCGCATCCGGATGCGCCGGCGGTCGGCTTCGAGCTTCGTCTCACCCGGCCCGCGCGTGCCGATGCCGCCGCCGAGCCGCGACAACGCGTCGCCCGATCCGACGAGCCGCGGCAGCAGGTATTTGAGCTGCGCGAGCTCGACCTGCAGCTTGCCTTCGCGCGTGCGCGCGCGCCGCGCGAAGATGTCGAGAATGAGCTGCGTGCGGTCGATGATCTTGCGGCCGACGACTTTCTCGATCTGCCGCAGTTGCGCCGGTGACAGCTCGTTGTCGAAGATGACGAGGTCGACGTCGAGCTCGGCACACGACGCGCCGAGCGTCTCCACCTTCCCGCCGCCGAGGAACGTCGACGGATCGGGCTTCGGCCGCTCCTGCAGCACGCGCAGGACGACGACGGCGCCGGCGGCGTCGGCGAGTCCGGCGAGCTCGTCGAGCGAGCGCTCCGCGTCGATGCGCCGCGCGCGTCCCGACACGAGGCCGACGAGCGCGGCGCGTTCAGTCTTCGACCGTTTCGTCACAACCATCGTTCGATCTCGTCCCACGCGACGGCGCCGGCGCGCAGGAGGCGCGGCGCGGCACCGGTGACGTCCACGATCGTCGACGGCGGACCGCCCGCCGTCCGGCCGACATCGACGAGCATCTGGATGCGATCGCCGAGCGAGGCCTCCACGCGGTCAGGGTCGTCGGTGGCGGGCTCGCCGCTGAGGTTCGCGCTCGTGGCGGTGATCGGCCGGCCCGCCAGGCGCGCGATCGCGCGCGCGACGTCGTGATTCGGCACGCGGACGCCGACGGTGCCGGTGCCGCCCGTCACCGCCGCGGCGAGCGCCGGCGGCGCCGGCACGACGAGCGTCAGCGGTCCCGGCCACCCGCGATCGGCCAGCCGCGCGGCGGTCGGCGACAGCGGACCGATCGCCGTCTCCACCTGCGCGCGGTCCGAGGCAATCAACGGGATGGCGCGCTCCGCCGGACGGTCCTTCGCGGCGAAGAGCGCATCGACCGCGACGGCGCTCCACGGATCGACGGCGAGGCCATAGAGCGTGTCGGTGGGAATCGCAACCACGCGGCCGGCGAGGATCCACTTGGCCGCCTCCTCGATCGCGTCGCGCTGCGGCGCAGCCGGATCAACCCACACTCGGCGCATCAGCCCCAGGAGTCGCGATTCGCAGTTCGGGATGCGTCAGAACCGTATCTTTACGTCCGAGGAGCCGGCGACATGGATCGAATCGATGAAGCGGATCCGGTGCGGCTCGTTCTGCATGATGACCGAGCTCGTGCGGATGCCGTCGCCGAAGAACCGCACGCCGCGCATCAGCGTGCCGTCGGTGACGCCGGTCGCGGCGAAGATGATGTGCTTGCCCGGCGCGAGGTCCCTCGAGCGGTACACCTTCTTGAAATCGGTGATCCCCATCGCGCGGCAGCGCTCTTCGTGCTCCGGCTTGCTCACGACGAGGCGCGCGAAGATCTCGCCGTTGAGGCACCGCATCGCCGCGGCGGTGAGCACGCCTTCGGGCGCACCGCCGGTGCCCATCACCGCGTGCACGCCGCTGCCGACGACCGCCGCGGAGATGCCGGCGGAGAGATCGCCGTCGCCGATCAGGCGGATGCGCGCGCCGGTCGCGCGGATGTCGGCGATCAGCTTGTCGTGCCGCGGACGCTCGAGCACGACGACGACGAGATCCTCGACCGAGCGTCCGAGACAGCGGGCAATCGCTTTCAGGTTCTCGTGCACCGGCGCGTCGAGGCTGACGTGATTTTTCGACGTCGGGCCGACGACGAGCTTCTCCATGTAGAGATCGGGCGCGTGCAGCAACCCGCCGCGATCGGCGGCGGCGAGAACGGCGATCGCATTGGCCGCGCCGGTCGCGCACAGGTTCGTCCCCTCGAGCGGATCGACGGCGATGTCGACCTCGGCGAAGCGCACCGGCCGCGGCCCGCGCACTTCTTTCGCGTGCACCATGCCGACCTTCTCGCCGATGAACAGCATCGGCGCTTCGTCGCGCTCCCCTTCGCCGATCACGATCGTGCCGTCGATCGGCACCGTGTCCATGACGCGGCGCATCGCCTCGACGGCGACCTGATCGGAATGATGGCGATCGCCCTGCCCCATCGTGTGGGCGCACGCGATCGCCGCCTGCTCGACGACGCGGAGAAACTCGAGAGAGAGGTCGGAGTTGTCCATAAATTATGACGTGTGCGCCGGCAATTCGCACCGCGTCGGACGATCGACGCGGTAGCCGAGCAGATAATCGGCCTGCATCACCTTGTGGATTTCGCGCGTGCCTTCGTAGATGACCGCGCCCTTGCAGTTGCGATAGAAGCGGCCCGCCGGGTACTCGTCGGAGTAGCCGTTGGCGCCGTGAATCTGCACGCAGTCGCCCGCGGCGCGCTCGGACGCGACCGTCGCAAACCATTTGGCGAGCCCGGTCTCGCGCGTGTTGCGCTCGCCGCGGTTCTTCAGCCAGCCCGATCGCAGCCACAGCAGACGCGCCGCGTGATAGTCGGACTCCATCTGCGCGATCATCTCTTTCACGAGCTGATGCTGCCCGATCTCGACGCCGAACGTCTTCCGCTCGAGCGCGTACTTGACGCTCGCGTCGCGGCAGGCGCGAATCAGCCCCGTGGCGCCCGCCGCCACCGTGAAGCGTCCCTGGTCGAGCGCGAACATCGCGATCTTGAATCCCTCGCCGACCTTGCCGAGCACGTTCTCCTCGGGCACCTCGACATCCGCCATCTTGAACCAGCCGGTGTTGCCGGCGAGGATGCCCCACTTCTCCTTCATCGGTCCGCTCGAGAATCCTTTCCACGAGCGCTCGATCAGAAACGCGGTGAGGCCTGACGGATCGCGCTGCTTCTTCTTCTCGAGATCGGTCCAGGCGACGACGAGGAAATGGTCGGCGACGTCGGCGAGCGAAATCCAGCTCTTCTCGCCGTTGAGGACGTAGCGGTCGCCCTTCTTGACGGCGGTCGACTGCATGCCGCGGACGTCGCTGCCGGCGCTCGGTTCGGTGAGGCCGTAGCCGGCGATCTTCGTCCCCTGCGCCTGCGGCACGAGATACTTCTGCTTCTGCGCCTCGTTGCCCCACGTGAGCAGCGACAGGCAGTTCAGCCCCGCGTGGACCGACATGATCACGCGCAGCGACGTATCGACGTATTCGAGCTCTTCGCTCGCGAGGCCGAGCGAGATGTAGTCCATGCCCGCGCCGCCGTACTCCTGCGGCACCGAGATGCCGAGGAGCCCGAGTTTCGCCATGCCGCCGAGAATCCGATCGCGATCGAAGTGATGCGCCCGATCGTGCTCGCGGATGTTGGGCGCCACTTCCTTCGCGGCCCATTCGCGAATCGATTGTTCGAGGAGCTGCTGCTCGTCGGTCAGCGAGAAGTCAACCATAAACGGCGAATCGTATCACGCGCGGCGGGCCAGGTGCACCGGCGCGCCGCGGTCGATCCGCAGGGCGTCGGCCGCGCTGGCGCCGGATGCGGCGACCTCGAGATGGCCGCTGCTGCCGAACAGCGCGCAGATCTCGCCCGCGTGCGCCTCCGCGTACGTCGAGACGAGGCGCGGCACGACGTGCGGCCCGATCCGGATCTCGACGCTCCCGTTCTGCGCGAACGCCTCGAACGACGACCGATCGATGTTGGTGATGAGATTGCCGAAGCGGTCGACGCGCAGCACGTCGCCGCGCAGTTCGCCGGCCGTCACCTGCGGCCGCGGGATGTCGACGCGCGCCAAGACGCCCGCCGGACGGCCGAGCGCCGTCAGCGCCACGCCGGCCGCCAGCCACGCCGCTGCCGGCGCGAACCGATCGCGCCCTTCGAACGTCCGGCTGATCGACGGAAGCGCGTAGCGCGGCTCGGTCAGCTCCACGGCGGTCACCGGACCGTGGGCGTCGAGCACCGCGGTCAACACACCGTTGTCCGGCGCGACGAAGCGATAGCCGCCGCACGCCGCGGCGATCGCGCGGCGCGCGGATCCGACGCCGGGATCGACGACCACGAGGAAGATCGTGTCGCCGGGAAAGTACCGGTACGACGCGGCAAGCTCCAGCGCGCCGACGAGGATGTCCTGCGGCGGCACGTCGTGCGTCACGTCGACCAACGTCGCTTCGCCGCAAATCCCCAGCATCACGCCCTTCATCGTCCCCACGTAGTGATCGCGGGTGCCGAAATCGGTCAGGAGCGCGATGACGGGTCTCACGCGACGCGGTTAGGCGGGTTTGCGGAAGAGAATCTCGCGCAGGTTGTTCTGCAGCAGGAACGAGTCCGACACGCGCAGCCCCGAGAAGAGGCGGATGATGTCGCGGTTCAAGAGCGCCGCCTGGCGGCCGCGCGTCGCTGGATACGAGCGGTACTTCAGGTTCTGCTCGTCGACGATGATGAACTTCGTGTAATGCGTGTCGCGCGGCTGCGCCGTCCCGAAGAACCCGAGCAGCGCGCCGTCGGCGTGCAGCACGCGCGTCAACTGGCCGGCGATCTCCACAGCCGACGCCTTGTCCAGATAGTCGATGACGTCCCACGCGAGAATGCCGTCGACCGATCCG